>SWBW01001929.1_pt1 | contig 99605 bp, 97 predicted proteins | sample 4693041 | NCBI WGS metagenome assembly SWBW01 (sample SAMN10267271, study PRJNA491770) | bioreactor metagenome | isolation source: DHS bioreactor inoculated with marine methane seep sediment | place: Japan: Omine Ridge, Nankai Trough | collected 2006-05-06 | reverse complement strand
AACTCAAATCCAGAAATGACTCCAAGGAGAAAGATAACTCCTACAGGTTTTGCTTTAAACTCACATAGATTTAATGGACAAACAGAAGATTACTATTTGAATTCAACAACAAATCAAACAAAGAATGCAAATTTAACAATAGATGGAGATCTATCAGTAAGTGGAATACTTTATGATTCAAATATAAATGCAGGGACTAATGGACAAATATTATCTTCAACGACTACAGGAACAGATTGGATAGATAATACATTTTTAGGATTAGTAGATACAATGAGTGCATATACTGCAGGAAGTGTACTATTCACATCTCCTACAGCAATAGAAGAAGATAATACAAATTTCTTTTGGGATAACTCAAATAATAGATTAGGAATAAATACGAATACACCAGCAACAACTCTAGATGTAAATGGAGGGATAAAGATAGGAAATGAATCAAGTGCATGTATTCCAGTTTTAGCAGGGACAACAAGATATAATTCAGTAAATCAAACTTTAGAACTTTGTGATGGATCAGACTGGCAAGAGCTAAGTACAGGTTCAGGATCAGGAGGTGCAGGTGAAACAGTTCCAGCAGGTACAGTAGTAGCCTTTGCAACAAACTCATGTCCAACTAACTATATATCTGCAGAAGGTCAAGAAATATCAAGAGCAGGTTATCCAGATCTATATACAATACTAGGAGATACATATGGAAGTGGAGATGGTTCAACAACATTTGATATCCCTGATTACAGGGGACAGTTTTTAAGAGGTTGGGACAACGGTGCAGGAACAGATCCTGATGCAGCAAGTCGTACTGATAGAGGTGATGGGACTACTGGGGATGTTGTTGGTTCAATGCAAGATGGACAAAATGAAGCTCATCTTCATTCTGTTGATCCTCCTAGTACTAGTACAAATTCAACTGGAAATCACAGGCATTCAATTTCTGGAGCGACACCATCGGGTGGAGCTGGAACTCTGAGGGTTGCTATTGGGCTTACAACCACAACTCTTAATACTGGTTACACAAACTATGCAGGCGCACATACGCACACAGTAGATATAGCAGCATTCAATAGTGCAAATTCAGGAGGAAACGAAACAAGACCAACAAACATAAATGTCCTATACTGTATAAAATCAACAAGCAATGCAGGGGGAGGTTACTTAGCTTCACTTTGGGATGCAGATACTGATACAGGGATACAAACAGATAAAGGTGAGTTAGATGATGATACAATAAGATTCGATACAAATGGAGTAGAAAGATTGCAAATAACAAATACAGGAAATTTATTACCATCAACAAATGACACATACGACCTAGGAAGTAGTACAAATAGATTCAGAGACCTATACCTAGGACCAAACTCTCTACATATAGGAACAAACGGAAATGAAGGAATAATAAGCTACGATACAACAAACGAAGCTTTCAACTTTGATAAAGCAGCAGTATTTGGGACAAGTACAAATGCAGTAGCAGGAATGATAAGATGGTCAGGAACAGACCTAGAAGGATACGATGGTTCAACATGGAACTCTCTAACATCAAGTGGAGGAGTTTCAACATATACAGGATTAACAGATACACCAGCAAGCCTAAGTGCAAATCAAATACAATTTGCAAATAGTGCAGGAAATGCAATAACTCAAAACTCAAACTTCACATATGATGGAAACAATCTAGCAATAGGAGGAAGTATAACTCTAAATAATGACGCATCAGCTTGTGACGTAACAAAAGAAGGTGCAATGAGATACAATGACACTACAAAAGTCATGGAGTTTTGTAATGGAACTGCTTGGGGAGGACTATCAACAGGAACATCAGGATTAAATCATACATTTACAACAGCAGAGACATGGACTGCTTTTGAGAACCTTACGGAAACAAGTCTCTATCGTGTTGTCGTGGACACAGAAAATTTATCAACTGGCTCTATGAGAGTTCTTGCTGATGATGTTTTGCAACATACGATAGGTTTAATTGATGATGATTATAACTATTTCGATGTAATCGCAAGTGATAATATCAAAATTGAATCTGTGAGTGAAGGGTTTACTGTTGGTGAAACTGCAACATTTGATTCTAATTTTAGTGTTGGAGCACAAGAAACAGCGCCAAATGGAATTACTTTTAATAACGATGGAACAAAAATGTTTATCACAGGAACTACAGGTGATGATGTCAATGAATACCATCTTTCAATAGGATTTGATACATCGACTGCAGTGTATGATTCTAATTTCTCTGTCGCAGCACAAGAAACTGCTCCGAATGATGTTACTTTTAATACTGATGGTACAAAGATGTTCATTGTTGGGACAAGTGGTGATGATGTGAACGAGTACCATCTTTCTACAGGATTTGATGTGTCTACTGCAGTGTATGATTCTAATTTCTCTGTTGCAGCGCAAGACACTGCACCACAAGGCATTGATTTCAACACCGATGGAACCAAAATGTTCATTGTAGGAAATACAGGTGATGATATAAACGAGTACCATCTTTCTACAGGATTTGATGTGTCTACTGCAGTGTATGATTCTAATTTCTCTGTTGCAGCGCAAGACACTACGCCAACAGGTATTGCTTTTAACGGTGATGGTACAAAAATGTTCATAACTGGTTCTGTAGGTCTTGATATTAATGAATATGAACTTTCAACTGGTTTTGATATTTCTACAGCAAATTTTGTTTTCAGATTTAGTGTGAGTGCACAAGAGTCTTTGCCACAAAATATTGCATTCAATAATGATGGTACAAAAATGTTCGTTACAGGCACAACGGGTGATGATGTGAATGAATACCATCTTCCAAGAGGATTTGAATTTAGTCCTGTCGATTATTCAGCTAGCTTTAGTGTTGCAGCGCAAGATACTTCACCACAAGGTATTACATTTAATACTGATGGAACAAAAATGTTTATTGTGGGTGCTACAGGTACTGATATCAATGAATATCATCTCTCCACCGCATTTGATGTGACAACAGCTGTATACGATTCTATTTTTGATTTTTCAGAAGATGCTGCACCACAAGGCATAGCATTTAACACTGATGGAACAAAAATGTTTATTATAGGAAATACAGCAGATGAAATAAATGAATATAATCTTTCTACTGCATTTGATGTGTCCACTGCAGTATATGATTCCAGGTTTGATATAACCGTACAAGAAGACTCTCCAACGGGGATTGCATTTAATACTGATGGTACAAAAATGTTCATCACAGGAGTAACAGGTGATGATGTTAATGAATACCATCTCTCAACGGGATTTGATATATCTACCACAGTATATGATTCTAATTTCTCTGTTGCAGCACAAGAAACTGGACCACAAGATATTACTTTTAATATCAAAGGAACAAAGATGTTTATTGTGGGAAGTAATGGTGATGAAGTAAACGAGTACAATCTTTCCAATGCATTTGATGTATCTACTGCTGTGTATAGTTCTAAGTTTGGTGTACTTGCACAGGACACGTCAGCACAAGGTATTGCATTCAATAATGATGGTACAAAAATGTTCATTACAGGATCAACTGGTGATGATGTTACTGAGTATGCTGTATTACCAGAATCATTTAGTGGAACTGTCGAAGTAAGTGTAGAAGTTAGTGGTGGAAGTAGTAGTGTGGCATATTCAGATATCTGGACACAAAGTGGATCTGACATTTACTATGATTCAGGTAATGTAGGAATAGGAACAACAACTCCAGATAACTTCACATTACAAGTAGCAGGAAATATAGGACCAGATACAGATGATACATACGACCTAGGATCTTCAACAAATAGATTTAGAGATCTATACCTAGGACCATCATCATTACATATAGGAGAAGATGGAAATGAAGCAGTAATATCATATAATACAATATCAAATGAAATAGAGTTTTCAGCACCAATAAACTTAACAGGATCAATAACTCTAACAAATGATACAGATGCATGTGATGTAAACAAAGAAGGTGCAATGAGATACAATGACTCAACAAAAGTCATGGAGTTTTGTAATGGAACGCAGTGGGGTGCTTTTAGTACAGATAGTGGAAGTTCAGGTGGAGGAGGAATAGCATCAATTCAAACATTTGATACAGCAGGAGCACATACATGGACAAAACCAGTAGGAATTGAAACTATTCGTGTTCAAGTTGTTGGTGCAGGTGGTGGTGGAAGTTCTGCTCAAACATCTGGAGGTGGTGGAGCAGGTGGTTATGCAGAAGAAATTATTGATGTCTCAGAAATATCAAGTGAGACAGTAACAATTGGTTCTGGGGGTACAGTAAATAATGGAGGTGGAAGCTCTTCTTTTGGTTCATTATTATCAGCAACTGGTGGAAGTTCAGGTAATACACAAGCTGGTGGTGCAGGTGGTTCTGGTTTTGATGGAGATATAAATACGGATGGTGGTGATGGAGGGACAGGTTTTGGAAATATAAATAGTAATGCAGGTACTGGTGGTGCATCATATTTTGGTGGTGGTGGTACAGGCGGTTCTTATAATAGTACAAGTGCTGGTGCTGGTAGTGCATATGGTTCAGGTGGAGGTGGAGCTGGAGGTGGTGCATCTTCTGCTGCAGTTGGAGCAAATGGAGCAGTTATCATATACGAATACGCAGGAAGTTCTTCATCCTCATCATTACCAACATGTACAGATGGTCAAACTCTTTCATATAATGAAACAAGTAGTGAATGGGAATGTGCTGACAGTTTGAGTGGAGGCGGAGATAACATTTTCTTACACTGCACAAATGAACAATCTGATGGAGATGGAACTGATGATGTAGTTGGATGTGGAGAGGCTGCTACAAATATAGGTGGAACTGTAATAGGTACTTCTAACTACATAGCTGATTCTTGTACTATAAGCAGTGTGAGTTCAAGAAGGATGGGTTCATCTTTAAAATTTGTAAGTGGAATATGGCAAGCGTACGATGGATCAAATTGGGTTAATTGTGATGATGGTAGTATGGTGGTAATGAATTTGAATGCTACTACTGGTTCAGGAATTAGTGGAGGTCAGTCATGGAGTCTCATGCATGTACAAGATCAAAAAACAACAGGTTCAGATGGTGGTAGTGCAAGTACAGGAGATAACCATAGAACACTTAATACAATTTTGATAAATGAAATTGCAGAGACAGCACTTACAGCAAATGAAGTAACGTTGCCAGTAGGTACATATTATATAGATGTAGAAGCACCAGCATTAAGAGTACAAAGAACAAATTTACGTATTGATGATGAAAATGATAATGTATTATTGGTGGGCTCTACATTATATAGTGATCCTGCTGACGCAGCAACGGTACCTGTGAGAGCATCTGGACAAATCACATTAACACAGACAACAGCTATAAAAGTAATTCATTATACACAAGTAAATAATGTTATCGGATTAGGTGGTGTTGCTGATAGTGACCCAGCTGTCTTTACAGACTTAAAAATCTGGAAAATAGAAGAATCATCAGGAAGTACTTCATTACCAACATGCACAAATGGTCAAACTCTTTCATATAATGAAATAAATAGTGAATGGGAATGTGCTGATGCTGTGGGTAGTGGAGCGGATCTTCCTGATTATGATAGCGGATGGGTTGCTGTTACAAAAGAAAATAATTATCAACTAACTCATAATTTAGGAACTTCAGAATTAAATACAACAGTTTTATTTAAAGATCCAAATGGTCGTGTTTGGGATGCTACTGCTCAATTTGGTACGCAAGTAAGCACTTCAGAAATGTCTGGACATTATTTATTATTTAAAGATGATAATACATTCGATTTAGCAACTGCAAATGATTACGTATTTTCTGGTGATAATACAAATACATATGGCAATACAGTGGGAGATAATAGATGGACAACAGGAGAATATAGAATATACGCATGGGATATAAATGGAGGAGCAAGCGCATCATCACTCTGGACCCAAACAGGAAACAACATAGCCTACACATCAGGAAACGTAGGAATAGGAAGTAACAACTACGGAACAAATGCAGACAATATCCTAACAATCTCAAACTCAATAGCCCCAACAACATCAATAACAGACGGAATACAACTATTTGCAGTAGATCAAAGTGGTTCCCATGAACTAAGAGTAAGAGATGAAGCAGGGAATACAACAACTCTATCTCCACATAATTTCTCAAATATACCAGGAGGACAAAGTGAAGAACTAGCATGGAGCTATTACTCTGAAAAAGACAACAAATCAATAAATGTAGATATGACAAAAACAGTAAGATTGATAGAAAAACTAACAGGACAACAACTAATATATATTACAGATATAACAACAGGATTAGAAATACCAAATCTAAATCTGATAGATATATCAAATCTACCAACTCCAGAAAAAATAAGTGAAATTGATACTCAAATAAATAACACAATATTACAAACAAATACAAATATCCAAACATTACAAGATTTACAGTTGTCAGTAGATGAAAATCTAAATGATATTGAAGATAAGTTTAACCATATCGAAGGACAGGTCAGTGACCTATCCCTACAAATAGATGCAAATAAATTAGCAACAGAGACAATACAAGAAATAGAAGATAGGATGGATATACTAGAACAAGATCAAATAACTCTAGCAAGTATAGTATCAACAAACTCAGATACAGTACTAGCAATAAATGAAAGATTCTTGTTTACAACAGAAACTACAACAGAGATTACAAGACCAGTTACTACATTAGAAGGCCTAACTGTATTAGATGATTTAAAAGTGAATAATATCCAAACAAATACATTAAATATCAATGACAACATAACAACCCAAGATGAACAAGGTAATGAAATCAATGCTTCTTCAATTGGAACTGCTACTATAGTTGCTGGGGAGACGGAGGTTATTGTGGAAAGTGATGGAGTTCATGAGAGTAGTCGTGTGTTTGTGACGCCTATTAGTGATATGATTGGGAATACGTTTTTTGTAGAAGAAAACCAAGCTGAACAATTCTTCAAGATTGTGGTGGATGTGATATCTGAAGAAAATCTCTTATTTAATTGGTTTATTGTTAATTAAGGTGTGCTATGTAAAAAAATGACCCTTCAATACCCTCCTTAAAAAGGAAGGGATGTATATTTTTTTTGAGCAGCTGTTGACAATTTTACTAAGTAATTATATGATTGAATATGTTAAAAGATCAAGATAAAAAAACAGAGAATAGTGGAGTTTTTTATGCACTTTCTCTAGCATTTGAATTAGGATTTATGATAGCAATTCCAGCTGTTGGTTTTGCCTTGGGTGGTAGATTGCTTGATAATAAGCTCGAAAGCTCCCCAATATTTCTTTTGCTAGGAATCTTTGTTTCCATACTATTATCTTCGTATCTTGTATATAGGAAAACTGCTCGGATAATGCAAGATATATAAAAGTGAGATGAGGGTATTTTTTTTTAATCTTAAAATTTGTGTAGGGGATTTAATATTATTTTATGGATGTAACAATTTCATTAGTGCCAGAGGTGATTACAGAAATCGGTGGATTCCCGATCACAAATACTTTTTTGATGACTATAGTAGTTAGCATCATTATAATTATTGGTTCAGTAATTTTAAGCAAGAGACAAAAGTTGGTTCCTTGTGGTTTTCAAAATGTTTCAGAATCTATTTTAGAAGGACTATTAGGACTTGTTGATGGAGTTACTGGAGATAAAGCACAAAGTAGACGGTTTTTCCCAATAGTTGCTACAATTTTTGTTTTTGTGATACTTTCAAACTGGATTGGACTTTTGCCTGGAATGGGTACAGTTGGTGTTAATCAGATTCATCATGGTGAAGAAGTTTTAGTTTCATTTATACGTAGTCCAAGTGCTGATCTAAATGTAACATTTGCTATTGCTATTTTTGCAGTGATTGCTGCTCAGGTTATGGGGATTATGGCAATGGGAGTAAAGAAATATGCTGGAAAGTTTTTTATAAGTCCACTTAAAAAGCCTTATTTTATAGGTACTTTTGTAGGGCTTTTGGAAATAATTTCTGAATTTGCAAAAATCATTTCATTTTCATTTCGTTTGTTTGGTAATGTTTTTGCTGGAGAGGTATTATTATTAGTTATGTTAGCTTTGGTTCCATTGTTTGTTCCATTGCCGTTTTTGTTTTTGGAAGTTTTTGTAGGGTTTATACAGGCATTGGTATTTGCAATGCTTACATTGGTATTTTTCAAAATGGCAGCAGAAGCTCATTAATTATTTGAGTTAAGGAGTTAATGACTTGTGCATTGACTACTTAAAACAAGTAGTAAATAAGTAATAATTTATTAACATTAACCATTATGGCAGATGTAGAGACAACAAAGGCAATTGTTGATATTGCACAAGGTGCACTTAACAATCCTGAGTCAGCAAAAGCAATTGCAGCAGCACTTGCAATCGGTCTTGGAGCAATTGGCCCAGGTCTAGGTATAGGTTTACTTGCTTCAAAAGCAATGGAAGCAATTGGACGTAATCCAGAAGCAGAGGCAAAAATCAAGACGAATATGATTCTTGCTATTGCATTTACGGAGGCTATCGCAATTTATGCGTTGGTAGTAGCACTTATCATTACTTTTGTGTAATATTTTCATATTTAGCACATTCCTGCGTCAAAAATAAATAAATTCAATCAGTGTATTATTATACACTTCAATCATTTATTTATTCTTTCCTTGAACTGTGCTTAAATATGAAAATATTATGAAGGTGATTGGTTTACAATCAAAGACTCGCAATTGATTTGCGAGTCACTAATTGAAAACTAATTTGAATATATTAAGATATATAAGGTTATAAAAATATGAATGAATTATTGACAAGTTTGGGTATAGATTGGAGACTTTTTTCTGCTCAATTGATAAATTTTAGCATTTTATTATTGATTCTGTATAAATTTGCTTATGCACCAGTATTGAAAATGCTTGATGATAGGGCTGGAAAAATAGAAAAAGGATTAGCAGATGCGGAAAAATCACAGAAGAAATTGAAAGAAATTGAGAAAAAAGAAAAAAAAGTATTAGTAGAAGCAAAAAAGCAAGCAAAAGAAATTTTGAAGAAAGCTGAGGATCAAGCTCAAGCAAATAAAGAAGAATTAACAAAAATTGCTCAAAAAGAATCTGATAAAATAGTTGAAAAAGCAAAAAAAGTTGCCAGTGAAGAGAAAGATAAAATGGTAGCAGATGTGAAGTCAGAAATTTCAGTTTTGGTGGCTACTGCAGTTGAGAAAATTGTTGATGAAAAGATAAACGATACAAAAGATGCACAAATTATTAATGATGTGATAAGTTAAAAATATTTTATGAAAGTATCTGCAAAACAATATGCAAACACTTTGTATGAATTAACTGATAATAAAAGTGATTCAGAGATTAATGATGTGATAGTGCAATTTGTTGAATATATGAAAAAAACAGGAGATTTGAAAAAGTCTCAAGATGTTGTAAATAAGTTTGGAGATATTTATAACGATGAAAATAATATAATTGAAGCTACTGTTGTAAGTGCTAGGGAGTTAACTGCACAGGAGCAGTCAAAAATTCAATCATTTATAAAAGAAAAGTATAGTTCTGATAGCGTTGTCATAAATAGTGTGGTAGATAAGGAAATAAAAGGTGGCATTATCATTAAAATTAAGGATGAAGTTTTGGATGGCAGTGTATTAGGGAGATTAAGAAAGCTAAAAATAAGTTTAAAATAACTAGTTATTAATTACTAAAAATTATGAGTAAAGATTATATTGTAGAACAATTGAAAAAGCAAATATCAGATGTTGAAATGAGTACACAGACTGAAAAAGTTGGAAATGTACTTGAGGTTGGTGATGGTGTTGTTCGAATGGATGGACTTAGTGATGTAATGGCTAGTGAGATGCTTACATTTGAGGATGGCTCTGTGGGAGTTGCTCTTAACTTGGAAGAAGATCAAGTTGGTGCAATGGTTCTGGGAGATTATAAGGGAATTAAAGAAGGTCAAGAAGTAAAATCAACTGGGAAAATTCTTTCAGTGCCTGTTACTGAAAAAATGATAGGTAGAGTTATAAATCCGCTTGGAAAAGCAATTGATGGAAAGGAAGAAATAGTTTCTGATACAATGTATCCTATCGAAAAGATGGCTCCAGGTGTTATTGAACGTAAATCAGTGCATGAGCCAGTTCAAACGGGTATTAAGTCAATTGATGCAATGATACCTGTTGGACGTGGACAACGTGAGCTTATTATTGGAGATAGGCAAGTGGGTAAGACTGCTATTGCAATTGATACAATTATCAATCAGAAAGGACAAGACATGATTTGTATTTATGTTGCTATTGGACAAAAAGAGTCAAAGGTTGCTCGTATAATGGGTGAGCTGGAGAAAAAAGGAGCTATGGATCATACAATTATTATTTCAGCGGGTGCTTCTGAATCAGCTGCATTTTCATTCATTGCACCGTATACTGGAGCTGCTATTTCTGAGTATTTTATGGATCAAGGGAAAGACGTATTGGTTGTTTATGATGATTTGTCAAAGCATGCTTGGGCGTATCGTCAAATTTCACTTATCTTGAAGCGTCCACCGGGACGTGAGGCATATCCTGGAGATATTTTTTATCTACATTCTCGTTTGTTAGAAAGGGCTGCAAAGCGTGATGAAAAATATGGAGGAGGCTCTGTTACAGCACTACCAATTATTGAAACTCAAGCTGGAGATGTAAGTGCTTATATTCCTACAAACGTTATTTCAATTACAGATGGTCAAATTTATCTAGAATCAGACTTGTTTAACAAAGGTATTAGACCAGCTTTGAATGTTGGTTTGAGTGTATCTCGTGTAGGCTCTAGTGCACAGACAAAAGCTATGAAAAAAGTATCAGGTCAACTTCGTCTTGACTTAGCACAGTTTCGTGAATTGGAGGCTTTTGCACAGTTTGGTTCAGATTTAGATGAACAAACAAGGGCACAAATCGAAAGAGGGCAAAGAACAGTTGAATTATTGAAGCAAGATCAGTACTCACCAATTCCTATGGAAGAGCAAGTTATTGTTTTATATGCTCTTACAAATGGATTTATGGATGATGTAGCAGTTGATAAAATACTTGAATGGGAAGATGAATTTAGAAAATACATGAAATCAAGTCAAAAAGATGTGATAAATGTAATCGCTGAAAGTGGAAAATTGGAAGATGACACGGTTGAAAAATTAGAAGGTGCAATTAAAGATTTTAAAGATACTTTTTCAGAATAAGTTATGTCAAATTTAAAAGAAATTCGAAGTCGGATAAAATCTGTAAATAACACTGGTAAGATTACCAAAGCAATGGAAATGGTTTCTGCTGCAAAGATGCGTAAATCTACAGAAAGTGTTTTGAAGATTAGAGCTTATGCACATGCTGCATGGAGTGTTCTTACAAACCTTGCGCGTGCTTTTGAAAATTATGAGCATGGGCTTTTGGAAGTTCGTGAAGTAAAAAGTGTTTTGATAGTAGCAATCACATCAAATCGTGGATTGTGTGGATCCTTCAATGCACAGATAATGAAAAAAATAAGAGCAGAAGTAGAAGATCCAAAGAGGCTAAAGGTTAATCGTATAGGAACTAAAAAAATAGATTCACCTGTTTCTGATAAAGATTTAAAAATAGACTTTATTACAGTAGGAAGGAAGGGTGAGGGATTAGTTAGTAAATTAGGGAAAGAAATTATAGCAGCATTTCCAGAACTTACATATTTACCTGGGATTGATGAGGTTCGACCACTTTCTAGTATAGTTATGGAAGAATATTTGAATAAAAAATATGATAAAGTTGTTATAGCATATACAGATTATGTTTCTGTTATAAAACAGGAACCAAAAATTCGTCAAATACTACCTGTTTCAAAAATTGATTTAGAAAAGCAAATTGCTGAAATGGATAATCTTGCAAAAGAACTTGGAGTTAAGGAACAAAAAATGGAATATAAAGTTGAGCCAAGTCCAAAAAAAGTTCTTGAGCATATCTTTCCAAGACTTATTGAAATGCAGTTATACCATGCAATATTGGAATCAAACGCATCAAAAGAGTCTTCAAGAATGATGGCGATGAAAAATGCGACAGATGCAGCAGAAGAGATGAGTGAAGAACTGACATTTGCTTATAATCAGATACGACAGATGAAGATTACACAGGAAATAGCAGAAATTTCAGCAGGTAGCGCAGCGGTAGGATAATTTAAATGACAAATTAATTAAAATTTCATTGTCATCTCGAGCGTAGCGATAGCGAAGTCGAGAGATCTCAATATTATAGATTTCTCAATTCCGCTACGCTTCAGTCGAAATGACAGTGTATATAATAAGATACTAATTTACTAATATACTAATTACTATGAATCAAGGAAAAATCATACAAATAATTGGTCCAGTTGTTGATGTGGAATTCGTGGAAGGTCTTCCAGAGATTTATCATGCTATAGAAGTGATTGTTTCAGATAATGAAAAGGTTGTACTAGAGGTCCATCAGCATTTAGGTGGAAATAAAGTACGGGCTGTTGCAATGGCTTCAACAGATGGTTTGAAGCGTCAAATGGAGGTGGTTGATACAGGTGCTCCAATTAGTGTACCAGTTGGCCCTGGTGTACTTGGACGTATGTTCAATCTTTTAGGTGAAACAATTGATGGCAGTGATGCAAAGGTGAAAGTTAGTCGAAAGGATCCAATTCATAGAGATGCTCCAAAGTTTTCTGAACAATCAACTGATACTGAAATACTTGAAACAGGAATTAAAGTTGTTGACTTAATTTGTCCTTTTGTAAAAGGTGGAAAAATTGGTCTTTTCGGAGGAGCTGGAGTAGGAAAAACTGTTCTTATCCAAGAATTGATTCGAAATATTGCTCAGGAACATGGTGGTTATTCTGTATTTGCTGGTGTAGGTGAGCGAACACGTGAAGGAAATGATCTTTATTATGAAATGAAAGAATCTGGTGTATTGGATAAAACAGCACTGGTATTTGGTCAAATGAATGAACCTCCTGGAGCTCGTCAACGAGTAGCCCTTTCAGCCCTTACTATGGCTGAATATTTTCGTGATGTTGAGGGACGTGATACTTTGCTTTTTGTTGATAATATTTTCCGATTTACTCAAGCTGGTTCTGAGGTATCTGCACTTTTGGGACGAATTCCATCAGCGGTGGGTTATCAGCCAACACTAGCTGAAGAAATGGGTCAATTACAAGAGCGAATTACTTCTACAAAAGATGGTTCTGTAACTTCAGTTCAGGCCGTATATGTACCAGCTGATGACCTTACTGATCCAGCTCCAGCTACGACTTTTGGACATCTTGATTCTACAGTTGTACTTTCTCGTCCTCTTACAGAGTTAGGAATTTACCCAGCTGTAGACCCTCTTGATTCAAATTCAACAATTCTGGATCCAAATATCATTGGACAAGATCATTATGATGTTGCACGAGGTGTACAACAGGTATTGCAAAGATATAAAGATTTACAAGATATTATTGCTATATTGGGAATGGAAGAACTTTCTGATGAAGATAAAATTACTGTTGCAAGAGCTCGTAAAATACAGAAGTTTTTGTCACAACCTTTCTTTGTTGCAGAGCAATTTACAGGAACAACTGGTGAATATGTAAAAATTGAAGATACTATCAAAGGATTTAAAATGATTCTTGATGGTGAAATGGATGATGTACCAGAGCAAGATTTCTATATGAAGGGTTCTATTGATGCTGTTACTGAAGGTAAAAAGTCTGAATAATTTAAAATTATTTTATGAGCAAACAGATAAAAATTAAAGTTATAACTCCAGAACAAATAGTTTGTGAGTGTGAAGCTGAGCAGGTAACGTTACCTGTAACTGATGGTGAGGTTACAATCTTGCCAGAACATAGATCATATATTGCTTCACTTCAAGTTGGAGAAATAATCGCTAAAAAAGGTGGTGAAGAAAAAAGCATTGCTGTTTTTGGAGGGTTTTTGGAATTTGAAAATAATACATTGACAGTATTAGCAGATGAAGCAGATAGAGCGGAAGATATAGATATAGAAAAGGCTGAGGCTGCAAAACAGAGAGCAGAAGATATTAAAAACAAAGTTATAAAAACTGATGAGACAGAATATGCTCATGTTGCAGCAACACTTGAAAGAGAGATGTCTAGAATTAAAATAGCTAAGAAATTTCTTGCAAGAAAAGGACTTTAGATTAATAAAAAATTAAGAATTAAAAAAATGGATTCAAATCAAATTGCACAAGACATGTTTATCCAATGGAATGAAACTTTACAAACCAAAGATAAACAAAAGGTAGCTGAAATGTATAGCGACGATGCAACATTTCTACCTACATTAAATGGAGAATTAAAAAGAGGCATAGACGGTGCTGTAGAATATTTTGAACATTTTTTACAAAAAAATCCATTTGGTACAATAATTGAAAGTGCTGTGCAAGAATCTTCTGATGGTGGAACAATTATATATTCGGGATTGTATGATTTTGAAGTTGGATCAGTAGATGCGCGGGAAGTTGCAAATGCAAGGTTTACATATGTGTTTCAAAAAAATGAAAATGATGAGTGGAAAATAATTCACCATCATTCATCACTTCGTCCAGAATAATTTGTCAATCATTAAGTGATTAGTTATTGATTTCAAATAAAAAAAAAGCAGCTTAGATATAAGCTGCTTTTTTTAATCTAGTAATTATTTAGATTCCGGAAGAATTCTTAAAGCGTCATTAAAACGATTGAGAAAGTTAAATGTTCCAATAACAGCAGTTATTTCAACAATTTCTTCATCAGAGAATGCATCTTGCATTCGCTTTGTTAACTCAGGGTCAATGCTATATGCATGTTCTGTTGTAGCACGTGCATACTCTATAGCTAAAGCTTCCTTTGGATCCTCAGCTTTATCTACGTTTTCTAGGTCTTGAGCACTTATGCCCAAACCACTAAGTTTAGATTGTGTTGCTCCTATACAAAATTCACATTTATTTATGTCAGATACGACATAAGCCACTTTCCACTTTAATTCACTTGGTGCTGGTTCGTTATCCATTACTGATTTAAATAGAGAAAAAAAACCAGTCATTGTATCTTCACAATTCCCCATAACCTGTAGCCATTTAGGTACTTTTCCACTACTATCTAAAAAATCTTCAAAAATCTTCTTGGCATCACCGTGTAATTCATCACTGGAGACACATTTTACAATTGGATCTGTACTCATATTATTAGTGTTTAGTTTATTATATCCATAGTATACAGCATTTTTAAAAGCTTGACAAAAAAAGAGTTTTTTGGTACAATTGTTTGAAGTCACAAAAAGGCTTATTTAAGGGGTAAATTTAATATATTTTTTTATGAATAGCACAAATAATAACAGTAGTCAATTTTATGAGGTATTGGGAGTGATATTATCTGATATGCCAGAAAGGTCACAATCCATAGTTGAAAGGCGTTTTGGTGTTGGTTTGGAAAAGCCAGAGACTTTACAGGCAATAGGTGATGAATATGGTGTTACTCGTGAGAGAGTCAGGCAAATTGTTCAATCTGGTCTTAAGATGAATAAAAATGTTAATTCTTCAGAAGAAGTAGATAATGTTAAAAAACAAATAATTGCAGAAATTGGTGATAATGGAGGTGTTTTGCATATTGATAAGCTATTGGAATTGGGTGGTGAAAATAATAAAGAAAAAGGTGCGATTAGATTTCTTGTGGAAGGGATGGATGAAATTTCTTATGTGAATTCAAAAAAACATCCAGTTATTAAAGGCTCTGTTGTTGTTACTGAATTTGATATGGATGAATGGAGTGAAATGCATGATTCTATAAAGAATATATTTGAAGATAAGCAAAAAACATATTCGAGTGAACGATTGCAAGAAAAAATGTCAAATGTTCAGGAAAATATGGATTTAAATAAATTGGAGAGCTACTTGGTAGTATCTAGTGAAATTGATAAGAATCCATTTGATAAATGGGGACTTAGTGGTTGGGATGAAATTTCACCAAGAGGAGTTAGGGAAAAATCATTACTTATAATGAAAGAAAAAGATACGCCAATGCATTTTCGTGAAATAGCACAAGCTATAGATGATTACGGTTTAGGTAAGAAAGGTAAAAAATCACATCCACAAACAGTTCATAATGAATTGATACGAGATGACAATTTTGTGCTGGTTGGACGTGGTGTATATGCATTGAATTTTAATGAATATGAGGAAGGAACTGTAAAGGATATTGTTTTAAAAATCTTGGAAGAAGCAGGTGGCCCTATGCCAGCTGATGATATTGTAGAAAAAGTTTTACAGGTGAGACATGTAAAGCCAACTACAGTTAGAGTGAATCTTAGTCTTATTGCAAAAAAGGTAAATGGACATGATTATACACTAGATACGAATGCTAGTTAATGTTATAATGAATTTATACTTGTACTAAAAAAGTGCATAATTTTGTTATAAAATATAAAAATAAAGTTTAATGTCAGAATTTTTTTCACAAATTTTTGTGACGTTTCAGTCGACTTGGTTTATAATCATGCCGATAACTTTTTGGTTAATCTTTAAAAGTTTGTGGGGAAGATATGTGTTTATAGCAGACTTTCTCATGAAGCAAAATGATGTTTTGCTTGAGATTATACCACCTAGAGATATAGAAAAAAGTCCAAAGATAATGGAACGTTTTTTTGATTCTCTCGCGGCAACAGATGCAGGAGTGAATATGATAAGTGCATATTGTCATGGAGCTGGAAATCCATATTTTAGTCTAGAAATAGTAGGTACTGAAGGTACTGCACATTTTTATATACGTACACCGGCAGCCTTTCGAGATTTAGTTGAAAGTTCTCTTTATGCGCAGTATCCGAGTGTTGAAATAATAGAAGTTCAAGATTATACAGGGAATATTCCTAATGTTATTCCAAATGAAGATTGGACACTGAAAGGATTTGATTTATTTTTGTTGAAACCAGATGCATATCCAATCAAAACATATGAATATTTTGATGAGGATGTAACTGGGACAATGATGGATCCTCTAGCAAGTATGTTGGAAGCTATTGGTAATCTTGGTCCAGGTCAACATATGTGGCTTCAGTATATTATAAGAGCAGATAGGCCTCCTTGGTTTAATGATTGGGGTAAGGGAACTGTTGATGATTTTTTGGGAAAGAGTGCAAAGCCAGAGGGATTATTTGCAAGATTATGGTTTGATATAAAAGATGTGTTTGGCGGAATTATGGTGGGGTGGAATGCACCTCCAGAATTTTCTGCATTTGAAACTCCTGCTGGAGATGATCAACCATTGGAGTTTAAGCTTAGTCCAGGTGAAAAGCAGGTATTAAAAGTATTGGAAGAAAACATTGCAAAAGCAATGTTTAGTGTTAATATGAGACTTATAGTTGTAGGAAAAAAAGACTTTTTTACTGCTGTGAATCTTGGTGGTGCAATGTCCTCAATAAAACAGTTTTCAGATAATCATACAAATCAATTCATTCCAGTTGATAGATCAAAAGTTTACGCTGATTATGTTGGTGTAAAATCAAGAAGCGAATATAGAATGAGAAAAATTTTAAGAAGATATCGTGATAGAGATGATAGTGGTTATCCATTTCATTTGAGTACAAAAGAATTGGCAACGGTATTTCATTTACCGGATATGTCGGTAGAAGCTCCTAGTGTACAATGGTCAGATTCAAGAAAAGGTAGTGCACCTAGTAATTTACCATTTGAATAGGTATAATATTACAATCAATAAATAATTTTTTTATGACAGAGATAACAGCATTTGCACAAACGAATTTTAGAAATCAAGCAACAGCATTTGGTATAAAAACTGACGATAGACGTCGGCATTTATACGCTATTGGTAAGACTGGTATGGGTAAAACCAACATGCTTGAGAATCTTGCTATTCAAGATATACGAAGTGGGCATGGTATGTGTTTTGTTGATCCACATGGTGATACGGCAGAAAAGTTAATTAGTATGATACCTCCAGAAAGAATAAATGATGTCATTTATTTTAATCCTTCTGATCAAGATTTCCCGATAGCTTTTAATGTGTTAGAAGAAGTTCCACGTGAATTTCGACCTTTGGTTGCTTCTGGTCTTATAGGTGTATTTCAAAAATTGTGGGCTGATTCTTGGGGTCCTAGACTTGAATATATTCTTAGAAATGCTTTATTGGCTTTACTGGAGACTCCTGGTAGTACTTTACTTGGTGTAATGCGTATTTTGACAGATAAAAAATATCGTATTCGTGTATCTAATAATATTACAGATCCTGTTGTGAAGGCTTTTTGGGTGGATGAATTTCCAAAATGGAATGAAAGAGTTTTACAGGAGGTTATTTCTCCAATCCAAAATAAAGTTGGACAGTTTTTGACAAGTCCAATTATACGTAATTTATTGGGACAAACAAAATCAGCTTTTGATATACGTGATGTAATGGATAATCAGAAAATTCTTATATTGAATTTATCAAAGGGACGGATGGGTGAGGATAATAGTTCTTTGGTAGGTGCAATGATTATTACAAAAATTCAGCTTGCAGCTATGGGCAGGGTAGATACTCCAGAAGAAAGTCGTAAAGATTTTTATTTATATGTTGATGAGTTTCAAAACTTTGCTACAGAGGCGTTTGCAAATATTTTGTCAGAAGCTCGTAAATATCGTTTGAATTTGATTTTAGCAAATCAGTACATAATGCAACTAGATGAAATTGTGCGGGATGCTATATTTGGAAATGTGGGGACAATAGTTTCTTTTCGTGTGGGTGCGACAGATGCTGAATACCTTGAGAAAGAATTTGAGCCAGTGTTTACAATGAATGATATTGTGAATTTGCCAAAATACAATATTTATTTGAAGTTGATGATAGATGGTATTTCTGGAGATGCATTTAGTGCTACGACACTTCCGCCAATTGATAGAAAATACGAGGATAGTACAGATAAGGTGATACAAGTTTCTAGAGAAAGATATTCAGAGGATAGAGAGGTAGTTGAAGAAAAAATAGCTAGATGGACGGGAATGATTATAGAAAAGCCAACTGTAATTGCAAATAAACGAAATACTGTAGAAAATAAAAAAACTAATGCTACAAAAGTTACAGATAAAGTTACAGATAGAGTTGCTGTAGTGAAAAATGATGATAATGAGGAGTCTCAAAAAAAGGATGTGTATGATGCTACTTGTGCTATGTGTGAATTGAATGTTCAGGTGCCATTTAAGCCTGATGGTGACAGGCCTGTTTTTTGTAAAGAGTGTTTTAAAGATCATCAGAGAACACTTGCTAAAACAAAAGAAAATACACAACAAGAACAAATTCCAAAAAAAACACCTAAAAAAGTAGCAGTTAAGAAGGAGGAAAAAAAAGATGAAATTATCGAAAAGGATGTTGTGATAACAAATAATGAAAAACCATTAAAATTATCTCAACTAAAACATGTTGCTCCAAAGAAATTTGCACATTCATCAAATAAACCTAATATAGATCTTTCTTCTATTAGAAATATAATTAATAAATCTCAAAAAGATAAAGAATAAAATATATGACAATGGAAGTATTATTTTGGGTAGGAGTCTTTGTAGTGGCTATGATAGTAATGGTAAAGGGTGCTGATTTATTTTTGATTTCAAGTGAGAAAATTGGTAGAGCTTTGGGTTTGTCAGCATTTATTATAGGTGCTGTAATAATAGGCCTGGGAACGTCTCTACCTGAGTTAGCTGTTGCAATTTTTGCACTTAGAGATGGTGAGACTGATATAATCATAGCAAACGCAGTGGGTTCAAATATTTCAAATATATTACTTGTTGTAGGTATTTCTACTATAATAGCTAGACATTTAACTGTTTCAAAAAGCTTGATAGATGTGGATCTTCCTATGCTAGCGGCTAGTACAGTTATTTTTTTGGCTGTTGCGTGGGATGGAAACGTTACATTTGGAGAGGCTTTGATTTTGATAGGCACGTATGCAATTTATTTTGCCTATACTATTTTTTCAAAAGATGAAAACATTGATAATGTTGATAAGAAAAAGAAAAATGATAAAGTATCTGTAAAATTAATAGGTACGCTTATTATAGGTGCTGTAGCATTGATATTTGGTGCAAAATATTTAATTACAGCAGTTGTTAACATTGCTGATGTTTTAAGCATAAAATCAGCACTTATTTCTATAACAGCTGTTGCCATTGGTACATCTTTGCCAGAGTTAATAGTATCTGTAAAGGCAGCATTGAAGGGTAAGGCGGATTTAGCTATTGGTAATATTTTTGGTTCAAATTCATTTAATGTACTTATAGTTGTTGGAGTGCCAGCATTATTTACTAGTTTACAGGTTGATGCAATTACGATGAGTATAGGTATACCAGTTATGGCTGCGACAACATTTTTATTTTTGATAAGCGGTATTTCACGAAAGATTTATTTATGGGAAGGTGCAATGTTTGTGATGTTTTACATTTTTTTTATAGGAAAATTATTTAATATTTTATAGAATATTATAAACCAATTACTTGAAATGTGTAATAATTTAACGTAGTATATTAGTATTAACATTATATTTTCTTTATGTATATAGATAAAAGTAGCATGTCAGATGAAGAACTCGTCAAACTTAAAAGACGTATAACAATGCAAGAGATGTCATATAGATCTGATTTAAAAAAAGTGCAACGTAAAAAAGAAGAATTAAAAGATGAGCTGAGGAGACATGAGCGAGAGCGAAGTAGAATTAATGTATATATAAAAGAAAATGAAACTGAAAACAAGAAATTTACAGAAAAAGAAACATTTATTGAAGATGAATTAAGGCGTATAAAGAAAAAACTAATTGAATTAGGATAAAAATTATGAGTAAAAAAACATTGGAACAGCAGGTGTATGAAGTAATTGGGGATGATGTCGATGTACCGGGTACAATTCAAAAGCAATTATCTTTTTGTAGTGAAAAAATAAAATATGCAAAAACTGCAGATGATGTTGATATGATAATGCAAAAATATAGTTTATTAAATACTAAATTTGAAAAAAATGGATTGTATGAACGTGCATTTGACAATATAATTGATAATTTTAAAAAAGAGTTAGGATAATATGACAGCTATAGAATTACGACAAAAGTATTTAGATTTTTTTAAGAAGAAAGGACATGAAATAGTTTCTTCAGCTTCCTTGTTGCCAGAAAATGATCCAACGACGTTATTTACAGGGTCTGGCATGCAACCGATGGTGCCATATCTTTTGGGTGAAAAATATCCAGGAGGTAGTGTTAGAGTGGCTAATTCACAAAAATGTTTTAGAACTAGTGACATTGAAGAAGTTGGTGATAATACACATACTACTTTTTTTGAAATGTTGGGAAATTGGTCTTTTGGGGATTATTTCAAAGAAAAGCAAATAATGTGGATTTTTGAATTTTTGACAGAAGAGTTAGATTTAGATCCTGAAAGATTATATGTATCTGTTTATCAAGGAAATGAAGATTTAAATATTGATAAAGATACTGAAGCTGTAGAATTATGGAAGCAAGAATTTGATAAAAAAGGTATAAATGCTAGAGCTGTTTTTAATGTGCGGAAAAATGGTATGCAAGATGGAAGAATTTTTTATTATGGGAATGATGAGAATTGGTGGTCTCGTGTAGGCGAGCCAGAGAATATGCCAATTGGCGAGCCAGGTGGTACTGATAGTGAGATGTTTTGGGACCTTGGTGAGAATTTGAAGTTTCATGAAAATTCAAAGTGGAGTAATGATGAATGTCATCCAAACTGTGATTGCGGTAGATTTGTTGAAATTGGTAATAATGTTTTCATGAAGTACATGAGGACTCCAGATGGATTTGAAGAATTAGAAAATAAAAATATTGATTTTGGAGGTGGATTAGAAAGGATGCTTATCGCAGTAGAAGATAATCCAGATATATTTGCTTGTGAGATTTTTGACAAAATTCGTACTGAGATAGAAATAGTATCAGGGAAAAAATATGGTGAAAATGATGATGATACACGAGCATTTCGAGTAATAATGGATCATTTGAGAGGTTCTGTGTTCCTAATTAATGATGGTGCAATTCCATCAAATAAAGATCAAGGTTATTTTACTAGGCGTCTTATAAGACGTTCAATCAGGTTTGGACATCAGTTAGGAGTAGAAAGCAATTTTACAAAAATAGTAGCTAGCAGCGTTGTAGAGACATATAAGGAATATTATAAGGATATTTTGGATAATAGTGAAAAAATTTATAAAGTAATTAATGAAGAAGAAGAAAAGTTTAGAAAAACATTGAAGAAAGGTGAAATAATACTTGATAAATTGAAAAAAGAAGAAATGAATGGAACTACTTTTTTTGATTTATTTCAAACATATGGATATCCATTTGAAATGACTGTTGAAGCTATGGAGGAAAAAGGTGTGGAATATAATGAAAAATGGATTAAGGAATTTCAAGATGCACAAGAAAAGCATCAAGAATTATCCAGAACTGCTAGTTCTGGAAAGTTTAAAGGAGGACTTGCTGATGACAATGAAATTACAACACAATTACATACTGTCACACATTTAATGTTGGCAGGTCTTAGAGATGTGTTGGGTAATCATGTTGAGCAAAGAGGTTCAAATATTACGGCAGAAAGAATACGATTTGATTTTTCTCATGATGAGAAATTGACGGATGAAGAACGTATTGCAGTAGAGGCATATGTAAATAAAGCACTTGGTTCTAAGGCAATGGTAGAATTAGAGGAAATGTCAAAGCTTGATGCTCAAGAAATGGGTGTCTTGGGTGTATTTTGGGAAAAATATCCAGATCAAGTTAAGGTATATACCGTGAAAGATGATGAGCGAATTTATTCAAGAGAGTTATGTGGTGGTCCGCATATAGAAAGTGTTGATGAAATTAAAGGTGTATTTAAATTGAAAAAAGAAAAAAGTTCTGGTGCAGGTGTTAGAAGAATTAAGGCTGTCATAGAGTAATGATTGAATAATTAATAAAAATAAAAATGTCAAATAAAATTGTATATAAAAAAAAATCATTATTGGGTTCCAAAGCTCATAAGAGTTCTGCAATGAAGGATATTTTAGAAAAAGATAGTGAAAAACATGTTGTAAATAAAAGTATAGAAAAAAAACAACTATTCAATGAATTGAAGAAATATAGAAATGGTGGAGTTACGGAAAGAGAAATGAAAAGTGCTTTAGCAGCATTGAAATATGGTAATGATAATAATTTTAGCAAAAGAGAAATAGATATACTTGCAAAAGAATTAGGTTTGAAAAGTGTTCAAAAAAAACATTTTCCTTCAAAAATAGTGTCACATACTTCAAAGCTCGATAAAGCTCATCATTCAGCTAATTTTTCACGAACGAGAAATGGTGCAAGGACTTCTGGTGATAATAGGAATATGCATAGTGATGATGTTGTAAATTTTGAATTATTAAGAGCCGTTCGGGGTGTCGTCGGTGTGAGTAAAAAAGTTGTTTCTACTGGAAATATGGCATTTGATAAGTCTGAAGAAGAATATGAACTTTTTGATGAGAAATTAGGTCGCAGGTACAATATTCGCACGTCTAAGCTGACGAGGCCAGATTTACATATGAAAGGTCAGGCATCTTTTCGAGGAAGAGGTTTAGTAAAAGGTGCGTAAAAAAACAGTTGTAGAGAAATCGAAAGGACACGTTTTTAAACACGTGTTTTTTTGTATGTGGATAACACGTGGATAACTTGATATTTTAATGTGGTGAATATTGTTGACGTAATCATACAAAGTGGTGTAAAATGTCATTGTAGACCTATTAAGTGGTGAAAAGTGGTGAATTTATAGATACAGCTATGTTTATTGGAGAATACAATCATTCTGTAGATGCTAAGAAGAGGTTGGCATTACCATCAAAATTTAGAAAAGAGCTTGGTAAGAATGTTGTTGTTACTAGGGGATTAGATAAATGTTTGTTTGTATATCCTATGAAAGCCTGGAAAGAATTAGCGGAGAAATTAGGCACTATGCCAATAGGTGAAGCAGGAACAAGATCTTTTGTTAGATTGATGCTTGCTGGAGCCACTGATGTAAATGCTGATTCTCAGGGGAGAATTTTATTGCCAGAGTATCTTAAAGAATATGCTGATTTGAAAAAAGAAGTTGTAGTAGCCGGATTATTTAATAGATTGGAGATTTGGGATGAATGTAAATGGCGTGAGTATAAAAAGAAGGCTGAGAGTAATAGTGATGATATAGCAGAAAATTTAGGAAAACTCGGAATATATTAATATGTTTGATATGACAGAAACGCAACATAAGCCTGTACTGATGGAAGAGGCAATTGAGTTATTAGAACTCAAAGAAGGAATGGTAGTATTTGATGCAACATTAGGTGGTGGTGGGTATGCAAGAGAGATTTATAAAAAAATTATGCCTGGTGGAACATTGATTGTGTGTGATCAGGACATGCAAGCAATTGAAAGATTTAAGAATAGTTTTCCTGATATAGCGGAGGAAATAAAAATAGTTCATTCAAATTATTCTAATATAAGAAAAATCTTGAAAGATTTTGATATCGATTATGTTGATGCAATTGTTGCTGATTTAGGTTTATCGTCAGATCAAATGAATGAAACTGATAGGGGATTCAGTTTCATGGGCGAGAGTAAGCTTGATATGCGCATGGATCAATCGTTAGAATTGACGGCTCATTACGTTGTTAATGAATATTCAAAAAATGAATTATCACAAATAATTAGGAATTATGGTGATGAAAAGTTTGCGAATCTGATTGCAAAAAATATTTGTAATCAAAGGCCTATTGTAACTTCTGGTGAATTAGCGGATATTATAATCAACTCAATTCCAAATTCTGTAAAAAGGAAACAGAAAATTCACCCAGCAACAAAAACATTTCAGGCTATAAGGATAGAGGTGAATAATGAATTTGAGAATTTGAAGATTTTTCTTACAGATGGAATAAGTGTTTTACAGAAATCAGGATATTTTAGTGTAGTTTCTTTTCATTCAGGTGAAGACAAAATGGTGAAAAATATATTTCGTTCAAATGCTAGGGGATGCATTTGTGATCCAGAAATGCCAGTTTGTAGGTGTGAACATGAGCCAAGTGTTCGTGTTATAACTCGAAAACCGATAAAGCCAAGTGAAAAAGAAATTAGTGATAATCCACGATCACGAAGCGCAAGGTTGCGTAGTGTGGAAAAAATTTAAAAAACCGTTAATTTATTAAGTTGATGGTGAGTCTATCATTATTTAGTGTAATGATAGTAGTAGTTGTCTTTGTGTAAATTAAGACAATCTAAAGAAAACAAAAATTCACAAACGTGTGAGGGGGGCACGTTGGTTAGGTAAAAAACCAACATGTCAAAATATAAAAAAGCTTGCAGACGATCATATTGCTTGTATCGTGTGGGGGCTAAAAAACAAAAAATAAAACATCATAAAACCGCACAAGGATTTAGTTCTGTCGGTGCCTTTGTGTTTGTTGGAGTTGTGTTTGTTGGTATAATGTATTTATTTAGCTCTAATAATATTGCTATTAAAGGAGATAGAATTTATTCTATTGAGAAAGATATAAAAACATTAGCTAGTGAAAATGAGCAATTAGTGATACAAGAGGCACAATTGCGATCATTGGAAGATATAGAAAAGGTTATTGAAGAAAAGAAAATGATGGAAGTAGAAAGTCCTGTGTACATAGAAAGGGAAGTAAGAGTTGCCTTAGATTGAAAATTGTTGGAATGAAAAATAATAATAAAATAACAAATGCGAAAAAAGGGGGTGCGTCGCAGTATTCACGTACATCGATATTGTTTTTACTGTTTTGTGGAGCTTTAGTTGTTGTGATATTGAAATTATATTATGTTCAGGTGATTGCGTATGATCGATATATGAATTTAGCTGAGAGACAGCATAAAATGGAGAAAAACTTAGTATCTTCCAGAGGTGAAATATTTTTGAAAAATAGAAAAGAAACATATCCATTGGGTGTGAATAAAGAATATTTTTTGGCGTATATATCACCTAGGGATGTTGAGGATGAAGATATTGAAAAAAGTGCAAGGGACATAACTCATGAGTTAGATGTTGACTTTGGTAGAGTGATGCAAAAATTTGCCAAAAGAAAAGATGTGTATGAGGTTATAAAACATAAAGTTGAACGTGTAGAAGTTGATAGAATAAATGAATTAAATATTGATGGATTACACTTTATTCCTGAATACTTCAGGTTTTATCCTGGAGGCACATTAGCATCTCATGTAGTTGGTTTCGTTGGCTCAGATGGAAATAACTATATAGGTCGTTATGGAATTGAATCTTATTTTGATGATGAGTTGCAGGGACTTGATGGAAAAATTATACAAGAAAGAGATGCTAGAGGTGGCTGGTTAACAAATACGGATAGAATAGTGAATGAGGAGGTTGATGGTTCTGATATATATTTGACGATTGATCATAATGTACAATATGAAGTCGAAAGAATATTAGAAGAGGCTGTTAAGGAGTTTGATGCGGAAGATGGTTCTGTTATTGTTATGGAGCCAAAAACGGGTAAAATACTAGCTCTTGCAAATTATCCTTCTTTTGTTCCAAATAAATATAATGAAGTAGAAAATGTGGCTGTGTTTAGGAACTCTATTGTGTCTGAGGAATATGAGTCAGGTTCAGTATTTAAACCTATAACGATTGCCATGGGTCTTGATGATAATAAGATATCTCCAGATACAACATATGTTGATACGGGGTCAGTTTTTACAGCTGAATACCAAATTCAAAATTCAGAAGATAAAATTTATGGAAAGCAAACGATGACACAAGTTTTGGAAGAATCTTTAAATACAGGAGTTATTTATGTGGAAAAATTGGTAGGAAATAAAAAATTTAAAGAATATATTGAGCGTTTTGGTTTTGGAGCGCAAACTGGTATTGAGTTACCCGCTGAGGCAGATGGTAATATAAGTAATCTAAGTTATATCAATAGGCATGTAGAGTTTTTTACAGCATCTTTTGGACAGGGAATAACAATGACACAATTGCAATTGGCAACAGCTTATAGTGCATTAGCAAATGGGGGCAATCTCATGAAACCTCAAATAATTGAGAAAAAAATTCATAGTAATGGAGAAGAAGAAATAATGGATTCGCATGTTGTGCATAGAGTAATTAGTGAAGGTGCATCAAAACAGATTGGGGAAATGTTGAGAAGTGTTGTTGTAAATGGGCATGGGAAAAGAGCTGATGTGTCTGGATATTTGATAGGTGGAAAAACTGGAACAGCACAAGTTGCAAATACTGGTAAAAAGGGTTATGATGATGCTCAAACAATAGGAACATTTGCAGGATATGGACCAATTGATGATCCACAGTTTGTAATAGTCGTAAGGATTGATAATCCAAAAACAGTTATTTGGGCAGAATCAAGTGCAGCTCCAACTTTTGGTAAAATCATGAAGTATTTACTTGATTTTTATAATATTTCACCAACAGAAGAAATTGTTAAAAAATAAGTTTATGAATGGAAAAAGTATTAAAATTAGAATGTTAGAAAAAATACTTGGATTTATATCAAAGTCTATTTTATGGCGTTATAATCCATACGTTATAGGAATAACAGGATCTGTTGGTAAGACGACAACAAAAGATGTTATTGTGCATATCCTTAAAAAACATAAGCAGATATATTATACAAAAAAGAACTATAATAATGAAATAGGTGTACCACTTACTATATTGGGAGTTAATAAAGATATTAAATCAATATTTTCAATATTTTATATTTTTGGTGTATGGATAACAAAAATGATTTATTGTAAATATCCAGAAATTGTTGTGGTTGAAATGGGTGTGGATAGGCCAGGTGATATGGATTATTTGACTAGTATTGTACCATTGGATATATCAGTATTAACTGCAATATCATTTGCTCATAGTGAATTTTTTAGTAGCATTGATGAAATTACAAGGGAAAAGCAAAAAATAGTAACTAATATGAAAAAGGGTGGTATAGCAATTATTAATTATGATGATAAAAATGTTGTAAGTGTTTTGAATAAGGTTGATACTGCAATTACTTTTGGGAAGTCTGATGGTGCTGACTTTGTTGCAACAGATATAGAAACATGTTTTTATAGTTGTCATGATAGAGGTCTTTCGTTTAAATTAAATTATAAAAATAAAATAATTCCAGTAAGATTAAAAAATGTAATAGCAGAGCATTTTATCTATTCTGTATTGGCTGGGATTGCTGTTGCGGAGCATTTAAAATTGAATATTGTTGAAGTTATGAATGATGTGTATGATTTCCAAACTTCTCCAGGTAGGATGCAATTTTTTGAAGGAATCAAAGGTTCAAAAATTATAGATGATACATATAATGCATCACCAAAATCAATGAGTGCAGCAATAGATGTTTTGAATAATATTGAAGGTAGTCGTAAAATTGCTATCTTAGGAGATATGAAAGAATTGGGTGATATCTCACAAAGAGAGCATCAAAAAATAGCAAGACAATTACAGGAAATTAAAATTGATGAAGTGTTTTTGGTTGGGGAAGAGATGAAATATGCGGTTACTATATTAAAAAAATCAAATATTTCAGTAAGTCATTTTGATGAAAGTGTTAATGTATGTGATAAAATTAGAGATGTTATAAAATCGGAAGATACTATTTTGATAAAGGGTTCACGGGGTATTCATATGGAGAATGTTGTTAAAGAGCTTATCTTGAATAAGAGTGAAAATGTGTTATAGATGTTGGATGAAATAGAGTGCTCTATTTCATACTTAATGAAGTATTGATTTTTTATTATATTATTGCTATAATAAATTTTGTATTTAAGGTCCCATCGTCTAGCGGCTAGGACGCCAGGTTCTCATCCTGGAAACCGGAGTTCGATTCTCCGTGGGATCACGGTTAGGAAAAACTGCTTATGTAAGTGGTTTTTTTGTTTTTATGGGATAAAATTAAAATGCGAAGATTCTTTTGAGAATCTTCGCATTTTTGTTATGAAAGGAATATTATCCTCGCATGACATCCTTCATTGAAAAACATTTTCCTTTAGCACCTTCAGCAACTTTTTTTGTTAAAAAGTCGAGTGCCATCAATGTGCCGTTGACGTATGTATCGCGACCGTTGATGTTATGTTCAAATCCAATCATTTCATTACCATCGGGTGATATCAGAGAGTATTTATGCCAGCCATGTCCATCAAGTGCAAATTCAGGAATGCCCATGAGGCGTTGTTCAATTTTATCACGTACATCACGGATATTGGAAGGACTATAATTAACACCAAGATCTTTTATGATTTCACCTATGGCTAAGGCAGTTCCGCTCACATCAGCCTTTGATGATTGATGACTTTCAACTATCCGTATCTCCCAGTCTTTGAGTGCATTGGGATAATTGGTTGCAGCAAATGCAATCATATCCATGAGCATTACTATCGGCACAGACATATTTGGAGCAATGACTGCGGATATTTCAGACTCCTCAACTAATTTTGTAAGCAACTGTCGATTACCACCAGTTGTTCCAGTAATGAAGGGTATTTTATTTTTGCAGTACAAATTTACATTTTCTTCAATCGCAGTAGGTTGAGTAAAATCAATTGCTATGAGACCAGATTCACCCCACTGAAGAGATGCCTCTTCGAGTATGGCTTGATGTTCTGGTGGCTCATAGAGTTTTATGCCACCGCTTCTGTGACTCTCATACCAGTCACCAGTTTCATAACCTGTCAATGAGGCGATAACGATTTGATAATTGGACTGTTTTGAAATAGCTTCTTCAATTAAACTTGCCATATTACCAGGTAAACCATTTATCATTACTGGGATTTTCTTTTCCATATTACAATCTCCTTTGTGATTGAGTTAATGTTAACTGCATTGTTAAATGACTACTTGATGGTTAAAGTTAGCAGGGAAATAGGGACGTGTCAATAGATTTTTATTAGGGCTTAAAGTGTATAAAAACTGTTCCATTTTTCAAATTCCTTCAGTAAAGAGTTCCAATTTGTTAAACAGTAGTTCACAATTGAAAAAACACTAGATTATTTAAATAGTCTAGTGTTTTTTGTTTGAAATACAGGCCTTGACAAAGTATCATTTTTTTGCTATAGTATACAGTTAAATGAAAATTATAGAGTTAAATATACTATCTGTAAAAAAGATATATGACTAATAATGGACACAAATTAACGGTTTTGATACCTACATATAATGAGGAGGATCTTATAGCTCAAGCTATAAAGTCTGTTTTGTGGGCAGATGAAATATTTGTTGTTGATTCATTTTCTACAGATAAGACTGTTGAAATAGCTGAAAGTTATGGTGCACGTGTTATTCAAAGAAAATTTACATATCATGCAGATCAAAAAAATTGGGCAATTCCTAAATCAAAATATGATTGGATATTGGTACTTGATAGTGATGAAGTTGTAACTGATGAATTACGAGATAATATAAAAAAATTATTGAACAGTGGAGAAGGGATGAATAAATATGATGGTTATGAAATAGCTAGAAAACATTTCTTTTTGAAAAAATTCTTGCGTTGGGGGGGTCGCTATCCACTATATAATGTTCGATTATTTAAACGAACAATTAGATATGAAGATCGTAATGTGCACGAACATATAATTTTACCAAAAGATAAAATGCAAGTAGTTGATGGAGACATGTTGCATTATAGTGATAGAAGTCTATCTCAATTTTTTGAAAAATTTAATAGATATTCTACGCAACAAGCAAATTATATGGTCAAGGCTCATGAGAGCATATTTAAAACAAAAGTCGATTTAAAACAATTTTTTACAAATGGGTTATATACAAAAGCATTGATTAAGGACGTGTGGTTCTTCATACCAGGAACGTCATTTGCTAGATTTGTATATATGTATATAGTGAGATTTGGATTTTTGGATGGTAGATATGGGTTTCTAATTGCCGTACTGTATGCATTTCAGGATTATGTATCAAAAACAAAATATCTAGAAATGAGAGATAAAACTCCAAAAATTAGATTGGCAATTCAGGAATTTATAACGAATAATTGTGATGCCTTGAATTGTAATATGAAGAATGATTTTTCTCTAAAGAGTAATAATATTTAGTTTATGAATGAACAAGAAATAACAATAAAATATATAGCACATAGATGGAGACTTGTTATAGTGTCAATTATAGTTTTTGCTCTTATTGCATTTATAATTTCTGTAATAATGCCAGCGAAATATCAGAGTGATATTTCTATGATTGTTGTACAGGAACAAGAAAGTGAGAAAGTAGATGCATTTAGTGCTACAAAGTCTGCTGAGTTTTTGAGTAACATATTTACTCGTGTTATACACACGACATCATTTTTCAATGATGTGCAGGATGCACCTTTTGATGTGCGTCGTGATTTTTCACATGATCCTGAAGAGTGGGAAAAAGAATGGAAAAAAGTTATAAGTGTGAAAAAGGTAAATAATACGGGTATAATGCATATCAGTGTACTTGATGAATCTCGTAAAACAGCGGAGGAAACTGCAAAAGCAGCAGCTTATATATTGACAACAAAAGGTGATAAGTATCATGGCGGTGGAGATCGTGTAACAGTTCGTCTTATAGATGGACCAAATACACCACTTAGACCTACTGTACCTAGAATATTGCCAAATACTATAATTGGAGGATTGTTTGGTGGGGTTCTTGCTGTAGTATTTATATATTTTTTTCCAAACAAGTTTTGTTTGTCTCAAAAAAAAGAGAAAAAGCAGGATGAAATAGAGGAAATAAATACGCATAATGATAATGCAGTTGAAGATCATTTTAATAATCAGTTAAATAATTCTGTTGATGATTATGTCGCAGAAGATGAATTAGTTGATGAACAGGATGATTTTGATGAGAATGCTGAGTATTTAAATCAAAATGTGAATGAGTTACATGATAGAATTAGTAACTTTAATAAAAACGAATAGCCATTGCATTTCTTGTGAAATGTGGTAGAGTTATACGTTAAAGAATAGACAGTTCTACTTTGTGATGAAAATTAAATATTTTTGTCACAGGTAGATCAATTTATTTTATTGATCTAACCGTGTGTGTTTATTTAACAGTAAAAAATATAAACTTTGTCCAGTTATTATGGGGACATAACCAAAAAAGGAGAAAAACATGAAAAAAATTCAATTTTTTTTCGTAGGAATGGCTATGGTATTTCTTCATCCTTCTGCATTTGCAGTAGCTGAAGAGATGAATGTAAAGGTAATTGTTGATAGTGCTTCTAAATCAGAAGTTTCAATGCAGCACATCCTTGATCAGATCATTAAATCGGAGGAAGTAATAACTGGTGCTATTGGTGAGGTTAAGGCTGATACTGAGAATATCTTAGATATTCAACAGGCTATCATCTTAGGTTCTTTACCAAAGAATCAAAACTTGATTAAGTTTGCAAATGATCGTGGGCAAAATCCATGGTTAATTGCTGCTGTATCAGGTCTTACGGCCGCTGATTTGAATAGTTTGAAGGCTGGTATTGAGCTTAAGACTATTAGTTCTGACGATCCGACCTTTAAGGCGATGGTTGTCAAGGCTGGTAAAATTCGGCGTGCTTATTACAAGAAGCATGGTCACAAGCTGTCTGTGAAAGAGATTTCAACTGATTTAGTTCATACTAAGCATTTGGAAGCTCAAGTAGCTGATATCACAGTTGTTAATGCTGATCTAGTTAAAGCTAGTGAAGTTGTAGCAACTGAGCTTAGGGTAACAACTGCTCATGTGGAAACGCTTGAGACACAATTACTCACAGCCAAAAAGGTCGTTGCAGACCTTGTTCAGGCTAAGCGAGTGGAGACTGAGGAATTTCGCGCGCAAACAGCACATATTGATGTGCTTAATGCAAATATTATTAATGCGAAAAAAATCGTTGTTGATCTTATTGAGGCTAACAAGATTTATGCCAATGAACTGCATGCTAAAACTGTTTATATTGGAGAGTTGCAACAGAAACTTCGCCAAGAACAACAGAAGCGTGTAGTAGCTGAATCTCGTCCACCTGAAGTCCGTGTGCAAACACAGACTGTTTATGCAGATATGCCAGCTCTTGTTGGCATGCGTATTAATGTGGCGGGTGAAGGAAGATGTGATCACAATCCTTTTCCTCCCGGTATTGTTTCTACTGATGTTATGGAAGCGACGAATGGACGTGGTGGTGATGTCATCGAAGTTATCTTTGATGAGAAAACTGGTATGAGACATGCAAAACGTCTTCATACCAATCCAGATGGATGGTCTTATGTTTATCAGTGGATTAATCCAAATGGAGCAGGTGGTGATTGTGTTTGGCTTTTTCAAAAAGATGACATGTTCACTATTGAACAACTTCAGCAGTTACTGAGAGCTGGAGAATCTCTTGTGCCTAGAATGGTTTCAGAAATGGACCATGAGTATTGGGGACGTGAGATGACGGAGGGAACCTTCCTTGTTCATAAGGTTGGAGACGTTCCTGTCACAGAGTAAAATAACACACACGTAAAGAGGTGGTTTGTATATACAAACTACCTCTTTTCATTTTATTGACAAAATATAGTTTGTGTGTTATAGTTTACAGTTGATTTAGTTTTATAGTTTGGAATTAAGTTAGCAAAACAATAAAAACGCTCAGATATGAGCACAAAACAGGGAGAATAAAATGAAAAAAGTATTGTTGGTTGCGTGGATGATGTTGATTTCCGTAGGTACCTGCTTTGCTGGAGATATGAGAATTAATCCACAAGGAGAGGGGCGATGTGATCATAATCCATTTCCTCCTGGTATCGTTTCTTCCAATGTTCTGGAAGCGACAAATGGTCATGGTGGCGATGTCATCGAAGTTATCTTCGATAAAAAAACCGGCATGAGAGAGGCAAAGCGTCTTCACACCAATCCAGATGGATGGACATATATCTATCAGAGGATTAATAACAATCAGGGTGGAGATTGTGTGCGTCTTTTTAGAAAAGATGCAGTAGTAACAGTTGGAGAAATCCAAGATGAGTTATTGCTTCCTGGAGAGGCTTTAACTAAAACAGAAGTTTCGGAAGAAGACCATGAATATCCTGGCCGTGAAATGACGGAGGGGACATTCCTTATCTATAAAGCAGAGTAATATTTATAGATAGGTAAATAACATAAAAGCGATTTGTATACACAGATCGCTTTTTTCTTTTTTTCAACAATCTATCTATTGACAAAAAAGTAATTTCGTAGTATAATAGATGGTTAAAATATTAATGGATAGTTGTTTATAAAATTACATGAAAGTATGTATTTCATATGTATTTTCATGTAATCTTATTGATTACGCAAAAGTTAAGATTTCTTTAACAATAATATATAAGTCAAAAAAAGGAGACTGGTATGAAACAATTAAATTTTATTTTGTTGTGTTGTATCGTATTGTTTTTTACCGGTTGTGCCGGTAAAAAAACATACATGGAAGGTGTTGCATTGGTTGATGAGTATGGAGATGCTGCAAAGCATCCGACTCAGATGGAAAAAGATAATGACACGTTCATATCTTTTCATGCAATTAGGCATTCCAATTTGGACACTGAAGCCACTCCGGTATATTCGGAGGAATTTGGTTTTGAACTTAAGGGATTTTTTCCGATAATTGGTGCTAGTACTGAACATGAAGATGCGCCAATAATTGGAGGCTTCTGTTATACAGAAGGACCTCATCCAATTGGTCTTTATTATTTTGAGAGAATGAATTGTATGATCAATGGAACTAAGAAAGGTTTTAATTCTAATGGTTACAAATTCTTTGTTTCAAATAAAGACACTGGTGTGTGGATTTTTCCACCAGCTCATGAAAGTTCATCAGAAGATGGTGAATGGGATCATGAAAAATTCCTAGATGATTTTGAATATCGTGTTGCGATACTCAATAAATTTGGTCAATCGATCGATCAGATTAATCAATCATGGAATAATATTTTGGAAAGTCAAAGTGGTGGACAGGTGCACTTTATGAATGATGTGCAGCAATTTACTGCTGATCCAAATTCGGTACGGTGGCAAAAACAGAGAAAGAATATCATCAGAACTATCGGACATGAAATTGTATTGCCTGATGGTGAAGTCGTGGTATCAAATCTTTCTGTGGAAGAGATGACTGCAAAGTTATCTCAAAATCCAATGGTCACACCATTTCAGAAGTTTTCTTCTGGATTCAATAATTTGATTATAGGAACTCCAGATATGATGATGTATAGTGCTGTCACTGGTCTGTTACAAGGGACGATTGCTGCATCACTTGATTCCGAATGGAAAGCAAGTGTAGCAAGGGCAATTATCAAGCGTAAAGACTTTGCCGGACACATGAACTATCATAGACTTCGTCAGAAAAAAATGTATGCACAAATGATGCGTATACAACAACAGTATAAGGGAGAGTGAGAATGAAGAAAATATTATTTAGTATTTTCGCAATTGCGCTTTTGAGCGCTTCGGCGTCGAGTGCTAGGACATTAAACATTCCGAAGGGTCTGGTAGATAAACTGGATTCTGATGGTAAATGTGCCATAGTTGAGGGAATTGGAGAAATTCAGTTTCTTTATTCAAATGGTTTTGCAATTGGAAGAGATGATAGCGGCAAATTGATGAGATTTATGTCCAATACATCTCCAAAAAAGTTTCCCTTTTCGGGACTCGTTATTTCCAAATCCGGTAAGAAGCTTACTACAGTTAAATCTTGTAATGCTTCTGCTGTTATCGTACCAGTGCAACAGCAAGCAAAAAGAGTTGTTGTACAGAAGTCGGTTTATAAACAACCTGTTTCGGTAACAGTGCCTAAGCTTGAGCCATTGGAAAAAGCGCCTGCGTTGATTCCAAGCTCAATATCCAAATCCAAAACCTCTTTGAAACCACTTTCCATTTCGTCTAGTACGATTGGTGGTAGTTCGATTGCAGGTCAAGGTCAGGATGTTTCTAGGAGAGGTGGAGGACTTGAGGTTAGAGATCTCAATTCTTGGACAGATGTTGTAAATATTACCCATTGGAATGCAAAATCTATGGGTGGTGGTTATCAAGATCATACGGATTCGGGTTTTAATGTGAGTGTTCATGTTCGTCCACTTCGCATTGGAAATACTGATGCTGGGGTCTATTTTGACCTTGTGGATGGTGTAAGTAAAATGCACGAGCCAAGAGCTAATCTCAGCGGAAGGTGGGATTATGATATCGTTGGTGGTGGTATCAGCACTTACACTCATTTGAGTGAAAATTCTGGTTTTGAAGTTAATACTGGAATATTTACTCAAAAAACTAATGGTAGTATGACTAATGGTTATTGGTCTAAGCAGCGTGAAAACTTGTTTGACCTGAGACTCAGATATGACAACAAGCAACGTCGTGAAAATGATGAAGCTTGGTGGACGTATTATGAGTTTGGTGGTCGTTACATCCATCCTTTCAATGTTGATTACTCTGATTCAGAGGGGCGTGGTTCTGAATATGCCTATGATAATAGATGGCTGAATCTGTTTTATAACACAGACATCTATGATTATTACATTGATGATGAAGGTAAATGGAGATTGTCTCCAACCCTTAATGTCAACTCGGGTTATTTGTGGGGTAAGGACTCTGCTTATTTCCAGGGAGGTCTTGGGTTTAAATTGGCTTATAGTGGTTATGAACTGTTGGACATTAAATTGTTCAATCCAAGAATTCTTTTTGATGGGCCTGACATGATGTATAGTGTCATAGGTACATGGAAAGTGGCTGACACTTTTCGTGCTATCTGGGCTGCTCAGACAGAAGAATATACTGGAGAGTAAATAACCTGAAGTCTTAACTTGAAGTCCTATGATACAATGTATCGTAGGACTTCTTTCTTTTATTGAAAAAAATTGATATCATTGAAATATGAAAAAGAAAATATTTATAATTAGTTTTATTTGTGTCTGTTTTGTGACTACATCAATTGTGGTTGCTTTGGTGTGTCAAAATGGTTTGGAGTATGTTTCAATGATTGTTGTTAGTGAACAAGAAGATCATTATAATAAGATGAATAAAAATATTATTGATTTGCAAATAATACAAAAAGACTTTGAGGAATATATTGATATTTTAAATGAAAAGCAATTTAGCAAACAAGAAAAAGAAGATATTGGTGTAGCATTGCGAGACTTGGAGGAAATTGCATTAAATATATCTAAACAAACGGGTTTTTATCAAGAGGATACAACAGTGCATATGTTTTTTTCACCAGACTATAAGATAATAAAATATTTTGATGATACAAGAAATACACCACTTTTTATTAATAGATTTGTTCGTTCATTTGAGAATGGATTATTTGAGAATTATATAAGTAAAAATCAAAAAGAAGATATTACAAATACTTTTAAATTACTGGAAGAAGAAATAGAGAGTTTATAATCTTTTTAGATTTAAACGCGATCAATTTGAGAGTCCTTTGATGTGCTTATTGATAATGCACAAGCTACCAATGTCCAGATTATCCATTCAACAGCAGTTCCTCTCCAAATATTTGAGCTCATACCAAAACTTAGTTGTGCTAGGAATAACAATAAGGTTATTAAGACGAATAATTTGTCATTTTTATTAGTAAGTTTCAAGTATTTTTTGAATAATAATATTAGAGTAGTTGCTAATAGAAATACAAATAAAGCTAATCCAATTAATCCAGTCTCTTGCATTACTTTCAAAAGATCATTGTGAGTGTAGGGGTCACCAGATAAGTAACTATGTTCCTGTTCGTGTATAATTATTTCTGTACCTCCACCATGTCCGTAAATTGGTGATAATTTCCAAGTTTCAATAACATCGTTCCATTGGCGTATTCGCCATCGGATAGAGCTGTCAGCTGGAGGATTGTAAACATCCTCTATACGATCATGTATTTTTGAAGATGTAAAGAATAATACTATAAATAATAAGGTAAAGGCTATAAGTGCTTTAGGCTTTTTGATTAGGCCAAATACACCAAGTAGTACAATGAGCGCTAGCCAACCGCCTCTACTAAATGTAAGCAACAATAAAAGAATGGATAATCCTAAAAGTGTTAGTTGAGGCTTGTTGTCTTGAATTGAATTTTTTTGTGAAAAAGTATTGTATAGAAGTATAGATATTATAACCAACATAAATGATGCAAATCCATTTGCTTCTGCAAAAGTACCAAATAATCTTCCATCAAGTCCAGTTGCATCGGTCATTCCAGTTTGAGTAATAAGTTGAAATAGTGCAAAGGAGATTGGAATTATAGAGGCAAATAAAATTGAAGTTAAGATGGTTTTTCTGGAAGTAATATCTTTTATACAAATTATGTAAGCAACTAAATAGGTGAAGAATATACTAGTTATACGTAAAGTTTCTTGGATTGTCGTTATTGTGCTTACAGACCAAAGGTAACTAGTTATCGTTAATGCTATAAATAATATAAAGGGAATAATTAATGGTACCGATAAAATATTCTTCCTATTATTTAGGAGGAATATCGTGTACAGAAATACAGAAAGTATTGCAAAAAGGGAAGCCAAGTTTAAGTTTATAGCATCTGTAATATAGATGGAAAATTTAGAAGATAAAAAATCTACTGATGTACGTGATATAATAATTAAAATGAAGCCATATACTGGATTATGCAAAAAGAGTATGATGATAAATAAAAAGAAAAGTGCACCAATTGTAAATAATGGACTTAAAAGCAAAATAAAATGAATTATAAAGATAGTTACAATTCCTATGATAGAAAAGACACCTAATGTATGTTTATCTACTATTGACAAAGTTGACTTCATGTGTTATAATTTATTGTTGATTATTATGTAATGAAATTACAATTATGAAAATTTTACAGGTACATAAGTATTATACCAGAGAACGCGGAGGAGGGGCAGTGTCTGTGCTTTTTGAAGTTGAAAAATTGTTGCGAAAGTATGGAAATAAGACAATGAATTTTGCAATGCATGATGAATTAAATGAAAAAACTGAGTATAAGAAATTTTTTGCTAAGCATTATGATATACGAGAAGCGCATTCTTTGTGGGCAAAAATAAAGCTTGTACCCAAGGTTATTTATAATAGAGACGCTATAAAAAAACTAGATGAGTTATTAACTTATGAAAAACCAAATGTGGCTCATGTATATGATATATATCATTATTTGACACCTGGGATATTAAGAGTATTTAAAAAACATGGTGTGCCGATAGTTTTTGAGCTTACAGATTATCATGTAATATGTCCAGATTATCATTTATTTGCACATGGCAAAGTTGATAATTCTTGCAAAGGAGGCAGATATTATAAATTATTTACTAATAAAATAATTGGAGATTCTTGGGGAGAGAGTTTTATTGGAATGGTTGAGGGGTATGTAAATAAATGGTTTGGTTTTTATGATAACGTTGATGTGTTTTTGGCGCCAAGTCAATTTATGAAAGATAAATGTGTTGAATATGGTATTTCTGCAGAAAAAATTGTAGTACTTAGAAATGTATTAAATTTTGATGATTATAGACAAATAGGAAACAAGAAAAAAGAGTTTTTATTTATGGGACGTATATCAGAGGAAAAAGGTTTAAAACTTGCTATAGATGCCATGAAAAAAATAAAAAAATCTAATGAGTTAAATGGGTGGAAGTTTGTTATTGCTGGAAAAGGTCCACAAGAAAATGAGATAAAAGAATATGTATGTGATAATGATGTGAGTGATGTTGTAGAGTTTACAGGTTTTTATCCAAAAGACAGTGGGGAGTGGATGGAACTAATGAGCAGATCTTCAGTTGGTGTATTACCATCAATTTGGTATGACAATGCTCCTGTTGCAATATCAGAATCATTGGTTTTTAAGTCACCAGTAATCGTATCAGATCTTGGAGGCACAAAAGAGATTATTGAAGATGGTAAAAGTGGATTTGTATTTGAATCATATAATAGTGATAATTTGGTAAAATATATGAAGATATTTATACAAAATCCAGAATTAATAAAAAAAATGGGAGAAAATGCAAAGAAACGAGTTGATTTATTCAATAATGAAGATGTGTATTATAAAGGTCTTATGAAAATTTATGATATAGCAATGAATAAAAAATAGATGAAAAAATGCGATAGAGATATCGCATTTTTTGTTTGTAAAATAGCTGTAGGGTGTAGAGTATTTATTAAGTAGATGCACGGAGCATTTCAATGGGGATAACTTTTTTGCGCAAAATTATTTAGAATGTTATAATAATGAAAAGTTATTAATTCGTAACATATTTTTTAAATATGAAAAAATACAAATCAACACAAAAAGGTTTTACGCTGATTGAGCTCTTGATGGTTATAGCTCTGATAGCAATTTTATCAACAGTAATTTTGATGTCACTTGATAGTGGTAGGGAACGAGCAGAGGTAAATAAATATTTAGCTTATGGAACTCAAATGCATAAAATGGTAGCTGATTCTGTTGCTGCTGGAAAATTTGATAAAGGTAATATGGGTTCAGGTAGTACAGGAGGAAATATTGATGGTGATTTTTGTTTAGGTACGTACGTTTCTTGTGGAACAATAGGAACTCCAATCTCTGCGACTGCAGGAGGTGAAGCACAGAGAATTTTTGAAGCTGTTACACATCTTGGTGATCTGCCGATATTAAGTGATGAAAATGGATTTAGTCCATATGCAGCTACGCAAGGAATTACTTTAAATGTTGATCGTGATAGTAATGACTATGCTCGTGTTAATTTATATTTACTTGATACAACTGATGCTGAGGATGGTGCTTATGCTGATAAAATTTGTAAGTCAATTGGATGGTCTAGAAGTGGTGATTATTGTTATATAGATGTACAATTACATTCAAGGCTGTAAATTATAAAAGTTAAATTAAATAAGATGATTGAAAAAATACAAAATTTGATAGAAGATAGCACTTCTTTGGAAGTAACTGGAAAGCAAGTACAGATGTTTTTAGCGATTATTGGAGCATTATTTTTTCTTGTTGTGTTCATGATGATGAAATCAGGAGGTCCAAGTAAAAATGATAAAAGTTATGTACCGGCTCCTCCAAATCCAAATGCACCGACTCATATTTCTGGGCAGGGTACAAAATAAAATTAATCTAAATAAAAAAAGACATTCAGTGAGTGAATGTCTTTTTTATGTTCCAAATAGATTATGGAGTTTGTTGCTCTAGTTTTATCCTGATATCTTCTTCTTGGAGCGCTGCTACTATTTCGTCTATGTAGCCGTCCAATGTTTTTTCTAGTCCACTCCAATTTTGTTTTATCCTGTGGTCTGTAATCCTGTCTTGTGGAAAGTTGTATGTGCGAATTTTTTCACTTCGGTCTCCTGTACCTACCTGGGAGCGTCTCTCAGTTCCTATTTCTTTATCATGTTTTTCTTGTTCGTTCTGTAAGACTCGAGAGCGTAATACTTTCATAGCTTGAGCTTTATTTTTACCTTGAGATTTGCCATCTTGGCAAGACACAACTGTACCTGTTGGAATATGTGTTATACGGACTGCACTCATAGTGGTATTTACACTTTGTCCTCCAGGTCCACTAGATGCAAATGTGTCAATTCGTAAGTCTTTTGCCTCTATATTCACATCAACTTCTTCAACTTCCGGCAAGACTGCCACAGTAGCAGTTGATGTGTGAATACGTCCTTGCTTTTCTGTTTCAGGAATCCTTTGTACTCTGTGTACACCTGATTCATATTTCATGTGTTTAAAAACAGAATTTGCATCGCCACTAGCACTTATTTCAAATACTATCTCTTTGTATCCTCCAATTCCGGTAGGACTCGAATTTAATATTGCAACTTTCCAGGCATTATTTTCTGCATATCGTGAATACATGCGAAATAGGTTTGCGGCAAAAAGTGCAGATTCATCTCCACCAGCACCTCCACGAATTTCTACAATAACATTCTTTGTATCATTGGGATCTTTTGGCAATAGTAAAACTTCCAATTCTTTTTCAATTATAGGAATTCTTTTAGATAAATCAGCATTTTCTTCCATTGCCATTTGTGCCAATTCCTCATCTCCTCCTTCATTTATCATTTCAGCATTATCTTTCATGGATTGATTTATTTTTTCAAATTCTGTGATTTTTGATATAACTTCATTCATCTCAGATTGTTTTTTGCTGAGTTCTATCATTTTTGTAGGATTGCTTGAAATATTTGGGTCATTTAAAGCTTCTGTGATTTCAGTATATTCTTTTTTCACTTTTTCAATTATATCTTTCATAAATTTTGTTCATTATTACTGGTTAGTACTATACTGTACTATCTGGCTGCAGTCAAAGTAAAAAATGATAATTCTTTATGTTTTAAATATGTCTTTGCGAGTAGGAGTGATAATCATTGTATACGGAGAAGCAATCTCAGATGTAGTTGATAATGAACTTACAGTAGATTGCTTCGCTAGTCACATAAAATATCACTTCTGCTCGCAAAGACGCTAGACTGCGAATCCATAAACCTTTAAAAGCCTTTTGTAAGTACTCTGTTTACTCGGGTCGCTTACTTTGGGAGGTACATGATTAAGATCTACACATATATCTCAGATGTAGTTGTTTAGGTTTCTGATTGATTATAAAAAGCACAATACAGAATGAGAAAAAAGAAAAGACACCCATAACGGGTGTCTATAAAGCAAGTTACATTAATATATTTAAGCAGTAGCTTTTTCTTGCTTTTTTGCTTTTTCTTCTTTTTTATCTTCTTTACTCTTAATGTCTTTACGCGTATTCTTTGCTTTTGCTGCTTTCTCAGCAAGTTTTTTGAATCTATCAACTCGTCCAGTTGAGTCAATAATCTTTTTCTTCCCAGTATAAGCTGGATGACACTGAGAACATGATTCTATTGAAAGTTCTTCACGTGTTGCTCCAGTTGTGAACTCAGCACCACAAGAACATGTTATGGAAGCATCTTTTATATAATTTGGATGTAGGTCTTTTTTCATAAGTAAAATTTAGTATCAATAAATAAGTGGTGAAATATCGGGACATACCACTAAGCAACAGACTAACACAATTTAATTTAATTGACAAGTGTTGAGGTATCATGTACCATTGAGTTCATTAATTAATCAAGTATATATTTGTAGGAGTCCATTCCTGTTGATAAATGTTTTCATCAATAAGGACTGCCAATTGAAGTATATATGTAATATTTAAGGATAAAGTAATATGAGTGAAGATAAAAAAATTGCTGTTAAAAAAGACAGTGACAAGAAAGATATGCAAGAAATTGCAAAGAACGCAAGAAAGAATGTTTTTGAGAAGTATGATTATGATAATCTTGAATTGACAATGCCAGTACTTCTTAAGGCGGGTGTACATTTTGGACATCAAAAAGCAAGACGAAACCCAAAGATGGATCAATATATTTTTACGACAAGAAATAATATAAATATTATAGATCTTGCAAAGACTGTGGAACTTGCTGGTGAAGCTCTTGAATTTTTAGAGTCTGTGAAAAAGAGTGGAAAACAAATTCTATTTGTAGGAACAAAAAAGCAATCTTGTGATTTAGTGAAGGATGTTGCTGAATATACAGAAAATCCATATGTAGTTGAGAGATGGCTAGGAGGAACTTTTACAAACTTTAGAAATATTCGTGGACGGACTAGATACATGACACGACTTAAAGATCAAATTGAAAAAGGTGATTTGAAAAAATATACGAAGTTTGAACAAATGAAGAAAATTGAAGAGGCAGAAAAGCTTGATAGAAGAATGGGTGGTATAGCTGAGATGGCATCACTTCCAGGCGCTGTTTTTGTAACAGATTTGAATGCTGATAAATTGGCTGTTGCTGAGGCAAATATAGTTGGAGTACCAGTTGTAGCACTAGTTGATACAAATGTGAATCCAGCAGGAGTTACATATCCTATTCCAGCAAATGATGATGCTGTGTCATCAATTACAATGATGTTTGCACATATTTGCAAAGCATTGAAATAATATTAATAACTACATAAACTAATTAAAATGAGTACTTTAGAACAAATAAAAAAATTAAGAGAGCAAACTGGTGCTGGAATTATAGAAGTAAAAAAAGCGCTTGATGAAACAAATGGAGATGAAGAAAAAGCAATAGAACAATTGCGAAAAAGTGGTCAAGCAAAGGCTGCAAAAAAAGCAGATAGAGATGCTAGTGAGGGAATTATTGGAACATACGTTCATTCAAATCAAAAAATTGGAGCAATGGTAAAGGTTTTGTGTGAAACTGATTTTGTAGCAATGAATGAAGACTTCCAAACGTTTGCAGCAGATATTGCAATGCATATAACAGCTTCTGATCCACAATGTTTGAGTCCATCTGATGTTGATGATGTTTTGGTTACAAAAGAAAGAGAAATTTGGACTGAACAATTAAAGGGAGAAGGAAAACCAGCTGATATTATGGAAAAAATCATGGAAGGTAAAGAAAAGAAATTTAGAGAAGAATCTGCTTTACTTACACAATCTTTTGTGAAAAATCCTGATCAAACTATAGAAGATTTGAAGAATGAACTTGTTGTAAAAATTGGAGAAAAAGTTGAAATTGGAGAATTTGCACGATTTTCATTCTAATTGTATTATTAAGGTATTAAATAGTAGGGAATAGTTTTAGTCTGTTATGATTTATTTGATTGTACCACCAATTATCATTGTGATTGCGATTGCGATACTTATTGTATTTCTTGCTCGTGTTTTGTCTCCTGTAAATAAATCTAGGAATAACCTCATCTTAGAAGATGTAGGTGGGCAAGGGGTGAAGAATAAAATGCGGAAGGGAAAACAGTTTTTTCAAGAGAAATCTAATAAAGCAACTAATAAGATAAAAAGAACATTGGTTTCTGATAAGAATACAAAGAAAACAGTTACACAAGGAATAATGACTGGAAACAATATTAAGAAAATTGTATCTTTGAAGAAAAAAAGTATGGTCAGTGATAAGATTTCTGATGGAGAGGATAGAGATGAGTCAGAAATAATGTTGATGAAAGATATAGAGAGTGATCCTCAAAATAGTAAAAGATATGAAAAGTTGGCTGATTACTATATGGAACATGAGAAGTTTGAGGATGCCAGGGAATGCTATAAATTTGTACTTCGACTTGACCCACGACATAAACGTGCACAAGTTGCTATGAGAAATCTAGATAGAGTATTGTAAATTTTGTGTAGGTCTATATTATTTATGAAGACTTGCACAAAATTATCAACCAGTATATACTGGTTGAGTATGCCACTTTAGCTCAGTTGGTAGAGCATCGGTTTTGTAAACCGCAGGTCGTCAGTTCGAATCTGACAAGTGGCTCAGTGATTCAGATAATAGAATATTAGTCATCGGGTCGGTGGCAGAGTGGTCAAATGCACCTGACTGTAAATCAGGCGACTTCGGTCTACGGGGGTTCAAATCCCTCTCGGCCCACAGATTATGTAAGGGAAATGCCGAAGTTTAGAATCTTCGGTTTTCTTTTTTGCCAATGTAGCTCAGTTGGTAGCAGCGTATCCATGGTAAGGATAAGGTCAGCAGTTCGATTCTGCTCATTGGCTCAAGACTTGAATAAAATAGTAAAAAGATGTAAGATAATACGAGAGATAAAGCGGGATTGGTTAAGTGGTATAACGTGGGTCTCCAAAACCTGAGTCGGGGGTTCGATTCCCTCATCCCGTGCAAATAGCAAAAACAGCCTTGACAAAAGGTTGTTTTTTTGTTATCATGAATAGTCCATTTTGTGGGCAAATTTAGTAGTTTAACAATAAAATTTAAGAGGTACGTTTAATGAAAAAATACATATTTTTGTGTATTTATATTATTGTACTTGCCTTGGCAAGTTATAGTAATTTGTGGTTAACACGCTTAGATAGTGTGTTGATGGAGCCTGTGCTTAATAATGAAAGTAGATTTGTTATAGCACAATCAAATGCAAAGAATGCTGATGTGATTTTATCTAATGATGTTTTATTTCGTATAACTGTTAAGAATTTATCTGATAAATCTAGACAGTTTATTATTGATTTTTCAAAAAGAGTTAAGACTGTTTTTGAAGCAAATGACATAGTAGTAAATGTAGCATCAGTTGCAACAATTACAGATTATTCCTCTGATCCTGTTGATTATTTTCTATCAGAAAATAGTATCAAAAACAGTAGTGGAAAAGAATGGTTTGAAAGTGTAGCATCACATGATTACATGAATAATGTATTTGTGAATAGTTACAATGGTGAATATTCTTTTTTTATATCGGTCATGCCGGTAAATCAAGATGTGAATGAATTTAAATTGTATCAAATTTCTCATAGTATTATGTATAATCATGACTTTGTTATGATTGATATGTATTTTGATGATTTGAGAAAATGGCTTGGTTTGTCAACAAAATTGACTAAGGTTGATTTTGGAGAGAATATTCAAGTTGATGTATTTGGGTGGTCCGTGTGGCGTACACTTATAAATAAGGAAAGTTTCTCTTTCATTTTTAGTGTACTCATTGTTGGTTCATTATTACCAGCGATTACCATATGGATTATTTTGGGCTCATTCCGACAAATGTTCATTTCACTTATTTGTAATGTATCTATCCTTTGGATGATGCGTGGACTTATAGGTGTAATTGACTTGGTAACAAATTTTTCCTTTCATGAGGAAACATATACAATATTAGCTTATATTCCAGTTATGATGCTGAATTACTCATTTTTTATGAGGCATTTTAAGGAATATAATACATTGGCGTATAGTTTTGTGAGTCAGGGAATTTCTAGTAGAATTTTTGCAAATAGACAATTTTTTTGGAATATTGTTTTGAGGGAATATACATTAAAAAGTTCCGTATATTTTGTTGTGATAGTAACATGTATTGAATTTTTGATATTTATGTTACTGCCACACATAGAAGGGGCTCGTTCGATGTTAACGGTTGCTATTTTGGCAACAGTGTCTATTGTAGTTTTTACTATTCCGGTTACTAGGGTAATTTTACCTGTGATACATTGTTTTGTGGGCGGACTTGGCAAAGAATCTGCACAATTGGAGACTTCTTTTTTTGTACAGTCTATTGTCAAATTTTCTGTCAAAAAATATAGTTGGCTCATTAATGCAATGGTAGTCATGGCTCTAATTATGCTTACAGTCGGTTTGTATAACATGAAGTTGCTTGTGACTGATAGTGATCCTGGTGCATTTGTGCGAGCTACATCTGCGGGTGTAGTAATGGATTCACTTGAAAATGAAGGTCAACCGGGTAGTGGATTGTATAAAATCTTTGTAGAAGATTTGGATTTATGCAATGCTACTGATGTTGAAAATCTTAGTAAGTTTGTTAGCGATGTTCGCAATAATAGTTTTGCTCGAGGCATAATTTCTCCAACTGATTTTCTGGGTGATGTATTACACAGAGATTTTTATGATTTTTGTAATTCACCAAGTGATTGTATGAGAGAAGATGTTCTTAGCAAGATATCTACTGAGTTTGAAATTTCAGTAGAAGAATTGCTTGCAGAAGAGTGGGGCCTTGTCGCACAAGAAAATGTGTCAAAATATTTCTTTGTACTTGAGGACAATTCAGTCATCATAAATGTGACGGGTTTGGCTTCGAAAGCTAGTGACATGCGTTATGTTAGGGATGCTCTTGCTGACTTGGGTAGCGATATTGGTGTCGTAGGTGTTGATAAAACTGCTCAATATCCAGAAACAGATGACTTGATAACTGTGGGTGCTATAGGGAACTATGTTGGTTCTCCTGTACTCATTGGTGTGTTAAGTGTAATTTTGTTTTTGATAATTGGAAGAGTTAGCATTGTGAGCGGATTCAATCCGCTTGTAGCTGGTGCTATTGTCATTGTTCCGTTTGTTGTGTCCACTACTTTAACACTCATTGTTATGATGATGTTTGGTATTTATTTGGATATTGCTACGGCTGCAATTGGTAATATTACTGTGTCAGCTGCTGCAGATTTGCCTGTATTTCTGATTTTGAGATTTAGACAGGTTATTGCACAATATGGATGGGATTTTGAGAAGAATCTTGTTTCAGATGATATGGTAGACGAGGTGACGCGTGCTGGTGCTGATGTACTTGTTAATGCGTTGACGTATTTACCGCTTGCCATGCCATTTTTAGTGGCATTTAAGCCGATTATTAATCTTGGTTTAATGCTTCTAGTGGCATTAGTAGGTTGTTATCTGGGTACTTTACTGTCATTACCGTTTTTACGGTGGTGTTGTTCGTCAAAATAAATTGTAATGGGTGAACAATGTTCACCCATTACATTCAAGAAAAGGGAGATTAAAATGAGAAAAATTATTTATGCAGTTTTAGTAATTTGTTTTTTTGTACCAATCAATTCCTTTGCGGAATTAACAGCTCGTCAGGTTATTGAAAAAACTTGGCAAGGGCGACGAATTGTTGGACAAGAAAATACGCTTTGGCGTGTTCAGGATTATGAATATAGGGATGGATGTGATAATTTTTTGGATATCGAACAATGTTACTCATTGAAAGGTGCCGAAAAACAATTTGCCCAATCATTGTATTTTGATGATTCTGGTAAAGATGGCATTTGGTTGCATTTCTTTGCTCCGAAGCAGGTGAAAAACAAGGGTTTAGTTGTAAAGTTAAATCCTGATAATCTGAGTGATTCGTCTCGATACTTTTGCAGAGGACGATTAGCTCGTAAGGGTGCTCGTCGTATCACAACATCATTAGCAGGACACAGTACAGTGGATAGTAGCATTAATAGCTCTTGGGCTATGACGGTTATGCAAACTGGCATTGAATTATCTTCTGATTCATTTAAATATGAGTTTACAGAGGATAATACATTTGGTTTTTCTGATGTATTCGTAGTGAAAGCTGTAAGTACAGGAAAATTGCCAGGATATACTGCGGCAATTGACAAAGAGCATTTTAGTATAAAAGGAATTTATTTTGATTCCTATATAATTGAAAATGTTTTAGTAGATTATGTTGATGGCAAATGGTATCCTACAGAAATTTTTGTTTGGGATATTAAAGAAAAAGGAACTCATTTAGTTCAGGATAATGAAGATCTGAATTTCAATGATTGGCCAAAGTCATATAATAAAAGCTCTCTGCCATGTGGTAGATAGGAGGAAATATGAAGTATATTTCATTAGTTGTGTTACTTTCATTTCTTTTGAGTAGTTGTGCGCCACTTCAGGTTAGTCGTGGTTCTGCAGCTGCTTCAAAAAGAAAAAAGCAAGAAATAGAAGCTTTGTATGCTGATGAGCCTGTATTTTTTACACAGGAAATTGAAGTATATGGAGAAATTGAAACGCGAGTTTCTGCTTATCATCATGAAAAAGGTAAAGATGATATAATTGCAGATGTTAGAGTTGATATAGGTATTGATTCACAAATAACGGAAGATGTTGCAATTATTGCTTCAGTTCGTATTCAGGGTGATACGGCTAATATTTATCAGGGGGCAACACTAGATAATCATGATGGTAAAAAAACTATCATGAGCATGCGGGAAATGTATGTTGAGTTTACTCCTGATATGAATATGGATGAACTTAATATTGTGTTGGGTAAAAAGATTATGCAAAATACAGTTAATTTTGATTTTGCAGAATTTAATGCTTTGGCACGTCGTGATCAATCGGAACCATTTTCAACAATGGATGATTATACTCAGAATGGGGTAATTGTTGCTAATGTCTCCATGAAATTGTCTGGAGACGCAAATTTGTTTGGTGAGTGTGCTATTGCTGGGAGAAATAATCCAGTGATAGCAACTAGTTCAAATGATCATTGGACTCATGATTTACAGCCAGGGATGTCATATGGTGATGTTGAAGTTGGCAGTGATGTTAACTATTTATGTCGCATGTGGCAAGAACGTGATAATGGTACAATTTTTGAAGTAGCTATTTTTCATGGATCTGGCAGCGGAATTGATCACGTGGTAAGTAAAGGTGTTGAACTTGCTCCAGTTTTTGTCAAAGAAACCTCAGTTTCAGCAAGTGCTGAGCTCACACTAGGTGAGTGGGTGACAAGACTTGGTTGTAATGCACACTTTCAAGAGTCATCTGATGACTTTGCAACTTGTATTGTAGAAGTTGACAGAATTTGGCAATTTGAAAATGGATCAAGTTTATTTGTTGAGATGGGTTATGTAAATAGCTTTACAACAAATGATTCAGATATTTCAATATCTGAACTTGATATTCGTAGGTCACTTGATAATCATTTTGTTGCAATGGCAGAATATTCGCCTAGTGATGGAGTGACATTCAGACCAAGTATGGCAAAAAGTCTAAATGATGATGATTTCTATTTTCGTCTAGATGCTGAGGCTGTATTGGATGCTGTATTGCCAAGTTTGGCTACGAATGCATTTTTTCAAAATACTGTTTTGACAGTACGAGGAGAGTATATTGATGGTGAGTCAAATTCAAGTGGTATCGAAGACATCTTTGGTGCTCACAAGGATGATTCAAGGGTAATGCTTATATTTAAAAAGGAGTTTTAAATGTAAGTAAAAAGCGGAGTGAAAGATAAATCTTTCCTCCGCTTTTAATTTTGCATGAAAGATATGTTAAATATCAGGATAAATAAAAAAGTGACAGAACATTGTTCTGTCACTACAATTAAATTTTTTATCTAATCCTTTACTTTAAGTCTGTATTTAACATGTGGTTGTACTTCTGGAAGTAGTATCCAACCTTTAGCGTCAGTCATAACTTCTCCAACTTTTGTTTTGATTTTATTAGGATATGCATAGATGCTCACTTTTGTGGGTTCTTTGATTTTTTTGCCATTATCTTTACGCAGTCTGGCTTTTAACATGAAAGGCTTTCTTGCATCATAAGGATCTCCTGATTTTACTTTGAACTTATATTTACCGGGTAATACATTTTCTACTTCTAAAATTCCATTTGTAAGTCCTGTTGGATCTGGATCAAGTAAGTCATATGTAGAACTAAACCAATCACTATCATCTATTTTTGTCTTAGTCTTCATTCTAGCGAGACCTTCATCTTTTTTTACTTTTCCATCTCCTTTTACTTTTAATTCATAGGTCATTCCAGGAGTTATTCCTTCTAGATTTAAGTAGCCATTATCTTTTGTTCTAAATCTATTTATAAATACTTTTGAATCTCCTATATAAATGTATGCATCAACATCAGTCTTTTCTTTTATATTTTTTCCATCTTCATCTTTCATTTTTAATTCAAGTCCAAGTGTTTGACCAGCTTTTTCATCATCTTCATCTATTTCAAATTTATACTTTCCTGGCAACACACCCTTAAGTCGCAATGCACTATCTTCGTCAGTTTTGCCTTTGAAGGCAGTTATCCATTCACCACCTTGTTTTGCTTTAACTGTTACATAAATATCGTCAGTATTCGTGCCAGATGGAGATGCTAATGTTGTAAATGGAGATAATAACATTGAAAAAACTGCTACTATCATGAGAATTTTCTTCATAATTTTTCTTTTTATTTTATTACGATTAATATTATAACATATAAACTTCAAATATTAAAAAGTTAATCAAGAATATTGACTATAGATAAGCTTGATATTTTGATACTTGTAAAAGATTATAGATTGTTCCATAAAATTTTTAGTAGTGACTTAATTATTAAAACTGTTTCTTTATGATTAAGGATGAATATAGAGTCTTTAGTGATGATGAATACTTTATCTGCAGCTATTATGGAAAAATTTTCTTGTGTTGATTGTAGTGTTTTTGTTTTGATAAAGCTCATACTTCTGGTAGGTTTTGATGTTGATTTATGACGTATTTCGTGCACTGTAAGCATTGGGAATCTTTCATGTATTTTAACAAAAGTGTCATGAAGAATCTTTTGTGTGGGATTTTCTGATTTACTGCAAAATGCAAGAATATTATCTGTTGGTGTATTTAATAGGTCATCTAAAAAAATATCTAATTTATTTGGGGCATCTAATTTTGTGATATTTCCACTATTTTTGAGGGCAAATGTTGTTTGCAACATGGAAATAATACGCATAAATTCGCGCTCTTGTTCCTCAGCTTCTTTTTTTTTGATTTTTAAGAGTCCAAGAAGTGTATTTGGTGAGGTGGCAATAAAAAGTGTTTTTTTATCTTTTTTTACTTTGTTTATAAGGTTTTTTCTTTCTAATTCTTCAAGTATCCTATAGACTGTTGGTCTACTGATATGTGACATTAATGCTATTTGACTGGCTGTTGCTTCATTTTTATCTAAAAGAAGTAAGTACAAAATAGATTCTTTCTCAGTTAAACCAAGTTTTTTTAGTTCCATGAGTAGTATTGAGTCGTCCTTTTTAAGTGTTTTGTCCATAGTATTTTTACATTAAAATTAAGTAGTTTATTACATTATTACATGTTTTTATCATTTTGTCCACAATCCCTTTACAAAACTATAAAAATATGTTAGTATTTGATTAAAGTACATTTACAGAATAATATAAAAGTTAAAGGTTTTAAATAATATCAAGGAGGTGCATTGTGAGCACACGAGAAAAAGTTGCAAGGTTATTTCAAATTTGTGTTTTTTTCCCTCTGTACCTTATTTTGAAAGTCATTTTTAGATTTGAGGTTAGAGGGCAGGAGAGTTTGCGTGGCATTTCGCCACGACAGGCAATAATTTTTGCTAGTAATCATTATGGTCCATTTGATGGTGTTATTACAGCTGTTGCAATTGCGATGCCGTGGAATGGATTTAAGATTGGTAATTTTTTACCAATTAGGTACTTGGCTTATGCTGATTACTTTAGATGGATTCAGTTTTCTGGGCCATTCCCATTCCCAATATCAATTTTTGTGTCGGTATGGCTAAAGCTTAGTGCTTGCATTCCAATCAAGTGTCGCCGAAAAGATCAAATTGGCAAAGTATTTATCGAAGACGTGTTAGCGCCAGCGATAAAAGTCTTGAACCAAGGTGGTCGAGTTTTCATCTTTCCGGAAGGTAAGATGAGTCCAAACGGGACCTTGCAAAAGGGGAAGCGTGGCGTTGTATGTATGCAAAAAGAAACAGGTGCTCCGATTATTCCGATGTATCTTCATGGGACATTTAAAATGTTTTCATGGGAGAATTTGAAAAAACGTCGAGTAAGTGTTTCCTTTGGAGAGCCTCTTGATAATTTAGTAATTCATGAAGATTGTGAATTACAAGACATGAGCGATTGCGCCAATCTTGTAATGGAAGAAATTGCAGGATTGGCAAAAACCCTAAATGGAGGCGAGAAATGAGTTATGTGGATGGATTGCTTTGCAATCTTGTTGATACATACTTTGCTCTGCGTCCACGATCTTTGGTACAGAATATTGTGCCAAAGATCGTATCACACCGAGGCATTCATGATAATGTCTCGGTTTTTGAAAACACAATGCAAGCTTTTGAAATGGCAATGCAGTGTGGGGCGTGGGGAATAGAGTTGGATATTCGATGGACAAAAGATTTGTGTCCTGTAGTAATACACGATGTAAATTGCCAGAGAATATTTGGTGCAGACATTATGATCAGTCACGTGACAATGGCCGAATTAAGAAAAGAGGTCCCACTTATTCCAGCACTTTCTGAGGTAGTTACTCTTTATGGTAAAAAGATGCATTTGATGATCGAGTTAAAATACGAATATCAGTATGAGCATTTTTTGCATAGTGTACAGGAATATTTGGCGCCACTTGAATCGTGTAAAGAATTTCATATTTTATCACTACATCCCAGAGTATTTGAATGTATTGATAAATTGCCGTCAGCATCTTTTTTGCCTGTTGCAGAAAAGAATGTTGTTGAGCTGAGTGAATTAGCTTTGGCAAAAGGATATGGAGGTATAACAGGGCACTATTTTTTGTTGAATGAGAAGGTTCATCAAAAACATCGTGCAGCTGATCAGTCTATCGGCACAGGATTCATTTCTTCGCGCAATTGTTTGCAAAGAGAAGTGACTAGAGGTGTTGAATGGGTTTTTACAAATCATGTACAGCAAATAAAACACTAATTTAAAAGGAGGTAAATAATGAAAATTTTCTTAAAATTTTCTTTCATGATCCTTTCAGATATATATCGTGGTTTTGTATATATTAAAGAGGTCCTGCAGTCTAATACCAATCATTCATTTGATGTTGCGTATATTACCAATTTCAACAATAGTGTTGAACAAGGTTTTATGGGTATATCATCATTATGGTGTGATAAGGCATTTGTGCCAGCATTAAAATTACAATTAGGTGACGTAAGAGGTCGCTATATTGCAATTAATAATGTAGCCAAGGATATGAATAGAAATCCTGTTACTGGTGAGATAACTGATGGAATGAAAGTTGCCCGAAAGCAGGCGCGACAAGCGATTAAATATTCTGTTAGAAAAGGTGTGCGAGTTGTGCTTTTTGGAGCATCGACCAAACGCCTATTTTCAAAACAGGAATTGGCTGAGTTCACAACATGTCATCCTGGTGTAATTTTTACAATTGGTGACAATGGTACAGTAATAGCTTTATGGCAAGATGTTAGATCTGCTTTAGATAAGAACGATATAAGTAAGGATGATGGTATTGTTGTGATTGGTCCAAATGGCTTTCTGGGTTCTGTGATTAGGAAGAAGTTGTTGGAAAATGGATATACAAACATTATTCCGATTAGTCAAAGAGGTCACAATCCATTTGCAGAGGCTAGGGATGTAAAACTTGTTGTTGCATGTAGTCATCATCATCGAGTTAGATTATCTCAATCGATTATCAAAGATATTATGTACCATGGAGGTGTGCATGTGATTGATGTGTGTAAGCCATTTAATTTTTCTCGTGCAGAATATGAAAATTGTAAGAGGGAGGGGATTCTTGTAACGAGGCAAGATGCAGGTAATATGATGAATGTCAATTTGGCATACTCAGGATCTGTCATTGCCAGTGTGGCTTTGAAACAGCTCAATCTTTCACAGGAACGATTATTTGGTTGTTTCAGTGAAGCTACGGCACTTGCATATTCTAATAGTTCAAGTCAGGGCAACATGTTTTTAACAGTTAATGATCCGGCAATTAATATTGTCGGAGATGCATTTAAACAATCTCAGTTTGTCACAGCACCCCAATGTAATTTTGGTAATGTGTTGTAATTGAGATGAAGCCACTTATTAATTTTACTTAATAAGTGGCTTTTACTTTGAATACAGTTTTTTTATGTGATATACTTAATTATGTAAAATAAAAAAATATGATCTCATCAATAAGTATTACTCAAATCATTCCTCTTGTCAGTGCTTTCTTTGTGCTTTGGCTTGGCTTTTTCGTATGGAGTAAAAACAAGACTTCAAGTCTTAATATTGTTTTTCTTCTATTTTCACTTTCTGTCACAGGGTGGTTATTTGGGACGTTTGTATTGTTTTCTTATGGTAATACGGATGCGGCAATTATTTTTTGGGATAAGGTTGTTTATTCATTTGTGATCTTTATTCCAATTTTTTTATTTCATTTTGTAATGATTTTTGTAGGAAATAAAAAAATAACACCAATGCTTGTATTGTCGTATTTTATTTTCTTTATATTATTTTTAACACTTGCTTTTACAAATTATTTTATTGAAGATGTTTTTAGATATGATTGGGGAGTTCATGCACAGGCTCGTATTTTTCATCATATTTTTCTCTTTTTGTTTTTTGTGTATTCTTTAGAAATTTATAGACAACTTGTAACTTTTTATAAAAATGCAACTGGTAATAAAAAGCAACAAACGAAATTTATCATTGTGGGACTTTTGAATTTTAGCATTATTGGTTTCATTGGCTTCTTGCCGGCATACTCCATTGGTGTATATCCATTTTCGTATTTATCAGGCATTCTTTTTGTTATTATTGTTGGATATGCAATTACAAAGTATAATTTATTAAATACTCGAATTTTGGCAGTGAACTTGTTAATAACAGCATTAAATATTATTGTTTTTAGTCGTATTTTTGTTTCTGTCTCAAGAGAAGAATATATTATTAATACAGTTTTTTTCGTTGGTATTTTTAGTATTTCTCTTATTTTGAAAAAAAGTATTAATAAGGAAATTGAGCAAAAAATAAAATTGGAGCAAGCTTCAAAAGATTTAAAAAGAGCGAACATTGAGCTAAAAAGACTAGACAAAGCAAAATCAGAATTTATTTCAATTGCATCACATCAGTTGCGCACACCACTTACAGCGATTAAAGGATATGTATCTCTTATACTTGAAGGTGCATATGGTAAAAACACAGAAGAAACAGATGGGGCATTGAATAAGATATTTTTGGCAAATGATAGACTTATTCAATTGGTCGAGGATTTATTGAATATTACTCGTATAGAGTCAGGTAGATTGGAGTATCATATGGAAGATGTGCAAATAGATGGAATTTTGGAAGAGTTAGAAGATATGTTTATACTTCGCACAAAGGAGAAAGGGCTTGAGTTAACCATAAAGACTTTAGATGGTAAAGCACCTCCTGTAAAAGCTGATAGGTCAAAATTGAGGGAAGTAATTTCAAATTTGATAGATAATGCTGTTAAATATACAAAAGAAGGTTTCATCCATGTATCCATGGAAAAAGATGGAAGTATTTTACGCGTTATAATTGAGGATTCTGGTGTGGGAATATCAAAAGAATCTTTGACTAGTTTATTCACAAAGTTTTCTCGTGGTACAGATGATACAAAAATGTATACTGAAGGAACTGGATTGGGATTATATGTTGGTAAAAACCTGGTTGAGTCACAGGGCGGCAGGATTTATGCTGAGTCTGATGGTCTGGGTAAAGGTTCAAAGTTTATAGTAGAAATGCCTATTGTGAAATAGATTTAGCAATTATAGTAGATAATCGTGTATCAAATTGATAATTGTTGAGATGATTATATACTTTTTGTATTTGACAAAAATACAAAAAGCGTTTATTATTCATATAAGAAATTGGAGCCCGAAGGGGCTTTTTTAAAATTGAATAAATTATGGGAAAAATTACACAATTTTTGCGAGAGGCATATAGTGAGATGAAAAAAGTTTCATGGCCTAGCAAAGAACAAACGATTCACTATACAACACTAGTTATTATTATTAGTCTTACGATAGCGGCATTTTTGGGCGTATTGGATTATATGTTTGGAAGTTTTATAAAAGACGTAATCTTAAAATAAAAAAGTTTTTTTGCAACTAATTATTTATTACTATGGCTAAACAAACGCAACATCATGGAAAGGCTTGGTATGTGCTACATACTTATTCTGGATATGAAGATAATGTTACTAAAAATCTGAGACAGCGTATCGAATCAATGGATATGCAAGATTATATTTTTGATGTAATTGTTCCTACGGAAAAGAAGATTAAAATACGAAATAATAAACGAGTTACAGTTGAAGAGAAGATTTATCCAGGATATGTTCTTGTAGAAATGGTAGTAACAGATGCATCATGGTACGTGGTGCGTAATACTCCAAATGTAACAGGTTTTATAGGTCTTGGAACTACACCGACACCAGTTAACCCAGAAGAGATATTTTCTATTCAGAAGAAGATGGGAACAGATGAACCAAAATATCGCATTGATGTTAAAAAAGGTGAAAGTATAAAAATTACAGATGGTCCGTTTAAGGATTTTGATGGAGAAGTTCAAGAATTTGATGAATCAAAGGGTAAGGTGAAAGTTCTTGTTATGGTGTTTGGACGAGAGACACCAGTGGAACTTGATTTTTTACAAATCTCAAAGATATAATTTTATACATAATTCATTTTTCCTTGAACTGCACTAAAATGAATAAGTATAGAAAAAATCATTTAATGAATTACTAATTATTTATAGAAAGATTATGGCAGACAAAAAAGTGATGACAACGTTGAAATTGCAAATTCCAGCAGGAAAAGCTAATCCAGCTCCTCCAGTAGGACCAGCATTAGGTCAACATGGTATAAACATTCAAGATTTTTGTTCTCAATTTAATGAGGCAACAAAAGAGAAAATGGGAGATATAGTTCCTATTGAGATTACAGTTTATGAGGATCGTTCATTTAGTTTTATAATGAAGACACCTCCGTGTGCTGAATTATTGAAAAAAGCAGCAGGTGTGAAAAAAGGAGCGGGAAATCCATTAGCTGATAAGGTTGGAAGCGTTACTAAAAATCAGGTGAAAGAAATCGCAGAGATCAAGATGGTTGATTTGAATGCTGCTGATGTAGAAGGAGCAATGAAAATTGTAGAAGGCACAGCTCGTTCAATGGGTATCAAAGTTGAATAAAGGAAGATTCTGAAATGAATTTCAGAATGATGAATTTGAAAAGTATTTAATTAAATAATTTGTGGGAGAGTCGGATGATTCGTTAAAACCACGAAAGTATTATGAAAAGAGGAAAAAACTATAAAGCAGCAGTAGAAAAACGTGCAACTGAAGAAATGACAGTTGAAGAAGCTATTGCATTCGTAAAAGAAAATGCAAGTGCTAAATTTGATGAATCAATTGAATTGCATGTACGACTTAACATTGATACTAAAAAAGGTGAACAATCAGTTCGTGGAAGTGTTGTGTTGCCAGGAGGAACTGGAAAAGAAGTTCGCGTAGGTGTTATAACAGAAGATAAAGCAGACGAAGCAAAAAAAGCAGGAGCTGATTTGATTGGTGGGCAAGAGTTGATTGACAAAATGAAGGGTGGAGAATTGCCAGATGTTGATGTATTGGTAGCAACTCCAGATATGATGCCAAAGCTTGCTCAAGCTGCTAGAGTACTTGGACCACGAGGTCTTATGCCTAGTCCAAAAACAGACACAGTAACTCCAAATGTTGCTGCTGCAGTAGAATCTTTGAAAAAAGGAAAAGCTAACTTCAAAAATGATAATACAGGAAACATCCATCAAGTTATTGGAAAAGTATCATTTGATGCAGCGAAAATAGTAGAAAATTATAATGCATTCATGGAGGCTATAAAAGGTTGTAAAAATGATGCACATAAAGGACAGTTGGTTGCAAATACAAGTATTTGTTCAACAATGAGTCCTGCTGTGAAGATTAAATAAATTAGAGTAAAGATTTAGATTGAATTTTGGAAAGACGGGTTTCTTGCTCGTCTTTTTTATTTTTGTTGTAAAACCCCCTCTGTCCTTCGGACATCTCCCCCTTAAAAAGGTGGAGAGGATGTATTATTAATTTAACTTAAGCTTAATTCTGTTTAGTTTAGTTTAGTTTAGTTTAGTTTAGTTTAGTTTAGTTTAGTTTAGTTTAGTTTAGTTTTTACCTCCACTCCTTTTTAAAGAGGGGATTGAGGGGTGGTTATTTGTTTAGGATATTCTTAACTTGCAACTCCACAAATTTTGCTATATAATTTATAAGTAAAAAGTTAGTTTCTACAAAATAGTTATATGTATAATGAAAAAATCATCATTGGATTAGTAGGGGAGACTGGAAGTGGGAAAGATACAGTTGCACATTATTTGAAACGTCGATACGATGTTGATTTATTACGATTTGGGATGCCACTTAAAAAAACATTGGATTTGTTTTTTGATAAATCTTCAAAAGAAGACCAAGCATGGTTGTATAGTATGTTTAAAGATCGTTTTGGAGAAGATGTTTTGCATAAAGGTGTATTGAGGTATGTACATCAACATCATGGTATTATGTGTGTTAATGGTATGCGTATGATGATGGATCTTGAATTCATAAGATCATTTGAAGATAGTTATATTATATATGTAACAGCTGATCAAGAGTTGAGATGGAAACGAGTTACTAGCCGTGGTGAAAAGAGCGATGATGATCAGACTTTCGATGAATTTAAAAAATTTGAAGCAGAATCAGAAACAGAAAAGGCAATTCCAGTAATTGGAAAAGATGCTGATTTTACTGTAAAAAATGATGGATCCATGGATGATTTGTTGTGGCAAGTTGATGATGCTATGAAAAATATTTTGCAAAAAAAACGTTGTAATTAAGGTTGATAGAATAAAACATTATTATGAAAAATGATAAAAGGCAAGAATATCTTGATTGGGATGAGACATTTGTACTTATGAGTAATCTCATAGCTATGCGTTCAAAAGATCCTTCAACTCAGGTCGGGTCTTGCATTGTGAATAATGAAAATGTTGTAGTAGGACTTGGATATAATGGATTTCCTAGAGGCTGTCATGATGATGATTTACCTTGGTGCAGAGATGGTGAGACATCTGAATCAAAATATGCTTATGTAGTTCATGCTGAGGCAAATGCTATCATGAATGCAAATGATAATGTAAGTGGTTGCAGGCTTTATGTAAGTCTATTTCCTTGTAATGAATGTGCAAAAATAATTATCCAAAGTGGTGTGAAAGAAGTTATTTATGTTTCGGATAAGTATGCAAATATTGATATATTTAAAATAGCTAGAAAAATGCTTGAGACAGCTGGTATAAAGTTGAGACAATATGAACCACAAAATAGAATTGAGTTAAAGAAGATTGATAAATAATTTTATAATATCAAAAAAATGACAAGAATGGTTTTGGGACTTGCAGGAGAAATGGCAAGTGGTAAAGGAACAGTATCAGAATATTTAAATGAAAAATGTGACACTTCACAACATCGTTTTTCTACAATGCTTAGAGATGTTCTTGATAGATTGCATTTGGAAAATTCTCGTGATAACTTGCAAAATCTCTCAACAATGCTTCGTCAAACTTATGGAGAAGATACGATGGCAAGAGTAATGGCTGAGGATGCAAAAAGTGATGCTGCTGAAATCATTGTAATTGACGGTGTTCGCCGTATGGATGATATAAAATATTTAAAAGAATTGCCAGAATTTAAGCTTGTTTATATAGATGTTGATATTAGAACAAGATATGAAAGAATTATTCAAAGAAGTGAAAATGTAGATGATCAAAATAAAACATTTGAAGAATTTGAGGCAGAAAGCAAAAATGAATCAGAAGCACAAGTTAAAGGATTAAAAGAGTTTGCTGATGTCATTATAAATAATAGTGGAAGTGTTGAAGAATTACATAAGCAAGTTGATGATCTAGTTGATTCAAAAAAAGTGTGTTAAATGATATGATTAATAATCATTGATTGATGTTGCAATAGATGTGATATTTAAAAACTAACATTTGGTTAGTTTTTATTTTTTGGTTGACTAAAGAACTGTAAGATGCAATAGTTTAGAAACTAGTAAGATACTAGTTTTTTTGTTTTTTAACATAAACTCATAATAATACAGTTTTGTATATTAATTTTACATTATTAAATTATAAGTGGAGGAAGAATTGTGGGTGATAAAAAATGGACAATTCCAGAGACTGTTAGTCAAGAATCTAAGGACGGGGCAGAAAAAGAAGGTCTTCAATTAATTGGAGTCATTTGTAAAAAAGGTGGAACAAAAGAATTTCAAGTGGTTATTTGTTCATTTTGTAATTGTCCACGGTTTGCGGATTACAAATGTGATACGTGTGCAAAGAGAGAAATGGAACATACATACAAAAAATTTGAAGAAAAAGTTTCTGAATTTAGAGTTTTTCTCAAACAAATTTAATTGGAGGTGGTAAAAGATGATTAAAGTAGAAATGTTACCAGACATGACGCCAACACAATCGGCTTCGCATGCTGCGTTGCAATGTTATCAATCGACAGTGCCAAAAGTTGGTAAAGAAATTGATGTTGAAAATAGGTTGTTCCGTGTTTCACATCATACAACGATGCAACATTCTGATGCTTATAGAACAAATAGTATTGATGGCATTGCTGTTGGGGATGTAACTTTTGGACTACATCTAGTAAGTCCATTTTATAACACAGACCAACGGAGTGGACGATATGCTGCAAAGATGTTTACGGAGCCTGACTTTGATAAAATGATGCAGTATGTTCGTGTGTATTGGCCACAGGTATCATCAAGAGATCTTGTGGAGATAGAACGTTACTTAGAGTTTGGCGTGAAGATTTATCAGGAAAATAAATCTGAAGCAAATAAAATTGCTGCAGATTTTTTGCGACAAGAACGTCCATTTATAGCGAATAAAATGGTTGCACAAATTGCGCCAAAGGTTGCTCAGGAGCAACTGCGCATGTTTATTTCAACCATTTTTCCAACAGCTTTAGATTTTACATTAAATCTCACAGCTCTTGTTGCGATGTATGAAGAAGCGTGGACGCCAGCAATGAAGGATGTTACGGCAAAGATTGCAGGTGCATTTTCTCAGAAATATCCAGATATTGCATATGTATTTGATGAAAGTAGACGTCGTGAAGGCGATTGGTTTGTTCAGCCTCCATCACACAGTGATATTGAGATTGCAACTGAGCCATATATTTTTTCATGCAATGTTCAAAATGAACATGTTTTTGTGCAACCAAATGCTGACGTCATGCATCCAGTTGATAAATCACATTTTGCACCAGAGATGATGAATAATTCTATTGGCGATATAGAGGTATGTGTCGGAATGTCAGTGGCAACTATGGGACAAGATCAAAGACATCGTACAATTCGTAGAGGTGCTCCACAATTCACAGGTGCATTTTATTTACCACCAATAGTGCAAAAATTAGGATTGGGAGGTAGAGCGCGTGACCTTATGAGTCAATGGATTTCAATTGAAAAAACTGTTCCAGGGACTCTTGCAATGATACTTGCACCATATGGTGCTGTTGTAGAGTATATTAAAAAAGGCTCCTTTAATGCTATTTTGCATGAACAGTACAAGAGGCTTTGCTGGTGTGCTCAAGAAGAAATTTATTATCTAGGTGTTTTGGAACGTGAAGCTGTTGCTAAAAAATGTGGCATTAATTCAGACCTCCTAGCGATGTTTCAGCCACCTTGCTTTGAGCTTGGAAAGTGTGCTGAAGGTGATCGCTACTGCGGGCGTGATATTAGACTGAGGAATGATGGAGATTATTTTCCTCGTCGGATGGTATAAATTAGCTTGCAAAGACCTTATCTTAACAAAGATAGGGTCTTTTAATTTTCCTTTGAATTTGATAGACTAGTATAGTTAATGAATTTTTAAAAGTATGAATATTAAAATAAAAAAGATTAATCCAGAAGCAAAATTACCACAATATACTATTGAAGGAGATGCTGCAATGGAGTTATATTCTATTGAGGATATCGTGTTAAGTCCTGGAGACATAGTAGCATGTCAAACTGGGATTAGTATGGCAATCCCTGACGGATTTGTAGGGCTTATTTGGGATAAGAGTGGCATTGCTTTTAAAGGTGGTCTTAAAACAATGGGTGGTGTAATTGATAGTAATTATCGTGGTGAAATTGGTGTTATCATAAGAAATTTGTCCAAAAAAGATTATAAAATAAATAAAGGAGATAAGATAGCACAAATGTTGATTCAAAGGGTAGAATGTCCTATTATAGAAGAAGTAGATGAACTTGATGAGACACAAAGAGGTGACGGTGGATTTGGTAGCACAGGGCTTAAATAAAATTAGTTGAATAAGGTAGATAATATAAAGATTAAAAGTATTATGAAGTTTAGTGAGTATCAAAAGAAAACACGCAAACATGCAGTTTATCCAGATAAGGATAACAACTTTATTTTTCCAGTTTTGGGAATTGCGGGTGAAACAGGCGAGGTGGCAGAAAAAATTAAAAAAGTTATTAGGGATAAAGGTGGGAAAATAAATGATGAAACACGTGCAGAGATTGCAAAGGAGTTGGGAGACGTTCTCTGGTATATTGCACAGCTGGCTACAGAATTAAATCTGAATTTGGATGATGTCGCAGAGGGTAATATCAAAAAGACACAAAGTAGATTGATGAGGAATAAAATACATGGAGATGGTGATAATAGATAATTAGTTTGTAATAGCAATAACATGAGTAAATATAATGTAACAGTGGGAATGGAAATCCATGTTGAGTTGAAAACTAAATCAAAAATGTTTTCATCAGCTCCAAATCATTTGGGTATGGAAGATAGGCCAAATGTATCAATTGATCCAGTGACAACTGCACAACCTGGAAGTTTACCTGTGCCAAATAGGCAAGCTATTGAATTTGTGCAAAAGGCGGGGTTAGCACTTAATTGTGAAATTGCACGTACAAGTAAATTTGATAGAAAGAATTATTTTTATCCTGATTTACCAAAAGGGTATCAGATTTCTCAATTTGATATGCCACTTTGTGGACTTGGTAAGATTACTATAGGTGATAGGGAGATAGGTATCACTCGTATTCATATGGAGGAAGACACAGGCAAATCAACTCATCCAAAAGGTGCTAATTACACTTTGGTTGATTTGAATCGTGCCGGAGTGCCACTTATGGAGCTTGTAACTGAACCAGATATTAAAACAGGTGCAGAAGCTAGATTATTTTGTCAAAAAATTCAGCAAGTATTTCGTTATCTTGATATTGCAGATGCGGATATGGAGCGAGGACAGATGCGTTGTGAAGTAAATGTCTCTCTTTATAAAGACGGTGAAGATAAATTGAGCGGACAAAAAGTTGAGATTAAAAATCTTAACTCATTTAAAGTTGTAGAAAAATCAATTGAATTTGAAATTATAAGACAAGGAAAAGCTCTTGATGCTGGAGAGTCAATCGCACAAGAAACTCGTGGTTGGGATGATAATAAAGGTAAAACTGTTTCACAGCGTAAAAAAGAAAATGCAAATGATTATAGGTATTTTCCAGAACCAGATATTCCTCCAATGATTTTTACAGATGAATATATTGAAGAATTAAAAAGAACTTTACCTGAGCTACCGCATCAAAAAGAAGAAAGATTTAAAAAAGAATATGATCTTAGTGAAGGGAATTGTGCAGTTATAACAGCTGATAAAGATACTGCAGGATTTTTTGAGAATGTGGTAAGTGAGTTGCTGGATAAGAATAAGTCTGGTGAAATGAAATCAGATATACAAAAAGCAATTAAACTTGCAGCAAATTATCTTGTAGGAGAATTACAGGGAATAATGTCTAAAGAAAATCAAAAAATCACAGATATTAGTATTTCTGCAGAAAATTTCGCAGAACTTATTGGAATTGTTGCAGATGGTACAATTAACTCTTCAGCTGCTCAAACAGTTCTTTCTGAAATGTATTATGGCGATGACGATGATCCAAGTCATATAATTGAAGAAAAAAATCTAGCACAAGTTTCTGATTCAGGCGAGTTAGAGAAGCATGTTGATGATGTACTTGCTGCAAATCAGTCATCTGTTGATGACTATAAAGCAGGAAAAGAGAATGCAATCAAATATCTTATGGGACAAGTAATGAAAGAAACAGGAGGAAAGGCAAATCCTCAAATGGTTATGGAGATTTTAAAAGAGAAATTGAAATAGCCTAATTTTTGGATTTATTTTAAAAACCACTCTTATGTAAGAGTGGTTTTGTGTTGAGTATATGATATAAGGTTCGAACACTTTTAAATTCAGTTTTGGAGTAGAATTTAAGGAATATAAGTTGACAAATTTAATGAAGTGTGTTATATTAATACATTGTTGTTTAACATGTAAATATAGCTTTTTTATTAAGCAATTCCTTATAAAATCAATATGGAGGCGATACCATGAGTGACCTTATTAAAGTTCTTGATGGTGTGACTGATGTAAATGGTAATTCTATGGGTTCTGTGATTACATATACAGATAATCCAAATGAAATGGATGATTTTCAATTGTATTTGGCAGTCAGGGCGATTGCCGATATGGTATATGAATATGCCACACCAAATGTAAGTGATGATTCTGATATGCCATGGCTTGATGACAGGCGAGATGGTGGTGTAAACTCTTTTAATTCTCAGACAAAACGTGGATTATATATCGAGTTTTATTATGGCCAGCCAGGTAAAATTCATACTCCGTGGGGATTCTGGAATTGTTGGGGTAGTGGTAGCGGTAGATGGGACGAGTTTATTGAACAGTTGTTGAATCGACTTGGTGCTATTATTTATCAAGAGGTTCAAGATACTTCAATGGGTACAGTTGGTCCGATTTATGCAATTCATCAAGTGGATGACTTAAAGCTTCCTACACCAGAGTACCATGACTGTCGTACGGATTACATGTCTTACGAGAGTAGTAAGACTCGATGGAAGGACCTTACTGAGCGTTATCATTTACTCAAAGGTCAAGATGCACCACTTTCTTATGATAAATGTGACAAATTAGATGATATCATCAAGAAGACCCGTGGTAAGAATGAGCCACATCGAACCGATTCTGACGTGTTTTCTGTTGAAGGACTCGACGCTTTGGCAGGTCAATGTGTAAAGTATACACAAGATGGAGGAACTAGATGGCAATACGCACGTCTTTACACTTCTCCTAGCAAATTTGAAGATGGTTCGTATGGGTACATGATGACTAACGAAGTCATGCCACATGTTGATGTGCATTCTCGATTGTCATTTACAGATAAAATGTTTAAAAATGGTTTAATTGTAAGACCAGCTATAGAAGAAGAATTGAAAACTGTACGGTTTTCATACGACTGAAATACTTATTAAGTAGTTCAATATTTTTTAACAGGAGAGAGATAAATGTCAATAACAAAATCTTTTTTACGGACATTACAGCAAGGTTCAGCAGAGTATGTGGTAGCACATGCAAAATTTCAGAAAAAACGTGGACGAAATATTGCTGCAACTTTTTGTGGTATCAGAAACCCAAAGAAAGCACTGATTGCAGCGCGTGCTGTGATGAGTGAGCCTATAAGTAAACTGGTTGATGGAGATGTCTCTATCACAGGATTGAATAAGGCTGATGTTCTTGCAGCATTGTATAATACAGCAAGGCCACAGGGTATGGGGTTTATGCATTATGACCCTACACCAATGAGTAGGGAAGTAGCAGAAAAACTTCTCGAACAAGGGAAATATTTTGATTATCTGTTGGGTCGTGTCATGAAAACTCAGATTGAGGGCGACGAAATTAGCGTCCATGGATTTGAAATGGATAATGGAGTTGGTACAGTCCAACAAGTTATTGATGAATTACGTGAGAATGGTGACGTAAATTCAGCTGTTATTCAACGTATGCATGTGGGGAGCACAGTTGATGCCATTGGCGAAATCGCACAGTGGTAGTAAAGTATAGTCTTTTGATTGTATTTTCTATAAAGTGATAACAAGAACATTTGTTATCACTTTTTTTATTTGTAAAAAATTGGTTGGAGTAATAGGATTCGAATAGGTGTATATTTATAAAAAATCTTTGCAAATTTTTATAGCATCCTTTTCTATGGTGATGCGATGAATTTTTGTGCCTTGTTTTTCCCAGCGGCGAATCCATGTTTCTTGTCTGCGTGCATATTTTTTGAGATCTCTGATAGTATTTTCTCGCATTTGTTCAAAAGAGATTTGGCCTCGTACATATTTAGTACACCATTTGTATTCTAGTCCAAATCCTTCAAGTCTACTCCATGGTACTTTTAGTTTATAGTGTGCATTTTTTATTTCTTGGAAAATTCCTTCATCAAACCATTTGTCCATTCTTTTTTCAATTCTATCAAAGAGTATTTCTCGGGGATGTGAGATTGCTATTATAAGATGTTCATCTGGATTGATTTTTGTTACTTTGGGTTCTGGTACACTTCCTAATTCTGTTGCTATTTCAATTGCGCGTATAAGTCTTACAGGATTATTTTTATCTACTTTTTTTGCAAATACTGGATCTAGTTTTTGTAATTTTTCATATAATGTCTCAGTAGATTTATTACGTAATACACTACGTAATAACGTATTTGGTTTTACGGCTGGGAAGGATGAGTTTTCTAGTAATGCTTGTGCCCAGAACATAGTGCCTCCTGCTACAATTGGAAGTTTGTTTCTTGCCCATATATCGTTTCGAATATTTTTTGATTTTTTTACAAATTTTTGAACATTGTAAATAGTATTGGGCTGTATGATGTCAATCATATAATGTGGGACACCGCTACTTAAATATGCTTTTTTTGTATAGGGTCCGCGATTTTGATTTAGAGTTATTTTGCCAGGCTCTTTGCCTGTTCCTATATCTAAATATCTATGAATTTGTCTAGAGTCAGCACTAATGATTTCACCATTGAATTTTTTTGCAATGCCAATAGCCATATCTGATTTGCCAGATGCTGTTGGTCCGATGATTGTGATTGACTTTTTAGACATGGTTAGTATAATTATTTTATTATATACATAGTACATTTTAAAAAAGAAGGAGGCAAGTGTGTCAGGTGAATTTATTGGAATAGAAATTATTAGGGATGAAAACGGTCAACAGTTAAAGTTAGTTCGTGAAGATGGCACAAAGGAGGTATACTCTCTAAAAGCTTTTCCGTATAAAAATGGAGGACCTGTCATAACTGGAGAATATGACATAAAGTTTAAAAGAGATGAATGACACAAAAGCAAAAGACAGTATCACAATGATACTGTCTTTTAATTTTTTTAGGTCATTGCGAGGAGGTACGACGAAGCAATCTCCGTAATGATATCAATAATCTTAACGAGGTTGCTTCGTCGTACCTCCTCGCAAAGACTACGTGACTAAATAATCTAGTTGATTTCTTCTTTCATTTTTTCAACAAAATCATCAATACTTATAACTCCTTCATCGCCATTATCACGTGAACGTACGGCAACAGTAGTATCAGTCACTTCTTTTTCACCAACTACTAGCATATAAGGTGTCTTTGCTTTCTGAGCGACTCGTATACGCTTTCCAAGCGTCTCGGAGTCATTATCTAGCTCAGCACGGAAACCTTCTTGCTGTAGACGTTCTACTACACTTTGACCATAATCATTAAATTTGTCAGATACTGGTATTACAACAGCTTGAACAGGGGAGAGCCATAGTGGAAATGCGCCTGCATAATGTTCGATGAGAAATGCCATAATTCTTTCGAGCGCTCCAATTGAAGATCTGTGCACAACAATAGTTTCTTGTTTTTCACCAGATTCATTTGTATAATTTAGGTCAAATCGTTTAGGCATTACAAAGTCATATTGAACAGTGAATGCAGTATCTTCCTTCCCAGAAACATTTTTCATTTGGATGTCTATTTTAGGACCATAAAATGCAGCTCCATTTATTTCTTCTGTGAAATGACAATTTCTATTTTCTAATATATTTCGCAATACATCTTCGGCAGTGTCCCATGCAGCATCATCTTTGTAGTATTTCTTTTCATCGGTTCTATCTCCCAATGCTAGTGTATACCAATAGTCTTCTCCCATTTTTAATCCAAATTTTTCTGCTATGAAATCAATTAAATCCAACGCTTTGGATATTTCGCTACCAGCTTGCTCAGCATCAGCACAAAATATATGTGCATCAGCTAATGTAAATGATCGCACACGCATAAGTCCTGATAGTTCGCCTGATTGTTCATATCTATAAAGTTTTGCAAGTTCAGCATATCGCACAGGCAAGTCTCTATAACTATGAGGCTTTCGTAAAAATAACTCGAAATGATGAGGACAAGTCATTGGACGCAACATGAATTGCTCGCCATCAATTTCTATAGGTGCGTACATCGAATCTTTGTAATATGGATAATGTCCAGATTTTTTATAAAGATCAACTTTTGCAATATCTTGTGTATAAACATGTTTATATCCACGACGTAGTTCTTCATCCACAATAAATCTTTCAAGCACTCTTCGCACCGTAGCTCCTTTCTCTGTTAACATTGGCAATCCACTTCCAACAGTCTCTGAAAAAGTAAATAAATCTAATTCTTTACCAAGTTTTCTGTGATCTCGTTTTTTTTCTTTCTACTAGCCTTTGATTATATTCAGCAAGCTCTTCGTTTGTTTCAAAAAGTACACCGTAAATACGAGTTAGTTGTTCACGATTTTCATCACTTTTCCAATATGCTCCAGCTAGTCTAGTAATTTTGAGTGCCTTGGCGTTAATTTCTTTTGAATTTTCTACATGAGGTCCACGACAAAGATCTTCAAAATCTTTTGATTTATAAATTGAAATAGTTTTTTCACCTTCTTTTTTCAAATCATCTATAATTTCAACTTTATATTTTTGACCATCAGCTTCAAATTTTGCTTTTGCTTCATCGATATCTAATTCACTTTTCTCAAAATCAATATTTTGTGAAATTAGTTTCTTCATCTTTTTTTCAATTTTCTTGAGTTCATCTTCTGTGATAGGATTTTGGGTCTCAAAGTCATAATAAAATCCATCATCAATAACTGGTCCGATGCCAAGTTTAGCATCTGGGTGTAAATCAAGCACAGCCATCGCAAGGATATGAGCTGCTGAGTGTCTCTTCACGTCAATTTCTTTTGTTTGTTCTCCACACATAGTTTTAGTGAGTTAGTATATTAGAAACGCCCTCTCCCATAGGGAGAGGGTTGGGGTGAGGGGTTATTGTTTTGAACAATATAGTTTTTGATGACATGTCCCCCCATCCGCCCTGTCGGGCACCTTCCCCCAAAAGGAGAAGAGGTTGTATTTTTGCTTTTTCATAAAAACAAAAAAGCACCAACAACAAATAATAAATCAATACTGAGACCCTATTTGATAGGGCGGTTCCACTCAGTTTCCCAAATTTACATTTTGTTGTGGGCACTCTTGGTTTTTGCAGATAACGTTTGCAAATAATTACGTTGACTCCATAGTTAGTTACGCTACTTCATAGTCAATATTTAATTGTAATTATATTTTTGCATATAGATAATATGTTGTCAAATGATTGACAATATAGGTGTTTGATGTTATTATATCTTATTGAGAATTTTCTCAATATTATAAATGTAAATTAATATAGTTGTTTAACAAATAGAAAAGGGAGAGGAAAATGTCACAATTTTATAATGATAAAATGCAGAAAAGGTTTGATAATACTATCATGAGAGCCGTTATTGTTTTATCAAGTTTAATTGATGAATATTTGCGTGAATTTACATCATCGGACTCATCAAGTTCTATGCGTAGATTGCCCAGAATTAATCTGTACACAGAATTAAACGGGGATTATGATAAACATGATGCAGGAGTTTTTGAATGGTCAAATAATATGGGTATCATAAATAGAAAGAATAATACATTTCAGCCAGAAAATAATTTATTTGACGGCATTCTCCAGGTACTTGAAAAAAAATATAATGAATTTGACATAAGTTGCAAACATAATGACGCAACAGGTGAAAATACATTAGTTTTTAATTCAAGATTTAAACCAGCGGAGATTGTGACATCAGTTGATTTTGATGATGCGTGGGAAGCGACTTTTGAAAAAATGGTTCAGTATTTTTTGAACACCATCACAACCTTTATTGCGGAGCAGTGTGGAAAGCGTTCGTCGGATGGAATTATGTCGATTGATGATGTTTATTATGTTACTGAGGGCATAAGCATGAGCACGGATGATGGATTGAGAGTGTATGCTGAAGTTAATGCTCATCTTAAAAAAAATGGGTGGCAGCTAGGACAGGTTGGTAATAGCTCTGATTGTATATTATATTCAGATCAATCCTATTACATAGAGTTGATTAAAATATAATAAGTCAATCAGGTGGTAAGTCTACTGTAGAAAATTATTCTACAGTAGACTTTTTTTGTGAAATACTCATAATATCTAATTTAAAGTTGACCTGTTTTACAAAAATATTGTAGGAATAGGTTTGAAACCTGTCCCTACGGTTTGATTTATTTCTTCAAAAGGATATTTTCTTTTCCTACTAACTTTTCAATATCTCCTTCACTATGAAAGTTATAATTAATTTCGTAAGCTGTTTTTATTTTTTGTTCATTGTGTAGTAGAAATATTGCTGTATTGCCGTCTTCACATTTATCCAATACTTCTTTTATTTTGCCTATCATTTCATGACTGCCATTTTTTGGTAGCGTTATGAAAAGTCTTTGTTTATTGATGAGCTTATTTCGCTCATCTGTTTTTTTCTCCAATTCTTTTTTAGTATCTCCGTATTTTTTTCGGGTGTTCATTACTTTTTGCGCATACTTATTTTGTTCTTCATCTATTTCTTCTATTGATTCTGCTAGAAATTTCAGGTCATCATCTTTGTCGGATAGATTTCCTTTCATTACAATGGGCATGCCTTCTATTAACAATTCTTTTTTCTCTTCAAAAAGCTTCGGGAATATTAAACATTCAGTTGTGCTTTTGCCATCTTCAAGTGTGACGAATGCCATGTTTTTTCCTTTTTTTGTAAGTATTACAGTAATGGCAATTACGATACCACCAACTGAAATTATTTTATTTGCCTTATCTTCACCAAGTTCATTTAGGGGAACACACATATAATCCAAAAAGTCCCTATATTCATTTGATGGATGATCAGATATATAAAGTCCTATTAATTGTTTTTCCCATGCAAGATGTTGTTTTTTGCCAGAGCTTTCTACGTGTTCTAGAGTTATTTCGGCACGAGCTAAGTTCATTCCTCCAAAAAGAGAGTCTTGATTAGAACTTGCATTTGTACGTAGTTCTTTTATAAATGTGATGATGCTGGGCATAGTTGCTAAGATGTCATCACGAGGTGCAAAATCATCAAGTGCTCCTACCATTGCAAGTGCATCAACTGATTTTTTATTTAGATCTTTTGAGCCAGTCCTTGTGCAAATATCTGTTATATCTGTATATTTTCCATTTCTTTTTCTCTCAGCTACAATTTCTTTTGCAACTGGTTTTCCTAGATTTTTAATTGCATTAAGTCCAAATCGAATTCGTGGATTTTCTTTTTTAGTGTCAGATTCATCATAGATTACTGCAAACTCTTGGAAACTTTCATTAATATCTGGAGCTAAAACTTCAATTCCCATATCACGACATTCAGCTGCTTCAATAGCTATTCTATCGGTATTGCCTTGATCAGCTGTCATGAGTGCTGCCATGAATTCTGCAGGGTAAAGAGCTTTAAGATATGCAGTCTGATAACCAATAAGTCCATAACAGGCTGCATGAGATCGGTTAAAACCGTAGCCAGCAAAAGGCTCAATAAATGAAAAAACTTTTTCGGCAATTTCTTTTTTGATACCTTGCTCTACACAACCCTCAACAAATTTAATCTTTTGTTCTTTAATAAGCTTGAGAATTTTTTTACCCATAGCTTTGCGCAAAATATCAGCTTCACCGAGGGTAAATCCTGCGAGATCTTGAACAATGCGCATAACTTGTTCTTGATAAACTGCAACTCCGTAAGTGTCAGCTAGTATTGCCTCAAGTTTTGGATGTAGATAGACGACTTTCTTTTTGCCGTGTTTACCATCAATAAAATCAGGTATCCATTCCATTGGTCCAGGACGATAAAGCGCCACCATAGCAATAATATCTTCTAATACTGAGGGCTTTAATAATTTTAGATATCTTTTCATGCCACTAGACTCCAATTGAAACACTCCAGTGGTTAATCCATCTTGAAGTAGTTTGTATGCTTTTTTGTTATCTAGTGGTATTTTTTCTATATCGATATCTTCTCCATGAATTTTTTTAACCATGTTCAATGTATTTTGAATGATGGTTAAGTTTTTGAGTCCTAGGAAGTCCATTTTCAAAAGTCCGATTTTTTCAACTGCAGAAAATTTAGTACTTGAAGCATATTGAGTAACAGTTGCTTCTTCATCTCCAGAAACTCTCTGCAAGGCTGTGTATTCTGAAACTGGCTTGTCAGTGATTACAACACCACAAGCATGAACAGAAGAATGTCTACAAAGTCCCTCAAGTCGTCTAGCAGCATCTATTAAATCACGAGCGTCAACATTTTCTTTATGGAGGCGTTTGAAGTCAGGTACTTCTGCTAATGCTTTGTCTATTGAAGTAAATTCTGGAATTAGCTTTGCAACCTGATCACAGAAGGTGTAGGCATACCCCAGAGCTCGTCCAGCATCGCGAATAGCAGCTCGAGCTGCCATGGTACCAAAAGTAATTATCTGAGCTACATGGTCTGCTCCGTACTGTCTACGAACATAAGCTAAAACATCATCACGTTTATCATCAGCAAAATCAAGGTCGACATCAGGCATGGAGACTCGCTCTGGATTTAAGAAACGCTCAAAGAGTAATTTGTATTCAATTGGATCCATATTAGTAATACCTGTAAGGTATGACACAAAAGAACCAGCTGCACTACCTCGTCCAGGTCCAACTACAACTCCATTTTCACGAGCCCAATTTGTGAAGTCTTGTACGATTAAAAAGTATGAAGCGTAGCCAGTTTTTTCTATAATACTAAGTTCATAAGCCATTCGTTCTCTGTGTTCCTCTGTGATTTTATCACCAAATTTTTCAACTAACTTTTTCTCACACATCTCAAGTAATACACCATCTGCCGTTTCTCCGTCAGGAATTGGATAATAGGGAAGTTTAGTATGTCCAAGTTCGATCTCAAAATTACAACGTTCGGCTATCCTATTCGTGTTTTCAAGTGCTTCGGGTACATGAGAAAAAAGCTTTGTCATTTCGGATACTGTTCGGAAGGAAAGGTTAAATTTTTTGAGATTTGGTCTATCACCGTCAGCAACCTGGCGATTCATTTTTATGCAAAGTAAAATATCATGTACATCAGTATCTTCTTTTTTTATATAAAAAACATCACCGCAAGCAACGAGCGGTATGTCAGTTTCTTTATTTAATTTTATAAGTCCCTCATTTATTTTTTGTTGTGCATCAAAATCAGGATGGTCCTGTAGTTCTAGATAAAAATTATCTTTACCGAATATGTCACTATATAAAATAGCTTTTTCTTTTGCTTTCTCAAAACCATCATTTTTCAGAAGTTCATTCACTTCTCCATAACTGTTTCCTGAAAGTGCTATTAGTCCTTCTGAATGTTCTCGCAGGACATCATAATCAACACGAGGATAATGATAAAATCCATCCAATTGTGCTTTGGTGACAATTTGTAATAAGTTTTTATAGCCAGCTTCATTTTTAACAAGTAATACAAGTTGATTAACTTTTCGGGCAGTCGCTGAGGCAGTTTTGTTCTCCATGCCATTTGGAGCTACTAATATTTCAGCACCAAAAATAGGTTTAATACCACGCTCTTTTGCCTTCACTTGAAGATCAACAAGTCCATAGACAGCATTCTTATCAGTAAGTGCGATAGATTTCATGCCTTCTTTTTCGGCAGCATCAAGTAAATCATCGATTTTTGCTAAACCGTTGAGAAGTGAGAAATCAGAATGTACGTGCAGGTGAGTGAAGGACATAATTTTAGTAAGTAGTATTTTAGTATGTTAGTATTTTAGTATGTTAGATGTAAAATGTCTAATTTTAAAATTTAAGGGAATATTAATAGGATATATGAAGATTGCAACATTTGAAAAAGAAAAAAAGTTATATGAAAATGGTTATCATATTATAGCTGGAGTTGATGAGGTGGGTAGAGGTCCTTTGGCGGGTCCAGTTGTCACAGCTGCTTGTGTTATAAAAGATATTAAGGATTTTGATGTTGTCACAGATGAAGGAAGTTGGAAACTTGTTAGAGATTCAAAACTGTTGAGTGAAAAGCAAAGAGAAGAAGTTTTTGAATTTGTTCGGGAAAGGTTCTTTGTGGGTATTGGAAAGTGTAGCCCAAAAGCGATTGATGAGATAAATATTTTACAAGCAACATTACTTGCTATGAGAAAGTCAGTAGAAGCACTGGAAAAAGATATTGATAAAAATAATGCGTATGCAGATGCAGAAAAAATGATGGTAATGATAGATGGAAATCAGTTAATCCCAAATTTCACAAGAGAACAAGTGTGCGTAGCAAAAGGGGATAGTATATCAAAAAGTATTGCAGCAGCATCTGTGATAGCAAAAGTAGTTCGAGATAAAATAATATCACAATATGATAAAGATTATCCAGAGTATGAATTTTCCAGACATAAAGGATATGGAACAAAAATTCATATGGAAGCGTTGCAAAAATACGGAGCAACTCCAATTCATAGAAAAAGTTTTGCACCTGTGATGAGAGTTTTGTAAGCCTAAAAACCCTCATCCGTCCTTTGGACACCTTCTCCCAAAAGGAGAAGGGGATGTTGTGAAAATTCATAGAAATAATTATTAGAATTGCGGTGTATTAGTATTATAATGTAATAAAAGCCCCCTCTCCTTAAGGGAGAGGGTTGGGGTGAGGGGTTGGTATAATTAAACAATTATGAAAAGTAAAAATACAAATAAGGCAAGAAATCTTCGCAAAAAACAAACACCACAAGAAACAATGATGTGGGCGAGATTGCGTAATCGCAGATTTCTAGATCTGAAATTTCGTAGACAATATCCAATTGGAGATTATATTGTTGACTTTGTATGTTTTGATAAAAAGTTGATTGTTGAAATTGATGGATGGCAACACAAGGAAGAATTTTGTGGCAAAAAGGATGATGAACGTACAAAATATCTAGAATTACAAGGTTACTATGTTGTGAGATTTTGGAATAATGATGTAAATAATAATATTGATAGTATATTTTTGAAACTTGAAGAAATTGTAAAAAATGTATAGCTTCAAACCTTCATCCATTCTCCCAATATTGGGAGAATGGGATTATTGCACATCTATGGGTTTTGGAGTATAGTGACATATCATAGTAATTTAACAATAAAAATAATGAAGGGAGGTCATTATGTTAAAATCAAGAAAAATCATTATTGCAATGGTGCAAAGATTTATGGTTGGTGTACTCGTGGTTGCGTTGTTGTATTTGTATGCTGTTATTGTTTTAAATAATCAAACGGTATTTGATTTTACCGCAAATAATTTATGGAGTATTCCCGTAGTTTTAAGTATTTGTTTTTTATTGGGATATTATATTAATGTTGATGAAGACCACTATCAATATGGTTTAATTGAAATCGATTCTGATTTTGGTTATGAGTATCCTGATTGGTAGGATAGTAAGTTAACAGAACAATAAATTAAATAGCAATTGGGAGGTTTAATTATGAAAAGTAAAATCGGCAGGGGGGCATTATTTGGATTAACAGGAACATTAGTAATCTATATTATTTTAGTGACCCAATCTGGAAGTCAGGTTTTATTGTTCGGTTATACAATAAGTAAATGGTGGCTTGTTCCACTTGTGACTGTTGCATTTTCACTTGTTGGGTATGATGTGGCAAAAAAACATGAGTCAATTGACATTCATTCGCATGGTAAGTATCCTGCAAATTTGTTGAGCAATTTATATCAATGTCCATTCTATTTTGATGGAGTTTATTGTGCAACTCGGGAAGGGCTGTTGCAAGCATTCAAAACAAAGTTTCTCAATGAACAGTTGTGGTTGTGCAGTCTAACTGGTTATGAAGTACAAAAGACTGGTCAAGAATACAATAATTGGAAAAAAGATCAAATATTATATTGGAAGGGTAAAACTTATAAGCGAGATTCGGAAGAATATTGGGATTTGCTTAAGCGAGTTTTTGATCTAGAAAATATAAGTTTGGATGTAGTTGCTGCACTTTTGGCAACACGTAATAGAAAACTTATTCATTCAATTGGTAAAAGTGATATAACAGACACTATTCTTACAGAGGAAGAATTTTGTTCATTGATGACGAATGCACGTAGTAAGTTAAAAGAAAAAGGATTAGCCTATATTGGTTGAGGAGAGGAAAAATGGAACAGTCTCAGAAAAAAACCTTTTTGTGACAAATGAAGAGCTGGAAGCACACTTTTGGGTATGGTGTGTAGGATGGCCATGTGGTTTTGGTTTATTCTTGGGATACCTGTGGTGGATTGGAGTACTAATTATCGAATGATATTTCAAAAACAGCATTTACAGAAATTTTTGTAGATGCTGTTCTTTTTTTGTATTTTTATTGATAATATGTCATGAAAATTTACATTGCAAATTAATTAATCTTGTAGTATGATTGTTTATTATGTAATTTAACAAAATTATAAATGTTTATATAAGGAGGTAAGATAGAATGTCTGAATCAATAATTGTTACTATTGCAGATAATACTTATTCTGTTTATTTTGATGTGAGATTTGCAAAAGTTTGTAACGTGCGAAGGCAAGGTTGTCCAGGATGTGAAGAATCATTTGATGAAATTACGTTAAGTCCTTGTGCTGATATTACTGAAATTGTAAATGAGTATACAAAAAGGAATGAGGATGATTTTGTTGCAATTAATTTTGTTAGGACGGAGGCAAGTTTTTAAATACAAAAATTATTGGAAGAAAAATCTAAAAATTTAAGTTTTCCAAATTATTGCATAGATTGTGCAGTGATTATGGGATGTGAAAAGCGAGTATGGGAGAAATAAATGAAAAGAATTTTTATTTTTGTAGCTTCTGAAGAATTTGCTAGTTTCATAGGAGGCTTAACGTTGACACTTGGAATTCTTGTTTGTGCATTAGCTGATGGTGATACAGGTAAAATTTCTGATGGAGCTCTTATTGATAAGTGGTGGATATTTGCTCTTGGTGGATTTTTTGGAATGATGATAAATATTCATGAGAATACAAAAAAGATTAATTTTTGAAACAAGGAGAATCATTCATGGCGTTCACAGTTATGTTGGAAAATGTAGTATATGATGTTTCTTTGAAAAAGACTGGTACATGTCCGAGAACATTTGCATTTAAGATTAGTGAGATTGTAGAAAAGCAATCTCAAATTCCAGTATCATATAGAGACAATCCAACTCTCTATAATCGAATCGAGAAAAAAGCCTTAAAACAGGTGAGTTGAACAAGTTTCAATTTTTATTATGAATCCCAGTTTTTACAATGTGAAAACTGGGTTTTTATTTTCGATATAATTCAAAATCCAGCCTAGTGTCGACAGTAGGTTGGGCTTTATTTTGACATTGTGTGGTGATGTCCCTTGTAGGTGTCAGTAAATATTGTAAATGGCGACCACAAGGGATCGCCACTACAGTTTACTTTTTCTTTTTGGGTTTTTTGTAACCTTCAAGTTTATCGGGACGATGATTTGGACATGTTTTATCAGAGCATCTCTCTGGAATTGTTTTTGTTCCTTCCATCATTAGTTTTCCACATTTTTTATTGCCTTTATCTTCACGTTTGTAATTGCAAAATTTACCAGTTGGTTTTGCTTTGATGGCATTTTTACAATCTGGATATTCTGTACAACTATAAAATACTCCGAAGCGACCATTTCGTTCACTCATTTCACCTTTTTCACAGTCTGGGCATTTTACACCAGTTTTTCTTTTTGCAGCTTCTTTGGGATCTTCTTTAATGAATTTACATTTTGGATAATTATGACATGATATAAATCTTCCAAATTTCCCGTCTCTTTCTACGAGTTTTCCATCTTTACATTTGGGACATTTTTCACCAGTTTCTTTTGGACCTTCTAGTTCGGTTCCATCCATCATTCTTGCTCCGTCACAGTCTGGAAATTTCTTACAACTTAGGAACTTTCCATTTTTACTTAACTTGATGATCATTTTGCCCTTACATTTCGGACACTTCATTTTTGGATCAGCATCACCTAAATCAGTTGCTTTGTCTAACTTTTCTTTTGCTTTGACTTCTTTTATAAAGGGTTTATAAAAATCTGTAAGTGTTTTGACATACTCCCTCTCACCACGAGCAATTTCATCAAGCTTATCTTCCATGTCTGCAGTGAACTCATCATTTATATATTTTTCAAAATGAGCCCATAAGAAATCACTTACAACTTCACCCGTATCAGTTGGCTTCAGCGCGCTACCTTCTTTATCTACATAACCACGAGTTTGTATTGTGCGAATAGTTGCAGCGTATGTACTTGGACGTCCAATTCCTCTTTTTTCCAATTCTTTAACAAGTCCAGCTTCTGAGTAGCGAGATGGAGGCAGAGTTTCTTTTTCTTCTGTATGAAATTTTTTCAAATCTAATTTTTCATCTTTAGTGACTTTGGGTACTTCAGTATCTTCACCACGAGCTCCAGGATCAGCTTCAAGCCAACCAAGTGAGATAATGCGTGAACCAGTAACTGTAAAGTCAGGCACTTTGTCACCATCAACATTTGCAATAATTCGTGTTTGTTTTGTCTGTGCGTCTACCATTTGAGATGCTACAGCACGCCCGCGGATTAGTTTGTAGAGTTTCTTTTGGTCATCAGTTGTTCCAGCGTTTTCAACTTCTGCTAGTGAAGGTCGCACGGCTTCATGAGCTTCTTGAGCATTTTTGCTTCTTGATTTGAAGATTCGGAATTCAAAAGCCTCTTCTCCAAATTCTCGTACAACAGTTTTTTTGATTGATTTTAGAGCATCTTTGGAAAGTGTAGTTGAATCAGTACGCATATAAGTAATATGTCCACCCTCATATAATTTCTGAGCTGTGCGCATTGTTCGTGATGGAGAAAATCCCAGTCTTGATGATGCGGCTTGTTGTAGAGTAGAAGTTGTAAAAGGTGCTTTTGGTTTACGTTTACGAGTTGTTTCTTTTACATCTTTTATAATCCATTGTCCTTTTGCAGCTTCTTTTTCAATTCTAGTAACTTCTTTTTTGTCACGGGGCTCTTCTTTGCATGTAAGTGTCACAGCATCTTTATTTTGGGTCTTGAAATCAGCACTTAGATTCCAGTATGTTTCTGGTATAAATGCTTGAATTTCTTTTTCACGCTCTACTAGTATATGAAGAGCAGGGGATTGAACACGACCAGCACTAAGTCCATATCGCACTTTTTTCCAAATAATTCCTGATAAATCATATCCTACAAGACGGTCCAAAACACGGCGAGCTTCTTGAGCACGACGTAGATTTTGATCTATTGTTGTAGGATGTTTTATTGCTTCGTTTACAGCATCTTTTGTAATTTCATTGAAGGTAACTCGAGACATTTTTGACTTTGGGATTCCAGCATCTTTTAATATTTCAGCAACATGCCACGCTATAGCTTCTCCCTCACGGTCGGGGTCGGTTGCGAGTATGATTCCTTCGTCAGCCTTTTTGGCAAGTCGAATAAGCTCATCTACCACATCCTCTTTTCCTTTTGAGATGACGTAATGAGGTTTGAAATCATTTTCGACATCAATTGCTTCTTTATTTGATTTAGGCAAATCACGGATATGTCCAACACTAGAAGTAACTTTATAACCAACTCCAAGATATTTTTTAATCGTTTTTGTTTTTGTAGGTGACTCTACTATTAATAGTTTCATATTTTTTTGTATTAATTTAATAAAAGAATAGTGTCATTGCGAGGAGGTACGACGAAGCAATCTTGAACAGATTATTGATAATTTGAAGAAGATTGCTTCGTCCTCCTATCGTCGTCCTCGCAAAGACGTTAAAATCATAAGTCTATTTTCACAAAATACAATCAAACCAATATTTTGTCAAATTTTGGTTGACGGAATGGTGAAATTATAGTAATATCATGAATCAATATATTTATTGAAGTAGTAAATTAACAATTTTACATTCTGTAAAGCTAAAGGAGCTATATTTATGAAAAAAGTAGTCATATACGGAGATTTATGGATATTATCTAATATATTTCAAAAATTTTCTACTTGGTCACAAAAAACTTTTGGACTTACTAATTTTTGGTGGACAAGGTTTTTTGCGACAATTGCATTTGTTGCATTTACGATACAGTTTTATTTGGTTTTTGATGTAACTGCATACGCATGGATTATTTTTTCTCGAATTTTGATCTGGTTATTATTACTTGCTTTTGTACTAGGAATTAATGACACATGTTTAGAATTGGATAAAAAATATGCAAATGGATATAGTTATGTAAATGAGAGAGTTAAGGCGTTGTTTTTGCATAGAATTATGTGGAGCATTGCACATGTTTGGAATTTTAGCTTAGATTTAATGAGAACATTAACAACAGGTAATCTACATGAGGCGTGGTTATTTGATATTACACTTGGATTAATTCCAGTATGCTTATATTTTATTTCATGTACTCCATTGCCACCAGGTCAAAGTAAGGTGAGCAAATGGATTAAGGGAGTTAAAAATAAAATGCAACAAGTATTTTCACCAGAACCGAGTTTAGCGCCATCACGGTGTTAAGGTGTAGCGTAGATGGGTATAATTCATGGAAGTAGGTTGATAAAATGAATAATTTGAATAGGAGTGAATTATGAATTTTTTGATTAAGGATTGTGAAGATGGCGATAAAGAAAAATCTCATACTATAAAAACAATTAATTTTGTTGAAAATGGTACGATTGAAATAATTATCGGAGATTGGTTGCATAGGGCTAAATATAGAGTTTGGATATTTCCAAGTATTGCCGATAGACATGATATTTATAGGAATTATAAAAGTCATTGGCAATTGATGCCAAGAAGTGTGGGTGATCAAACTGAAAGATCAAATATTATCGATGCCTTGCAACAGTTATTGCGAATACAAGTTGATGAGTGGCGGTCATTTTTAGATAGGCTAATTTATCACGAATAAGTGTTTCAAAATTATTAAGTAGAATAAAATCTCATAAGGAGAAAATTATGAAAAAAATAATTAGTGGATGTTTGTTCTTGTTGTTGTGTTGTTCATCTGTGCAAGCTACAGAAATTGTGACAAAGACACTAGAATTGGGACAATATGCTATACAAAGAGGTATTGGCAGTGGAGGTTGGGGTCAGTTTATTGCACATGATAGAGAATGTGCAACAATTAGAACATTTGAACATGGAAGCTATTCTGGTGTTGTTGTGCGTGTTAATAAACACATTCCAGCTGATATTTATCTGAATGGAAGAATCGTAAGTGTAAGGTATGGCGGAGATTCCGTTGTACATATTTCTTATCAAAATGAGAAATAATTTAATGGAGAAGCGTCATGAAAAGAATACTTGTAGGGTTAGGTTTTTTATTTTGGGGATTGCTTGGAGCTTTTGTAGCAATGCAAACAATGGTATCAATTACCAATAACGATAAAATCATTGCTATACTAGCTGCTGTATTTTTCTCATTTATTGGCATGACCTTGTTGTGTCAAAAACCAAAAAGAAGTCAATGAACTTCTTTGTTCACGAAGTCGTTGGATATGTAATCATATCTAGCGACTTTTTAATTCTTTTAAATTACAATATAAGTTTGATTTCCGATATTTTTTACAATACCATCAATTTCCATCATTGTTAGTTCACTTGAGATTGTGGAGCCATCGAGTTTGGTTTCTTTTATTATTGTGTTTATATTTACACCGTCTGGGTGTTTTTTTATTGTTTCAAATAACATTTTTTGATGTTCTGTTAGTGTAGTGGACGGACATGTCCGTCCACTACTTTTAGATGTATCTTTTAAGACATCTTTAAAGAGATCTTTTATATCATCACTACAAAGAAGTGCTTTAGCTTTACCTTCTCTTATTAACATATTTGGTCCGACTGAGTTTGTTGTAAATATTGAGCCGGGTAATGCAAATAGGTTTCGTTTGAATTTGTGAGCGTGCTGGGCTGTTATGAGTGTACCTGATTTTGCAGTTGATTCTATTATGACTGTTGCAGTTGTGAGTCCTGCCATGATGCGATTGCGGGCAGGGAATGTGCCACGGTTGGGTTGTATGCCTATTGGGTATTCTGAAATGATTGCACCACCATTATCCAGTATTTGATTTGCTAGGTTTATGTGTGAACGTGGTGTGATGGTTTTGTCATCTATTCCACCACCAAGGACTGCAATAGTTGTACCGCTTGCATCAAGCGTTTCACGATGGGCAAGGGCATCTGTACCAAGAGCTAATCCAGACACTATCGTTATGCCAGATTTTGCTATGTCTCTTATGATAGTTGTGATAGCATGTTTGCCATAGTCACTAATTTTTCGTGATCCTACAACAGCAATTGATGGGGACTTGAGTAGATCTAAATTTCCACGGACATATAATACAAAAGGTGGGGAAGTGATAGTCTTTAGATTTTTAGGAAATTGTTCATCTTGTATTGTTATGATTTCAATTTCTTCATCTTGTAATCTTTGGAATTCTTGGTCAGGGTCAATAGTTTTTCTTGCTTCCGATATATTTTCAATAAGTTTTGGTGTGAGATTAGCATTTTTTAATTCTTCTGATTTAGATCTCCAAGCCTGCTCAAAAGTTTCGAAATACTGGGCAATTAAATAGAGTTTCTGTGGTCCTATGCCAGGAATTAGATTGAATGCATTTACATATTTGTGTTCATTTTTAATTTTCATATGTTTTTGTAGTTTAGCGCAAACCCCATTTACTTTTTAAAGAGGGGAATGAGGGGTAGTTTTTTACATATCAATTCTACAATTTATATTTGACAGATATTCGTGGTGAACCCCCTTTTGTCCTTTGGACATTTTCCCCTTAAAAAGGGGCAAAGGTTTTAATTATAGGTATTGTAAATTTTGAAATTTAAGTTTGGAGGCTTACTTTTTTATTGACAAAAATGGGTATTTTTGGTAGTCTTTATCATTACAATTAGATTAGTATACAATTAGGATTTCGTCCACAGCGCGTGGTGTTCAGGCTCCTCCTCCTTGCCTGTATATCGTAAACGTGTTGAATTTCATAATATGATATTTATTTCTGTGGACGGAATCGTGGTTGTATCAATCTCTTGTAAAAAAGGAGGTTAGAAACAATTTGTTTTTTAAAAAAGTTTTTTAACTTATATATATAAATTTTGGAGGAATGAACAATGTTACGCATCGCAATTTTTGTTGATGGCGGAAACGTTTTTCACACACAGTATAGAATTGATTATAAAGAGTTGGCAAATTTTTTGTTAAACAAATTTAATCAATGTGACAACTCTGTAATTGGGTTGAAGCGTTTCTATACAGGTGCACCAGTGGAGGGCGAAGTTTCTGAAAATGAAAGCCCTGAGGAATTTGTTGGGCGAGAGGAAAAAATTTCTAGTCAAAAGAAATTTTGGTACACAATGGAAGAACATATAGGTTATACTATTATAAAGCGACCATTGAAAACTATTAACAAAGGAGAAAAAGGAGAATTTCAAAAAGGAGATATGGATGCTCAAATCGCATATGAATTGCATAAATTCAAGGATGAATATGATGTCCTGATATTTATCGCAGGCGATAGTGATTACGAGCCTGTCTTAAAAGATCTGGCTAATAATTGTGGAAAAAAGATAATAATATTATCCACAAGAAAGGCAGTTGCAAAAGAGCTCATTAAGCTAACAAAACCAGCGCTGTCTAATATTGAATTCATTGATTTGGATGACATACGGGACAAAGTTAGTATGGAAAGGAGGCATGTACATTGAAAAATATAATTATCATGTGCATGCTCCTAATTTTTACTAGCGCTTGTGATGAAGAACAAATTAGTACTAATAATATGCCTACTGGCAAAGAACTGGATTCCATTGTCTGTGTCGCTCAAATAGCTAATTATAGCAATGGCATATTAGAGTCCATTGATGGCTTTGAGGGACTTGAAGATATTGATGATGTTGCTGAATATTGTAGAATTACAAATAGTGATATTGAAGGCATTATTATTAATTTTGCAAATAAATACTATGGAGGGCAATCAAGGACAAATATTGCTAGTGCATTAGATGATATTACTGATGCCCTTGCAGCACTTGGAGATAAGGCTGGAAATAATGATGGTATTTACTCTGTAGAGGAAAGGGCTAAAATGAGTGAAATAGTAGAAACTAATAATGGATTGTTTTTACTGTTTTGTTTATATGATGCCTATGAAGATACACCACGAAAATAAACCACTTGAACAAAATTGTTCAAGTGGTTTTTAATTTTTTGGAAATATTATAAATACAATTAATGAGGCTACTGTAAATTTGTTAAAGCATTTTTAATAGCAGTATCTAATGTTGTTAGTTCATCAGATGAGAAGTTCTGAAGTACAAAATTATGTCCAGATATTTCTCCTCGTTCTTTTCTACCCCCTGAGACCTCTACACCTAATTTAATGCGGGTAAAGTCTTGCGTTCCAATATTATCTATTATATTTTGAATGCCATTGTGTCCTGCCGCTCGAGAATCTCGTGTGATTTTATAATTACCGATTTCTATGTCTAGATCATCTGCTGCGACGGTTATATCTTCTGGGTCAATTTTATAAAAATCAATTATTGCTCGTACGCTTTCGCCAGAACGATTCATAAATGTTTGAGGTTTTACAAGGATATATTTTTCAGTATCAATAAATCCTTCAGATGTCTGGGCATTAAATTTTTTATCTAATGTGAATGTAGAGAATTCATGATTACTTTGTAGGACATCAACAAGGATAAATCCTGCATTATGTCTAGTTTTTTCATATTCTGAGCCTGGGTTTCCTAGGCCTATTATTAATTTCATATTTTCGTATTTTATGGTAGGGACAGGTCTTGTGCCTGTCCTTTGGTATGACACCCACAAGGGGCGTCACTACAAATAATTTATTTATCATTGTTCTGTGCATTTTCACTTTCCAATTCCTCTTGTGAAATTTCAGTGTATGTATATGCATCAACCATATCACTTCCTAGCAAAATAACAAAGTCAGTATCCTCATATTTTGTCTTTGCTTGGGTGTCTTTTTTTGCTGGTAGTTTTTTGATAAGTTCATCAAGTGAAAAAGTTTTTATGCCCCCCGTATTATCGATTATAGTTGTTTTGTTTTGTGTGTTGTAATTATTACTTTTTATGATAACGTCATCAAAGCCTAGAGATAATAAAGCAGTTTTGACTCTAGCTGATATAACATTTTTGCTTGTCGTATTGATAAGTATAATAGTAGGGGATTCATCTTCTATTTCGTCTTGTCTTTGTTTTATTTTATCAAGGTCAAATAAGTTTTTAGCTTGGTCTTGGATTTCAGCATAAGTTCCTGAGCGAGGGACTAATCCAGATATTCCTCCATGAGCATTATGATATCTAGCAGAGATAAGTAAGCTGCCAGACTTCCAAGCATCAAGGACAACATTATTTATATTGTGAGTATCTAATTTTTTGATAAGAGAAATAAAAGGTTCAATCTCATCAGGAGTGACATCTGTGTGAACGTGTTCACCAAGTATATTTAGGAGTTCAGTTATTTTGAGAGGATTCATAATTGTGCCAAGCGAAAATGCTTTGTTGCGAGCAGCTTGCATGACTTGTTGTTGTCTTTTTGCTCGTCCAAAGTCTCCCTCGATATCAGCATGACGAGTACGAGCATATTTAAGTGCAGTAGTACCATCAAATTTTTGTAACCCAGGATAAACTTCAAATGTTTCATAAGTATAACCTGCTCCAGGATATCGTTCATCTTTGATATGTTTAGGGACGTCTACATTTATACCTCCGAGCATATCAACAATCTTTGTGAAACCTTCAAAGTCAAGTACAAAATAATAATCTACATTTTGATCAGTTATTTTTTCAACTGAATTGATGATGTATTTTGCACCTTTATCATTTCGGAGGCCTGTTTGATAACGAGAATTTATCTTTGAATAAAAGCTTCCATTGCTGACCAAAAAATCACGAGGAATAGAAAAAAGTCCAACAGTATAATCCTCAGTATTTATACTTGCTAGCATTATAGTATCTGTGAGGTCGCCACCCTTTTTGTGAGTATTTGCTCTACCAAGTAATAAAATATTTATCCGACCAGTATCAAACCCATGTAGAACTTTGTAAGATTGAGGATTAGCAAAATTAGAAACAGTTTTCATAAAAGAATGTTTTTCTTCACCATCAGTTATTTGATTAATTGTGTTGTTGGTATTATGAATAAAAAATCCACCAGCAAATAAAATAGCTAAAATAAAAAGAACCAAAGAAATCCAAAAAATCTTTTTGCTACGAGTTTTTGGCAGAGACGCGATTAATCGCGTCTCTACACCGGAAGATTGTTTGATCTCTGAATATTCATCAAGAGTCTGAATTTTTTGAGTACGATTATGATTGGTATTAGAATAAGCACCATTCAAAGAGTCATTATCATGAAAATTACCACCACTGTCATTCCCGCGGAGGCGGGAATTTAGTTTGGAGACAGAAGGATTCTTTTTTTGTTTTCTAATAATGTCCATAACTGATATTATAGCATGTGATTTTTTGTAATTACAGTCCTTGACAAAGTAGTTAAAATATGCTATATTGTAGTGTTGGTAAAGTTAGTACAAAAGTTACTGCCATCAAAGATTTTAAATAATATTGAAATTTTTGATGGCGGTGGTGAGGTGGGTCCCACATAGGTCAGAGCCTAGCGGGTTCAATCCCCGTACTGCTTGCAACGATAGTCAGATTTATGTATTACATAAATCTGACTTTTATTTTTTGAAAAACAATCTAAAACCCCCTCTGTCCTATCGGACATCTCCCCCTTAAAAATGGGGAGATGTTGTTGTATTATGCATGGGCGTGAGGGCGGATGTACATTTTGTGATATGGACAAAAAGCCGTAAACATGCTAATATTTATAGTTAGTATTTTAACAATTTTTTAGTCGTTTTCTTGATATGTTCAAGAAATTTGTTGATCTGTATAGACGACAATTACGACAAATCGTAAACTATTTCTAATGGAGGATCCGTATGGACCGCTTAGAGAAACCTGATAATTCATCCCTTGAATTATTACGGAATGTTTTAAAGGGCGTGCTTGCTCTTGAGCAGGGTAAGTCCAAACAAACTTTCGCAAATCTGAAAAATGGTTTAAAAAAGGCAGAAGCTCAGAAATTAATTCCTCGCGGAATGCAGGAATTAGTACGAAAAGAAACTACACGTCTCTTGAATGGGATTGAGGAGAATATGATGATCGAAAAAACAAGTGATGTTATTACCATGAAAGCTGAACACTTTGTTACTTATTTAGAAAGTCACGAAGGCTTTGATAAGCATGATTTTGCAGAGTTATTTTGTGATGGTTATGTAGCGCGGGTTGATGAGTTTCGCAAAAACTCTCCAATTCACATTATCGGTACAATCAATATGCCTGAAAAGGTGTTTGATGCAACAGTTGATTTTCGTGGATTGATAATCTCAAAGCTTATTTGTGGGGAGACATGTTTTGATAACGGATTTCATGTTGAAAACGTTAAATCAGAACTTCGGTTAGGGACAGCCTTTTATGAAGGATCCGTAGTCATCAATAATTGTAGTTGCAATGTTTTCTTTGAATCAGCAAATTTTGAAAATGTTGAAATTGTAATTAATAATCTGCGAGTCGGTGATCAAAAATTTGTGCCAGAGATAAATTTTGGCTCAGCTAGTTTTATGTCTGTAACCTCTAATCAATGTTATTGTAGCATTGATTTTGATGCAGCAACATTTAATATTTTGAAGAAAGTGGTATTTTCTGAAGGGATTATTTTCAATATTAATTTTGGAACAGCTTCCTTTGGCACTCTGGAATTAGCATCTAAAATTATAGCTAATGAAGTTTATCTTGATAATTTTGGTGCAATGACCATAAAACTAAATCTTGATAGAGTCAAAAAGCTTTATTGTGGAGATGGCTTTTGTGATTTATATATGAGAGGACTTTGTGAAAAAGTGATTGTTAATCATGAAGAGGCTCATAATCTTAATTTCGTGTCAGCAACTATAGGCTCTATCCATTTCCGTAGTAGTCACAATCACGACCGTGATTCCAATATTGTCTTTGGTAAACAAGTAACTATAGATAGTGCAATTTTCTTTGAAGGTAATCATGGATGTTTTCCAGAAATTGAAGTTGATGATGAATTTAATTGCATTATGGATTTTTCTGGTGCAACATTTGATGATGTAGTAGAGTTGTCAGATTTTGTAAAGTGGCAGGAAAATAGAGGTAATTTAATTCTTTTTAAAAGAGATGGATTACCACTGAATATTTCTGATGTTAAATCTGATTAATTCATAGGAAAAGCATGTACCACCAGAACAGATAAATCTGTTCTGGTGGTTTTTATTTTTTCTTGCTCTGACAAGATGTTTTGTATATGATAGTATATGTAGAGTTATGAAAAAATTATAAATCCCTTCTCCTTTTGGGAGAAGGTGTCCGATAGGACGGATGAGGGTTTTTTGTTTGGAAATTGAAAAGTTTATATTTCTAAACCCTCACCCCTAGCCCCTCTCCCAGAGGGAGAGGGGAATAAATTACTGATTACTAAATAAATATGTATCTAAAAAGAATAGAAATAAAAGGATTTAAATCATTTGCGGCTGAGACTAGTTTTGATTTTTTGCCAAAATGTAATAGCGATGTTGAAAAAGGTTGTGGGATAACTGCTATTGTTGGTCCGAATGGTTCTGGGAAGTCAAATATTTCTGATGCTGTGCGTTGGGTGATGGGGGAGCAGTCTATGAAAAACTTGCGTGGTAAAAAAAGTGAGGATGTAATTTTTTCTGGTTCTGAGAAAAAAGGAAAATTATCAATGGCTAGTGTGGCGCTTGTATTTGATAATACTGATAAGACGATGCCGGTTGAGTTTGATGAGGTTATTATTACTCGTAAGATTTATCGTAATGGTGAGAGTGAGTATCTCATAAATGATGCACGAGTACGACTTTTGGATATTGTGGATATCTTGGCTAGAACGGGTATTGGTAAAGAAAGTCATTGTGTGGTTGGTCAGGGTATGACTGATGCGATATTAAACGCTACACCGATTGAGCGACGTGGAATCATAGAAGATGCGGCTGGTGTGAAACATTTTCAAATTAGGAAAAATAGAGCAATCAAAAAACTTGATAAGACAAAAGATAATTTGGATCAGGTGCAGACACTTATAACAGAAGTAACGCCACACCTTCGTTCACTTCGTCGTCAAGCAAATAAAGCTAAGCAAGGCAAAGAAGTTTTTGAACAATTGAAAGAAAAGCAACGACAATATTTTGGTGCTAAGTGGAGTAATTTATTTGAGGAGAAAACGAATTTAGAAAATCAAAGACAAGATGTTGGAATAACTTTAAAAAATGCTGAACGTGAAGTGGATAAACTTAGTGATCAGATTTTGGAAGAATCAAAGAAAGTTGAAGATGCTGAAAAAATAGGTGTTTATGAAAAAGAAAAAAGAGAGGTATATGTAAAATTGCAATCATTAGAAAAGAAAATTGCCGTTGCAGAAGGTCATATTGAAATTCAAAAGGAACGCAAAAATCATGAGGAAAAAGTGAAGAGCATTCCAGTTGATTTGGTTTATGTACAAAAGCAACTTGATGGCATACGTAATGAGCAAAGTGGTTTGGTAGATAGTTTAGAAAAAGTAGAAGATTTGAGTGAAGTAAAAGAAATAGTCAAAAAACTTAAAAAGATACATAGGGAAATAGATAGACTATATGTAGACGCAGGCAAAAAGCAGATTGAAGTTGTACAAGATGATTATGCTGATAAGGTGAAAAAGTATGATGATAAAATTGCGGAGTTAGATGAGCAAATTTCTGAACATGCACAAAAAGTTGTTAAGGTGAAAGAAAAAATAAAGATTTTAGAGGAAAAAATAACTAGTGCTGTGGCAGCTGATAAACAAGCTCGTACACAATTCTTTGCACTGGAAAAAGATCTAAGAGAGAAACAACGATTGCTGGATGCCATACGTGAGCAGTTTAATGAGATAAAAGTTAATATTGCTAGGACTGAAGTACGTGAAGAGGATGTTGTGTCGGAAGTTCGTCAGGAACTTGGTATTGAAGTTCAGGATTTGAAAGTTGCTGATGGAGCTGAAGAATTGGAGATGACTTTTGAAGAAATGGAACAAGCGGTTTATAAGCTTCGTTCTAAATATGAGCAAATTGGCGGAATTGATCCAATGGTTATAGATGAATATGAAGAAATGCAAGAGCGATTTGATCTTATGGCAAATGAGTCGGAAGATTTAACGGAAGCGATAAAGCAACTGAAAGAAGTTATTAAAGAGATGGATGAAAAAATTCATAAAGCTTTTGTGTCTGCATTTAAAGAGATTAATGAAGAATTTACAAAATATTTCAGAATACTTTTTAATGGTGGAAATGCAAAATTGAAAAAAGTTAACATTGATGTGACACCTCGCAAGAAAAAAGAAGATGAGATACAAGGTGATGTTGATATAGAAGTATTGCAAGATGAAGAAGATGACGAGGAAGAAGAAGTAAAAAAAGTTTCAACTAAAACAGAGGTTGGAATTGAAATAGTGGCGTCACCTCCAGGGAAAAAAGTGAAACACTTATCATTGCTATCAGGTGGAGAACGATCACTTACATCTGTTGCGGTGTTACTTGCTATCATTTCATATAACCCACCTCCATTTATAATTTTGGATGAGGTAGAGGCTGCACTCGATGAGGCAAATTCACGACGTCTTGCTAAAATTTTTGCGGAACTTTCTCATAGAACACAATTTATTATTATTACACATAATAGAGAGACAATGCGTCATGCGGATATACTTTATGGTGTAACAATGGGGAATGATGGTGCTACACAACTTTTGAGTGTGAAACTTGATCAAATAAAGAATGATGGAAAAATAGAAACTGAATCAAATATTGACAAAAAATAAAAAATGTAGTATTATTTTGTGAAGTTATTTAATATTTTTAAATATAATTTTTTTCAAAACTTTTATTTGAGAGGCCAAATTATGCGTGTTGCAATTCATGTTAATTCTGATGGATGGCAGAGAGTCATCAATCACATCGTAGAAGATCTTGAGCCTGCAGTTATGCCAAAAACTATTTCTGAAATGGAGTATGTGGCAGTTATTGATCTAGATCGTGTGAATATTTTTTGGGTAACTATTGATGCAGAATTGGTGCATTACAGTGAAGGTATAAGAAATATTGGATCTATGGATATTCGTGATTCAGATATTGTTACGTCTACATGGAATCTAATACAGGAGTACTGGGAGAGAGAATTTCTTGTAGTGGATAAAAATAGGTCTCTCATGTATGCGCGGCAGAAAAAAATTAGTAATTTTTAAGTGGTGTGACCAAATATATTATTAGGTTACGAAGTGGAATGCAATTTTTGCAAATATTATTGATTGGAGGAAAGAATGAAGAAAACTATAATGTTAATTCTTGTAATGGTTGGTGTTGGTGCAGTTGTGGGTAATGCTAATAGTACTGATGTAGAAGATAGTATGAAGTCTGGTGTTGGCAGAGTGCATAATGCTGCACTAGATAGCGTTAAAGCAAATTGGGGAAAGTGTCAGATAAAGCTACCAGGAAATAGCAGTGTGACAATCAAAAAGGTAGGCTCAACAGTTTTGATTGGACAAGAGGCACTGATTTGTACATCAGATGGATGGGTGAATATTCGATATTTGGGAAAGCCTTAAATATTAACTCAAACTCAAAGGAAGAAACTTCGAATTACATAAATGTAATTCGAAGTTATTTTTTTATCCATGAGAAATATTTGAACAAATGTGGGATTGACAAATAAGATTTTTTTAGGTATTCTTTTTATTACATGCATATTTGCTCAATTGGCAATTACGTCAAGAGTTAAATATAAAACTTCATAGGAGTACATATCTTGTGAATATCTAATTTTATATATTTTAAAAACTACACTATGTTAGTTATACGATTTAATCGTGTCGGAAGACACAATCATGCACAGTACAGGCTTGTTGTACAAGAAAAAACGAAAGCACCATCAGGAAAGCATATTGCAATTGTTGGAAGTTATGATCCACATTCAAAACAAACAGTTTTGAAAGAGGATATGATTAAGAAATTTTTGGCAAATGGAGCACAGCCGTCTGACAGTGTATATAATCTATTGGTTAGAAATGATATCATCAAAGGTGAAAAGCGAACTGTGAAATTGCCAGAGAAGAAGGTGGAGGAGAAAGAAGAAGGTTCTGAGGATGTTGCAGAAGAGAAAAAAGAAGAAGTAAAAGATGATGCTAAAGAAGAAAAGGTAGAAGAGAAAAAAGAGGAATCTAAAGATGAAAAGACTGAAGAAAAGAAATAGTTGACAGTTTCGCAATAGTGCGTTAATATATTGAAAGATTTTAAAAAACTATACGAGTATCCGCAGAAACAAGGCTAAATTTAAGTCCTTGTGAGGAAGTGCTAGAAACACAAGTTTATTTTGTGTTTATAGTGATTTAATTCTGTGTTTTGACGCAGGATTTTTTCGTTTAATAAATAAAACTATGCTTACACGACAACAAAAAGAAGAAATCGTTGCAAAGCTGACTGATGAAATCAAAGGAGCACCATCATGTGTGCTAGCTGATTTCAAAGGATTGGGAGCAAACGATATGGTTGAATTGAAGAAGAAACTACGGAGTGAGGGATCAACTTTCCAAGTAATCAAGAAAAAACTTCTTGCAATTGCTTTAAAAAATAATGGAATTGAGATTGATCCAAAAGATTACGAAGGTCAAATCGCAATCAGTGTATCAAAAGATGAGGTAACGAGTGCGAAAATTATTTTCGAAACAGCAAAAGAAAATGAGAATATAAAGATTGTTGGAGGATTGCTTGAAAGTAAAATCATGACTGCTGAGGAAATGAATGCACTTGCAAAGCTACCTACAAAGGACGAATTGAGAGCAAAACTTCTTGGACAATTACAAGCTCCTATCAGTGGATTTGTAAATACTCTAGCAGGTGTGCCTCGATCATTTGTACAGGTACTTGGTGCTGTGAGAGATAATAAAGAAGTGTAAAGTTCCATTTAATATTTATTTTTATAAATTAATTTAATAAGTTTAATATAATCATATGGCAGAAGCAAAAAAGACAGAGGAAACTACTGAAGAAACAAAAGCAGTAGAAGTTCCTAAAAAGTTTGAAAAAATCGTAAAAGAAATTGAAGAAATGAGTGTTCTTGATTTGTCAGAATTGATAACAATCTTGGAAGACAAATTTGGTGTATCAGCTGCTGCTCCTGTAGCAATGGCTATGCCTGGTGCTGGTGGAGAAGAAGCTGCAGAAGAAAAGTCAGAATTCGATATCGAATTGACAGCTATTGGTGAATCAAAAATCAATGTAATCAAAGCTGTTCGAGCAATTACAGGTGAAGGTCTAAAAGAAGCTAAAGGAATGGTAGACGGAGCTCCTGTAGTAGTAAAAGCAGGTGTAGCTAAAGAAGAAGCAGAAGAAATCAAGGGACAACTTGAAGAAGCTGGAGCTACAGTAACATTGAAATAATCTTACAAAAGAAAATTTCGCATGCACAAAAAACCACCCAAAAGAGGGTGGTTTTTGTTTGATTTAGCATCATTGACTTTTTAGTAAAAATATGCTATTATGTATGGTTGTGTTTTTTGTAATATAATAATCAGCTCAATTTTACTAGGGAGAAAAAAATGAGTCAAAATACAATGCTAGATGAGTTAGGGTTAAGTAAATGGTCCATTGATATGGAAATTGATGGTAAAGAAAAAGAATTTACAATTTTTTTCCACCATATTTACACAGGAGAAGAAGTTTTAAATCCAATGCATCTAATATGTACGGATTGTGGAGTTTCTATGGAGGCAGTTGAGTATCCAGTTATAGAAGTTGTGAGGATTATTGATACAACTGATACAACAAACACTCCAGTTGGAGTAGAAGAGGAAATTCTGAAAGGAGATCTCTTTGAACAAGTAAGTTCATCATTGCTGAAAAAAGTAGCCTCTTCTGTGCGATACGATGACTTGAATCAATGTTCTAAATGTATTATGAAGGCCTCTAAAATGGAGATGTTGAAAGATGTCTTGTTGTCCATGAAGGATGATGAAATGTATGAACCACGTAATAAAATTTAGAGCATAGAGGTGACCTGTCCATTGAGCATTGTCTCAAGGACGGGTTTTTTTGTTATGATTGTATATATGAAAAAGTAAATAAATATTTAGATTATTAGTATAATGAAAAATTACATCTAGCATTAAACATGAAGATACCAGAAGAAGTTGCTATGTCACAGCTTGACATGGTGTAAGAGAATTAGGTTGACTTTTTATTGATTTTGTAGTATATTTAAGTGTACTCGTAGAAGCGAGTTTTTTTATACAAATTTTTTTGTATTTGATTATAAATGAAGCACCTTAACAAAAAACAGGAGAAAAAAATGAAATCAACTTTGATTTGGATTATGGCTTCAATGTTATTTTTTGTTGGTGATGCATTTGCCGAAGAGTTCTACTGGTATGATATCAGTGGTGGAGACACTCTTGGCAAAATTGCCAAAAATGAATGTGGTTCGTATATGAAGCATATAGATATTGCAAAACTTAACAATCTTCAAGATCCATATGTTATATATAAAGACGCAAGATTGAGAATTCCAAATATTTGCAGGGAAGATGAACTAGTTGAGACAGTTGAGGTAAAGGATCGATCAATGGAAATTGATGGAATTACAATTGAACATGTTAATCCTGCACCCATCGGAATGGTTTCTTGGTTACAATCAGTTGGAGCAAGCTCTTATCGGGAGCAATACCTTGATGGAATTCAATTTTTTGGCAAGTATGAACACGCTTTGGAGATGTTAGAAATTGATATTGCAAATCTTAGATTCCTTAAGGAATCGGTTTTAGCAAACGAGGGTTTATTCAAATATGTAGAGGACGGATCTGGATTGAAGCAATGTATCATAGTTGGTGATTTGCCATCTGAAATGAAATTATTTCAGAGTGGTGATATAAGAAGTCGATTTAACGGGGTCATGGCAAAGGTATTTATTTTGCCCAACAAAGACGAAGTGTGGATTGCCCACAATTTTGACTTAATCTTTTTCAAATCTTCTATGAAGATATTTGAAGAAGAAACTGCAGATGAATTGTTGATGGCGGATGCTGTCATTAAAAAAAGGATTGAAATTGACATTTCTGATATTCAAATCATTGGAAATAAAACAGTTACATCGGGAGAGGTATCTTGGATTCATGAATCTCCTGTGAAAGATATGTATGTAGAGACACAAGAAGATGTCGATGGTTTTTTGGATAAGTACAAACAAGCCATTGATAAATTAGGATTGAAATGGGGTGAGGTATGCTCTTTGGTAGATCTCATTACCAGTAATGGTGGAGTTTTTCGACATATAACAGAGGATACAGAGTTAGTAGGTGATACTAGCTCAAAAGATTCTATAAATAATAAACTTGTAGGAGCTTTGGCAAAGGTATTCATTCTACCCAATGGTAGAGAGGTATGGCTTGCTCATGATAATGAGCAAATATTCTTGAAAAAACAGAGTACTATGAGGGAAGAAATGAAAATTATGGCGTTAGCTATGATTGAGAAATTCTTCAATACTTGATTTTAGTCATAACTTACACGCAATAAAAAGTGTAAGACATATATAGAAGTTAAACCCTTCTTTGAACATTGTTTCAAAGAAGGGTTTTTGTGTTACAATGGTGTATATGAAAAAAATAGATATCCTAACAATTTTTCCAGAGATTGTTGAGCCGTATTTGAATGGTTCAATTATGAAAAGAGCTGTTCAATCGGGTGCAGTTAGTTTTGGTGTTCATGATATTAGAGAATTTTCTAATAATAAACATGGAAATGTAGATGATACTCCCTATGGTGGTGGTGCTGGTATGGTTATGCAAGTTGAGCCAATTTATAATGCAGTTGAGAATGTAAAATCTAAAGTTAAAGATGATAATAAAAGTAGGGTTATTTTACTTAGTGCAAAGGGTCGTAGGTATACACAGAGAGACGCCGAGAGATTAAAAGAATATGATAATCTTATATTTATTTGTGGTAGATATGAAGGAGTAGATAATCGAGTTGCGGAGCATATTGCAGATGAAGAGATTTCTATAGGAGATTTTGTACTTACAGGTGGAGAGTTAGGTGCTATGGTTATTGCTGATAGTGTAGTGAGATTATTGCCTGAAGTATTGGGCAATGAAGATAGTGCTGTTTATGAATCACATAGTGAAGATGGATACAAAGAACATCCACATTATACAAAACCAGAAGAATTTAATGATTGGAAAGTGCCTGAAATATTACTTAGTGGAAATCATGAAAAAATTGAGCAGTGGAGAAAGGAAAATAGTAATAATACCATTTCTAACTAACCACTCCCCACCAAGTCTTGAAAATTCAGATTGTGGCTTTGACAAAAATATGAGATGGGTCTACGAACACACCTAATATTCTTATCTTCGCCACAATCTAAATTTTACTGCGACTTATGAGAACTGGTTAGTTAGAAATGATATAAAGATGATTATGTTCAAGAGGAAGAAAAATAGAATAATCAAACCAAAGAAAAAAGCAAAAACAAAAATTTCTAGAAATATTTTTTATGTTGCCGGAGCTCCTGATAAAATGCTTTTTGGAGTTGTGGGTATTTTGACTTTATTTGGAGTTCTTATGATTTCATCTGCTGGTATTGTGTATGCAGATGTTCGTTTTGATGATCCTTACTTTTTCTTTAAGAGGCAATTGATAGGTGTTGTACTTGGATTTATTGGTATGTTCATAGTTAGTCAGATAGATTATCATATTTATCGCAAATGGGCATTACTTATTTTTTCAGCTGCTTTATTTTTATTATTCCTAGTTCTTTTGCCAGGCATAGGTGCTGAGGCTTATGGAGCAAACAGATGGATAGGAATTGGTCCGATGTCATTTCAGCCAGCTGAGTTTATGAAATTAGCTCTCATATTGTATGTAGCAGCTTGGTGCGCAGGTAAGGGTAAAAAAATTATTACAGATTTTAATGATGGCTTATTGTCATTTTCTTTTATAATAGGACTTGCTTGTTTTTTGGTTTTGTTACAGCCTGATGTGGGAACTACAGCAATGTTGGTATTCATTGCATTAGGGATGTTTTTCCTTGCAGGAGCTAGAATATCTCATATTATGATGATTGTTGGAGCTGGATTTGTTGGTTTGATAATGCTTATTGCCATGGCGCCGTATAGGATGGCGAGATTTACTACATTTATAAATCCAGAGTCGGATTTGCAAGGTACTGGATATCAAATACAACAAGCTCTGATAGCAATAGGTAGTGGTGGTGTTATCGGATTAGGACTTGGACACAGTAAACAAAAAGGATTATATTTACCAGAGCCTGTGGGGGATTCGATTTTTGCAATCATTTCAGAAGAATTGGGTATGTTTGGTGCTGTTGGAATAATAATTTTATTTATTTTATTTGCATGGAGAGGATTGAAGATTGCAGCAACTGCTCCAGATGTTTTTGGAAAGCTGATAGCGGGAGGAATTACAATTTGGATTGTTGGACAAGCTATTATGAATATAGCTGCTATAACTGCATTAATGCCGCTAACAGGGATACCACTTCCTTTTATAAGTTACGGTGGTACATCAATAATGTTCACTCTGATTTCAGTCGGTATATTGTTGAATATTTCAAAACAATCAAAGTTAGAATAAAGTTGAATAAAGTGATTGAAATGATGTATAATGAAAACATATAGTAAATGAGTTACTAATTTAATCGGGTAAAAAAAATAAATGAGTGATAAAAAACGAATAGTTCTTGCTGGTGGTGGAACGGGCGGACATGTGTTTCCTCTTATCGCTGTAGCTGAAGAATTAAAAAAACAATATAATAATGAAGTTGAATTTTTGTATATAGGTACAAAAGCACAGATGGGTGATGTAGCAGAAGAGTCAATGAAAGAAATGGATATAATTACAAAAAATGTTACGACGGGGAAAATGCGTAGGTATTTTTCTATGCAGTATTTTTTGGATTTATTTAGAATTCCTTTTGGTGTAGTGCAATCATTGTGGTATTTGTTGATTTTTATGCCAGATGGAGTATTTTCAAAAGGTGGTTATGCGTCTGTGCCAGTTGTTGTAGCGGCTTGGATTTATCGTATACCAGTTTTGACACATGATTCAGATGCTGTTCCTGGATGGGCAAATCGTATTTGTGGTAAGTTATCACGTTTTGTTGCTGTTTCATATCAAACAAGTAAAGAATA
>SWBW01009619.1_pt1 | contig 100040 bp, 82 predicted proteins | sample 4693041 | NCBI WGS metagenome assembly SWBW01 (sample SAMN10267271, study PRJNA491770) | bioreactor metagenome | isolation source: DHS bioreactor inoculated with marine methane seep sediment | place: Japan: Omine Ridge, Nankai Trough | collected 2006-05-06 | reverse complement strand
GGGGGGGTGGAACGGGATAATTGCTTTCCATTTTGGTACGATGTGCTAATTTGATTTCTGAATTTACAATATTTTATTAATAATTTGTTATGAATGATCTTCTTTCAAAGATAAAGCCTCTGGATGATAGGATCCTTTTAAAGGGGATAAATGAGATGGAAACGTCTGTTTCTGGGATTATTATTCCGGAGACTGCTACTAAAGATAGGCCACAGAAGGCTGAAGTTTTGGCTGTTGGTCCTGGGTTATTGACTCCTGAGGGAGTTAGGGTCGCAATGGATGTTAAGGTTGGAGACCATGTTTTGGTTTCAAAATATGCTGCTGATGAGGTGAAAATTGGAGGCGAGGATTACTATATTATTCATCAGACTAGCGTCTTGGCTGTGATTGAGAAATAGGCAGCTTGTTAAATATTTATTAACTTACTAATATAAACAGTTATGGCAAAGGATATTATTTTAGGGGACGATACTCGTAAACGTATGATTGCTGGTGTGAAAAAGCTGGCTGATGCTGTAAAATTGACTATTGGTCCTAAGGGAAGAAATGTAATTTTAGAGAAAAAATATGGTTCACCGCTGATTACGAATGATGGTGTTACTATCGCCAAGGAAATTGATTTGGCTGATGCATATGAAAATATGGGGGCTCAGCTGGTAAAGGAAGTTGCAACTAAAACTAATGATATGGCGGGTGATGGAACTACCACGGCGATTATTTTAGCTGAGGCAATGATTGCTGAAGGGTTTAGAAATATTACTGCTGGGGCAGATCCCATGGCTTTGAAGCGTGGAATTGATAAAGCTGTTGATAAAGTGTCTGCTGCTTTAGAAAAACGAGCCGTTGAAGTTGGGGATTCAAAAGAAAAGATTAAACAGATAGCTACTATTTCTGCTCAGGATGAAAAGGTGGGAACTTTGATTGCAGATACTATTGAAATGGTTGGGAATGATGGAGTTATTTCCGTGGAGGAGTCAAAGACTACTGGATTAGATAAGGAAGTTGTGAAAGGAATGCAATTTGATAATGGTTATTTGTCTCCATATATGATTACAGATCCTCAGAGGATGGAGGCTGTTTATGAAGATGTGGCCATTTTGATTACTGATAAGAAAATTGGCTCTTTGCAAGTGTTGGTTCCATTAATTGAAAAGGTTGCTGCCGAAGGTAAAAAGGAGTTGGTTATTATTGCTGAAGATTTGGAAGGTGAAGCTTTGGCAACTCTCATTCTGAATAAACTAAAGAATGTATTTAGTGTTCTTGCTGTGAAAGCACCTGCATATGGTGATCGTCGAAAAGAAATGTTGCAAGATATTGCTGTTTTGACTGGTGGGACTGTAATTACTGAAGATCTTGGTTTGAAATTGGAAAATATTGAGATGTCAGATCTGGGACATGCTGGGAAGATTGTTGCAGATAAGGATAAGACATTGATTATTGAGGGTCGTGGTAGTAAAGAAGCTGTGGAAAATCGTGTGGCAGAACTTAAAATTATGATGGATAAGAGTGCCTCGGATTTTGATTATGAAAAATTGGCGGAGAGAATGGCAAAATTATCAGGAGGCGTCGGTGTGATTCGGGTAGGGGCTGCTTCTGAGGTTGAACTAAAAGAAAGAAAACTACGAATTGAAGATGCTGTTTCTGCAACTAAAGCTGCTGTTTCAGAAGGAATTGTTCCCGGCGGTGGAGTTGTGCTTGCTCAGATTAGTATGGAGTTAGCGTCTTTGGCCAGGGAGGATACTGATGAAGCCACAGGTGCAAATATTGTGTTGGATGCTTTGACTCAACCTTTGATGCAAATTGCATATAATGCAGGATTGAAGCCAGATGTAATTGTTCACAAAGTTGTTTCAGCTGAAGCTGGGAAGGGGTTTGATTTTTCTAAGTTTGGGCGTCGTGAAATGTTGAATGATGAGGCGCTAGATAATGCGATGGTTGATATGATTGCTACAGGAATTATTGATCCGAAAATGGTAGCAAGGTCTGCTTTGGAAAATGCTGCTTCAGTTGCTGGTATCTTTTTGACTTCAGAGGCTGCTGTGGTTGATGTTCCTGAACCAAAATCTGATGTTCCTGCAATGCCGGGAATGGGAGGTATGGGTGGTATGGGTGGTATGGGCGGAATGATGTAGGTTCTAGAAAATTGTATATTAAGAAAGGCTCTCCATTGGAGAGCCTTTTTGTTATAATCGACTAAATTAATAAAAAAATATGATTAAAAAATTATTATTGTTGGCGTTGAGTATGTTGACGCTTTTTTCTGCGATTACTGTTGTTAGCGCGGAAGATTGCATGCATGATCCAATTTATGAACGTGACTGGAATGCTGAAGTGACAACTGGTGTTCGTGTTCGAGATATTCCTTGTATGGAAACTTCTGTTGTTTTGACTACTTTGCCAGTTGGAGAAGTTGTTAAAGTAATTGGTGAAACGGATGGGTATTATAAAATTCGTCGGGCTGATGGTTTGGAGGGATGGGTTGGACAATGGTTGATTGGGGCGACTGACAAGTCTTTTTCTCCGGATGTTCCGGCGCCGGCGCCAGTGCCAGCTCCGGTTGTTCCAGAGGAGCCCAAGGAGCCTTTATATGACATCAAAGGTCATAAATATGAGACAGCGGTTCGGTGGATGGAGCTAAACAATATTATTGCAGGATATCCGGATGGTAGTTTTAAGCCGGATGGGGATTTGAATCGTGCGGAGTTGGTGAAAATAATGTCTTTGACCTATAGTATGTTTAACGAATCTTTTGATTTTGCTTCCATGAAATCTGAGAACGACATCGCATGTTTTTCTGATATCAAGAAAGGACAGTGGTATACGCCTTATGTTTGTTATTCAAAGAAGATGGGAATTTTGGAGGGATATCCAGATGGAGAGTTTAAACCCGAAAGACCTGTTTCAAGAGTGGAAGCTTTGAAAATCGTCCTTTCCTCATTAGATTTCACTGTTCATACAGTTGCGGAGAAGAATTATTTTGATGATACAGACATTAACGCTTGGTATGCAGGTTATATTGAAGCCGCTAATCATCTAGGATTTATTGAAGAAACTTCGGGGAATTATTATCCTGGAAGGAACATGCTCAGGGGGGAGGTTAGTAATTTAGTCTATGATGCATATACATATTCGAAGGAAACGGCTGTGTTTTACAACTAATTCTGTTGTGAGTTAGTACTAAAAGCTGTATATTTGACCCAAATAAAAATAAATAATTTGAGTTTTTATGCCACCAAGAAAATCTGTAAAAAAAGTGGAAATTGCTGATGAGTCTGTACTTGATTTAAAATCCAAGACTCAAAGAAAGAAAGCCCCGATTGTAAGTGAAGATCCGTCGGAGATTTCTTTTAATATTAGCCATATTCGGGATAAAGACATGGAGAGAGACTTTGAAGTAGAAGAAAGTTCTGTTGATGTTGAAACGGAAGCAATTATTGAAAGGACTGCTCGAAGTCCAAAGTTTGATACTGAGCAGTTAAATGAGAGGATGGAGAGTTTTGCGGAAAAATTAGAAAGGGCTGTTATTAAGGTTTCGCCCAGCGAATCAGACAGAGAAGCAAAGGAGGCAGCAGAGCCGAAAGAATTGATTAAAGTAAAATTTGAAAAATTTGTTCAATTGGTTGCGACTAAGGATTTTTTGGAAGTGTTGGAGCGCAATCGTGATGAAAACATTGTGCTTTCTTCAAATTTGTTGACTGAGTTAGCAAGTGCAACTGAAGATAGGTCAGAGAAAAAATCTCCGGTAGTTTTTATTGTTGGACTCGCAATCGGAGTGATAATTACTTATTTATTAATAAACAATTAAATGGCTCCAGGTGCAATAAAGTATAAGAGGATTTTATTAAAATTGTCAGGCGAAGTAATGGGTGGGAAGGATGGCAAGGGAATGGATTTTAAAGTTATGAGAAATGTAGCTGCTATGGTGAAGACATTAGTTGCAAGCAAAGTTCAAGTTGCTGTGGTTATTGGAGGAGGTAATTTTTGGCGATATAGAGATTTCAAACATTCGAGACTAGAGAGAGTCAATTCTGATTATCTGGGTATGTTGGCTACAATTATTAATTCAGTTGCGTTTCAAGACGAATTGCGTGCTGCTAAAGTGAAGGCAAAGGCTGTATCTTCTTTTGCTGTGAAGGGGCTAGTGCATGAATTTAATACGGAGGAAGCAAGAGGATTATTGGAGAAGGGGAGCGTGGTGATATGTGCAGGGGGGACGGGTAATCCTTTTTGTACTACGGATATGGCGGCAGCTCTTCGAGCAGGGGAATTGAAATGTGATTTGTTGGTAAAAGCTACCAATGTAAATTATGCTTATGATAAGGATCCTGACAAGTATAAAGATGCTAAGCCTCTGAAGAAGTTAACTCATGATGATGTTTTAGCAAGAAGGCTCGGTGTTATGGATTTGGCTGCAATTGCTACTGCTAGGGTGGCAAAGGTCCCGATTGCAATTTTTAACATGACCCGACCCAAAGATTTACTAGAAATCCTTAGAGGTAAGTCAATTGGTACTATCATTAAATAACTAAAAAAATTATGTCTTTAGATTCTGTTTATAAAAAATTGGACGATGAATTGACAAAAGCTTTGGAGCATTTGCGAGAGGAATTTGCTGGTTTGCAGATTGGGCGTGCGAGCGGTGCTTTGGTTGATCGGGTTACTGTGGAATCGTATGGAACTATGCAACCTTTAAAGGCTGTGGCCAATATAAGTGTGCCTGATGCTAGAACTATCCAAATACAACCGTGGGATCGTGCAAATCTTCCAATTATTGAAAAAGCTATTATATTAGCGGAATTGGGACTGAATCCCCAGAATGATGGCGTTGTAATTCGGCTAAATGTTCCACCGTTGACAGAGGAAAGAAGAAAGGAATTGTCAAAAATTGTGAGTAAAATTTCAGAAGAGTCAAAAATTGGAGTGCGAAATGCTCGTCATGAAGCAATGGAGGATATTAAAAAGTTGCAGAAAGATAATGATATCACAGAAGATCAACAGTCTGCAGCCGAGAAGACAATTCAGGGTAAAGTGGATGTCAGCAATAGTTCCATTGAAGAAGCGGCAAAGGCAAAAGAGGCAGATGTGATGAAGGTTTAATTCATAATAGAGTACAAAAATGATTTGGTTGCTTTCGATATTGGCTTTTATAGTGATATTTTCGTTCCTGATTTTAATGCATGAATTTGGACATTTTTATGTTGCACGGAAGTGTGGAATTAAGGTTCAGGAGTTTGGGATGGGGATGCCTCCCAGAATTTGGGGATTTAAACCCAAAAAAAGTGAGACACTTTATTCGATCAATGCTATTCCATTTGGTGGTTTTGTACGTCTTTATGGGGAAGATGTTTATGATAAGAAGGCTCTTAAAAGTAAGAAGAGTTTTGCTAGTAAAGCTCCTTGGCAAAAAGTTGCGGTTGCGGGGGCAGGGGTATTTTTGAATATTTTATTGGCGTATGTGTTGTTGGTCATTGGCTTTTCGATTGGGATGCAGCCTTTGTTGGTTACTCCGGAAGATGTTTATGGGGCAATTGACACTGGGGTTGTTAAAATTGAGGAGGGGATTGTTGTAAAGGATGTTGGAGAAAATGATATTGGGTTTTTGGCTGGTGATAATATTTTGATGGTTAATGATGTGAAGGTTGAAATTGGTAATGAGGTGATGAATTTGAAAGATCAGGAAGTTGTGAAATTTGAGATTAAGAGAGGTGAACAGATAATTTCTTTGAAAGGTGTTAATGACATAAGTAAGCCGTTTTTTGTCGGATATGATTTATTGCCTTTGCCACGTTTGGTGGTGAAAGGGGTTAAAGAGGGATCGACTTTTGGTTTGGTCCCAGGGGACGTAATCATGTCTGTAAATAAGAGGCCTATTAATAGTACTGAACAATTGATTGAGGAGTTGGTGGAGAATGGGGGCTCAAGTGTGGAGGTGCGCAAGTCTGCAGTAAAGAATGGGCCAGGGATTGGTTTGGAAAATATTCAGCCTGTGATTATTAGTATGGTTGAAGTGGCTTCTGGTGCTGAGCAGGTCGGGATAAAAGAGGGAGATGAGATTATTTCGATAAATGGTGTGAGAATTAATGAGGTTGGTGATTTGTCTACTGCTGTTCAGAAGGAGGTAGTAGAGGACAAGGCTGTTTATATAGTTAGAAGGGGAGAATCGGAAGTTGAGTTTTATGCACGCAAGGATGAGTTTGGAAAAATTGGTGTAATGCTTTCTGAAACTGAGTACTTACAATCATTGGGGTTAGTGGTTTATAGCAAATCAGTTCCGTATTCTGTGTTGAAAATTGAGGATGTTTCTTATCCCGTACCAGAGGCTGCATGGCAGGGTATTGCGGAAGTTGGTAGGTTGTCTGTTTTGACGATGCAGATGTTTGCACAAGTGTTTGAAAGCATTTTCACTCGTTTGGCTGTGCCGGATGGTGTGGCTGGGCCTGTGGGGATTGCTCAGATGACATTTATCTTTGTTCAAGAAGGGATTATGTCTTTGTTGAGATTTACTGCACTTTTGTCGTTGAGTCTTGCGATTATAAATATTTTGCCTTTTCCTGGTTTGGATGGAGGAAGGATATTTTTAATTTTAATTCCTGCAATATTCGGGAAAAAACTAAATCCACGATGGGAGGCGGCAATTCATGTGGTTGGCTTTCTTATATTGATGTTGATGATACTTTTGGTGACATATAATGATATCTTGCGACTTTTCTCGTAGTAATAGCTGAGTCAAAGAAACCAGTTTAAGAATAATTTAGAAATATTTAACTTCTGCTTGAATATTTTGTGATACTGTTTTATGAATTCCCTGGTTAAGGATGGGAAAACATTTTATGCTTACATGAAATGTCCATATTTAGTGTGGAGAATGGGCGATGAGTACGAAATATGGTGCGAGCTGATATTGAATGATGGGACTTGATGATAATTTTTAAAGGTATAGTATCGCTTAGCTCTATACTTTTTTTGGTTAAGTTTTTATGTCACCAAACGTTCAACAGATAGATAAGAAAGCCGTTTGGGAGCAAATTCTTGCAAATGTGTATTCGGAAATTGAGAGGGGGCATCTTTTAACAATCTTTGTAAATAGTGCCATTTTGTCTTATGAGGATGGCGTTTTAGTGATTGGTTTTGCCTCGATTATTGGTCCGGATTATGTAAAAGAAAAATATCACAATAAAATTTTACCTGTTGCGAAAGAGGTTTTGAAAGATTTAGTGAGTGTTGAATATGAGATGAAGCCCTCTCTTAGCAATGATGATTTTCCTGATAAATTGTCTGTTGATGCTTTTATGGGAGTAATTGGAACTCCACGGAAACAACGAAAGGTTCCAAATAAGCAGGAGGTTGTTTTGGAGGGTGGAATGCGAAGTAAAATTCTTAATAAGCGCTATACCCTACAGAATTTTATTCCTGGGAGTGAGAATCGTCTGGTTCATGCTGCAAGTTTGGCGGTGGGGGCGAAGCCAGCGGGAATATATAATCCACTCTATGTATATGGAGGAGTTGGTCTTGGAAAAACACATTTATTGCAAGCGATTGGACATGAAATTTTGAGAAACTACCCTGACAAGAAGGTTGTGTATATGACAGCTGAACATTTTATTAATAAAATAGTAGAAGCAATTGGAAAAAGGCATACCAAGCCTTTTAAAGATGAATATCGAAATTTGGACTGTATCATTGTGGATGATATCCAGTTTTTTGCTAATAAATCTACATCTGAGCAGGAATTTTTTCATACGTTCAATGATTTATATGACAATGGAAAGCAGATTGTACTTAGTGCAGACCGACCACCACGTGAATTGGAAGGCTTCGATGATCGTTTGAAGAGTAGATTTGGAATGGGGATGTTAATTGAAGTTGCAAAGCCAAGTTTTGAGACTCGACTGGCCATTTTAAAAGCGAAATGTTCTGAATACGAGGTGCTTTTGGATCCTGAAGTAGTTGAATTTATTGCATTTAATCTTACTCATAGTGTTCGGGAAATGATTGGTGTACTTGTTACGGCCATTGGAGAGGCTCAATTGGAAAACTCTACTCCAACTATTAGAACAGTGGCACAAGTTATTAGAAAATTTAGTCGTGATCAGGATGTTGGATCAATTGATTTGAAAGATCAAAATAAAACGGTAGTGCGTGGTTTGGAGGATGTTGTTGATATTGTCGCAAACTATTTTACTTTAACGAAAAGTGATTTGGTCGGATCAGAAAGAAAAAAACAAATTATGGTTCCAAGGCAAATTAGTATGTATTTGATTCGTGAAATTCTTAATCAATCATATGAGTCGATTGGTGAGTGTTTTGGAGGTAGAAATCATACTACTGTGATGCATTCTTGTAACAAAGTGGAGAATCAAATGAAGGTTGATAAGAAGTTATTACAAGATATCAACGCGTTAAAGAAAGAGTTAGGATTTTAAGAGTTGATTAATCGATTCTTTGTTTTTACTTTACTTGAACGCTCAAAAGGCTATAATCTTTTCGTGATCTTAACGAATATATAATTGAACGCATACATGCGCAGGTATAGAAGACGAGCTAGATCCCAATATTTGTTGCCTTTTGTGATATTGGTTAGCATAGGAGTATTCATTGTTCTTGCTTTTCAATTGTGGGGAGCGTTTTTTACTAATACTAAGGGAGATGCATTCTTTTACACAGCAGAAGGCAGATCCAAGGTTTTGAGTTTTGGAACAAATGAATGGGAGAATCTTTATAATGGTTCAAAGATTAAATTAGGAGACTCTGTTAAGACTTTGAAAAATGCCAAGGGAGTTATTGAATTTTATGATGGCACAGCTTTACGTATGGATACTGATACTCAATTAACATTGATTGATATTAGTAAGAAGAATGATTATCAGGAAATTTTAATTTATTTAAATTCAGGTCGTATTTGGGTTAATAAGCCGAAGCAGAATGTAATACGAAAGACAGATTTTGTGATTAATACAAACTATGCTTCCTATGCAATTACGGGCACAATCTTTGGTTTACAAAAGGGCGAAGATGAATTGCTTCAGGTGATAATGGGCAAGGTACAAGTTGATATTTTGGAAGAGGTGGAAGGGAAGACACGCGCTATTGAGTCGATTCCGGTTGGGATTGGGCAACAAGTGACTCTGAATGCAAGGGTTATGCAAGAATATTATGAGCGAAAATCACCTTCTGTATTAGGTGTGATTGATCCTGTTTTCCAAGTTTCGAAATGGTATATATGGAATACCAAGGAGGATGAAAACCCAACTGATTTTGCTAAGCGGGGAGCTGGGACTATAAGTGATTATGAGTCTACGCCGGATAATGATGTAGATTTGACTACCTTGGGAGATGACTCTGGAACTGCAGAGAAAAGTGAAATTGCCGCTCCGAGCTTGAGTTCTCCAGCAAGTACTACTATTGTTACTAGCAAAAATACACAATCTCTTAGTGGTACGGCAGAAGAAGGAGTGAAAAAAATATTGTTGAGACAGTTGTTGGCGGGCGATGTTGATTCCAAAAAAGTTTTAATCAACTCTTTTGATGATGAAGATCTGACCTGGAATTATGAGTTGTCAGTATTAAATGGCAATTTGAAAGCAGGTACTAATATTTATGAATTTGTGGGTATTGATGAGAATGCTAAAGAGACTGAGTCATTAAGAGTAGAAATTGAATATGAAAATGACGAGCCTGACTTGGTTAACGATCTTGTGTCATTAAAGATTCCTGAAGTTTCTACAATAAATGGAAAGGTATATACAGAAGGAATGACTATCACCAATGATGGTTTCACTATTACTGGAACTGTAGAAGGAGCACATGCTTTATGGGTTGATGATTTTAAATTGAATCGTTTTGAGACTGGGGACACAAATTGGACATATCATGCAAAGGTTTCTTATGGGAATTTAGCGAAAGGAAAGAATATATATAAAGTATATGGGACAACTGAGGATGGAGAGAAATCAGAAGTCTTGAGTTTCACTATAGATTTTGATCCACCAGAAGAAGAGGCAGCGCCAGTTGCAGAAGAGGTTCCAGAAACTGCTGTAGATACTACAGAGACTTCAACTACTGAAGAGGAGCTGCTGACCGACGTATCTGTTCCTGGACAGCCAGAACCAATTCTACTCGCTCCAGAACGGCCATTGAATACTGGGAATTAGAACGTGTTTACTGTAAAAACAGAGTTCACTTCTTTCTGGAAGAGTGTTTTATAAATATTGGTTCTTATTCCGTACATGCTCGCTATCATTCACTGCATATTTCATCTCTCCATCTCTTGAAGTTAGGTAGAAATAGTATTCTGATTCTTCAGGCTGTGCGGCAGCTTTGATGCTTGCAAGACCGGGATTTGCAATTGGTCCTGGGGGCAGGCCTGGGTTTAGTCGAGTATTATAGGGTGTGTCTTTTTGTAGATCGTAATAATCTATTTCGCGATCATCTTCCAAATAAAGCAGAGTGGCATCAATTCCAAGCAACCATTGTTCGTCTAATCTTTTCCAGATTATTCCGCTAATAATGGGGCGGTCTTTGCTCTGATTGGCTTCTTTTTCTATCATTGCTGCAACAATAATCACTTGCTCTGAAGGACGAGATGAACTGGAAATGACTGGTAGAGCTTTGCTTTCAAAGGTGTTTAATAGCAAGCTTAGGAAATTGTCGTTCGAAAAATTACTGGCACTTACAAAATATGTGTCTGGGAAAAGATACCCTTCCAAGGGATGGGGGAGTTGTGATTGAGTTTCTTTATTTAGAAAAGAATATTTTGAGTAATTTTCGAAACTTTGAGTTGTTTGGAGAAATTCGCCTGATTGGATAAGGCTTAGGTTTGTGAGGATGTTGTCTATGTCAACAATGGTTGAACCTTCTGGGAGGGTTACAAGCTCTTCACGAGTCTTGTTTGAGATGATTATTTCGAATATTTCAGGAGTGTTTAGGCTGGCACTAACTGGGAAACGGCCAGTTTTCAATTGTTTGTCCAGTCCATTGAGTCGTCCGTACCAATTAAAACTGTCGTAATCCAAAATTAATCCTTTCTCTTCCAAATTATTTGCAATTGTTTTTAGGTTCTCTCCTTTTTTGATTGTGAATATGACCTCTTCTGTGTTTTCTGGATCTATTGGTGTGGCTATCAAATAGTTATATTGTTGATACTTATAAATACCAACAATTCCAGCGATAATGATTAATAAAACCAGTATTTTTAATACACTGGATTTTTTTTGTTTATATCTTCTTCTCATGTTTTATATTATTTACTTAAACCAGGAATTCCCATGTCTCCCATCACGTCTTTCATTTCATGTGCGGCGATTTCTTGAGATTTTTTAAGCGCTTTATTTAAAGCTATGACCAGGTTGGGTTGTGAAACGCCATCTTTTTTTGCTTCTATACACTCTTGTTTGCCATTAACAGTAATTGCATATTCACCCTCGTCAGCTTCGACATGGGTGTTTGCAAGTTGGTCTTGAACCACCTGTGCTTTCTTTTGAAGTGCCATTAATTTTTTCATTTCATCCATCATAATTTGTGGGTGTTATTTGAATTTTCTAGACTATTTTAGAAGAGCTCAGATAGGGGGTCAATACCAGGTTGTAATTATTTGTGTTAAAAGGTCAATTTGGCCCTTGTTTGTACGCATATTGTGTTTGCTGTTCTCATCTGCAAATTATGTTGCAGAGCAATGGGTTTTACGTTAGACTCTTGCCGTTCGTTTTACTTATTATTGAGAAAATTATGGAACTTCTAGTATTAGACGCCAAGTTGCGTGATGGCTCGGTAAAGCCGTCGAATCTTCGGAAGGATGGGTTTGTACCTGCTGTATGTTATGGCAAGGAATTTGAGAGTAAGTCGGTTCAGGTAGAGTATCAAGCGTTTAGAAGACTTTTTAGAAACGCTGGTAATACCCAGGTATTTAATCTGGTTGTTGATGACGAAAAAATTCCAGTTTTGATACAAGTTATTGATTATCATCCTGTTACGAATAAATTTAATCATATTGATTTTTTGAAGATTAATGTTAAGGAAACGGTGACAGCTATGGTCCCTGTGGAAATAGTTGGAGAAGCACCGGCTGTTAAGAACTTCGATGCGGTTATTTCAGTGGCAAAACAGGAAATTGAAGTTAAGTGCTTACCAATGGACATTCCACGTGAAATTTCTGTTGATGTGTCCCTTTTGGAAAATATTGGTGACAATATTTCTATCAGTGATTTGAAATTAGATGCTAGTGTTGAAATTATTGATGAACTAGAGGAAACAGTGCTGTCAATTACTGCTGTAGAAGAATATAAGGAGCTTGATACTGAAGTTGTTCCTGAGGAAGGTGAAGAGGGTGAAGAGGGTGAAGCTAAAGAGGGGGAAGAAGGTGAAGAAGGGGAAGAAGGTGAAAAAGCAGAAGGAGAAGAGTCTGCAGATGGTGAGAAGAAAGAAGAAGAAGGTGAGAAAAAGGATTAGTTCGAGTAGTATTTGCACAATTAGAAAAGGGCGCTGTATGGCGCCCTTTTTGTTTTTGAGAGTTATTTCTATAAATTCAGCAGGTCTTCTAATTTTTTGCACATATGTGCTGAATGTATTTCAAGGTCTGATGACTGAGAAGAGGTAGGAACAATAGCATCTGCCTGAGGTGTTTGACTGGTTGTTCCTTCAAATTGGTCCTTTTTGTCACTGTTAACCATATTTACATTTGTTTTTTGTTGTTTGAGTGTTTATATTAACACCTTTCTGGCCTTAAGAATAGCTGAATTTTGTGCTATAATTATAGGAACTGCGTATTAAATATGGACGATCAAAAACAACAAAAAAAGGGGTCAGGTAAAAAAGATGATCAGAAAGATCCAATTATTGATGCTGTTGCCGTACCTGCAAAGAAGAAAAAGCCAAAAACAGAGGCTCAAATTGCTAGAGAGCGGGCAAGAAGGAAAAGGCGTAGGCAGAAGAAAAAGGATTTGGCTAAGATCGGTAAGGACGTTCCATTGTTTATTAGTTCGGATGAGGGGACTGCCAGTGATGTAAGTCCTCCACCTGATGCTGTTCCAAAGGAAACAGGTATTCCTCCGACTTTTGGAGAGGATAAGGATTTTGTTCCTGCTGTTTCTGAGGATATGGATGAAATTGTTGATGAGGAGGGGGCTAATGTGGTGCCGAAGTCACCTGAGGTGATGTCACCTTCAGAAATGGAGGAATCACAGAGAGTATTTGAGGAAAACCCAGTGTATTCAGACTCAAAAATCAGTGATGCAGATGATTCAGAATCCGAAGATTTTTCAGAAAAGAAACTTGAGGATAAGGGGCCAGGGTCTGTGATGCCTGAAGAGTCAATGGACGCTATTCCTGAAGAATCAACTGATATTCCGGAAGAGCCAAAACCAGAACCAGTCATTGTGGAGGAGCCTTCCTTTGTTGAGCAGCCACTTGAAGCTTCCGCTTTAAGTACTGATGATATGGAAGAAATTACCCCAAGTGTTGTTGAAGGTGATGTTGTGGAAGAAAGTTTTTCAGAGGAGAAAATGGCAAATGAAGAGGCATTGGAAAAAGCTCGCGAATTGAAGGAGACTTTGGCTGCAGATGATTTAATGGAATTAGAAGAAATCCCTCAGAAACAAGGGATTTTGGGGAAGATTTTTGATGCATTTACTGGAGTGTCAAAAAATAGAGAAGAAATTTCTCCTCGTACTACAGTGAGTTCTGATATGGATGATTTGTCTACAGGTGCAGAGCTTGAAAAACCTAAAGGAAGTGGTGTGTTGGGTAAAATTGTGAAGTTTGTATTTAAACTTGCAGTTCTGGGGGTTTTGGTTATTGGTGCTTTTTGGCTTGGATCATCTTTGAAATTGATGGATTATTTCGGGGGTCTTTTTAGTTCAACACCTGGGTTGGAATTACGTGTTGGCGATAATCAAAATGTTGTTCTTGATACTCAAATGTTTAGGGCGTGGGGTTTTCAGACTGCCAAAGTTTTGGGTCAGAACCAAGGTGATACTACAGATTTGGTTTATAATGTCTTTTTCAATGCGAATTATTTTGGAAAATTAAAAGATCCAGTGTTTTATGGTGAAACTGGTGTGACTGCTGCATTATTTTTTGGATTTGGAAGAGATGATGAATTTTTTCAAAACAAATTTATTTTCTATGTTGATTATTTAGAAAAACTTAATTTTGCGAATAAAGTTGATATTTCGGATGTATTGGATGGACAATTGCGTCGAGACATCGCTTTAGATGATTTTATTGATGAGACTACTGGATTATTTGAACGGGGGAATGAGCTTAGAAAAGAGATAAATGTCCAAGTTGATGATTTGAAAATTTCGACAAATAGTTTACAACCGGACAAAGATCGTTATGAGACAGATTTCTTTGCGTCTTTGCAGCAACTTGAAGGGGAAAAGGCAGATATTTTGATAAATAAATTCATTGATACTACTCAGAAACAGGTTGAGTTAAAGGCAAAACTGGCAGCTATGACAAAATTGTCGGAGTACTATGAAACTGTTCTAGTTGATATGAAGATGCGGTTGCTGGCAATTGAAAAAAACCGCGAGGCGCTCATCTCTGGAGTTACCGTTACAGAGACTCCGGGTGTGGATTTAGACTTAATCCGCGAATAGCTTTTTCTTTACTTTAAAAATGTGTTAAAACGCGATATAGTAATGGCTACTACTATTCATGTTTATGCCTTCTGAACAACACTACATAAAGCAGTTGGAGCCATATTTCCTGGGTGATGACAGGGTAATTCTGGATGAATTGCTTAAACATGCCGCATATTTGTATAAATCTCTCTATAGATACTCTGGTGAGTCATATTTGATGAGGGCTTTGCGTTTGACCTGTGACAAAATATTGAAAATCAATCCTGATAGAGACACTATAATGGCCACTGTATTACTTAACGCTTACTATTCCCCCAGATGTGACATAAAAAAAATTGAGGCTTTGTTTGGCCAAGAGGTGGGCTCTTTGGTTGAGTCTTTGGGGAAAATTAATGCAATTAAATCTCGTTATTCAACTTCAGATACGAAGGTTATTAGCAATATGTTTCTTAAATTTGCTCAAGATATCCGGGTGGTAATTATTCGTTTGGCGGATCGAATCGAGAATATGGAAACTTTGCAGTACAAAAGTTTGGAAAAACAGAAGGCAAATGCAAAAGAAATTTTAGATGTTTATGTTCCTATTGCTAATCGATTAGGGCTTTATGAATACAAATTAGTTTTGGAGGATATGGCTTTTAAGTATGTTTTTCCGGATGAATATAGGCTTTTGCGTACTGACTTGGATAGATATTTGGGAACAACAAAGAAATCGATTGAGGAAGCAACTCAGGAATTGGAAAAATTGATGTTGGAAAGTGGCTATCAAGTGCAGGTATCGGGGCGGGTAAAAAACTTGTTTAGTATTTATAAAAAGTTAAAGCGTAAGACTCGTGCGCTTGATGAAATATTTGATGTTTATGCTTTGAGAATAATTTTGAAGTCAGAGAATGAACTAGATTTAGACAATCAGGAAGAGGTTCAGAAGTTATATGAAATTCTCAGTATTTTACATTCGAAATATGATGTTTTATCAGATCGTTTCAAGGATTATGTTTCTAGTCCAAAGCCGAATGGCTATAGGAGTCTTCATACTGCGATAATTGGGTTAAATTCGCGCGATAAAAAACCAACTGAAATCCAGATTCGAACGCATACAATGAATAGGTTTGCAGAACATGGATTTGCTGCTCATTGGTTATACAAGGAAAACCGTAAGGGGAACGCGGCTGATGAAATGGTAAAAGCAATAAATGATTTGAAAAAGAGTGTGGGAACAGTTGATAATAGCACGGCGGAGCTGAAAATGAATTTATATCCGGATCGAATTTTTGTACTGACTCCGGAAAATTTAGTGAGAGAGTTGCCTGTCGGTTCTTCTCCCGTTGATTTTGCTTTTTCTATTCACTCGGATATTGGCTATCGCTGTAAGTTAGCGAAGGTCAATGGATCTGTTGTTTCATTGGATTATAAGCTTAAAAATGGGGAAATCGTTGAAATACTTACTTCACCAAAAGTTAATGCGAAGCTAAGTTGGTTGGAGTTTGTGAAAACTAAACAAGCGAGGAGTAAAATTAAAAGCTATTTCAGAACTTTCAATAAACAAGGATTGTTTGCACAAGGAAGAGAAGAAATGAACATGTTGTTGGAAAAAGTTGGTATGGATCAGCTGGATGATCATTTGATATTTTTGAAAAAGTATAAAGGTCGAACTATTGCAATGAGAGAAAGGGAGGCGCTGTTGGAAGATATTGGTCAGGGGGTGATTGCACCAAGTATGGTTTTTAAGAATGTGGTTGGAAAATCACCGGACGCTTTTTTGAATCCTGCCCGCAATAGTCAGCCGCAATCACGAAAAGTGAAGACGCTGCCCAGTTCGGCGGCAAGTTTGAAAGGAAGTTCTAGGCGTCTGTTAATTGGTGGAGAAAAGGGGATACCATATCGTTTGTCCTGTTGTTGTAACCCCAAGTTAACAGATAGGATTGTTGGATATATAACTAAAACTAAAGGGATCAGCATACATAAAGTGACCTGTTCTTTTATTACAAAAGCTTTACCTGATAGGCTTTTGGGTGCGAGATTGGAAAATTCAGCGGTCGTAGATCCTTCGTTGAATTACCATGTTTCTTTGTTGGTAGAAGAAATGGCGAAAAATGGGCCATTGAAGGAAATTATTGCATATTTCAATCAGAAACAGGTTACTGTGCTCAATTATTCTGTTATTGGGCAGGAAAGTGAAGTAGTACAGAAACGTCTGATAGTTGATATTGCTGATGAGGAGCAATTGAAAACTATTATTGCAAATTTAACTGCAATTGATGGGGTATATAAGGTTTCTCGGATGTAATGTTAGTTTTGCATCAATTTCTCACTCTTTAGCTCATGATGAAGGTATTTTCCAAGAAAAATAGCGGTCAGTTGTTTGAGGTGGAATAATTCTTGTTCTGAAATTACTAGGTTTATTTTTTGGACATGTTCTTGGGACAAGTAGTTTGCTAATTTTATTGTGTTAAAGCTTATGAGTTGCCCTGATGTATTCGTAGATGTAACACATGTTTCACAATAAAAGCGTCCTTCTTGGTCACAGTTGATTAGGTTTTCAGGGGTCCATTTATGTTGGCATTGGTGACAATTTGAGACTTCTGGCCAACTTCCGGCAATTTTAAGTAGCTTGATTTTAAATTCCTCTAAATTTAATTCGTCACTGGTTTCGTTGAGTTTTTCTAGTGCTTTAAGAGTTAATTTGAATAATGCAAAATTATCCTCGTTTTCTTGAATTGTCTTTAATAAAAGCTCTAAAATTGTGAAACCGAGGAGGCTTTTTGCTAAGTCAGATTTTATACCAAGAAATGGTGTTTCTAACTTGCAATCGGTGACCATAAAGCGGTCGGCTTTTTTGTACAGCTGGAAGTTACATAAATTTAGTGGATCCATATGACATCCTTTTTGACTCAGAATTTTTCGTGAAGATCGGCTGATGGCTTGGATTTTGCCATGTTCTGGACTAAGCAAAGTTAAAAACCAGTCATTTTCGCCACTGGGTTGTTTCCTAAGAATCAGTGCTTTGGTAAGGATGTAGCGCATGAACTGATGAAAGTTTAATTAAAATTTAAATTCCTTTTGCTGTAATTTTCAACGGTCGCAAAACTGCTGAGTAATGCAAGAATTGAACAGATAGCTAATTCGAGGAAGAATAGATTCCATAAGTTGATATCACTAAAGTCTTTCAGAATGTTTAAATTTTCGAATTGTAATGTGTATCCTGCCAGGAATAATAAAATAAAGCTTAGAATCACAGAAATAATGGCATAACAAATGGCTTCAGTTAAAAATGGGAGTCGAATAAAGTTTGGGGTGGCACCAACCAGTCTCATAATGAAAACTTCCTTACGACGTGTGAAAATTGTTAATTGAATGGCGTTGATAATGATCAGGGCTCCGCCGATTATGAATATAAATACTATCCAAAACACTACTTGTTTCACAAAATTGTTAATACTTATTAAATTTTGTGTGGTAGAGGAAATTATTTCTTGATCATTGGTTTGATTTTGTTCTTGTTCTAAGTCTAGGTATTGCTTGAGAGGTGTTTCGGAAATGAAATTGTATACGGATTGATGATTTTCTGCGTTTTCTGTTGTTACACTGATGCTTGCGGGCAGAGGATTTCGTAAATTGAATTTAATCAAGAAGTCTGCGGTTTCTGGATATGTTTTTGAAACAATGTCTAAAGCTTTTTCTTTAGATAAATATTCAACTTTGGTTACGCCTGGTAATTCGCGGATTTTGGTGGCGAGTAAATTAGCAGTGTAGAAGTCTGTGCCGTTTTTTAGATAAAAAACTATGTCGACTTTTTGATTTAGACTGCTGAGGGCGCTCTTTGTGACATAGTTGACGGCCAAAATGCTGTTGAAAATGCAAATCATGATTGCCATTACCAAAATGGTGGCCGCACTTAATAAGCGATTACGCCATAAATTGATTAATCCTAGTTTCATGCCGCGCCCAACACCTGCAAAAATATTTTCGTGTAAATCGAAAATTTTCAATCTTTTGTTTTTTGTTTTGTTTTTGCTCATAATTTGAGGCTTTGTACTTAGCGAAAAAGTGGCTTGCTAGTTATAATTGGCGGTAGGTTTAACTGGTTGAATGCCCGCGTGGCTTTGTTCCGTTGTTTCTTTCTTTTCTCTTAATAAAGAAGATTTGTATACTTGTGGATAATATGGTGTTGTTCGTATGATTTCTGTGTTTAATCCGTTATCAATTAATATCTTGGGAAGAGCTTGAGTAAAGACGAATTGATCGTATCCCAAAGCAATTACTTGTGGCCTGTGTTTTAGGATTATTTTATATTTATCCTGGCGATTTCCGAGTTCGATGTGGTCAGCCCAACCGGTTTGACGAAGGTTTTTAACTCTCTGTTTTTCGTTGTTTGCGGGGGATTTACCTTTTACACTGCGGATGGTGTTGTCGCGTGCTAGAACTACAATTAAAAAATCTCCATTTTCTTTGGCTTGTCTTAGATAATTTTGATGTCCTGCATGTAGCAAATCAAAAGTTCCGAAAGCCATGACGACTTTTTTTTCGGGGGAGAGCTTGTTATTCTTTTTCCAAAAAAGCATTTAAATTATTTTGTCGGGTAAGAAGAGGTTAATGTACAGCAAAACCCCCAATATTAAAAGAGAAGTTACTAACATTATTGTTACATACAATTTTTTGCCGGGATTGTCTGAAGCCATTTGTGGTTGAGAAAGCGCTAATAAGAGCCCGACCATGATAAATGGGATGTCCATTATTCGATTTACAAAGCTGGACGTTGGAAGCAAGAGATTTTCACTTGCTAGTAAGCCACTTAATATATGCACACTTCCAAGTAACAGGAAAAATAGTAGCGAGACTTGTCTGAGGGTGCGGAAGGTGTCTTTTGATTTTATTGTGTTTTCTGCGGTTTCCACGGTTTTTATGTCTGTTATTTCAACAAACCCGATTATACCAGTCTTAGCTGAAAATTGAAATCTTGTCTTTGCGAAGTATCAGTGCAATAATTTTGCTATTATTGAGTTATTTTTGGGGATCTATGGCTGATGATGATAAAAAGACGGAGCAATCTGTTGACGTGGAGAAAATAAAGCAAATTGCGCATTTGGCTCGTATTGGAATTGATGATGCGGAGGCTTCGCAGTATGCTGGTCAGATGAATTCGGTGCTTGATTATATGAAGATTTTGGAGGAGGTGGATGTAAGCAAAGTTGAGATGACCATGCAAGTTAATGGACTTCACACCGTGACACGCCCAGATATAGTGAAAATGGAGGAAAAATGTAGTGATTTGTTAGATGTCTCCGCTTTACCAAAGATCTCTGGCCAAATTGCTGTGCAGGCCGTTATTAATGAAGACTAACTACATTTTTTGTACCTGATGAGTGTTTTAATAGTTTTATTTAATTATGTATAAAGAACTAACATTAAAAGAAGTAAGCGAAGGGATTAAGGAGAAGAAGTTTAAACCTTCAGAGATAACTGCGGAAATGCTGAAAAACGTGAAGCAGATGAATTCTGAATATAATGCTTATTTGACTGTGACAGAAGAAGTTGCCATGAAAGCAGCCCTTGAAGCAGATGAAAGACAGGCGAAGGGTGAGTTGCTTTCGGTTTTGGATGGAGTTCCTGGTGCTTTGAAAGATATTGTTAACACTAAGGGGGTTCGTTCAACTTCAGCGTCTAAATTGTTGGAGGACTTTGTTCCACCTTATAATGCTACTGTGGCGCAGCGGTTGTTTGATGCGGGTTTGGTTTTAACAGGTAAGACTAATACGGATGAGTTTGCTTGTGGAGGGTCTACAGAATTTTCTGCGTTTGGAGTTACGAAAAATCCTTGGGGGCTTGATCGTGTTGCTGGTGGGTCGAGTGGAGGGTCAGCTGCTGCGGTGGCTGCGGGAACATGTTCTTATGCAATTGGTACAGATACTGGTGGTTCTATTCGTCTTCCTGCTTCTTTTTGCGGTGTGTCGGGATTGAAAGTCTCATATGGCCGTGTTTCTCGATCTGGAGTAACTGCCATGGCTTCTTCATTGGATACCATTGGCCCGATTGCAAAAAGTGTAGAGGATTTGGCTATGGTTTTGTCTGTGATTGCTGGGAATGATCCGAAAGACTCAACGACTCCAAAGAAGGAGGTACCAAATTATGTGGATTTGTTGAAAAGTGGGGGTGCTGGCCTCAAAGGTTTGAAAATTGGAATCCCTGCAGAATATTTTATGGAAGGGTTGTCTCCTGAAGTTGAAAAAGCAGTTCGTTCTGCTATTTCTGAATACGAAAAACAGGGTGCTGAGTTGCATGAAATTAGTCTGCCTTATACCAAATATGCTGTTGCGATTTATTATATAATTATGCCTGCCGAACTTTCTGCCAATTTGGCCCGCTATGATGGAATTCGTTATGGTCTGAAGCCGGACGGAAAAATTACTGATATAATTGATCAATACTATAGAACACGTGATCAAGGATTTGGACCGGAGGTGAAACGAAGGATTCTTACGGGCACATATGTGTTATCAGCAGGATATTTTGATGCGTATTATCGCAAGGCTCTCAAGGTTCGAACATTAATTAAACAGGATTTTGACAACGCTTTCAAAGAGGTGGATGTGATTATGGCGCCTGTCTCACCTACCACGGCTTTTCGAATCGGTGAAAAGACCTCTGACCCGCTTTCTATGTACTTGGAGGATGCTTTTACTATCCCGGCTTCTATGGCTGGTCTTACGGCTTTGAGTATTCCATGTGGGTTTGGTTCTGACGGACTTCCCATTGGATTACAGATTATGGCTCCACAATTTCAGGAAGAAAAATTATTGCAAATTGGTCATGGATATCAGACAATCACTGATTGGCATCTTAAACAACCACAATTGTAGATATGGCAGAAACTAAGAGAAAAACAGGTGCAACTATGAAAAATTTATATTTGTTTTGTGGTGAAGATAGTTTTTCTGCGTTTGAAAAAGCGGTTTTGTGGAAAGAGAAGTTTTTAGAGAAATATGGTGACTTGAATTGTTTGATTTATAGGGGTGAAGAGTTAACCGCTTCAGAATTTCAGACAGCTTTAGAGTCATATCCCTTTTTGAGTGAGAAGAAGTTGATCTTTGTAAATGATTTTTTGAAGGAGGGGAGTGATGTGAATCAAAAAGCTGTAATGGCGATGTTGGATAATGTACCAGAATACGCAGTTGTGCTGTTTTGGGAGCATCATAAGCCTGATGCGAGGACGTCTTTGTATAAAAAATTGGTGAAAATTGGGCAGGTAGATTCTTATTCATTAAAATCCGGGGTGATGTTGAATAGATGGGTTTGTGAGAGATTTCAGAAAATGGGAGTTCGTGTTAATGATGCTGTTGCAAAGTGGTTGGCTGATTTGGTTGGCAATAATTTATGGACTCTGAATCATGAAATAGAAAAAGTTGTTTTGTATGCGGACGGGGAGCCTATTACCAAGGAAATTATTCAAAAAGTAGTGTGCCCGAATCCTTCCAGTTCGATTTTTAAATTAACCGATCTTTTAGGAGAAAAGCAGTTAAAGTCTTCATTGAATACTTTGGAAATTTTGTTGAAAAGTGGCGAGTCGTCAGTGGCTATGTTTTTTATGCTAGTTAGGCATTTTCGAATCATGTGTCAGGTGAAAGATTTAGCCGATAGAGGTGAGCGTCCTGGGATTATAGCAAAAACAATTAAGGAATCACCATTCGTCGTGAACAAAATATTTGCTCAGACCAAGTATTTCAAACCAGACGATTTGAAGTCGATTTACCGTGAACTTTTGTCTATTGATTCTGGATTTAAAACTGGGCGGATTCGGATTACGACTTTGGATGATAGCGAATTGGTGAGAGAGATAGAAGTTTTTATTACCAAGCTTTGTTTGGTTTAGGGAGGGAAGGGATTGTGGAGAGGGGATGGGCCCCGGATCGAGTCCGGGGTGACAGGGGAGGGAAGGTGACAGTTGGTTTTAAGAACCCCCTCTTTTTTACGGAGGGGGTTTGTTTCGCTTAATATTTGTTCTTTATGACGCTGTCAGATTCTGACTGAATTCTCCAAGTAATTCTGCTAGTCCGGCAGGTGGGTTTTGGATGATTCTTTGGTCGTATCTGATTGTGATGGCTCCTTCGTCCTTGGCTATGTCTCCGGAAGAGACTCTATGTTGTAATAGATGTCCGATGTTTCCGTAGATTGATCCGTTGATTGTTAGTTGTTTATCTGAATTTTCATCAGGATCAGATGCTTTAGATCCGGATAGAATATTACCTGTCAGAGGACTTGTCGCATCTCGTGATACGAAATATGCACCTACTAAGTTTGTTACGTCTTTTTCAACATACATATTTCCGTTTAGTACAATTACTCCAAGTGAAGAGATGTCGGATGCTGTCGCGGCTTCTCCTGTTGAACTATATTCAATATTTCCGTTGATTTGTAGATCAGCGTTTTCAATGATAATTGTTAATGCTCCACTTCCTTCTTCAATGTTTAAGCTTTCAATTGTTACTGTTTCTCCTTCAACTCCGCTGTAGTAGTAAACTCTACCTTCATCTATAATTTGCTGTGGATTTTGGATTAACTTGTTCGTGGTTCCGGTATTCCATCTCGTCAATTTGCCTACATTCTGGTTAATAGAAGCGCTGATGTTCTCTTTGTTCCAGTCCGTTCCAGGAACTAGTCCAACTTCACAGATTTGGCTGGATAGCGTGGAGATTTCTGAGCCAAATAATTTACTTAGTTCTGTTTTCTCTGTTGCTGATAGTCCGGCTAGGTTGTTAAAGTTTTCTTGACCTGCTGAACAGATTTCATGATTGATGCTGATTACCTCTAGTGCCTTTTCTGGTCCAGTTGATGGGGCAATCATGTCGATTTCTTCGATTGGTTTTACCACTGTTGATGAAATGTTCTTGAATGGATAACATTTTGATACATCGATTCCATGTGTTAAGTCATCTTCCAAGAAGATATCTCCACTGGCACGGGTTAGGAAGTATGCGCAGACTATTTCGGCGACTGTTTCGTTGCTTATGATTTCTTCGTATTGAATAGGAGTTCCACAACCTTTTTCTACATTTCCCTCGGAATCTTTAATTTCCCAGCACATTAACGATTCAATTACTTCGGATTTGTTAACGAATCTTTCGTTACACCATACTCCATCTTGGCATTCTTCTAATGTGATGTCAGAGTGTAGTATGCCACTGTATTTGATAGTTATTGTGTTGCTTGAGTTAATTCCTTGTATTTCGATTGATGATTTTGATTTCAAGACTCTATAACATTCATCAATTTCTGAGCTTGAATTAACACATGCCTTGAATACTTGTAAGTTACTATAGATTTCCATGTTGTCCTCCAAATCAATGAATTCAATATATCCGCCATCTGATGTTGTTCCACTTTGATCGTTTTTTGTCTTAGTTCCAACAATTATTCCATTACCATTTGTTCCATCATCATTAAATGCTGGATCATAGATCTGCACTTTCATGAATTGTTTTGGATCATTAAAATCAGATGGTTCATATTCCAACTTGTATTCGACTTCGTGTATATCTGCAGCAATGTCACTTGTTCCAGAAGATGAATAGTTTACATGAGTAGTATATCGAGTGTCATTGTCAGGTCCGGGCTTCTTACCTATTCGTTTCTTTATATTTGGTGTTTCATCAACTTCGATATTATCGAAACAGTAATCTCGATATTTAGGATTACAGTCTTCTACTGATAGTTCGAAAGTTGGGTAGGCTGTATCTAATATTACGCAATCACCAATTGATTTACTTGAATTGTTTGTGAACAATCGAGGCGATCCATCAGGACCTTCAATTTCCCAACAATATGACTCACTGTCTCCGTATTCATCAACACAGTATTTTCTATCATTGTCTTCGTTTTGTTCGATTGTTGGTGGTATTGTGCAAGGCGGCTCTTCTTCATCTTCTTCTGGTATTGGTCGTAATTGTCTTTGGCACGCGGCTGACATTGTAATGGTGGTGTCTGATAGGAAGACGTTTAATCCTGAGTCGTCGCTTCCGCCAGAGAATTTAACTTGTGTTGTATTATTTCCGATGTCTGTATTAGTTTTGAAGCTTCCGTTTCCTCCGGAAGTACTTGTGTATCCACCAGAGAAGTAACCTTCACTGTCAGATGTTGTGAATCTAACATTGTCTTGATACTTGCTTCCATCACTCAACACCACAGTGGCATTCATTTCTGAGTCTAACCAAGGCTTCCATGGCTCTGGTGTGTAATCCAGGTCTAAGTATAAACAGAATGGTTCTTCATCTTCTGGAGGTTGAAAGTCTTCTGCAGCTGCGAAACATGCGAGAGTTCCATCGTCCGGTACAGCTTTTACAGAGAATCCTACGTTTACCGCATCAGATGCAGAGGCAAAGATATACTCACAAATACTTAAGGTTACAACTGTTCCATTGTCGATGCTTGCGGGACAAATTCCAGGGTTCGTTGGGCTTCCAATTAATTTTCCATCACTGTTTTCTGTCCATGCGGCCATGGTAATCATATTTCCTGCTGTATCAACAGGTGATACTTGTAGGTGATAACTCTGTCCTGCTTGAATGTCAGGAGTTAGAGTATATTGTCCGTTTACTTTCAGGTTGAGAGCTAAACATATTTCTTCGCCCGCTTCTTTCACTATGAATTCTGAAATACAGTCGGCGACTCCGTCATCTTGTTTAACTTTAACGCTCATTGTGGCGGCTGTGCCATCTGATGGAGCTTGATATGAGTATTTACAGCTACTTTCTGCTTCGAAAGTTCCAGAGGCTGGGACGGCAGGACATGTTCCTGCGTTGTTTGTGTCAGCAACAAAGTTGCCGGTTCCAGTTTCAGTGTAAATAACTGGTTCTCTGGCGGCATCGTCTGTATCAATTGGAGTAGCACTTAATACTACTAATTGTCCCTGTGCAATTTCATTGCCAATAATGGCAGGTGAAGTGATTAGATTGAGAGCTTTACAGATTGGTACAAGAGGGATGTCTGGAATTGTTACTTCCATTCTACATTCTGCTACATTGTCATGTGGATCAGCTAGAATTGATATTGTGTCTCCACCATTTGGAGTAAATGTATATTTACAGTCAACTGGTGTTGCGACGCTTGTTCCGATGGTTACGTAGTTGCCATTTGCATCGGACATTTTTGTAACAATTGGGGAACAACTAGCACCATTGCCAGCGTCAGATGACATAGTTCCCATTCCAGTTGGGTTGTATAGGTAAATTGTATACTTTTCAATAGGTGTACCGTCATCTTTCACTGAAGCGGCTTGGTCTACTTCTATAGTATATGTGGTTTCTGAAGCCAAACTTGCTTGTGCTACTTCAGTTGCGCCATTCATGAATTTAATTTTCAGTAATTCACATTCTGGTTGTGGGATATCTGGAATGATTAGGCCTGCATTACAAACTGGGTATGGTGTGCCGTCTTTTCCGACAGCTTTAACATTTACCCATGTGTTACTTGGGCCTCCTGTGTAATAAGTTTGATTGTCGACTTTTTCAGGATATGGGTTGGCTGGAGTAAATAATGAACTCTCGCTGTCTTTGAATCCTCCATATTTTGCAACATTTCCGATTGGAAGTGTAACTGGCTTTATTTGGGAGGCTAGGGAACCAGAAGATAGTGATTTTCCGAGTGTTACACCTGGTGCTGGTTGTGCAGCTTTTACTGTGTCTGCCGCAAAGATATTTGTTCCAAGTTCTGCTCCAAAATTTCCTGCATTGAAACTTTCGATTGTTGGCGAAATGGCCATTTTGGAGACCTTTTCATAAATTATTTCTTCAATTGGGCCGATTGGGTCAGGGGGTTGAACTTCTTCTAGATCGCAAAGGCCAAGTTTACATGGGTCTTTGAATAAGTTAGATAATCCATTTCCTGTATTAACTAATTCTCCTATGTTGTCTCCAACCCACGTGAATTTTCCATTGCCGTCGTTGGCATCATCGTCGGCTCCTGGGAGGATTTGTAAAAATTCAGGTTTGATGAATTTCCAGAGATTTGAAGGTGCTGAGGCTGAATCTTCTGCAGACCAGATATAGTTTAGTGGAATAGTTTTACTTGCAGGGTCAAATTTAGGTGTAACTGTAAATGTTACCGGAGTGTTTGGTTCTAATTCCTTTGGAGAAATGTCTAAATCAATACATGTGACTGGTTCTGGCTGAATTTCAAGTTCCAAGTGACATGTTTTAGCTTTTTGTTTGATTCCACCCGGAGTCAAGACCATTGGGCCGTCTCCATCGATATTTTCGCCGTCTGCATAGAAAGCTTGTACTCCCAGTCTGATTCCTTCTGAGCCACCTGAGTAGTAAATAACGTTGTCTTCGTCGGTAAGTGGGTTGCCAGATAAAGTTGCGTAAATTTCATCTTTAAAGCTACCAATTACTTTTAGTAATACTTTAGATGCTGCTTCTGCTGCTGTTGTTGTCGCGGCACTTGTAATTGCACTAGAAGTGGCCGAGTTTTTGATTTCAGAGCCTGGTTGTGGTTGTGCTGCATGTGCGACTTTAAGTAGACGATAGGGGAGGCTGGTTTGAAGTTTGATTTTCAATATGTCAGTCGTAACAATTCCGTAAAAGAGGGTATCTTCATTCGTAAACCATCCTGGCCTGCTTTGATCGCCATAAAAAGCTACCCAACGATATTCCAGAGGCCGTTTATTTCCGCTCCCGGATTCATAAATTGTCTTGAACTTCATAATCGCTGCTTCCAATGGAAGCAAAGCATTCTGATTCACAAGGTCCGGAACAAACCATCCTAAAGCCCCTTTCTTTTTGAAAGGACCATCCCATTGCAAGTCGGCGCAGGCGAGTCCAGATGGGGGAGGGGTTGTTGCTTTTCTCCAAACTGTGACTACTGATCCAATTGGAAACCAAAACCATTCTTGATTGTTGTTGGCACCAAGAGTTTCTGTCGAAAATCCTCCAGGAGGAGTTGAGACAGGACACCATTTTGTGAAATCACCGAGTGCTGAACAAAGTGCTGCAAACTTTTGATTATTTCCAGATATGTTGTTGAAGGATGATTTGAGAATTGCATAATTTCTGATTAATACTTTTGATGTGGTAGTTCCACTCCATATTGCAGTGCTGTTGTTTTTGCTTTTTAAAACAACGGAAGGTGTGAATTTTCTATAAAGGGAGTTGTAATCAGATAGATTTGCTTGTAGTCCATAAACTGATGTTAGAATTTCGTTGAAGTTATCTCCATCTCCAGGGTTACTATCATTGTTTCCATATAAATGTGGTCGATAGTTTTTATCAATAGTTCCAAATTCCCATTTAACTCTGCCAGTGGTTGAGTTATAACTGACTTTGACACCGCCGTAAAAATTTGTGTCATTTACAACTCCATTACAGTCAGCTAAGTCATCTACATTGCCATTAAATGATCCAGGAGCTGGAGTTTGACATTGTACTTGGTATTTTTCTGTATTTAATCGTGCGTCGGTTTCTAATTGAATTTCGAATTTATCAACGTATGAGCGATAATAATATGCGTCTTCTAGTGCATTATTGATGTATGAGTGGTAGTGCTGTGCATACGGGACGTTTTTTTCGTTTATGTTCGATACGTTCTTTAACGGATTTTCACTAACTTTTGGTGGTTGACTGTAAGGTTGATCATACGGTGTCCTAGCTTTACAAACTGATTCAGATAGAAAATTCACGAATGGTAATGCCGCGTTATTGTATAATTCAGTCTCATTTGCATTATAAGGATATACTGCAAGATTACAGACTGGCAGGTTAAGATGCTCTACTGCTGCGTTGGCGACTTGGCCTGCAAAGAGGAGTGTAATTACTACTATGCTACTTATTGATGTAATTCTTTTCATTGTGATGAGAATTTATGTGTATTTTTAATTTTAATTTTATACTCCTTTGTCTACTCCTCCTCCTACAGCGTCTGGAGTGTTGTTTGGTCCTCCAGGCCCTGTTGGATTGATGTTTTTTCCACCTGGGGTTTGCTTCACTTCTCCTGTTGCTGGGGCATTTGTTCCTTCTTTTTTGTCATCACTATCCTGAAGTTCAACATTTGTTGTCACTACGCCTGATACTGTCAAGGCTAGGAATTCCTTATAAGTTTGTGTTGTGAGACTGGTTCTTGCGTCGCTTTCACTGGACGCAAGCATTAGTGATGCTTGTTCTATTGAAGGTGGAAGAATTGTGATGTCTTCTCTGGTTGTTGGTGTGAAATTTCCACATTTGCTGAAGATACCAGTCTCTACGCTTGTGTTTATTCTTAGTAAAACATCAACTCCTCCTCGACCTTTTACACTAATTGCGTCTAGACCACTTTCGTGATTGTTTTTTTGTGCTTCTCGAATTTTTTCCACAATATTCATGAACTTTTGCATGCCTGGCGCGCTTGGTGCAACGTCTCTGCCGCCAACGTAATATGCAATTACTGTTTCATACTCTATTGGGTCTAAGATAAATGCTAACCCGCGATTTGATGCGAGCGTTCTTGCAAGATTGGAGTTCATGAATTCCTTTGTGTTCTCCTTTTCAGGAAGGTGAGAAAGTTGTCCTTTAAACAGCATTCCAATTAGGTATTCGTTTCTTGGTTTTCCTGTTCGGATGGCTTCGTTATAGCTTTTTCCAATAATTGGTCCGTATTCATTGTAAATGCTATTGGCAGCGTCTCCAGAAGCATCTAGTAATTGGTGAATTCCATTTCCACCTCTACCAATAATGATTCCTGCTGATGTTCCTCTTTTTAGTGGTGTTACAGGCATACCGACATCAAGATGAGAAACATGTTTCATTGCCAGTTTTGACAAAGACTCTGCTGTTTCTTTAGGGCCAAATTTTATTCCTTTATTTTCAAGCTCCTTTATGCGCTTCTCGAATAGTTTTTCTACCACTTTTCGACACCATTCAAGACGTTTTGTAAGAGCAGCTTTTCTCTCAAATGAATTCCTACCTCTTGTGAGTTTAGTGTATCTGAGGGTAGATAGTTCAAGTGTTAATAACTTTTTTTCATATCCGCTGAGTGACTTAAGTCCTTTTTTGTTTGTATATGTATCGTAGTGTTTATATAACGTATCTGAAAGATAATTTGGATTGTTTTCGTTTTCTTTTGCATCATCATTTGTTATCTCTCTGAAGTTTTTTGGTGGTGTACCGCTTCGGAAATTATACATTCTTCTTGCAAGTGCTTTTATTTCTGGTACTGATCTTGCAGTTTCCTTTTCTTTGGTTTCTCCTTCCGTTTTATCTAATGCTGCTCCCATTCTGTTCTGAGCTGCTTTTATCGCCTCGAAGTTATATGATTTCTTTTCGACATATTTCTCTGGTTCAACCTGTGGAGCAGAGCTATTGATAATTGGCCGATCTTTGTTGTCGTTATATCTAGATATCTCAATTTCCGCTGGAAAGGAATCACCTTCATGAAAGCGATTATTGGAGATTGTGACGACTCTTTCCATGGTAGCACCATGGCTTGTTTCTAATGGGTACTTTCTGTTTTGTTGATCAAAGTAAAGATACTTAAGATTATTTGGGTCTTTTAGAAACAGTTTATTTCCTTTCATTACTACTAAACCAGAGGAAATCATTATTTTTTCATTAACAGCCAGCTTAGTTTTTAATAATTTGATTTCGATTTTTTTGTCTGGATGCATTACTAGTTTCATGTCAATTCCCTTGTTAACTAGTTCTTCGTTGAATTTATTAAGAGTTTCTCCAAGTTTTGACATGTTGCCTCTTACGCTTTCAGTACCAACTGTAATGGTTTCTCCCATTTCAGTTCGTTTCTTTCCTTTTTCGGTTAATGTACTAACACCGGATTTATATATTTTTGTAGCAGCCTCAGATTTAGGCATACTGGCAAAAATTGCATCGAATTGTTTTTGTTTCTCTAAATCTCCAAATGCTCTCATGTCTTCTTCACCTGTCTTACGTTTTCTGCCAATTACCATTTCACCAGAGTTAATTCTTATCTTCAAACTTGCTAGAATTTGTGCTCCCCATGCAATTGCACCTCCAATTGCAACAGGTATGGCACCAGTTGCTAAACCAACTGCTGTAATTGTTCCGGCAACTACTCCTACTTTAACTTCACCAGCAAGGAATAGTGGTAGATTGAAGCTTTCATTAAAGTCACTTGTTACGTCTGCAACATACTGTTCGAACCTTACTAGGACGTTTACATCACTTGTGTTTGGTCCAATTGCTAATTTTTGACTTAAATTTCTATCTGCTCTTATTTTATTGCAAAAATCCTTTACTTTTGCGGCATTAGGTCCAGATTCACGAATTGCTTTTAGAGCATATATATGTGAGAAGATTCCTTCTTTGTTAAATCTGGCGTTTAGGTCGTTTGTATATGCTTGTTTAGCATCGATTTGCCATTCGATCAATTTAATCCCTACGTTAAGTGAGGGGATACCTTGTGTTAAGTCAAATCCTGTGCCGGCATAGAATCCCATGTAATAGTTAAACTTGTCTTCTTCATCGGCTCTGATGATGTTTATATCCATTCCGACTGATACATTTGCTCCAAGACTAACTGGTCCTTTTCCGGGAACGCTTTCTTGACCTACGTTAAGGCCTATTGATGCTCCACCGTAGAAGCTAACTCTAGTGTCATTACTCCATTTACTACCTCTGGTGGTGAAGGCACATCCCACTGCAAAACTGACCCCTCTTGAGCTTATTCCAGGAACTAATATCATTTTGGCGTGAGGAGTTCCAAAAATGTCTAATGCTATGGGAAGCTGTGCACCGCCTATATGTGTGTCAGTTTTTGCGTCGTATGTATAGCTTGCTAAAATACTTATTGGAAATGTTTTTAGTGCTGCAACTGCTTTGCTTTTTGAAACTGACGTTCCGTCTGGACCAATTATTTCAGGAGGTAATAGGTCTGAAAATCCCTTGATTAACTTTTCTTTTAGTTTTTCAACGTCTTTATATTGTTTTTGCTCTTCCTCTGCGGTTGCTTCTAGGTATCCTAGTCTAAGGATTTGGTCGTCAATATGATCAGTTTGTACTGGATTGAATCCTTTTGGAGGTCGGCTTTGATATGCTGCTAATATTTGACGATAATATTTATTACTAGTTGCGAGTCTTTTTAAACGAGATTCTCCTAATACATACATTTTTTGCAATTCTGCTAGCATTTTTGCAGGGTCAATGACTTCTTTTCCTGCGCCATTTCGTGTTCTAACTTTCTCAAAGAAATCATTGTATGCAGCTTCTCCACTTGTTTGTTTGAAGAATATGTCTCTGGAATAATCAGTTACAGTTTCACTGTTTGTGTCTCCCATTTTTACGTTGTGTCCCTCGTCTGTAAAATCAGTTAGGCCAAATGCAAATATTTTTTTGAGTGATCGTTCGTATCTTATGTTTACATCTTTTGATTCTCTGACTGCTTCAGTTGCTTTTGTGGTTAGATGTCTTAAATTATCAGTATTAATGTTTGCTCCATATTTAATTGCAAATATGAGATCAGCAAATGGTTTGTTTTTTGGGTCGGCAATATTTTGAAGAGGTGGAGGGAGGTTTACTACTATATATGATTTTGCTGTCCCGGCTACTTTTGCAATACAATTCATTTCCTTAAGTTCATCGAAAGAATAGGCTCTGAATAGTAATTCTGTGAATTGTGCTGTGCTTACTTGAAGATTAGTTCTGTCTCTTCTCATTTGATCAAATCTCATTAATTGTCCATTGAGGTTTGATAATGCTGGTCCTCCTACGGTTAGTCTTTCAGTTCTTTCTCTAGTATTGTCTGTTGTCATCACCTCGGCATTACTTCTATGGCCGATTTTATGAAGAGCTTGATTCATTTTAATATGTGCTTTTCCTGCATTGAAAGATCCGGACTCGTAGGCATGCACTGATGTTTGTTTATTGCCTTGTCTGTTAAATCCATAATCGATATAGATGTCCCATCCATCCCATGGATGTTCAAATCTGATTGTTAAATCCTTTCCTTTGTATCGAACATTTATTAATGCAGAGTCATTTCCTTTTATTTCTCTCAAATTTTCCGGAGTATTTACAAATTTTGCATCTCCATAGATTCCCATTTTTGATAAGAGTTCGTAAACTCTGGTTGTTAGATTGTTTTGTACAACACCTTCGCCTTTTTCATTTTGAATGCTAAGCAATTCAGCAACAGGTTTTCCAGGAATTCCTTTGTGAAGAGTCTCTAATTTTTTTAGACTGTAATATGTTGGTACATTATTTAGTTTAATTTCTGGAATCTTGATTCCTTCTCCCAAATCTTCTTTTCTTCTGGAGCGGGCTGTTATGCTAAATAATGCATCAATTTTTTCTACGTAGTCGTGGGCGTCGAAACTCCAGTTGTCCCATTCTTTAAAGAGAACTTCGTTATTTTCGGGATCACGTACCATGATTTCTTGTCCTGTCTTACCATCTCTTATAGTGATTTTTAATCTTTTCCCTCCTTTTTCAATAATACTACTATATGTCTGTGCTCTTGTTCTTTTTATTGGTGCGGAGGCATCAACCATAAGCAGGTCTATCATTTGTTTCAAATTCTTTGCAGGAGTGCTTTTGTCAGGAAGTTTTTCGTGTTGCCTTGCTCCTTTTGTAACATCTGTTGTAGCTGAAGGATCGAGCCCTGAAATGGCATGTGAAAGTCCTTCTACAGCATCTACAAATTCTCTACATTTTTTATAGGCGGCTAGCATCTCTACACGTTTCATCTTTGATGGATCGGAGAGCGCGATGGGTAAGATTTGGTCGTAGTCCCATTTAAATGGAAGTTTTGAGGTCAGGTTGAAGGCTGTGATGATGTCTCCTGTGTCAAATGATTCAGCCTCGCCAGTCCAGATCAAACTGTAAATTTTGTCACGAATTGTGTTTCGTGGGATGTTCCCAAAAATTTGTACGTTCTTTTCTATGATATTTGTAACTCTTGTGACTGTTTTGTTGTCTCTGCTCCACATTTCTCTCCATGTGCCTTTGTCTTTGCCTTGTCGTAGAGCTCCAACAAGTTTTGCACTGATGTCTCTGCTTACACCGGCTGTTTGGAAATCATCATCAATGTCTGTGAGCATGTCAGCCCAAGCTTCATTGTATTTTTCTATTTGATTATGTTTTTTACCTTCATTTTTTTCCAACTCTCTTTCAAACTCTCTGATGCGCGCTTCTACTTCTGGCATTCGTTTTTTCAAAGCTTCTCTGACTGTTCCTACTGCGGTGTTAATATGAGATTTGTATTTTTGAACTTCTGCTTTTCTGTCTTTTTCTTTAACTTCACTTGCTTCTTTTCTTTTTGTTCTTTCTGTACGAACTTGTTTTCTTTCGTTTTGATTCTTTGGTTCAACTATTGGTAACCTTTGATTTTTTCCGACAGCTAGATGTGCTTGTCTTAGTAGATCTGCATATTCAACTGCGGTGATATCTGTTTTTTTAATCCAATCTCTCATTGTTGGATGGACCCCTCTTGGTAGAGTACCTCCATCAATAATTGCTTTTGCAATATCGAGATATGATTGGTCTGAGTCAATATATATGAGAACTCTATAATCTTTACCATTCATGGGGATTTGCCCTTTCTCTTCAGATTTTTCGGCTTCTTTTGGAGTGAACTTGATTTTATCTCCTTTGTGTAACCAAAGTCTGCTTCCGGTGTCTGTGTAGAAATTGTCTTTTTTGGCATTAAATGAACCTGTGCTTTTGGAGGTTCCCCAGACTTTTGTTAATTCAAAACGGTCTCCATCTTTTGGTTCTCTGCCTTCGTATGCTTTTTTGAATAATTCTATAGCGCCTTTTGAGGTTTTTTGACCAGCTGTTTCTTTTGTGACTGGAATTTCTGCACTTGGGTCGTTTGAGTGGTCGATTGTTCTGGTTGCCTTCTCTTCTAAATTTTCTGGTTTGTATTGAATACTGATATCCATCTGTTTGAAGAGGATTTCTCCTGTTTCACTGTAGAATTTAAATTTAGTGGTGTCATCGGCTATGTCGTGAACTATGCCAATTTTATTGCATTTTAAGTCTCTTAGTACACCGTTGAACCAGAGCTCTCGGACAATGTTTTTATGATTTGTATTTCTTTGAGTTACTCCACTAATTCCTTTTGTCTGTGCAATTTCATTTTTATATTTTTCCGCATCTTCAATAATTCCTTGTTTGAAATCGTTTTTTAACGTTTCTTTACTTTTGCTATCTAGGTTTGGAATTTTATCTACAATGTCTTTTATGGTTCTACTTATGGCTCCTTTTGGACCAAAACTGCCTGTCTTTTCTGTTCCAAATGTTTGATTGTCAAAATCAGTGGTGTTGATATCGACGGTTGGAGGGGCTTCATCCTTCTTTTCAGGGCCAGCTTTTTGTTGTTCAGCTTTCCCTTGTACAATCCTCTTCTCACCAAAACATCTATCCGGGTTATTCCCCAAGCAGTTGTTGTGACTTAAAATGTTTTTTTCAATATCCTTCATGGTCGTAAGTTTATTTTTTGTTTTTTTAATGTGTGGTTAATGTCCCTTTGTTATCATCCCATGGGGCGGGTGGGAGCGCTTCTAAGCGTTACGAGCAGTACATGTTGTTTACTTCTTATGAATGTCTTTAATCAATTCCTTCAACTGCTTTCGTGCCTCCATAATCCGTTTTTCTCTCTCTGCTTGTCTCTGCTTGTAATAACTTGAGTGAGCTTCGAATACGATTGGTTGGGTATATTTTGTGATATCCATTTTTTCGTTTTTTGCACTGAAGAAGTTTAAGTGGCCGTCGACAATTCGTAGTGATGCGCATTTGGCTTTGTTCATTGCTTTCCAGAAATCTTTAATTCCCACTTCTGGTGAAATGGTTTCGGTTAATGAGTTCACAATAGCTTCCTGATATGCGTTACTGTTGAATGAGTCGGTTGGAAATACTTGTGCGGCTAGTGCTTCTAAGCTCTTAACCATGCTTTTTCCGTCAAATTTCACTTCGGCGTTGAATTCTTGCCAGACGTTTTGTGCTGCAGTGGTTGCGGCTGTGCGGTCTGCAAAGCTTTTGCCTCCCTTTTTTTGTGTTTTTGTGGGTGCCATGACTGTTCTTTAAATATTATCCTTATATTTTAGCAAATATTTGCCAAAATCGCAACCATAGGGTCTGGTTCATGGGTAGAATTTGTGGTTTTGGGATTAATGGATTTTTTGGTTGGGGGGGAATTGCGTGTTTGTTTGGGGGAGGGGATGGATCCCGCATCAAGTGCGGGATGACAGGGTAAAGGGGGCCGGGATGACAAGGGGAGGCATGCGAGATGACAGGAGGGAGGGGTGCGGGATGATTAATTGTCTTTACTCCTGATGTCTTGATGTCAGTCAATGTAAAACGTGTGACTTTTGGTAAGGAGCTGCCTATAATGCCCCTAGCATTAACGAATAAAAAAATATGCAAATAAAATTTCATCAAAAGGGTCTGCGTTTATCTGGTCAGCAGGAGGATTACATTACTGCAAAATTGGAAGCTTTGAATAAATTCAAGGTGATGGAGGATCCATCCGTTGCGGTACGTGTTGATGTGGAGTATCAGGAGCATGTTTCTGGAGAAAAGAAGATATCGATGGCGGTTACAGCTGTCGTTCCGCAGGATACCTTACGAGCAGAGACTTCTGCTTTAACTGTGGAAGAGGGGATTGATCTTCTGGAAGCCAAATTGCGTACTCAGTTGGAAAAATACAAAACGACTCGTGAATAAAAAATAAAATGAAATTTCTTCAAGAAATTAATTGGCGAAAAATTGTTTATTATGTGCCACTTATTTTTCCACTGTATTTGGTTAAATTTGAATTTGGTGCTTTGCCTTTGAATGTTTTGGAAATAGTGATTCTGCTTATGTTCCTGGGATATTTTGTCTCTTGGGTTTATTCTGCAGTTCGGCTTTGGAAGAAGGGTATTTGGTCCTGGGATTATTTTCTAAAGCAAAATTTACGATTTTTTGTTTTGAGTCTGCTTTTTTTGATTATTTCGATTATTGCAGTGGTAATTGTGCCAGCTCAGACGACATTGATTGATGGGGAAATAATTTATCAGTCAAGGCGGGTTGCTTTTGGAATTTTGAAAGGATGGATTGTTGTTCCATATCTGTATTTTGTGATGCTTTGGTTTAACACTGATCGAACTTCAGACCTGTTTACCTCGATATATACTTATGTCTTTTCCGCTTTGCCGTTGGTTCTTTGGGCGTTTATTCAATATGGTACGGGTGATTTTATAACTCTTGATGGCCGCGCTTCTGGCCCTTTTATTAATGCAAATTATTTAGCAATGTATATGGCTCCTGCGGTTGCCGCATTGTGGATAATGATTGTGCGGGGGATTATTCTAGGTTTTAAGGTTCCGCGTTTTGTGATTGGGATGGTGTTGGCGGCATTGTATTCCGTTGCTCTATTGATGACACAGTCATATGGCGCGATATTGGCTGTGATGTTTACTCTTTTACTATTCTTACTGCTGACTTTTTCTATTCATCGTCGATTTGAGAAACGTGAGGAATTGATTATACTTAAAAAGGTTGGATATTTTTTGGGGGTATTTGCTGTGATTGCTTTTATGTCGGCAATTTTGTTGTTTGCGAATACTCAGAAATGGCAGATGTTTACTGAGATTCAGGCTCGAAGTTCCACTAGTGTGCGTTTACAGGTTTATCAGATTTCTGCCAATTTTGTGGCGCAAAGTCCGTTGCTTGGAATTGGTTTTGGTCAATTTGAACCGAAATATAATTTGGAAGCTCCTGTTGTTTTGGGGTTTGCCCCTTATGAATGGGTGATGATTCATCCTCATAATACTTTTTTGGCGGTTTGGCTGAATATGGGGATTGCTGGATTGCTGTTGTTTGTGGGGCTGATTGTGGCTTGTTTTAAACGTCTTGTTAAAAATCAGGACTATGAAGATCAGTTCTTTAGGTTAATTGGTTGCTCGTTGTTGTTGGTGATGTTGTTGCATGGTCTTACGGATACATATTTGTTTAAAAATGATTTGGCGATGCTTTTTTGGTTGGTGGTGGGGCTTTGTATTTTACCTCACTTGAAAAAGGTATTAGAATCTGAGGCGAAATAGTTATTAAAAAATTCCCGTGATTAGATATTTGAGAAAATTGATTCCTGACAGGCATCCCGCACGGCTTATGTATCACAAACTAAAGGCGATTATTGCTACTATTCGATATGGGTTTCCCTCAAGAAGATTACAAGTGATTGGTGTTACTGGGACAAAAGGGAAAACTACTACTGTGAATTTGATTGCATCAATTTTAGAAGAAGCGGGATATCGTGTAGGTCTTACCTCTACTGTTAATTTTCAAGTTGCAGAGCGTAAATGGGTTAATGAAAGTAATATGACTACTTTGAGTCCATTTTATGTTCAGAAACTGTTGCGACAAATGGTAATTGCGAGGTGTCAGTTTGCTGTGGTGGAAGTTTCTTCTCATTCTATGATTCAGAATCGACTTTGGGGGATTAACTTTGATTGTGGTGTGCTTACTAATATTGGTGAAGATCATCTGGATTATCATGGGGGGTTTAAGGAGTACCTTAGAGCAAAGGGGTTACTTTTTGCGCGTTTGAATAAATCAGCTCGTAAACCTAGAATCCCGAAAGTTTCTGTTGTTAATCAGGATGATCAGAATTTTTCGTATTTTGATCAGTTCATGGCTGATAGGAAATATACTTTTGGTTTAAAGTCAGGAAATTGTTATGCGACTGACATGAAATATGTGCAGACTGGAGTGAATTATTTGCTTCATATGCCTAATAGTTCGCTTGATATCGAGTTGCATATGCCAGGTGAATTTAGTGTTTATAATTCTATGGCTGCGGCTACCGTGGCTTTGGCTCATGGTGTTTCGGGAAATGTTATTAAGGCTGCTTTGGAAAAAGCTCATACTATTGCCGGTCGTTTTGAACAGATTGACTGTGGTCAGAATTTTTCTGTGATTGTGGATTATGCTCATACTGCGGAAAGTTTAGGGACGTTGTTGGAATTGTATAAAGAACGAACCCCGGGCAAATTGTATGTGGTTTTTGGGGCAACTGGTGGGGGACGTGATAAAGCAAAGCGTCCAATTATGGGAGCAGAGGCTGACAAATATGCTGATGTTATTGTGTTAACAGATGATGATCCATATGAGGAAGATCGTTTTGGGATTGTTGAGCAGATTGCTGAGGGAATTAAGCGTAAAGAAGGCGATGGTACTCTGTGGAAAATGCCAACTCGATATGAAGCAATTAAGTATGCTCTGTCTATGGCCCAGAAAGATGACACTGTTGTGATTGCAGGAAAGGGGGCTCAGACAGTTCAAGTTATGGCAAATGGAAAAGAAGATTGGGATGACAGACAGGTGGTACGTGAGATTTTGGCTAAACCACTGCGAGTTGAGCTGTAATTAATAATGATTTGTTATGAATGGGTTTTTACTTCTGGACAAGGAGACTGGTCTGAATTCTTTTAAATTGGTTGTTGCTTTGCGGAAATTGGCTGATCAAAAGCGGGTTGGTTTTGCTGGCACCTTGGATCCATTGGCGACTGGGTTGATGATTTTGGCTCTTGGAGAATATACGAAGCTGTTGCCATGTTTGGAAGTGAAAGACAAAAAATATGAGGTGAAGATTGAGTTTGGTAAAACAAGTGATACGTATGATGCTGAAGGTGAAATTATCGAGCAGACATTTGAAAAGGGGCGGGAGTTTGAAGTACCGAATGAATCTACAATAAAAAAATTACTCAAGGAACGTTTTGTGGGGAAAATTCAACAAGTTCCACCACGTTTTTCTGCGCTTAAAATTGACGGGCAGCGCGCATACGAGATGGCTCGGAAAGGGGAGGAGTTTGAGATGAAGTCTCGTGAAGTGGAATTATTTAGTACAGAGATTTTGGAGTACGAATATCCTTTTTTGAGATTATCGATTCATTGTTCAAAGGGTACGTATATTCGTAGTATTGCGCATGATTTGGGTGAGTTGTTGGGGTGCGGGGGGATTGTTGCAGAGTTGCGAAGGACGGCGGTTGGAGAAGTGGAGATTGGGTCGGAGAAGTGGAAGGTTAGTCAGGTTTCCGATTTAGATCAGGAAAATTTACAATTGTGTTTTGTTTCCCCGCGTGTATTACTTGCTGACAAAATGCAAATCGATTTGAATGAAGAGCAGTATTCGGTTTTGAATCGTGGGAATTTTATTGAGGATGAGTGGGGGACTGAGAAACAGCAGAGGGGGGAGGATTTTGTTGCTTTGGGTTTTTTTCAGGGTGATTTGGTGGGGGTGGTTGAGAGGGCAAATGTTCCTGGAAAATTGAAATTTAAGAAAAAATTGAATATATTCTAATCACTCTTTCTAATTTTTTATATGCAATATATTTGGGTGGCTATTACAGGTCTTGTTTTGTCAGCGATATTTTTGCGTTTTGCGTTTTATTTTTTTCCAAAGTGGGGGCTGATGGATAGGCCGCATAAGTATGGGTTAAAAAGAGCGGCAATTCCATATTATGGAGGGCTGGTCATTGTGATTTCGTTTTTAATTGGTTGTGCAGTTTTTCTGCAATTTGATTTTAAGCTGTTTAGTTTTTTGTTGCTGGCCACTTTGATTGCAATGATTAGTTTTTTTGATGATTTGCGTGGCATTAAGCCTGTTTATAGATTATTGTTACAGGTTGGTGCCGCTATAGGACTTTTTTTTAGTGGGACGTTTGTGAGTGCTTTTCCGAATCCGATTGGGGCTGAAATTAATTTAATGGCTGTAGAATGGGGAGGAGTAGCTGTTATTTCTCTTTTGGTGACGGTGTTGTGGGTGATATTAATTATGAATACTTTAAACTGGATTGATGGGTTGAATGGTCTTTCCTCTGGGGTTTCTGGAATTGCTGCTTTAGTGTTGTTTGTATTGAGTGTAATGCCTGGAATGCATGTAGTGGATCAATCGACAGTGGCAATAATGGCACTGTTATTGTTCGTAATTCTTGCTGTGTTTTGGATATTTGATTTTTACCCAGCGAAGATACTAATGGGGGATACAGGAACGATGTTCATCGGATTTATATTGGCTGGACTTGCGATATTTTCAGGAGGAAAATTGGCGACTGCGGTTTTGGTATTGGGGTTTCCGATTCTAGACGCTTTGTGGGTGATAATACGTCGCCTATTGGAAGGTAAATCTCCTTTTGCAGGTGATTTGCAGCATTTTCATCATCGCCTGTTGTATGCTGGGTTGTCAGAACGTCAAGCTTTAATTGTTATATATATAGCATCAGCAGTTTTTGGGTTATTGGCTTTGATCCTTGGAAGTGGCCAGAAAATGTGGGCTGTTATTGGTATGATTTCTGTAATGGCGGTGATAGGGTTTGCAGTTGTACTTATGGAAGTTGAAAACAACCGTAAAAAGGGCTAAAAGGAAAATAGACATATTTAAAGTTGATTTTATGAGTGAGGCAATTAATGAAATAAAGACCAGGCTGCCAATTGAAAACTTGGTGGCTGAATATGTTGTTCTTAAGCGTGTTGGTAAAAGCTTGAAGGGTTTGTGTCCATTTCATTCAGAAAAGACTCCTAGTTTTATCGTAAGCCCTGATAAGGGGATTGCGTATTGTTTTGGTTGTCATAAAGGAGGAGATGTTTTTAGGTTTTTAATGGAAGTTGAGAATATTGATTTTTCGGAAGCCTTGAAGCTGTTGGCAGATAAGTCAGGTGTGGTTTTGGAGAAGCAATCTTCCAAGAGTTTTGTAAAGAGAGGAGAAAGAGAGGTATTATTGGAAATTCATGAAAAGACAACAAGTTTTTATCAGGAGAAGTTGATGGGGTCTGGCGGAGTTAATGCGTTGCAATACTTCCATTCTCGAGGCATTAATGATGATACTATCAAAAGATTCAGATTAGGGTTTGCCCCTGATGATTTTGCTGAGACTCATCAATATTTATTGAAGAGTGGGTATACTCATGCTCAAATTTTGCAGTCCGGGCTGGCTCTGGCTAAAGATACTTCAATGAATAGGATATATGATCGTTTTCGGGGGCGTGTGATGTTCCCTGTAAGGGATTCAATGGGTAGAGTTGTTGGTTTTGGTGGGCGTGCTTTGCTGCCTGATCAACAGCCGAAATACTTAAACTCGCCAGAGACTCCAATTTATCAAAAGAATCAGTTGTTATATGGGTTTTATGAGGCGAAGAAAACGATAAAGGCTGCGAAGCAGGCAATAATTGTAGAGGGGTATATGGATTATTTAATGGCTTTTCAGGATGGAGTAAAGAATGTTGTTGCGGTGAATGGAACGGCCCTTTCAAATCGTCACCTTACACAGTTGAAGCCATATATTGAAGAGCTGGTTTTTTCTTTTGATATGGATAATGCAGGGCGTGAGGCTTCTAGGAGAAGTTTTGAATTGACTCAGGATTTTGATTTCTTGGTGAAAGGATTAGTTTTAACATCTGGAAAAGATATTGCGGATTTTGTGAAGGAAAAGCCAGGTGAACTAAATGGTTTACTTTCGGGAATTAAGCTTTTTTCTGATTATTATTATGAAGAACTGTTTACTCGATTTGATAAAAATTCTCTTTCTGATCAGCGTAAAATTTTAGCTGAGTTTGCAATTTTGGTTAGCAGAATCAAAAGCTCGGTGGAACGAGACTCTTATGTTCGCAAATTAGCAGCGGATTTGAATGTTCCTGAGGTTCAGGTTTATGATGAGATGAATATTATGAAGTTTAGTAAGAGTCATCCAGCAAAACAGGCTTTGGAGCAGAATAAGCCTGCGCAGTACTCAGTAGAGAACATTTTGGTGGGACTAATGCTTAATTATCCGAAGTGTTTCTATGACATGAAAGAGTCTATCTCGCAAGAACTTTTGCCAGAAAAGGCTAAAACTATTTACAATCAGTTGTTGTCTAACTATACTCCACAAGGTACTGATCAGGATGCTGTTTCAGCAATGTTGGCTAGCCTTGAAGAAGAGTTGAAGTCGGAGGTTTCGTTAATGTCCCTGTATGTGGAAGAAAAATATGGAGAATTGCAGGAGGTATCGATAAAAAAGGAGGTTGAAGATTTGTTGATGAAGCTTCGGAACCAAAGAATTGTGGATTGGCGACAAGACTTGCATAAGCAGTTAAAGGATGCTGAATCAAGTGGAGATCAGGAAAAACTGAAGAATATATTGCTTGAATTGAGCAATATTAGTGAGAAAAAGTAATTTAACAATAAAGTTACATGGCCAGGACAAAAAAGTTCATTATTCAACCTTCGGACGATAAATTGCAGCAATATACGGAACAAGTACGTGCATTGGTAAAGAAAGGGCGCGAACATAGTTTTGTGACTCATCAAGAGTTAATGAAGGCTATACCAAATGCTGAGGAAGATTTGACCATGCTGGATGAGGTAATGGGGGTATTTATGGATTTGGGGATTGAGATCATTGATGCAAAAGAGAAAATGTTGATGACTGCTCCTGCAGATGACGATGATGAGGATGCTGCTGCTGCTGCTGCTGCTGCTGCTGCTGCTGATGTACCTGATACAGATGAGAATGGGAAAGAGAAGAAAGTGAAAAAAGTAAAGGAAGTGAAAAAGAAAAAAGAACCGGAGAAAAAGACTGTTGAATTACGTGAAATTGCAAATGATTCTATTCGGTTATATTTATGCGAAATTGGAAAAATTAATCTGTTGACTGCTAAAGAGGAGATTGATTTGGCACGTAGAATTAAAAAAGGTGATCAGGCTGCTAAATCACGGTTGGCGGAGTCAAATCTTCGTTTAGTGGTTAGTATTGCTAAAAAGTATATTGGTCGCGGACTTTCCTTTTTGGATTTAATTCAGGAGGGGAATATTGGTTTATTTAGAGCTGTAGAGAAGTTTGATCCAGATAGAGGATTTAAGTTTTCTACTTATGCAACGTGGTGGATAAGACAGGCTATTACTCGTGCTATTGCTGATCAGGCAAGGACCATTCGTATTCCGGTTCATATGGTGGAGACCATTAATAAACTCACTCATGCTCAAAGACGTTTAGTTCAGGAATTAGGGCGTGAGCCTGTTATGGAGGAATTGGCTGCGGAAATGGGAATGGAGGTTAAGAAAGTTAAGCATATTTTAAAAATTTCACAGGATATCGTTTCTTTGGAGGCACCTGTGGGAACAGAAGAAGATAGTAAATTGGGCGATTTTATTGAAGATGATGATGCGGTTTTACCACAAGAAGCAACAAATCGTGTTTTGATTAAAGAAAACATCCATGAAATGCTTCAATACCTTTCTCCTCGAGAAAGAAAAATTATTGAAATGCGTTTTGGTTTGAAGGATGGGGTAGGGCATACTTTGGAAGAAGTGGGACAAGAGTTTGATGTTACAAGAGAGAGGATTCGTCAGATTGAAGCAAAAGTGTTGCAAAAATTGAAGGAACATCCTACAAGTATTAAAATAAGACCAAATTAAATTATAATGAAATTATAACTATGGCAGAGAAAAAGAAAAAAGTTGTTGTTAAAAAAAAACCAGTACTTAAGAAAGTAACTGTGAAGGTAAAGAAAGCTATATCTGTGGATGATAGTAAAATGATTCTAATTACGAAGGATGGTTTGGCTGGTTTGAAAAAAGAATTAGAACTCTTGGAGGGGACGCGTCGAAAAGAAATCGCTGCGAAAATTAAAGAAGCAGTTAGTTATGGTGATCTCTCAGAAAACTCAGAATATGAGGAAGCTAAAAATGAGCAAGCCTTTGTAGAAGGAAGAATTATCCAACTTACTGAGCAAATTAAATATGCGCAGATTATTGATGATAAGGCTGCAAAACAACGATTAAGTAAGCAGAAACATGCGCAGTTGGGGAATAAGGTTAAGATTCGTGCTCTTAGTGGAAAGAATGCTGGTGGAATCTTTGAGTATAGTATTGTAGGTACAACTGAAGCAGATCCTCTTGGGGGGAAAATTTCAAATGAGTCACCGGTCGGATCTGCACTTTTGGACAATGTGGTGGGAGATAAGGTAGATGTGAAAGTGCCAGTTGGAATTATTACTTATGAAATATTGAATATTTCTTAGTTGTTTGATGAAAAATAATTGGAAGAAATGGTTGTGGCGGATTGTGGTTATAGTGCTGTTTATTGTATCGTTACTTTATATACTCTTTTTGGCTAATGGTTTCCAATATGACTTTTTTGGTAATCAACTAAGAAAAACAGGGATAATTGCAGTAGAATACTCTGATTCTCAGGCACATGTGATTGTGGGGGGTGAGAAACTAGAAGGCACTTTGCCTTTTGTAATTAGTAATTTATTGCCGGGAAAGCATAATGTGATGGTGGTACGTGAGGGATTTTGGGAGTATCAAAAAGAGGTTCAGGTTGAGGCTGAGTTGATTACGAGGATGAATTCCACATTTTTGGTTCCATTTGATACTTTTGGAAAGGCCAAGCAACTTTTTGTTGATGCTGGGGGTGGTTTTGACGGAGTTTGGTTAGAAGATGGATATGTCTTTTTGCAGTCTACCGATAGTGGTAAGCAGGAACTGCGTTATGCTCAATTGAGAGAAGGTGAGTTGAAATTTATTGCTGCAATATCTTCTATTGAGGAAGTGGAGAGTGTTGTTGTGTGGGGCAGAGAAGCGTTGATTCACGGGATAAATGGGGAGAGAGAATTGTTGAATTTGTCTAATGGTGAAGTTCAGCCATTTTCTTTGTCAAATAAATATGTTTTAGCGGGTGATAAGTGGTTGTATTTTGAGAGTGATTTTGTTGTGGCTTTTGATAGAGACCTGAAGAAAGTTTTATGGACAAAACGGCTAAAGCCTGATGTGCAAATTGGCGCTTTGAAGTCTTTTGCTGAAGGTGGAAGTGAATTTCTTGCTGTGGATTATGCAAATGGAGAAGTGGGAGAGTTTTATCAATTAGTGGACGATTCATTTTATCCCATTGATCAGGGACGAGTTAGTTGGGTTGGTTCAGATCGTGCTGGGAATGTCTATTATGTCAAAAATGATAGTGAATTTTGGGGATATAGTCTGTATGAAGAAGAGGGCGCGATGATTGCTCGGTTTTATTTGCCCTTTGCTCTTATCTCCACAGATTTACGAGCTTATCATTCAAATGGCGTCTTTCTTTTTTCACGACAAAATGAATATTGGTTATCAGATGGGAATTTCCTTAATGTAAAACAATTATTTGAAGGAAAGAACGTGCTTGCAATGGACGTGGTTGATGGAAAAAAACTCTATATTTGGATAGGAATGGATGAAGGAGCAAAAGCTTCTTCGAATGCTGGTTTGTATGTTTACAACTTAGAGCAATAACAAACTCTTATCTTCTTTTCTTGTTTTTCTTGTTGCTCTTGTTTTTATGAATATGATATTTCTTCTCTAATCTTTGAAGTCTTAAGGATTGTTGATTTATTCTTTGTGGATATGTGGTGCGAAGGTCTCTATATAGTCTGTAAAAGGCAAATAAGAGCCATATAAATAGTATATATGTGAAAATGCGCATTGATACAACATCTATTCGATTTAACCTGGCAAGTATATTGATTCCTAGAAGTAAACTTATTGTAACAAACTTACCTGGATATTCTTGAAGGATTTTTCTGAGGATTTTCTCTTTGCAAGTTTTTATTTTTATATAGCTGATGATTGCTGTGATTACAGCAATCCCACACAAAACCCATGGAATCCATTGAAGGCTGAATTCTGGTGGCGGGGAAAAACTGAAGAAATATTCTGTAATAGAGAGGGCTGTATTAAACATGATTAACTGTTTGCTAGACTATGGTTTCTAGAATATCTATACAGCATATATCCTCCAAAGAAAAGCCCTAAAAAGCTTACTATTTGTCCCTCTCTGATGAGATCGAAGATATATATGCTCTCATCTCCTCGTAAAAACTCTTCAAGAAATCGGAAAAAACAGTATGCGGTAATTCCAGAAAAGGTGATCACGCCGCTTGTTTTAAAGAGTCTGTGGTTGAATAGATTTGTTAAAACTAAACCAATGATAAGTGTGTATATAGCTGCATATATTTGAACTGGGTGGATTGGAACAGCATATTGCGAGGTTTCAAATAAAATGCCCCAAGGAAGTTCTGTGGGTATTCCATAGTTTCGTCCGTCCAGAAAAGCTCCAATATTTGCTAAGGTCATTCCAAATAAGACTCCGATAACTAAAATATCGCTCCAAGCCAAAAAATCTTCTTTGTGTCTACGAGCAAGTACATAAAGGCTTAGCCATATTCCTAGTAGCCCTCCCCATACGGAAAGCCCTTTATCCCAGATAAAAAGTATTTCAAGATAATTTCCTTCGTTTATTACTGTTTCCCAAAAATAATTTAAATTGTAGATGATGAAGAAAAAACGGGCCATAATTAATCCACAGAAAAAAATCAACAAGCTGTTTTCACTGAGGAAAGCCAGTTTAACCATTCTAAATTTGGAAAATTTACTGATAATTATTAGCGATAGAAAAATGGCCAAAGCTAAAAATATCCACAATGAATAAATAGTAAATGGGCCAATTTGAAGTAATACTGGATACATTTAAAAATTTAGAATTATAAGACTTGAGCAGAAGAAGAATAAAACGAATAAAACGGGGGTGATTAGTGGCTTTCTTCTGAAAAACTCGATTTTTATGCCAAGAAAACATACGAAGAAAAATAAGGTAGTGAAAAAATATTTAACGATGGCGGTTTGAAAAAGTAAATTAAGTTTCGTGTCTGGAATGAAGCTGAAATCCTTGGAATTGAGATATATGGTGAGGAAATAATATGCTATGTAGAAAGCTAAAACCCATCCGGCTACACCAAAAATTTCTTTTTCTAGGATTTCCATTGAAGTATTTCTAACATGACTTGTTCTTGCATCATGTTTTTGCTGGATAAGTTGTTTAAGTGCTTTTTTTTCTTGTTTTCTTTGTTCCCATAGTCGGAGCAGGGTTTGTTTAGTTTCAGTCTTGAATTCTTGATCTGGTGCTTGGAAATATATTATAACAAATTCTTTTAATTGGCCGTTGGATGTGTGAATTCGGTTTCTTAATTCGATGATTTCGTCGTCTTCTGGAACGCTGCCAATCAGTGGTGTGATTAAAATGTCGATGAGCCTGTCTATGCTTGTTGGTTCTGTGTTATTAGTTATTCTATCTGTTCTCCATTCTCGCAGTGATTCGAAAATGTCTTTTCCAGGCGGTTTGTTGATTCTATTTAACTCCATCATCATGCTTTTTGCTTCGATGGAAAGCCTTGTTTTCTCTTTTATTCTTTGTTCGTGATTTAAGAATATTTCTTCTTTCTGGAGATAGGTGAGCATTTCTTCACAGGTTTGGCGAATGTAATCAAGGTTCGTGCTGTTTTTTATACGTAGGATTTTTTCTACGTAGTATTTAATTTTTGACTTTCTGGTTGGGTCTAGTTCTTCAGAGTATGTTTTCAACATTGCACTTACTTTTTCGAGAACAAAGTCCACTTGTGACTTCATGCTCTTTTGTTTCTTTTCAAACTCAATCTGATTTAGCTCCTGTTTTTTCATGTCTAGCTCCTCAACCATTTTTTCTTCTGTGAGTTTGTCTTTCAAGTCATCAAGGCCGCGGAGCTGGGCTTTTCCCTTGTCTTTGGGGCTTAAATTATCTGGATATAGTTGGCTGACGTCAAATTGGTATTCTTGGACTAATCTTTTATAAATTGAATAAATGTCTTCTCCTTGGATTGTACCAACCACTTTTTTCCCATTTTTATCGATAGCCTCAAAATCATACTTAATTATTTGTTCGTTTTCTTCTTCTTCTGCTTCTGTTTCTGCACTAATTACATCAGTTTCTGCTGGTTCAGCAGCAGCTGATGCGTTTTCGGAAACTGTATTGAGGGTGAGTACAGAACCAATGGAACTTAGCTCATTTCGGGCAGCAGCTTCATCCGGTGCGTTGATAGTACCGTTTAATTCCTGATTATCTGCGTTGATTATTGTATAGGAGTATTGTGGCATCCTGTGATGATGAATGATTGAACTTTGCTATTTCTGTGCAGTGCCTGAAATGGAGTTTCTTATGTATATGTTATACACTGTGAACGCAATTTTGTCTTGGTCTTCTGAGTCCAAAACCCAGTCTTTTTGAAGTTATTTTTTGTGATGTTTTATGCTGGCTTCTATAAAGCCGTGGAAAAGGGGATGTGGCTTGTTTGGGCGTGATTGAAATTCTGGGTGAAATTGGCAACCAATCATGAAAGGATGGTTTTTTAATTCAATAATTTCTACTAAATCTTCTTTTGGATATATTCCAACTGGAGTTAGTCCATGTTTTGAAATTTCTGTGCGAAATTTATTATTGAATTCATATCTATGTCTGTGTCTTTCATCAATCATTTCTTGCTTATACAGAGCTTTACTTTTTGAGTCATCTTCGAGTTTGCATGGGTAAGATCCAAGCCTGAGTGTGCCTCCTTTGTCTCTGTTTTTGTTTTGTCCGGGAAGAAAATTGATAATATAAAATTCTCTACCTACTTCGTTGTTTTCATCAAATTCTTCAGAAGTGTAGCGGTTGTCTTTTGTTATGTGTCTCATGAATTCAATACACATAATTTGCATTCCAAGACAAATTCCAAGATATGGAATCTTATTTTCTCGACAATATTTTGCTGCTAATATTTTTCCATTTGTTCCTCTGGTTCCAAAGCCACCTGGTACCAAAACGCCATCTGCGGATTTGAGCATTTCCCAAGCATTTTCATTTTTTTCTTCAAGCTGTTCTGAGTCAATCCAAAGAACTTCTAATTCTCGATTTTGGTGGTAACAAGAAATTTTCATTGATTCGATAACACTGAGGTATGCGTCTTCCAGCCCTGCATATTTTACGACGAGTCCAATCTTTAAAATATCTTTTTTTGCTTTGATTCTTTCATTGAAATTAATCCAGTCACCTAGGTCTGGATTAACTTCTCCAAGCTTTAGTTTGTTGGCAATAAGTTGAGTTACGTTTTGTGCATGGTAATCTAGTGGAACTTCATAAATTGAACTCAATGTGGTTCCGGCGATTACAGCTTCTTCGTCAACATCACAAAATAGAGCAATTTTTTGGATCAGCTCTTTTGCGATGTCGTGGTCAGCACGGGCAATTATTATGTCGGGTTGAATTCCATATGCACGGAGTTCGCGTACTGATGCTTGTGTTGGCTTGGTTTTAAGCTCTTTCGCCCCTTTAAGATATGGAAGAAGCGTCAGATGCACAAAAAGTGTGTTACTGAATCCTTTTTTTCTTCTGATTTGACGAATTGCTTCTATGTATGGGCCGCCTTCTAGATCTCCAATTGTTCCTCCAATTTCGACAAGGACAATCTCTGCACCAGAACTTTCTCCGGCTTCGTACACCTTTTTCTTTATAGCGTTTGTAATATGTGGGACTACTTGTATGGTTCCTCCCAAATACACGCCTTTTCTTTCATTGGCTATTACTTCTGAATAAACTCGGCCAGTGGTAACATTAGAGCCTTGATTGAGGTCTTCTCCGATAAATCGTTCGTAATGTCCCAAGTCCAAGTCTGTTTCAGAGCCGTCTTTTAAAACGTAAACCTCTCCATGTTGAAAAGGGTTCATGGTTCCGGGGTCGACGTTGATGTAGGGATCTAATTTGAGAGAGAAAACTTTGTAGCCGCATGATTTGAGAAGAGCCCCTATAGATGCTGCAGCGATACCTTTTCCGAGTGATGAGCAGACTCCTCCAGTGAAGAAAATATATTTTGTATTTTTCATGCTTTTGGGCCGATAATTTTTAGAAATTAGATTTAAATAAAATTAAGACCGACTCTTTCTCTCACTTGGTCCATGCTTTTTGTGGCTATAATCCGCGCTTTTCCTGCGCCCGCTTTTAACACGTCTTCAACATAACTTAATTTTTTAGACAGTTCAATTCTTTTTTGGCGGGCTTCTTCGAAGTGTTCTAAATATGTTTTTAGCAGGAGCTTTTTGGCGTCTCCGTATCCAAATCCACCTGCGGTGTATTTGTCTCGAAGGTTTTCTACACCATCTGCTGTAGCGAGAAGAGAGTAAATTTTGAAGACAGTGTCTTTGTCTGGGTCTTTGGGATCTTCTACCGGAGTTGAATCCGTTTTGATTCCCATTATTTGCTTTTTCAACACAGATTCTTCTGCAAAAATTTCTATAGTGTTATTGTAGCTTTTACTCATTTTATGTTCCCCGTCGGTGCCGATTATGGTGCCGAGGTCTTCTGAAATTAAGTCCTGAGGTAAATTGAAAGTTTTCCCATATATATTATTGAATTTTACCGCAATGTCCCTTGCTATTTCCACGTGTTGTTTTTGATCTTTGCCGACTGGAACAATATCAGATTGATATATTAGAATGTCAGCTGCCATGAGTACTGGGTATGTGAAGAGTCCGACAGTGGGGTCTTTCTTTCCATTTGCTACAGCATCTTTCCATGCATGGGCTCTTTCCATTAAACCAAATGGAGTAATGCAGCTAAAAATCCAACTCAATTCAACATGTTCGTGAATATCTGATTGACGGAAGAATATTGCTTTGTTCGGATCTAGGCCGAGTGCAAGATAATCAAGTGCAACGTCCATGGTGTTTTTCCGCTGTTCTTGTGGATCACGCACTGTGGTGAGGGAGTGTAAGTCAGCGATGAAAATGATTGTTTCATATTCTTCTTGTAGGTCTATCATTGGTTTCATAGCCCCTAGATAATTTCCGATATGTGGGGTTCCACTTGGTTTTACTCCGGTAATAGCTCTTTTTTTTGTTGCCATATTGGTGTGTGTTGAGTGACCTGTAATTTAAATCGTGTGAAGAGGGTCTACATCGATTTTTATATCATTTATACGTTTATTTTGTAAGAAAAAGTTTTGTAAAAAGCTATGTGGTGATTTTCCAGAGATCAAAATCTGCCATCGGAATTTTTTCTTTAGTTTTGGGATAAATGCAGGAAAAAGATTAATACTGGTGATGTCTTCAGGGTGTTTTCCTCTTTCGGATTGGAGGTTGGTGAAGAGTTGGTTGCTTAGATAATATGCTTTTTCTTGATCAGTGTTTTCAACGGTTATTTTAATGATTTGTTCGAAGGGAGGTAGTTTCCCTTTTTCTCTGTGCTGAATTTCTTGATCGTAGAAATTTTGGAAATTTTGTTCGAGGGTGCTTTGAATTGCGTAATGTTCTGGAAGATATGTTTGAATTAGTACTTCTCCTGGCTTTACGCGGCCTGAACGGCCGGCAACTTGGACAAGGAGTTGGAAGGTTTTCTCTGCGGAGCGGAAGTCAGGGATAGTGAGTCCAGTGTCGGCTAACACAACTCCAACCAGAGTTACATTTGGCAAATGCAGTCCTTTTCCAATCATTTGTGTCCCAATTAGAATATCTGCTTTGTTATCACGAAATTCTTTGTATATGTGCTCAAAGCCATCTTTGTTGCTGGTTGTGTCACGGTCGGCTCTGAGAATGCGAGCATTTGGGAAAAGTTTCGCTAGTTCTTCCTCTATTTTTTGAGTGCCTAGACCAATATGTTTTATTAAATGACTGCTGCAATTATTGCAATGCTGTGGCATTTTGAAGATTCTGCCGCAATGGTGGCAGACAAGACGTTGTGTGGGCAGAATATTTCCTTCAACTGTAATTTTTGAATGATATGTTAGTGAGACAGAACAATTGGGGCATTCTTCTGTTTGACCACAATCACGGCAAATAATTGCAGACGCAGAGCCACGTCTGTTTAGAAAGAGAATGGTTTGTTCTTTGTTCTGGAGATTTATTGCTATTTTTTCTTGGAGTAAGTCACTGAAAATTGAATAGTTCTTTTTTTTCAATTCCTCCCGGAGGTCAACCAAATGAATTTTGGGGAGGGCTTGATGCCCGTTTTTATGAGGTAAACGGGTTGGCATTTCGACTAACTTGTAAACACCAGATTGCGCTTTGAAATATGTTTCGATGGATGGTGTTGCGGATCCTAATATAATTTGAATGCTATTGCCTTGTTCTGCTTCAATTTCCTTGATTTTTAATGCAATTTCTCTGGTGTGATAGCGGGGGTTGTTGTCTTGTTTGTAGGAATCTTCGTGTTCTTCGTCGATGATAATGAGTCCCAAGCTTTGAAAGGGCGCGAAAATAGCGGATCTTGAGCCTATGATTATTTGATAATGTCCCCGAGCGATGTTTGTAATATATTCTGTTTTTTCTTTTGGAGTCAGCTTGGAATGAATAATTGCGATATTCTCACCAAATTGAATTTTAAAATTTTGTACGGTTTGTGGAGTAAGTGAAATTTCTGGGATAAGAATTAATGTTTGCTGGTTATTCTTTATCTTTTCATCTGTTAGTCTTCTGTAAATCTCTGTTTTTCCAGAAGAAGTGACGCCGTGAAGTAGAATAGTTTGTTCTGGGTGTTGTTTAATTTGTTGAAGTGCGTTTTTTTGCTCAATAGAAAGCTGAAAGGCCTCTTGTGGTTCATGTTTTTTATATTCTGGAGGAGCAATTTCTTTACTTCTTTTTCGTGAGAAAATATTTGTTGAATAAAACAGTTTGATTGCTTGGAAAAGAGGAGTGAAGTGCTTTTTTGAAATATACTTTAGTAGTTTTAACTGAGTTTCAGTGAGAGAATAGAAGTCATTAATGATTTTTGTGATTTCCTTTGTGTTAAAAAGCGGTTTGATATCATGAATTCCCAAAACAACGCCTCTGATTTGGGCATTTCTGAGAGGAATTTCTACCAATTGGCCAATTTTTAGAGCGCTCTCCAGCTCGGGTGGGATTTTATAGGTTAAAGTGTCTTTATCCCCATTCATCTTCCTGGGTAACAGTATTTCAGCGTAATTATTTTGCATTGAGCGGATTCTGTTGATTAATGAGGCTGGCGAGGTCTTGGCAAACCTTAGGAATATCAATTTCCATATCTGAGAACAGCATTTCTAGGCTTATTTGAGAGAGGGCGGGGGACATCATGCCAAGGGGGTGTAATTCTGAGAGTTGGTCTTTTAGATATGGAAAGGTCAGCAATAAATCTGCGACAATCATGTCAGGGAAAATTGTAAAATCTTTATTCTTACGGTATTTCACCGAGGAATAGCTTCTTTCAGGGAGTTTTTGCCTGAGAGCCTGAAGTTTTTCTGGAATTGGAGCAGGTGTATCAGTTAAACAACACTCAAAAAAGCCCTTGAAAGCGTCAATTTTATTCTTTGAAATCTCTTTTTTTGTGCAATTGTGGTCTTTTTTATCATTCATGAGCGAATTTTAGCACTTTTGTCTTAAATCTGTGTGAAGTAATCTTTAAATACTTGACACACTTCCTACAAAGTTGTAGATTACTCTCTTCGGTTTTCAAAATAATTATGAATCAATACTCACATCAGCAAGAAAGCAAGGCTTTAGAGGGCCAACTGGTCGTTCTCTGTGAAAATAGAGGTGATGATTTGTTGAGATATTATTTGAGTCATGGTTTTGATGCATTGGCTGTGGGACTTCACCTTTTTGATGATACTCAAAGACAATTGTTATTTGACTATTTAATGCTGGACAGAAAGGCTCTTTTAGAATGTTTGAGAAAAAGTAAGAAGTTTTTTGTTAAAATGATTGCAGAAGGGCGTGGTCAGTTCATTCGTCCATTGCTTGGAATACAATCAAAGAAATATGATGCTTTGTGGCGTGAGGCTTTAGATTTATTGAGTTTATACTTCGTGGAAAAGAAAGTTATTGAAAGAATGGCCAATACTGAATTGGAGAAGTTTTTCAATATAAGTATCTTTGGTAAGAAGAATGTTTCTGATTTCGAGGAAGATTGTGAGTAGAGTGAGTGGGAATTCTAACTAGAAGCTTTCAACAATGAAGTAGTGATTGTCTTCTTTACCGTCAACATCAACAATATGGATGCGGTAAGCAATTTTGCTGTCAGGGATGTATTTATAGAAGGCTATGTCGACGACTTTGGTGTCATCTCCAAGTCTTTCGAAGTTTAGATGGTTGTCGCTGTCTTCTCTTTCGCTTCTTTCAAATGAATCATACTTTTTTTTATCAATTTTTTCGAAGTATGGACTTGCTGCTTCATAATAAGCTTTAAGCTGTTTCCAATAGTCCTTTATTGTGTCTGATTGGATGTATTCTCCTGCCATAGTGGATGTATATATTGATGATTGGACTATACACTGCCTGAAAACGGATGACAATTGCTCCTTTTTTTGCTAGTTTTGAGTTGGAAATATAATAACAAACAAAACTATGTCCGATGATATTAAAGTAACAAGAAATAATTTTAAATATGCTGCTTGGCATGTGAGACTTCGTTCGGAAATTATTGATACTGCCATAATTTATTTGTTTGTGTTTTTAGTGATACCTAATTCATTTAAAATAACGAGTTTGCTTGCTGGTCAACATTTTTATGAGACATTGTTGTTTTTAGTGTCTTTTGATGGGATGTGGTTTTGGATATTGCCAGCAATTTACCTGTTTCTGTTTTGGGGCTTTTTCTCTCGTTCTCCTGGACAAATGATTATGAAGGTTAGGATTGCAACGGTAGAAGGTAAGAATATAGGTTGGTTAACTGCTGCCCTTCGTACGTTTGGAATAATTCTGGCTTCTTTACCATTTTGTTTGGGGTTTTTGCCGATTCTTTTCACAGAGAAAAAACAGGGATTGCATGATAAATTGACTAAAACGATAGTTGTCTTGAAAAGATAGTAAATTTAGAGAAAAGGGGGAATTACACTCTTCCCAAGAGAGTCTAATTGTGTTATTATATTGGGAAATAATTTAAACCCCCTAATATATGTCAAGTAAGTATAAAAATGCGTTAATAATACTTCCTGTCTTGCTGTTGTTTGTTGGATCAGTAGTTTTGCTGTCTGATACGGAATTACGAGGGTCGCTTGAAGCAAATGTTTTGGCTCCTTTAATGTTAGCTGATGCTATTGATGGAACAGCTCCTCCAGATTATCGATTTATTATGAATCATCGAGAAGAAGAGACACCTGAACAGATAAAAGAAGACATTTTTTTGCCAAAAGTGATCGCCGAGGCTACAGAGCATCGTTGTGGTGTACTTATTCAGAGACTGGATGCTGGTCGTATGTTTGGAAAGTTTGATGTTGGGTATATGATGATTTGTTTTGATAAATATCCAGAATTATTTACGGATTTCTTTAAGGATTTAGGTAAGCCAACTCCTAAGGTTAAGGTTGTAACTGACGGGGATGAGGAGGTTGTTGATGAGGCTACTGAAGAAGCTACTGAAGAAGTAGCAGATACATTAGTTGAAATAGCAGGAGGGTATTATACAACAACGACTACTGGGTCGAGCATGGAATTTCAGCCAACTGATTCTTCACTTCTAGAAGACGGGACATATCTTCGTTTGCTTAATGCTGATGATATCGTAAATGATCAAGCGCTTTATGCGAAATTTGGTTTAGATACTTTTACTCCAATAGCAGATTGCGAGGCTTTTCATGGTACGGCCACAATTGTAGCTGAAAAATATGAGGAGCATTCTGAGAATAAAAGCTGGTCCTATAAAGTCCATGAGGTGAAAGAAAAGACCGAACCTACTTGTACCATTGAGGAAGGGGAAGTATAGAATTATTTAATAAAGAAGCGCTTCTGCCAATTGTAGAGGTGCTTTTTTTGTGTTGAGTGTTGTGGGAAAACTAGGCTTTGTGGGGGATAGAGGACCGGTACGTTTGTAAATTTCATCCTAAACTGAATTCTTCTCTTCTCTATGGTGCGCCAGGAGGGGCTCGAACCCCCGACCCTCGGTTCCGAAGACCGATGCTCTAATCCAACTGAGCTACTGGCGCGTGTTTTTTTATGGGAAAAACCTTTGTGAGGCTTTGCGTTGCAAATATTATGCTAAAACTTTGAATTTGTCACCTGAAAATTAGGATTTGGTTATGTGCAGTATTATTTTACATACTATGTTGAATATCACCCCGGATTTGATCCGGGGTGCGTGGGGATGGATCCCGGATCAAGTCCGGGATGACAGAGGGGAGTTTTGCGACGACAATGTTAAGTTTGTTTCTTTCTGTGGGCCAGGTTGTACCAATCAACCAGGGTTGGTGAGGCAACAAAGATTGAAGAGTAAGTACCAACCACGACACCAATTAATAAGGCAAGAGTGAACCCTTTAATACTTTCTCCTCCGAATAATGCTAATGCCAATAGTGGTAAAGCTGCTGTGAAGGAGGTGTTTAATGATCTGGCAACAGTTTCGTTGACAGCTTCGTTGGTAATTTCAGCGAAAGTACGGTCTTTGTTTGGTGCTTTCAGTTTTTCTCTGAGTCTATCAAGCACAACGATGGTGTCATGCACAGAGAATCCCATTATAGTTAGGATCGCAGTTATAAACAGAGCGTCTATTTCTAGCCCCATAAATACCCCTAGAGCAACGTAAATTCCAACTAGGACGATTACGTCGTGAACGAGAGCTACGATAGCAGCAGCGCCGAATTTCCATTTGCCAACTGATTTTGGAACACGTCGGAAGGCAAAGGCTATGTAGAAGATAATTACTAATGATGCAATCAAAACTGCAATAAGTGCTCTGTTGCGCATGCCTTCTCCAATAGCTGGTTCAACTGACTGGAATCTGGTTTCTTCTATGTTTCCGTGTTTTTCGCGTAGTTTCTCAAGAATTAAATCATGATCATCTGCGGAAATGTCTCTGGATTTAACAAGGAGGTTTTGCATTTGGTCTCCGGAAGTGATGATTGAAAGACTTCCTAAGTCGAGAGTGCTTTGTATGGACGCGAGCTCAGATGGGGTTTCACCTTCTGGTGATTCGGCAGGGGAGCTTAGTTCTATGCTCACGCCTTCTGGTAGTGAAGGGGCTCGGTCTTTGTTCATTTCTGCTTGTACTTCTGTTAGAGAGACACTTAATTCATCAGCGCTAATTTGTTTTTCGAATTTTAATTCCATTAAGCTTCCTCCTGTGAAGTCTAGACTTGGCTGGAGTCCAAAAATAAATAGTGAAGAGATAGAGGCTAGAAGTACAATTGCGGAGAAACCATAGAACAAGCGACGTTTTTCAGTAATCGGTAATAATTTTTTAGAGACTTTTTTAGGGCGTCCAAAGAATTTCACGTTTTTACCGAGTTTTGTGTTTAGGGCTGTGCCTAGAAGAACCCGTGTGATTGAAATCGCTGTGAACATCGAAACTAAAATACCTGCCGCTAGATTGAAAGCAAAACCTTGGATGATTGAGCTTCCAAAGTAGAAAAGAATTGCACAGGTGATTAGTGAAGAGAAGTTGGAATCTTTAATGGAGCTCCATGCACGGTCGAATCCTACTTTTACGGCAGATTCTATTGGTCTTCCGTCACGTAATTCTTCTTTGACTCTTTCAAAAATTAGGATGTTGGCATCAACTGCCATACCAATTGATAGAATCACACCTGCAATACCTGCAAGGGTCAAAACTACTGGGGTGGAGAGCAAGAAAGACATGAAGAACAATACGAAACATGACAAAATCAGAGCTATCAATTTTTCCGGCCCAGATTCCTTACTATTTAATATACTGAATATCAAATATCCAAAGAGGATAATCGAAACTCCAAGTGCAATAACTAGTGGCAGAGAAGACTTGATTAAGAAAATCAGAAGTACTGTGTAGAAGGAGAGTGCGATCGTTGCAAGAAGGCCAGCTAAGCGATAGTAAAAGATCATGAAGAGGGCGATGCCTAGTAATCCTAAAAGTCCTGCCATCAGACTCTTGTCTAGGGATTCTTGCCCAAGTGAAGCACCAATGTTGTGTTGTCCAACTAATTGGATGGGGGCGGGGATTGCACCAGTATTCAAATCTCGTGACATTTCTTCAGCCTCTTTAACTGTGAATTGTCCAGTGATAGTGGCTGTGCCACCAACGATTTTTTCATTTACATTTGGTGCAGATATTAAAGTTCCTCCCACAAAAATTGCGAGTGGCTTATTCACATTTCTTTCGGTAATTTCTTCGAACATTTTAGCCCCTTCTGGGTTGAAGGTAATAACTACATGTGGTTGGTAAAGTTGGTCGAAGTCTATATCAGCTCTTTGGAAAAATTGTCCATTTAGTCCGGTGTCTCTCCACATGTCGTCTGTACTGTTGAAGAAAATTCGGGCAATTTTTACTTGGTCTTCTTGGACTGTTTCAGTTACAGCATCTTTGATTTCCAAGGCTTTAATAATATGAAAGCCAAAAGGGGATTTCGTTGCTGCACTGATGTCTCCTGGTTTTTCTAATGCAAGTGTTGCGTCTTTGTATTCTTGTGCGTAGTTGGATGTGTCAAAAATATAGTCATCAATTAGTCCAGCACTATCTTTGTTGCTTGTATCATCTGAATATTCCGCTGCGATTTCTTTGAAGCCTGCGTCGTCGTTTTTCTCAAGTACTTTCTTGAGAGCTTCTTCTGCTCTAACTTTTGCTTCTTCTTCGGTTCGTGTTGTTTCAGCGCTGGCTGAAGAGGCTCCCTTAAATGAAATTAGTATGTGAGCAGTCTTAATTTTTTTTGGTTCGCTGACTTCTTTGTCAACAGTCTGTTTTTCTAATAGTTTGACGATGCTGAAACCAGATATTTGCACTAGTCCACCACTTCCATCAAGAGCATATTCACCAGATGTTTCTACAAGGTTTTCAGCTAATTGTCCGGGTTCTAGCTTGATTGCTGCTTCTGCAACTGCCTGTGATAGTTGATCTTTACTTTGCCAATCTTCACTTTCGTTGTATGTAATTTTTTCTGGTGAGGCTAGTGCTTCTCCTTCTCCAAAAACTTTAAAGTCTTCGTTTTTTGCTCTTTCAAGAGCTGAGGCTGCTTCTTCCTTCACTTTGGCAACATATTCAGGATCAGAAGTCTCTTTTCTCTCTTTAAATTCTAATTGAATGATTTTTCCAACCGTGTCTTTTGCTTCATCAAGGTCCTTTATACCAGGTAATTCCACAATTAAATGTTTTTCATCTCCAACATTGGATCCATAGATATTGGGTTCTGAAACGCCAAGTCCATTAACTCTTTTTTGGATAACGTTAGTAATTCCTTCGACAATGCTGTCGCGATCACTCTCGGGAACTTTTCTTAAATCAAATTTGTAATCAAGTTGAGATCCTCCCTGTAAGTCCAAACCAAGATTTACCTTTTGATCGTAAAATTCTTGAGGGAAAAATGGGAATATTTGCTTTTGTGTGTCACCGGGTAAATTGTAAAAACCTAATAACACTGCGACTAGAATGATTATACCTGCTTGCAGAAAACGATTATTCCTCATGAGTATGAAAGTTAAGATTGGAGTTCAATAAATATAGTTTGCACGCGCTATATATATAGCGTTGATGCGGTGAGTAGTATATGGATAATTCTGAAATTTGTCATCTTCAATTGCAATATTCTCTTGCCATTTGATGGCAGTGATTTGCAGTTATAGAACTTCTGGGTAATCGTCTTTGAGTTTTTCTATGATTTTTTTTATTTGGTGGCTTTGATCTTTGTGACAGACTAATAGGGCCTGAGGTGTATCCACGATGATGGTGTCTTCAAGACCGATGGTTGCTATTGGTTTTTTTCTGGAGGCATAGATGAGAGAATTGGAAGTGTTGAGGTTTACGACTGGGCCTTTTGTTACATTTCCGTTGTTGCTTTCCGTGCTTAGTTCGCTCCATATGGATTCCCATGTTCCTATGTCGTTCCATCCTAAATCTGCAGGGATTATTCTTACTTCTTTGGGAGCTAACTTCTCCATGATGGCATAGTCTACCGAAATTTTTTCACATAGTGGGTACAGATCTATTAATGTCTTTTGAAAATCCTTATGCCCGATTTTTTGCCCGATTTTTTCGAGTATGTCATAGGTATTTGGCTGGAATTCACTATATTTTTCCAAAATGTTTGAAATTTTCCATACAAAGTAGCCTGTGTTCCATAAATAACTTTGGGATTTTAGAAAGACTTTAGCTGTGGCAAGGTCGGGTTTCTCTACGAACTTTTCGAATTGGTAAATTGGTACTCCGTCAACGACTTTTAACTGTTCTCCGATTTTTACATATCCCAAATTTACATTTGGTGTAAGTGCTTTTACTTCGATTATATTGATTGTATTGTCTTTCTCAGCCAGTTGAGCAGCAATTTTGAGCTTTTTTACGAATTCTTTTTCGTCTTGTATCAGATGGTCAGCATAAATTACCGCCATTACATCGTTAGGGTCTTTTTTCGCAAGAGTTGTTGCGATTAAGCCAATACATGGGGCAGTGTCTCTTAATGCAGGTTCGATGATAATGTTTTCGTGCGGAATTAGTCCTTCTGTTTGTTCTTGCACTATGTCTTGGTATTCACTATTTGTTGCAATGTAAATATCTTCAGGCTTTTGAAAAGAAAGTCTTTTTATGGTTTGGACCAACATGCTTTCATTTCCAATTAATTTCTGAAATTGCTTGGGGATTTTCTTGGTACTCATTGGCCATAATCTTGTGCCAGAGCCGCCGGCCAGAATTACTGTTTTCATATTAGTTGCTTGTTATATGTGAGAGCAGGACTTTATATAAATAGAATATTGCTCAGATACCAGCTAACAATCTGATTTCCTTGATAAAGGGCAATTAATGCGCCTAAAACTAGGAATGGGGCGAAGGGGATACTCTCTTTGAATTTGAGCTTTTTGAAGCCGAGAATAAATAAAACTATGATGCTGCCAATTGTGTAGGCCAAAAATATTGCTACAAGAAATTTGGGCCACCCAAGTAGAAGTCCAATAGCGGCTCCAACATAAATGTCTCCCGCGCCGAGCCATTTCCCTTTAGACAGAAAGTGTTGTCCTCCGAAGAAAACTAAGCCAATGCCAAGTGCGATTAAGCGGCTAATAAATGCTTCAGGAATGCTGCTAGTAGTTAATAAAAAAGCAGGAGCAGAAATGATTAATAAACTGAATAGAAAAATATTAGGAATAGCCTTTTTCTGCATGTCACTGAAGAATATTGCCATCATATTCAGAATTACTAAGTCTAAAAATGCGAGTTTTACCCAGAATAATAGTCCATCTGTGAAACTGAGTAGCCCACTGAAATTTTGAAAAAAATCAAAATTGATATTCATGGCTAACATGGTGAAGTTTGTCATGAAAAGTAACCCTGAGGTTAATTCGAGAGTGGGATAAATTGGCGAAATCGGTTTTTTGCAGTATGAACATTTGCCTTTTTTGAATATCCAATTCAATATGGGGAGAAGGTCTAGCCCTTTCAATTTGTGCTTACACTTGGGGCAGCGTGACTGGCCGAAAACAATTCCTTTCTGTCCTTTTAGGCTACGATGTATTACTACGCTTAGGAAACTTCCAAACAGAGTTCCTATTACGAAAAAGAAAATGCTAATTAGTGTAAAAAAATTCACGGTGATGTGATGTTAGCTTGTAATGTTTGTGCGTTGTTGAATGAGGCTAGCAGCTTGTTGTAATGAGAGGCTGCTGAGGCTGCAATCCCGTTTCCTTCACCTAAAGTATGGGCTTTTTTATAAAAGAGTAATGCTTTATCGAGTTCGTTTTTTCTTTCGTAGAGAAGTCCAAAATTTAAGTAGGTGGCGTCGAGTGCAGCGTTGAGTGCCATTGCCACTTTGAGATGATCTTCGGCTTTGTCGAGCTGATTGTTATAGATTAAAGTCCATCCCATCAGGTTTTCTGCCATTGCTTCTTGGGGATGTTCTTTTCTGGCCTTCTCGGCTAAGATAAGGGCTTGTTGCGGAGAGTCTAGTTTCTCTATGTAAATCCAAATGGGCCGGATGAAGTAATTTACGTTTTGTGAGTTTAGTGCGAGTACCTTTTCATAACTGGCGGCTGATTTTGGATAGTTTTGTAGCTCTAAATACACTTCTGCTAGTTTTTGATCGACTAGTATTTTTGGTTCATATCCATATTCTTTTGCAAGTGATAGGTTTATCTCTGCGTCAGTGAATTTATTTACATTGTAGTAAGCCAGTCCAAGGTAAAAGAGGGTTTCTGGCTTTTGATTGTCTAAAATTTTTGCTCTCTCGAGTGCCTCGATGGCGTCTGGAAATTTATCGGTTTGTAAATATGCATATCCAAGAAGTATCCACGCATCTCTGTAGTCGAGTTTTTCTTTTGTTACCTCAAATAACAGAGGAATTGCTAATTCATATTCTCCACATTGATTATAACTTCTAGCTAGTAGAACTTTTAGATGAACAGTTGGGGATTCGGTATTGAATTGATATTCGTTGTATGCGCTTAGGAAGTTTTGGGTCTTTTTCGTGTATTCTTCAGAGCCTCCCAGTGTGATAGCTTCATTTAATAGTTCTTTGGCTTTGTCATGTTCTCCCAAATATGCTGCGATGATGCCTTGATAGTATTTAACAGATTGTTTTTCTGAAATTATTCCATTGAACACGCTTTTGGCTTCTTCAATTTTTCTTTGTCCTAAATAGGCTTTTCCAAGATAAGTTTTTGCATCGACACTTGTGGGGTATTTTTCAGCCAAATCTTTGAACATTGTTTCTGCGTTGCCATAATTTTTTGTTCGTAAATAAATTTTCCCAATCTCAAAAAGAGGGGATGTTTTGGACGAATCTTTTTTGAAGGCTTCTTGGTATTGTGCTACAGCTAGACTCGGAAAACCATTTTGTTCAAGTTGTTTTGCTCTATCAATCATTTCTTCATAGCTTTTGTCTCTTTCGATTTTGGGCTGAATTAATTCTTCTGGAAGGTTGGCTTCTTCTGCTGCTAAGGCTGCCTCTTCACCTGAAAGCTCATTTGTGGGGAGAGTCTCTGTGGATATTTGAAATGGCGGCAATTCAAAGACATAAAGAAAGGCAAGAGTAAGACTGGCTGCTATTAGGAAAAAAAAGATGCGGAATATGTTTTTGATCATTGCGTTGTTTTTATGTTTGGTTTGATGTGATTAACGTGGCAGATGGCGATTGCTAATGCGTCCGCTGCATCGTCTGGAGTAGGAATGCTGTCTAAGTTTAACAGTATTTGTACCATTTTTTGAACCTGTTTTTTTGGAGCGCCACCATTACCGCAAATATTTAGTTTTATTTGGTTGGGTTTGTATTCCGTGGGTAATAATTTGTGGCTTCCCAAAGCATATAATATAGCACCACGACTTTCTGCAACTTTAAGTGCTGTTTTGGTATTTTTGCTGAAAAAAAGTTCTTCAAGAGCAATTTCGTCTGGTTTGAATTCTTTAATCAAGCTCATCAAATCATCAATTGTTTGTTTAATCCTGTTTCCATGGATTTCATCTTTTTTTGTTGTGATGACCCCATAATCAAGTGCCTCGACTCGATCATTACTAAACTCAATTATCCCAAACCCAGTAGTAGCATACCCCGGATCAATGCCAAATATTATCACTTAAAGAATTGGTTAAACATTCCGCCACATTATAGATGCACTTAGAAATTTTCGCTACAGGAGTGTTTAGAAACCTTGGAAGTGTCTAACGCACCTGGGATGCGGTTATTTTCTGATGACATTCGCGAACGCAGCTTTTTTGGTAAGCATCATGATGCTTACCATTCATGTAGTTGCACATGTGCAACTACATGAACAAGCGAAGTGTTCATCAGAAAATAACCGCATCCCAGGTGCGTGGTTGGAAGTTTAACCTCTTTCTAAACCTCCCTCAAAATTATCTCTCTATTGTTGGTGGAAGCATTTGAAACAATGACAATTTTATCTCCCTTTTTAACTAATTTCTCCTTTTTAAGTAATTCAACAATTGCAGGAGCTGATTTTACTTCCGAAACAATAACATTGTGAATGCCCCAACAAAGTTGAAGTTCTTTGCGTGTTTTTACATAAGGGGTGACTACTACTATCGGCTGAAAAGTTCTTTGCCGACTGACGTGTCTGGCTGTAAATCCATGATCTGTTAGTGCGATAATTAGTTTGGCTTCTGTTTCGTCTGCTAAAATGGTTGCAGCTTGGCAGAGTTCTATTGAATCTGTTTCTTGAAGGTCAAAGTATTTTAATTTTGTCCAATGATGTTCTTTTTGAAAGTGTTCAACACTGGAGGCCACGCTGCTCAATGTTTTGACAGCTTGTACTGGGTATTTACCTGTTGCACTTTCATTTGAAAGCATAAGTGCGTCTGCATGATCGAATATTGCATTGGCTGCATCGCTTATTTCGGCACGTGTTGCTCTTGGGTTTTCTATCATGGATTGAAGCATTTCTGTTGCAACAATTACTGGTTTTCCCATATCGCCTGAATATCTTACGATTGCTTTTTGAGCAATTGGTACACCTTGTAAAGGGGTTTCCACACCCAAGTCCCCACGTGCAACCATGACCGCATCTGTCTCGGCGATTATAGCTTTGATATTTTTCATAGCCTCATGTCTTTCAATTTTAGCAATAATTTGGATACGCGATTTATGTCGAAGAAGAATTTTTCTTAATCTTACAATGTCATCTGCCTGTCGAACAAAAGATAGTGCAACGTAATCTATGCCTGCTTTTATCCCTACTTTTAAGTCTATCAAGTCTTTTTTTGTGAGTGGGTCTGCGCTTATAGAGGCGGTTGGTACATTCAACCCTTTATGCGTTTTAATTATTCCAGGTGTAATTGCTTGTACTGTAATGGAGGTTCCTTTTACTTTTTTGACTTTGGTTTTGATCATTCCATCTTCAATCAGAATTAGATCTCCTTTGGTAACATCCTTGTGTAAAGATTTATATTGGACTGGAATTATTTTCTGTTCTTTTCTTTGTGAATATTTTTGTTTGCTTGTGTCTAAAACAAATTCTTCGCCTTTTTTTACTGCCACTCCTTTGTCAGGAAGTATGCCTAATCGAATTTTAGGTCCTTGTAGGTCTTGGACAATGGCTACGGTTATACCTGTGGCCTTTTCCGCCAAGCGAATATTATGAATGTATTCTAATTGGGAAGCGTGAGTTCCATGAGAAAAATTGAGTCTTGCAACATTCATTCCAGCTTTGATCATCTTGATTAATGTGGCTGTGTCTTTTGAAGCTGGGCCGATGGTGCAAACTAATTTTGTGTTTTTTGTTGGCATATTATTGTGTTTTTGGTGTTGTCTCTGCCTGAGCTATTGCTTGAGTCTTACTTTCTGCATCACTAACAACAGTTGTTGTTCCATCATCGCCTCCAGTACCACTGTCATCATCGCTAGTTCCACCGGCTCCAGTACCACTGCCATCATCGCTGGTTCCACCGCCTCCTCCTCCACCAAGCGGGTCAGTGTTTGCAAGTGCGGCAAGAATCTGTGTGTTACCAGTATGTCGTCCCGCAATTGTACCTCCTGCACTTACTGCGTCATTGAATATGTCGCCGGGGGTCTGGCCTGCAACTTCGCTGATCATTGCCGCCTCTGTTTGCTTTTCAGGGGATTTAAAACTTTCTGGGGCTTTTGGTGCAGCGGACATTTTTTGGTAAACCAGCCGCGTTTTATGTCCCAGTAAAGAAAAATTGTTTTGTTGGAAGGAAGTGTTCATAGATTACATTGATATTAATTCTTCTTCTATTTCCTTCATGCGTCGTTTTTCTTTTTCGTGATAGATGTCTTCCAATTTAATTATTCCGTCTAAAAAACTATTTTTTTGATCTTTTTCAAACTGAACTAGCAGTTTGGCAAGATCCTGTTTCAATTTTAGTTTCAATCGATTCGTTTTGTCTTCGCGGATGGGGTCTATTTTATCTATTTCTAAAATCTTTTGTTCAGTTGCATCCTTCAGTTTTTTGCATGCTGCATTGAATGTCGCACTAGATTCAGCTATCCAGTTTAGTTGGTTTTGTGCCTCCGCTTTATATTTATTGCTTATTTCGTCCATATTATTTTTTGTCTAATTTCTTCTGGTATTTTATAATTAGATCTCGGTAAACCAATGCTGATGGTCTGACTGTTCGACTAAAATTCTCATCGTAATCGACTCTAATCAGTCCAAAACGTGGCGAAAATCCACTGTCCCATTCATAGTTGTCGGTTAGTGACCAGTGTAGATATCCAAAAAGGTCAACTCCTTCATCTTTTGCCTTAAAACACCAGTATAAGCTTTCTTTGATTATGTCTTCTCTTAAATCGTCGGAATGGTCGGCAACTCCATTTTCTGTGATAATGATAGGTTTTTTGTAGCGTTTCTGCAAATCTTTGAGCAATAGATAAATTCCTTTAGGAAAGACTTCCCAGTTCATGTCAGTTTTTCTGGAGGTGGGATATGAAATTTGGCAAAAAGTGTCAGCTAGTTTGAAGTCAGCTCTGACACAGCGATAGAAATAATAATTTAATCCAATAAAATCCTGATGTTTTCGTATTTTATTCAAGAAACCATGATTCCATTGTTGATGGAACATTCTTGATAAGATGTGGTCTAAAGGATTATATTTTCTGTCGGGTCGGAAAACTTGATTATTTTTGGCAATCCCTATTTGAAAATCTGGATTGATTGCTTTGAGATCTTCGTAAGCTTGTCGATGAGTATTGGCTAGGTGCCTCAATATCTTATTATGTAGCAAATAATTGTTTTTTTGTGGAGGCCATTGTTTTGTCAAAAAACTGTTATATGCATAAACATTTGGTTCGTTGATTGTGACAATGTATTTCATCTCTTCACGGAACGTGCTTCCGATTAATTTACAGTAATTCAGAAAATGTCGAATGTTTTGTTTTTTTTCAAATCCACCCTTATCGGCAAACCATTTTGGTAATGTGAAATGAAGTAAGGTGACAAAAGGTGTGATTTTGTTTTTTGAAAGCGATTCAAATACTTTTTTGTAGTGATCGATTACGTCATAGTTGATTTGACCTTGTGTAGGTTCTACTTTTGCCCATTCTATGGAAAATCTGTGTGAGTTGTGTCCAAGTTCCTTCGCCAATTTGAAGTCATCTTCAAACATTGCCCAATGGTTGGTGGCTTTGCCAGAAGCTTCTATGTTCTTATCTTTTAATATGGTGTTTTCGAATTCCCACCAATCACTGCTGAAATTATCACCTTCGCATTGATGTGCGGAAAGACCTGCTCCGAAAAAGAATTTTGACATTAGATTTTTTTGTTTTTGTATTTTAATATTGTATCAAGAATATCGCTTTTTTAAAAGCAAAATGGCTGCTTGTTTATACGTTTTGAAGAAAGAATGTGACTATTTCTTCTGTGGACTTTGTTTTTTCAGGTAGATCTGTTAACACTTTATGAATTTCCCCCTTTTGATATCCTAGTTTTTTAAGGGCCACAGCCACTTCTTCAAGCTGTTGATCTAATTTTTTATCCAACTCCAGATATGAATCTGGTATTACTGAATTTTTTAAGTCGACAATAATCCTTTCAGCTGTCTTTTTTCCAATGCCAGGTGTTTTACTCAAAAAAACTGCATTTTCTTGCAAAATTGCATTTTTAATTTGATTAATCTCAGCGCCCATTATTTCTAAAGCTGTTTTGGGGCCAACTCCATTAACGCTGATTAAGAGTTTAAAAAACTGGATTTCTTCTTGTTTGGCGAAACCGTAAAGGCTGATATCGTCTTCTCTAACTCTGGTGAAAATAAATAGTTCAAGTTGAGAGTTCTTTTCCAGATTTTCAGAGAAATTGGATGTACAAAAAATTTCGTAACCGACTTGGCCGCAGAGAAGTGTTATATTTTGCTTAGAAATGTTAATTACTTCTCCTTTTAGATAGCCAATCATATTAATTATGTTATGTCCTGAAAGTATTCCAGAAAACTATTTTTGAATTCGACGAAAGTGCCTGCTGAAATGTGCTCTCTAACGTCTTCCATTAATTTCAGTAGGAAGTATAAGTTATTTAAACTAAGTAGTCGAATTCCCAGAATCTCATTTTCTTTGAAAAGGTGGCGTATGTAACTACGACTAAAAGCGTTTGTAGGGTTATGATTGTCTTCCGGAGAAAGTGGAAGGGGATCTGATGTGAATTTCTCATTAGTAATGTGATGCCGTCCTTCTTTATTATAAAAACATCCATGTCTTGCAATTCGGGTGCCGTGGACACAGTCAAACATATCAACGCCTCTTTCTATTGATTCTAATAAATCCAGAGGTGTGCCAACTCCCATTAAATATCTTGGCTTTTGTTCAGGATAGTGGGGGGCCATGATGTCTAAAATGTGATTCATCTCTTCTCGAGTTTCTCCCACTGAAAGTCCTCCAATTGCTATTCCTGGCGTGTTTAAGGAAGAAATGAATTGTGTAGATTGAACGCGTAAATCCTCAAAAACTGTACCTTGAATTATTGGAAAAAGTGCCTGAGGGTTTTTCTTTGTCTTATGCTTTTGTTGCTCCATTTCGTTATGTTTCTCTACGCACAGCTCTGCCCATCTGTGTGTTCTGTCCAGTGCCTGCATTGCATACTTTTTTTCACTATCATGAGGTGCACATTCATCCAAAACCATAATTATATCAGCTCCAAGGGCTTGTTCTATTTCAATGACTTTGCTTGGAGTTAAATAGTGTTTTTTTCCATCAAGATGTGATTTAAACTCGACGCCATCTTTGTCTAGTTTTACTTTGGATTTACCTTTTTTGCATCCTTTTCCTAATGAAAAAATTTGGAAGCCACCTGAATCGGTTAAAATTGGTTTGTCCCAATTTATCCATTTGTGTAATCCACCCATCTTTTCAATCAATTCATGCCCTGGACGCATGTAGAGGTGGTAGGTATTGGCGAGAATTATTTGAGTGTGGATTTTGAGGAGTTCATCTGGGGATATGCCCTTAACAGAGCCTCGTGTTCCCACTGGCATGAAGATTGGGGTTTCGATTTTTCCATGTGGAGTGGCAAAAATCCCACGTCGCGCAAGGCTGTGTGGATCTTTGGCTAGAATTTTATATTCAAACATTGTTATCTGGTGACAGCCATACTTTGAATATTCTCACTCGTATGACTTATTTACTCGTCTTCTTTGCTCTCTGTCTTTGCAGATGCTTTCTTTGTTGCTGATTTTTTTGCAGTGGTGGTTTTTTTCTTCTTCTTGGGCTCTTCTATTGGTTCGTCGTTTACAAGCTCTTCTTCGAAACCTTCTTCTTTTTTACTTTGTATTGGCTTGTTTTTTTCTTGAGCTGTGGCAACTCTGGCTAAAAATTTTGCAACTTGATCATTCTTTACGTCTTGTCTTCGTTTACCAGTATAGAAGGGATGTGAGGCGGATGATGTTTCTACTTTGATTACATAGTGTTCAATGCCGTCAATTTTCTTGGTTTCGTCTGAAGTAAGCGTGGAAGTAGCAACAAACTCTGCTTTGCTCATTACATCGATGAAAATAACTTTATTTAATTTAGGGTGAATTTTGTCTTTCATAGCAACTTGTTCTTAAAAAGTAAGCGAATATTAATTATAATGTTAGTTTTTGGCAAGGCCTTTTTGTCTGCCTTGTACTAAGTCATTTTTGTTTGATTTTTGGACTGAGTGTCTTTGACAGGTTCTTTTGTTGGCTCTGGTGTTATTGCTTCCTCTACAGTTGTGGTTGAAGCGACTATATCGTCTTTACTCTTGCTGAGTCTCATCAAGTAAACGCCTTGAGTTGCACGTCCTTGTGTAGGGATAGAATTCAGTGGGAGTCGAATAACTTGTCCCATTTTCGAAATGATAATCAAATCTGCTGTAGATCCTTCTTCAATGATTTTGGCGCCAACGATTTTACCGGTTTTCTTCGTTATATTAGCTGTTTTTACACCTGTACCACCACGCGTTTGTAGACGATATGCGGTGACCGGTGATGACTTCCCTAGGCCGTTTTCCATGATTACTAAAAGATGGGATTTACTTGGGTCGCTGATTACAGCCATGTTTACAACCTCGTCTCCGGGTTTTACTTTTATTCCGCGTACTCCCATGGATGTGCGACCAGTTGCGCTAACGTTTTCTTCTTTAAATCGAATGGATTTTCCTTCTTTGGTAACGATTACGATTTCATTTTTTTCACTAATTTGTCTGACCCATAATAATCTGTCTCCTTCTCTGAGTTTAATTGCAATTAGTCCTGATTTTCGAACATTTTCAAAGTCCTCAACTTTAGTTTTCTTAATGGTTCCGTGATTTGTACACATTAACAAATGGCTACCTGTGAGTTTTTCTCCTGTAGGCAGAATCCCTGTGACAGCCTCGTCTTCCATGAGTTGTAATTGATTGACGATTGGTGTGCCTTTTGCGGTTCTGGAGGCTTGAGGTAATTCATATACGGGAGAACGGAAAACTCTTCCTAAATTGGTGAAAAACAGCAAATCATCATGGTTGTTACACTGTAGCATTATGCTAATTTCATCATCATCTTTTGTGGTGGCTCCAATTATTCCTTTTCCTCCGCGTCCTTGTGATTGGAAGGTGTTTGATGGAATTCGTTTGATGTAATTTCCCTTGGACATCATCACAATCATTGGTTCATTTGGAATGGTGTCTTTGCTTGAAAATTTGCCAATTGCATTTGGGATTATTTCTGTGCGTCTTTCGTCGCCATAGTTTGCAATCATTTCATTGGTTTCTTCTTTTACTATGCTAATTACACGATTTTCGTTGCCCAAGATGTCTTCTAGTTCAGCAATGAGTGCGAGTTTTTCTGTTAATTCGTCTTCGATTTTCTTTCTTTCCAAGCCAGCTAGAGTTTGCAGTTTCATTTCCAAAATTGCTTTCGACTGTAGGTCGGAAAGATCAAATTTTTTCATTAAGGCAGTATGCGCCTCTTCTTTTGTGCTTGATTTTTTGATTGTAGCGATGATCTCATCAATATGATCGAGTGCTTTTTTGAGTCCTTCAAGAATATGTGCTCTGGCTTGTGCAACTCTTAATTCAAATTCAGTGCGTCGTCGAATGACTGTGACTCTATGACTAATGAAATGCTCAAGGATTTGCTTCATATCAAGCAATTTGGGTTGTCGTCCTTCGTCGATCAAGGCTATCATATTGAAATTGAAAGTAGTCTGCATGGCAGTCATTTTGTATAACTGATTTAGCAGTTTCTTTGGATATGCGTCCTTTTTTAACTCTATAATGATACGAATGTCTCTTTTGGACTCATCACGTATGTCACTAATTCCAACGATTTTTTTATCTCGTACTAAATTGGCCATTTTAGTGATTAGGTCCGACTTGTTTACTTGATAGGGTAATTCTGTGATTACAATTTGAAATTTATCTCCTTTTCTTTCTTCTATATTTGCTACGGATCTCATTACAATCCCGCCTCTACCTGTGGAGTATGCGGTTTTGATTGCGTCGATGTCGTAGATTTTTCCTGAGGTTGGAAAATCAGGTCCTTTTATGAATTCCATTAAGTCGTCGATGCTGGCTTCTGGATGATCGATTAGGTGTAGTACCCCATTACAAACTTCCGTGAGATTATGTGGTGGAATTGAGGTAGCCATTCCAACGGCAATTCCTGAAGTTCCATTTAGTAATAATGTGGGAATTTTTGTTGGGAGTACGCTTGGTTCTTGTGCGGAAGCATCGTAGTTCTCATTCCATTTTACTGTCTGTTTGTCTATATCAGCGAGTATTTCGTCAGCTATTTTTTCCAATTTTGCCTCTGTATAACGCATAGCAGCGGGGGAGTCTCCATCGATTGAACCAAAGTTACCTTGTCCATTCACAAGCGTGTAACGCATGGCAAACTCTTGTGCCATACGGACCATGGCCATGTATACTGGGGCATCTCCATGTGGATGGTATTTTCCAAGAACTTCACCAACTACTTTGGCAGATTTCTTAAAAGACGAACTAGAGCGTAAACCAATTTCATGCATGGCATATAGAATACGTCTGTGTACTGGTTTCAGCCCATCTCGTACATCTGGAAGAGCTCTGGAAACAATAACACTCATAGCATAGTCCAAATATGAACTTTCCATTTCAGTACTAATGTTGCGTAATGTGTAATCTTTGAACAGCTCATTTCCGGATTGTGGCGCTGTTTCATTGGAAGGTTTGTCTTGATTCGTGCTATTTTCTGCCATTTTAAAATTAAGTGAATTTGGTTCGGCGCAAGTGTAGCATATCTTCCGGGACCGGCCAATTGAAAAATTGGCGGTTTTTTGGTACAATAAAGGGATTAAATTAGTATTTTCACGCCAATATGGCAGATGATAATCAAATACAAGGTGGTGCTGGAGCAGGTCAAGACGATTTGGCTGTCCCTACTTGGCTGAAGAAAGCCCAGATAGCAAGTGGTCAAAACGAGGAGACGCCTGTAGAGGATCCATTAAAAAATGTTATTGCTTTAAAGAATCACGAAGAAAGTGCTAAATTAGACGATTCTGGAAATGTCGTTTTGGACAATGTTGCAGGAAGTGAGGAAGAAAAAAACAAAAAAGAAGAGGAGAAGGCTTTAGATGGGTTGGTTTTTGAGGGTGAGGGAGATAAGCTTACTCAAGCTGGCGCAAAAGTTGTTGCGGAGAAATCTACAACTTCAGATGCCAAGGTTGTCATGGATAAGCCTGCAATTTCTGCAGTAGCTGAGGACGTACCAGATACTATTAGGAAACAAAAGGAGACTATTCCAGTACAGCCAATAGAAGTTGAATCAGCATCTTCGCCTGGCGGGGGAGAAGCTCCAGAGTGGCTTAAAAAACTAACTGGTAATGAAGATACTGCAAAAACTGCAGAGGGAGAGAGTACGCAGAAGCTGCAGCAAGAATTGATTAAGGAGGCGGAAGACAAGCCTGAACAGACAATGCCAACTATTAATGCTACAACCTCAAAGGTTGATGAAAAACTACAAGTTGAAAAATCTGAAGAGATTACGACACCCAATGAGACTGTGGTGTCCAAAGTAAAAGATTTGAAGGATAAAAAACAACCTCGAAAAGTTGAAGAAACCTCAGTGGAGAATAATAAAACTAAGGATGCAAAGGATGCAAAGGTGATCAAGGATGCAAAGGACGCAAAGGACGCAAAGGTGATCAAAGATGTAAAAGAAAAAAAGAACTTAATGGCAGATGTGAAGAAAGGACTGTTTTCTGCTCTTACGACATCTAAAGTTGAAATTAAAAAAGGCAAATCTGCTGGTGTGGATGACTCTTCTATTACTTTAGAGAATTATGAAGAAGCAAAGGCCGTGAGGGATGCTAGTGCAACCCCCGAAGCCAAGAGTAAAGAAAAAGTTGCAATGGAAGATCGCCAAGAACTTTTGGCATCTGAAAAAATCTATCAGGAAGGTATGGCGACAGTACGTGATTTGATTGCACCGTCCTCTATGGAGGTAAATTATGATCACTTGCGGGTGGAGGGTATGTTTGCCAGAACATTTGTTGTGTATTCATATCCGCGTTACTTGGATACTAATTGGATGTCTCCTCTCGTGAATTTTGATGCTACAATGGATATTTCTCAGATAATTTATCCGATTGCTTCGGAGAAAATTATGAGAGTCTTGTCTCGAAAAGTAACTCAGATGCAATCCTCAATGAGTATGAATTCAGAAAAGGGGATGATTCGTGATCCTGCTTTGGAAACTGCATATGAAGATGCTGAGCAATTACGTACAGAGATTCAACGTGGGCAGGAAAAATTTTTCCAGTTTGCGATGTACATTACGTTGTACGCAGATGAATTAAAGAAAATTGATAAGACTTCTAAACAATTGGAGTCGATTTTAGGATCCAAATTAATCCTTACCAAACGTGCAGATTTGCGTATGGAGCATGGGTTTAATTCAACAACTCCACTTTGTTTGGATGAGTTGGAGGTTTTAAGAAATATGAATACTGGGCCTTTGTCCACAACTTTTCCGTTTAGTTCGTCAGATTTAACCAGTAATTCTGGAATTTTGTATGGGTTGAATCGACACAATGATTCATTGGTTATTTTTGATAGATTTGCTTTGCCCAATGCTAATTCTGTTGTGTTTGCTATGTCGGGTGCTGGAAAATCATATGCTGTTAAACTAGAAATTTTACGTTATTTGATGCTTGATGTGGATGTTATTGTGATTGATCCTGAAAATGAATATGAGGAGTTGGCTAAAACAGTAGGGGGTGCATATTTACGAGTTTCGTTAACTTCTGATCGGAGGATTAATCCTTTTGATTTACCAGCTGCCTTGAAAGATGAGGAGTTACAGCCAGGAGATCTGCTTCGGTCAAATATTATTGCTTTGCATGGATTGTTGAAGATTATGTTGGACGGATTGAGTCCTGTTGAAGAAGGGCTTATTGATAAGGCGTTAAATGATGTGTATGCATTGAAGGGGATTACTATGGAGATGATAGATCCTTCAAAGTTGCCTGTTCCGACAATGGAAGATTTACATGCTCTGTTGCTTAATATGGAAGGTGCAGGGGATTTAGTTCAGCGTTTGGAGAAATTTACTAAGGGAACTTATTCCGGCATATTCAATAAGTTGACCAATGTTGACATGAAAAGTGGTCTGATGGTTTTTTCTATCAGAGATTTGGAGGATTCATTGCGGCCGATTGCTATGTATATTATTTTGAATTTCATCTGGAATCGAATTCGTTCTTCTATGAAAAAACGACTTTTAATTGTGGATGAGGCTTGGACGATGATGCAACATGAGGATTCAGCTCGTTTCTTGTTTGGACTTGTGAAGAGGGCGCGAAAATATTATTTGGGAATTACTACAATTACTCAAGATGTTGAAGATTTCGTAAAATCTGCTTATGGAAAGCCGATTGTTACTAATTCATCTATGCAATTACTACTAAAACAGGCCCCCGCGTCTATTAATATATTGCAGAAGGTTTTTAATTTGACCGAAGGGGAAAAGTATATGCTACTTAATTCTGGTGTTGGACAGGGCCTCTTCTTTGCAGGTCTCAAACATGTGGCTATTCAGATAATTGCTTCGTATATTGAAGATAAGATTATTACAACAAATCCAGAGGAAATATTGAGGAATTTAAGTACAGAGTCTGAAGAAACCTACGAGTAGGTGATCAGTTACTTCAAATGATTAATTGCTGCATCAAGCTGTGGATCTTGTCCGGCTTGGCGTTGTGCGTTTGTTATGCTCACAGTTTGGTTCGGAGACAAGCCAGTGTGGTCAATATTTCTTCCCAGTGAAGTTAGCCATTTTGCAATAGTTAGCTTGAGAGAGGAATTATCATCATAATTAGTGATTTCTTGCACACTGCCTTTGCCAAAAGTGGTGGTTCCAATTGTCCATGCAATATCATAGTCTTGTAGGGCACCGGCAAATATTTCTGATGCAGAGGCCGAGCCTTCATTGACTAAAACCACAATTTCCCAGTCTTTTAATTGTCCCTCTCCTTCTGAATAGTACTTTGTTTGCTGGCCGTTATTATCCTCTGTTATAAATTCTACTTGTCCTGATTTTAGGAAATACTCCAGAATTACTTTTGTGCTGGAAAGATAGCCTCCTGGATTGTTTCGGACGTCAATAATTAGTTTCTTAGATCCATTGTCGATGATTTCATTTACATGGTTGGTAAATTCATCTCCGCTGGACTCGGTGAACTGATCAATTCTTAAATAATTAATATTGTTTCCAACAATGTTTCTCTGAATGGCTTCAATAGTGATTTTTTCTCGTATGATGTCAAAATTCAGGATTGCATTGTCTCTTTTTATTTTCATTTTTAGTAATGTCCCTGCTTTGCCTTTAATTTGGGTAATTATTTGCTCATATGTGTAATTCAAAACACCATTTCCGTTTAATTCAACAATTATATCCTTGCTTTTTAGTCCTGATCTATATGCAGGAGAATTGTTTATTGTTGTTACAATTATGTACTGTCCTTCGATTTCCTCAATAACCGCTCCGATTCCTTCATATCCTTCTGGAATGTATACGTAGGATTCTCCTTCTTGATCAGGTGTATGAAACGTGGAATAAGGGTCATCTAATGTATTTACCATTCCGTTGATCGCCCCATATATTAAATAGTCATCTGATATTCTCTCTTGATAGAGAAATGAATCGTGAATTCTGCCCCAGGTATCTACCATTAGTCCAAATTTTTCATTTTCAAGTAGTTTTTCTTCTGAAAAAGTTAGATTTTCTGTGCTGACTGGGGGGGAAACTGTGATAGTGACATGTCCTTCTGTGCTATTTTGTAAAGATAAGGTGGCGTTTTTCGCTTTGAAAAGCAGAATTGCTGCGTCGCCTCTGGTTAATGTGAGATTTGGTCGAAAATCTTCTCGGTTGCTTTCGATATAAATGCCGTGTGCTTTTGCAGCTGCATAGACAGGGGAGATGGGATGGTTAACTCTTATATCAATGAAGAGTTCTTGGTTGCTAGGCGTGCTGAGAGGGGTGGGGATGCCATAAATTCTCATTGTCAAAACAAGCGCTTCTTGCCTGGTTAACGTTTCTTCTGGGTGAAATTCTTCATTAAGTACGTTAGTTAATGCTCGAATTTCCAGTGCTTTTCGAATATATGGGGAAAACCAACTATTTTCGGGGACGTCACTATATCCTGTAAAATGATTGGCTCCTTGTACTGGTTCAAAGCCCAAGTATGCCATTGATGCTTTGAAAAACGCTGCCTTGTTAATGGGCTCTGTTGGTCTGAAATTCCCAGATTCGTTTAAGGAAATAGCGTTGTGATTTACCAAATCCAGATACACACCATGTTCTGCATTACTACTGAGAACGTCGTTAATTCTTGTGACGTTGGCAAAGGCCCCGTTGCTAAAACTGAAAGAAAATATGAAAACAATGGAAATGAACGCGCTAAGGGGGATGTTTTTCTTCAATTTAGTGGGCATTTGGTGAGTTTATGGATGAAATGATTCTACACTACTTCAACTCTAAGTAAAATTTGTGAACGCTACTTGTGAGGAATTGACCCTTTGGGCTCTAATATGGTATAATATGGGGATTAATTATGCGATTAACTGAATGAAAAAACTGCTATTACATCTCATGCATGGATTGACACTGATGGTCTTGGCTTTGGGGGTGTTTGGTTTATCATTTATATATGAAAATGATTTTGTTCAAACAGTTGTTTTAAAGAGTGATAAACAAGTTCTTCTTAGTGTTGATGATGGTGTTTTGCTTGAGTTGAATCGAGGAGAAGATTTGAGTGAAATCGCTAATAATGCAATTGTTGAGGTAGGAGATGTTGTATATACAGATGAAGTTACAAATGTCATTTTTCGATTTGCGGGAGATGGTGAATTGAGATTAGATAAACAAACACGTGTTTCATTGGTCCGTATGGACACTGAAAAATTACAGTATACTTTTAAGTTAATGGAGGGAAGAGGATGGTTGGTAAATTCTTATAGTAATGCAGATGTAGTTTTGCTATTAGATGGAGCTGCGGTTTTTCCCGGACAGAGTGTTGTTATGGTCAAGCAGGAATCTGAAAAAGCGAAAGTATATGTTCATGCACAGAATACTGATTTAGGAATTACTAGCACTGATATTCAAGGTACAGAGGAGTTAACAATAAATTCTCCAGAGGTAATTAATAAGTTGTATTTACCACAAGGAACAGCTGCAACTGTCTTTGCGAAGAAAGTTAGAGATAATCAGGAAACCATAAAGAAGCTGCTTTTCTCAAAAATGGTTAAAGAATTTCAGTATAGTATTTTTAACAAAAATGAATTAATTACTGATATTTGGCTGGTTAATAATGTTTCCGAGGATATTAAAATGACTGCAAAGATTAGAGACGAGAGACTAAAGAAAATTCGAACTAGAGGACTGAAATATTCGTCTTTGGATGCTTCAAATTATCAGGTTGATGGTGCTGTAAAGGATTTTTACAATGTTTTGACTTTCTCTGACAAAAGAGTGGGTCAGAGAAATTTAGAGGCTCTATATGATTTGCTATATGATTCGCAATATTTGTTTGATTATGGACGTACGGAAGAGGCGGAGGAAAGACTTGAATCGTTTACTACTTTTGCCAATCAATTGTTTCTGGTTTATGGGGATGACTTAAAACAAACTTATATTGAAAGGGTCAAAGAGGAATATGAATATTTATCTTTTGCAAATCCAAGCGATTCGCTGTTTGGATTAAAGCAAGTTTTGCAGGGGATTTATTTGGATTCAGTTAAGGGGCAGGTAGAGGAAGTTGATATGAAATTTAGATTTTTAACTGAGGATTTACTGACTCTTGGGTATCATGCAGCGAATAATAATGTGGCTGATATTGATGAAATTTTCACAAGCTATATGGATGCTTTCAAAGATTTAAATGTAATATATGGAGAAGTGTTGAAACAAAATCCTGATTTGATACAAAGACAGAACCAGGGGTTGAATAATGTTTTTGTTCAAAATTCAAGTATGTATAGGCAGACGTTTTTTACTAATAAACTTTTTGTTGAAAATAAATATTTGTCGCTATTGCCTGCTAGTGAGAATAAATATGAAGAAATTCAAAATATAATTTTGCAAAGAATTGATTTTCTGAGTCGTTTGGAAAACTATTATTTGAATGGAGATGTCCCATTAGTTGATGCGCAGAATATTTTAACCCTGCTTTTTTCAGAAATCAGTAAAATAGAATTGCCTGATACATATCAAGTTGCTATCAAACAGTTATTTGATGAAAGAATAGAAGATTTTGGTGTGTTTTTTAGATTCTTGAGTTCGCAGGAGTATGTAAGTTCCAGCGTGCGAGGGGCCACTCCAAGAGAGAGATTTGAGCAATTTAAGAAAGATAATAAAGATTTAGTTCAGAGTAATATTATGAATACCGAGATTATGGAAAAGGCTGCAGAAGTAGGGAATATATATGAACTTGGCAAAATTGTTGATGAAACAGAGACTAAGCCGATTATTAATGAGGAGATTATAGAAGTAGAAATTGATTCTGAAGTTACAATAAAAGAAAATGAGGTAGTTATTCCTCCAGTAGACGAAGTTGAAAAACCAAAGGTGCCAAGGGTAAGGCCTTCTAATTGAATAAAATAAAAATTGTCTTTTATCTGCAAGTTGTTTAGAATAGTGCAGGTCTTTATCGGACTGCCATACTTTATGTAATTTAATATAGATGATTCAAAAGACTTCTAGTGACTATGGTGCACAGAATATTACTGTATTGGAGGGACTACAAGCCGTGCGTAAGCGTCCTGGTATGTATATTGGTACAACGGATGTAGGTGGACTTCACCATCTAATAAAAGAAATTGTTGATAATTCTATTGATGAAGCGATGGCTGGCCATTGTTCGGATATTAACGTTGTTGTTCAGAAAGATGGTTCAATTTCTATTGAAGATAATGGACGTGGAATTCCTGTTGATCTCCATAAGAAAACTGGCAAAAGTGGCTTGGAGACTGTTCTAACGGTTTTACATGCTGGTGGAAAGTTTGGTGAAGGAGGAGGATATAAGGTTTCTGGTGGTTTGCATGGTGTTGGGGCTTCTGTTGTGAATGCTCTATCAAGCTCTCTTATTGCAGAAGTGTATCGGGATGGGAAAATTCATCAGATGAAATTTAAGCAAGGAAAGTCACTTGGTGGTTTAGAGACTGTGGGTGATACGAGTAAAACAGGTACAAAAATCACTTTTCTGCCGGATGATACGATTTTTGAAAGTATTGAATTTGATTTTGATACGATTGTTTCACGTTTAAGACAACAGGCATATTTGACTAAAGGGGTTTCGATTCGTCTGCAGGACTTGCGAACAGGTAAGGCCAATCAATTCTATTTTGAAGGTGGGATTATGTCCTATGTTCGTCATATGAACGAAAACAAGGATTCTATTGGATCTATCTTTTATTTGGATAAAGAGGTTGATGAAGGATCAATTGAAATTGCTTTGCAATATACCAATTCTTTCAACGATCAGGTCTTAACATTTGCAAATACAATTCATACGCCTGAAGGTGGTATGCATTTAACTGGTTTCAGGTCTGCATTGACTCGTACTTTGAATACTTATGCCAGAGCAAACGCTTTTTTGAAGGAAAAAGAGGATAATTTAACAGCTGATGATGTTCGTGAAGGTTTGACTGCGATTATTTCTGTAAAAATTGCTGATCCTCAATTTGAGGGTCAAACAAAGAGTAAGCTGGGGAATTCTGAAATGAGAACTGCGGTAGAGAATGTCTTTGGGAATGAGTTCTCACAATATTTAGATGAAAATCCTTCGGAAGCTAAAGTAATGTTTTCAAAATGTGCTTTGGCTGCTCGAGCCAGGATGGCTGCACGAGCGGCGCGTGATGCGATTGTGCGAAAAGGAGCGTTAGAGGGTATGACTTTGCCAGGGAAACTGGCGGATTGTTCTTCTAAGGATGCTGAGAATTCAGAAATATACTTGGTTGAGGGTGATTCTGCCGGAGGATCTGCCAAACAAGGAAGGAATCGTGAAACTCAGGCAATCTTGCCTTTAAAAGGTAAAATTTTGAATGTGGAGCAGGCTCGTATGGATAAAATATTGGGTTTTGCTGAAATTAAAGCTTTGATTATTGCTTTGGGGACTGGAATTGGAGAAACTTTTGATATTTCCAAACTGAGATATCATAGAATTGTAATAATGACTGATGCTGATGTAGATGGCGCTCATATCCGAACATTGTTACTTACATTGTTTTATAGACAACTACGTCCAATTATTGACGGTGGCTATTTATTTATTGCACAGCCACCCTTGTATAAGTTGGAACAAGGGAAAAAGATTTTGTATGCTCTCACTGAGGAGGAAATGGAGCTTTTAAAGCTACAATTTCCGAATCCAGAGAAAATACAACCACAACGGTACAAAGGTTTGGGTGAAATGAATCCTGAGCAGTTGTGGGAGACAACCATGGATCCGGACAAACGGTCTATGTTGAAAGTGTCTATTGATGATGCGGAGAATGCGGATAAGGTTTTTGAGACTTTGATGGGGGCAGAGGTGGCGCCGAGGAAGAAATTTATTCAAGCGCATGCCAAGGCGGTTCAAAATCTTGATATTTAACCCATGGTGTTTTACGAATGTGGGGGAGGGAAGCTCAGTTCACAGTTTTTGTAATGGACTTTGCCTTAAACGGTTATATATGGTTGTATAGTACAAGAGACTTAATAATTAACTAATAAATATGTTTAAAAAGATTTTAGCCTCTATATTAGTAGGAATGTTTATGTTTGCAGGAGCGGCTTCTGCTATGGTGGATTATACCTATAGTGATGTTGACACTGATACTGACTACTTTGACTCCATTTATTGGGCTGTAGAGCATGGGATTGCTACAGGTTATGGGGATGGAAGGTGGGGACCGGATGAGTGTGTGAGACGGGCAGAGTTGATGAAGATGGTTATGGAGTTTGAGGGTGGACAGATCTTGACTACCGATCAACCTTCAACTTTTAGTGATGTTAAAATGGATGATTGGTTTTTCAATTATGTTAGTTTAGCTCATGCATATGGTTATATCGACGGTTATCCGGATGGTACTTTTCAGCCTAATCGATGTGTCAATAGAGCAGAAGCAATGAAAATTGCAGTTAATGTCTTGGTTGGTAGCAATGGGCTGGATTCGTCTGGTGGACCAGTAATGTATGATGATAAGCTGGTTGAGGATATTTCCATTGGAGATTGGTTCGGACCATATGCGAGGATATTATTTAAAAACCGTCTAATAGGGACAAACCATACTATCTTTGCAAATGAGATTGCTGGAACCAGAACTATCAAATTCTTTCCTGGTGACAGTATGACCAGAAAGGAAGTTGCTGAGATGATGCATAGAATTAGTAAATATATATCGGAGAGAGAGTTATTAATTTGACAAGTACATGCGTGACAGACTAGTATCTGATGCGTCTTGTATTTATTTAATACCAAAGAAAGGAGGTAATTTATATGGCAGTAAAAGTTATAAGAAATCCAAAGGAATCCCCAGATCGTTTGATTGCAAGATTTAATAAGAAAATGCAATCTAGTCGTATTATTGTTCGACTTAAAGTTCGAAGGTATTTTAGAAAACCTCTAAAGAAGAGACAAATTAGATCAGCTGCGATTATGAGAGATATGTATCGTGGAAAGAGAGAAAAAATGAAATTCTATTAGGCCATTTGGAGATAGAACTTTGTTGATTATTTGTGGAAAGAGATTAAGCTTCTGATTTTGTGTAGTATTAAGTTAGTCTTTTGTGTAAGCCGAGAAGGTTTGAGTTTTAGTGTTTTTTCTTAAAGTTCTAATACTGAATTTCATGAATTCAATAGGTGGTGTTTTACAGAGGGCAAAGGAATCTAAATTGTTGGCAAATTTGGATGCAGAAGTTTGGTTGGCACATTTGTTAGACAAGGATCGAATATATTTAATCAAGAATCCCTCTGAAATATTGGAAGGAGGTGTTCTTGATGGTTTTTGGGATGGGGTGAAGAGGATGGAGGTGGGGAAACCTTTGGCTCAGCTTACTGGGACAAAGGAATTTTATGGAATGGGTTTTGTGATAAATGAGCATGTTCTTATTCCGCGGCCGGAGTCGGAATTATTGGTTGACCTTACCAAAGAATACTTGAAAAAGCGCAAATCAGACGATTTTGTGACTGTTGTGGATATTGGGACTGGATCTGGGTGTATTTTGCTTGCGATACTGAAGGAATGCGCTGGTGTAGAGGGCGTTGGGACTGAAATGTCTGGGCAGGCTTTGGAGGTGGCCAAGAAGAATTCACAAATACATGGATTAGAGGAAAGAGTTACTTGGATAGAGGGTGATTTAATGGAGCAGGTAACTGATAAATGTGAAATCATTGTTGCTAATCTTCCATATATTGGAACTAAAAAATTCAATTTCATTGCGAGTAATGTTGCGGAGTTTGAGCCAGATATCGCTTTGTATGGAGGAAAAGATGGTTTGGATCTATATAGGCGGATGTTTCAGCAGTTAGCTGAAAAAGATTGGCAACCTGGGCTAATTGTTGGAGAGTTTGGCTTTGGACAACATGAGGAAATGGAAAAACTACTAAATCAATATTACAATGGAGAGGATTTTCGAATTATTCCTGATCTGGCTGGTATACCGCGTGTCTTTGTGATAGATTCTGCTTCGTAATATACTGATATTTTGGAAGATAAACTCAAGTACATATGATATTGGACAAACTGCAAAACTTAGAGGACGAGTATTTGAAGTTGGAGGAACAATTGGTTGATTCAGAAATAGTTTCTGATCATGAGCAGTATTTGATAATAACTCGAAGACATAAGGAACTTTCTCGTGTTGTTGATCTATATCGTGAATGTAAAAAGGCACAGCAGCAGATTGATGATTCTGAAAATATTCTTGAAAATGAGTCGGATGAGGAAATGAAGGAATTTGCGAAAGAACAACTAAAATCTGCAAAAGAAAACTTGGAAAAACATGAAGAAGAAATTAAAGTTGAGCTTTTACCGAAAGATCTGAATGATTTTAAAAATGCTATTGTTGAAATTCGAGCAGGGGCTGGCGGGGAAGAAGCGGCTTTGTTTGGAGGAGAGTTGAGTCGAGCGTATATTAAGTACCTGGAGGATCATGGATATAAGATAGAGATGGTTAGTAAGAGTGAGGCTCAGGCTGGTGGGATTAAGGAAATGATTTTTAACGTATCTGGTGGTGAAATGCCATACGGGATCATTAAATATGAGTCAGGGGTTCACAGGGTGCAGCGTGTTCCTACAACAGAGAGTAAGGGGAGGGTTCATACTTCTACCATAACTGTGGCTGTGTTGCCTGAAGCAGAGGATGTTGATGTTGCAATAAAGGATATAGATTTGAAAATTGATGTATATCGGTCAAGTGGTCCGGGTGGGCAAAGTGTGAATACTACTGATTCTGCTGTTCGAATTACTCATTTGCCTTCTGGTTTAGTTGTGTCGATGCAGGACGAAAAGTCTCAATTAAAGAATAAGGCAAAGGCAATGCAGGTTTTGCGTAGTAGATTATATGCTTTAGAACAACAAAAACGACAAGATGAGCTGGGGGAACAAAGGTTGGCTCAAATTGGGACAGGGGATCGTTCAGAAAAGATACGTACGTATAATTTTCCTCAAGATAGAGTCACTGATCATCGAATAAATAAGAGTTGGTCGAATTTACCCGGAATTATGGAGGGGAATATGCAAGATATTGTTGAATCTCTTCGAATGGAGGATCAAGCACAGAAGTTGGCTGAGGCGGCTGGGTAGTGTGCCATGGGTGGTAATGGGATAAGACATGAAGTTAGAAGGATTTCATGTCTTGTTAATGTTGTCTTGTTATCCTACCCCGGGTGGGCGGGGGATAGGGATGGGTTTTAGAATAGGTCTTTGGTGTCTTGCCATGCTTTCCCAAGACTGTCAGAGATTCCGCCGAAGTTTGGTATTAGTTTTCCAACAGATTCTTGCAATGAGATGAATCCATCTCTTAGTCCGTTGATGTTATTATTCAGCGCATCAAGATATTCTTTCATGATGCTATAAAAATAGTATCCAATGCCCAGAAGCACAAGATAGGGGATTGCTTGAATAAAAAAGTGTATGACTGCATTTCTAAATTCCTCTTTTTCCTTTTTGAGGTGGAAATCTAATAATTTGTGTAGAGTTTTATTTTGTTCTGTCAGCAAATCAATTACAATTTGATTGTTGTTTTCCATTTTTTGAATTAAATTTTCAACTGTAGTATAGGGAAACCTTCTAAAATCACAAATGATGATATCATTTGTTTCTCATAGGTAATTAAAAGTTAATATGCTTATCGATTCACATTCACATCTACATTTTCACAAGAGTTTTCCTGATTTTAAGGAGGTTGTTGAGCGGGCTGAAGATGCAGGGGTTATGCAACAAATACTAATTGGTTGTGATATGCGTGATTCAGTACGTGCATGTGAGTTTGTTCAGAAAAAGGATGGGTTGAATTGGACTATTGGCGTTCATCCTCATGATGCACATGAAGTCACGCATCAAAACTTACGTATTATGCGCGATGTGTTGAGTCGTACTGGAGAATTTACAGATTTGGTTAAGGGCCCCGTCGCAATTGGAGAAATTGGATTAGATTACCACAGAAATATTCGCCCGCAGGATGTTCAAAAAGATGGGTTTATTAAACAGTTAGATATGGCTAAGGAGTTTGATTTGCCTGTGGTGGCTCATATAAGAAATGCTTTTGATGATGCTTCAGAGATAGTTAATAAAAGTGGAATTAAAAAACTTGTTTTACATTGTTTTACAGGAAGCATTGAAATGGCTGAGTGGGCTTGGGGGCATGGGTATCTGATTTCTTTTACGGGGGCTGTTACATTTCCACAGAATACTGCTCTTATGGAAGTGGTTCGCCAAACTCCTGATAATTTATATATGTTGGAGACAGATTGTCCTTTCTTGGCACCACAAATACATCGAGGCAAGCGGAATGAACCTGCTTTTGTACGTGATATTGCGGTTCATGTGGCACAACTGAGAGGTGAGTCTATTGAAAAAGTAGCTGCGGATACAACTGCTAATGCAGAACGGTTTTTTGGAATTTAGGTGAAAATTAGGTTTGCTGCTTCTGCAAGGTCGCTGACTGAAATGATTTTTCCTGATTCTCTGTTTTTTATATGATCTGGTACTTTTGTAGTTACAACATTTTTAAAGCCAAGCTTATGTGCTTCTTTGACACGTTTTTCTAAGTGACTAACTGGTCTTAATTCTCCGGATAGGCCGATTTCTCCAAGAAAAACGGTATTGTCTGGCAAGGGGAGCTTTTTATACGAGGAAATAATCGCCATAGCTACACTTAAATCTACAGAAGTTTCCTGGAGTTTGAATCCACCTACCACATTTACGAAAATATCTTGATTGTTGATATTTACTTTTAGATGTTTTTGCAAAACCGCTGCAAGCATTTGTAGGCGGTTTAAATCGAATCCGTTTGCGGTTCTTTTTGGATATCCGAAGACAGTTGGATTGGTGAGGGCTTGGATTTCCAGCAATAGTGGGCGGCTTCCTTCTAAGGTTACTGTGATTGCAGATCCCAGAGCGTTTTTTTTGCGCCCTTCTAAAAAGATTTCTGATGCATTTGCTACTTCACTTAGTCCATGTTCGCCCATTTCCATTATGGCAATTTCGTTTGTGGAGCCAAAGCGGTTTTTGAGGCCTCTGATGAGTCTGAGTTGTTGGTGTCTTTCACCTTCAATAAAGAGCACTGTGTCGACAAGGTGTTCTAAAACTTTAGGGCCAGCCAGTTCGCCTTCTTTGTTTACATGCCCAACTATGAGGCATGTTATGCCGCGGCTTTTGCAGTGCTCCATCAGTTTTTCTGTGCAATACCGGATTTGGGTTATGCTGCCGGGGAGGGAGCCGATGTCTAAGGAATAGACCACTTGAATTGAATCAATCACTATCAAATTTGGTTGTTCTAATTCGAGTTGTCCGAAAATGTTTTCCAGACATGTTTCAGGTAAAATGGAGATTTTGTCGGAGGAGATCTTTAGTCTATTGGCGCGCGAGGCGATTTGTTCGACGGATTCTTCTCCGGAAATATATAATACTGAGTTATTCGCTAATACTGTGTCTGCACAGAGTTCCAAAGTGAGAGTTGATTTGCCAATTCCAGGCTCTCCGCTGAGTAGAATGAGACTGCCTGTTTTTATGCCCCCTCCAAGAACAGTGTTCAAGTCTGTAAAGCGAGTTTTTATTCTTTTGTCTACAGAGGTGAATTGAGTGTCAAGAAGAACGGGTTTGATGATGGCCTTGTGTTGATGACGTTGTGCAGTAATTGAATTACTTTTTGGCGCGATTATTTGGGTTTCTTCTTTGAAAGTGTTCCATTCTTTACAATCAGGGCAAAGACCTTGCCATTTTGGTTTTTCAAGTCCGCACTTTTCGCAAATAAAGATGTTTTTTACTTTCATTTTGTGTTGGTTAAGGCTTGATAATATACTTCCTCGGTTTTTTTTGCCATTTTTTCAACTGAGAAGTCTTTCCAATGTTCTTGGCCTTTGGTTGCAAATGTATTTCTTAGTTTTTCATCTTTAAGCAGTTTGATGAGAGCCTTGCTTAGAGAATCTTTTTGTCCAGGTTTCACTAGTAATCCCAGTTTTTCAGAAGATATTATTTCTGGAATTCCTCCTACGTTGCTGGCGATAATTGGTAGACCGTTTTGCATGGCTTCCAAAACAACTATTCCAAAAGCCTCTTTTAGACTGGGTAACACGAAGATGTTACTGGCTAGCATCAATTTTTCTATGTCATCTCTTTGTCCAAGCAGGATAACTTTTTTCTCCAGACGTAAGTTTTTTATGAGTTTTTCTAATTTGTTGCGTTCAGGCCCTGATCCTGCAATTACTAATTTTACGTTATCTACCTTGTTAACTACTTTTTTAAAAGCGTTGATCAAATATTTGTACCCCTTTCTTGGGTGCAATGCCCCAGCAGAGAAAACAATTTTAGTTTCCTGGCCTGCGTGAAAGTCATCTTTTTTAAGATGGTGTTTATGTTGCTCTGATAGCTCTGTAGACGCTTTTTCTATTCCATTGTGAATGGTTATTGTTTTATTTGCCGAAGCTGGATAGAGGTCGTTGAAAAGTGTTTGGTTTGCCAGTGATACAGTAATAATCCTTTTACATTGTCCGAGAGTTAATTTTTTATAAATTTTCTTGTGGCCAGTGAGTGGAAATGGGTCATGTTCAGTGGTTACTAGTGGAATGTTGTTGAGCCAGGCAGCAGCAAAAGCATATTTGCACGCAACAGGGTTCCATATATGCGCATGGATTATTTCTGGCTTATGTTTTTTGATAATTTTGTTTAGCTGTGTGAGGTTGGAAGGGGAGTTTTTGTTGGGAGTGTCAGTAATTATCGTTTCAATTTTGTTTTTTGCAAGCTCTTTACACCATTTCTCTAAGTTTTTGCTCTTTCTACAGACGATAATCGGATTGAAGTTTTTTCTGTTGAGTGATTTGGCCAAAAGCAGCATGTGCTTTTCTGCTCCACCATAGAGTGGAGTGTCTGTGTAAAGAAGGATTTTGTGAGTTTTACTCATGAATATTGTGATGCAGTGTGCTGTGGATTTGATATTAAACTTTTTTATGAGCTCTGCAAATAATCATGGATTGGCCTGATGGAAAAATATACGTACAAAATATGTTGAATTAATTTATTGTCCATGATAATTTTGTCGAGCGAAAATGAGACTTGGTGCGGGCGAGTAGCTCAGTTGGTAGAGCAGTCGGCTCTTAACCGAAAGGTCCCGGGTTCGAACCCCGGCTTGCCCACCAAAAAGTATGTAACCCGTGAGCTATGGGGGTTGTCTTCTAGGCTTGTGTTTTGTTTTATACAAACTCATTTGTTGAATTGCAACAAGGGGTAATTAATTGTATAATTAGAGGAATTTAACGTTTTTTGAATGGCGGAAAACAATAGTGAAAAAGGTGTTACGAATAATGATAAAAAGGAAATTTTATCTAGTGTTTTGAAAAGAACATATAAACATTATGAGAAAGCGGTTCATGAAAGAGAACTAGAGAAAATGGGAAAACAACTAAATAAATAGAATATGGGGATAAATATAAATAAAAATTCTGTGAAAGTCTCTGAAGATATGTCAGATATTATTGAAATGTCCCAGAAAAATGATGCAATTATGCCGGATTCTGAGGTTATTCCTTTGTTTACTAAATTAAGGTCTATTGTAGATGGTTATGATTTACTTTTAAAAGAATCTCTGCACAAAGCGATAATAGGGGAGGTAAATAAATACAATAATGATCATCCAGAAAAGAAAGTAACCACTTTGCAGGTTTATACGTGGATTCTTGGTGATGAAAATCGGGCTAGAACTGAAATTAGAAAAGCTGTGGGGGCAACATTGACAAGGGCAAAGGAACGGACAGATCCGAATGAAGCGTTTGGCACATGGCCGGGACAGTCAGACATTGATGTAAATAGATTTAGTTTGGACGCTCTTATGAATGGGTATATTTCAGGCGTTAAGCAACAACATCTGCCAACGCTTAATATAGGAAAATTAGAAAGTTTTTTAGGTTCATTCAGTCAACTTTCTTTGGCACAAAATGAAACTGATCTGTTAAAAAGAATATTTTTAGAGAGAAATACTGAGCTCAGACAGTACCCAGAAAAAACTCATCACATAGTATTGTCGCTAATCTCTTCACTCAAAGCTTTTTGCAATGGAAACGCGACTGTAGATTATAATTTTGATGAGTCTTCAATAAAACACCAGATACTAAGTGATTATAGTGAAACTTTAAGTGGGTCTAGAGAAATTATGTCGAATATTGATGGGAGAATGCGAGGTATTTCCATTATCTTGGATAGTTCTTCATCTTATTATTTCCAAACACTTAAACAAGTTCTCCAAGCAAAAAAAAATGAATCAGATTTTTCGCTTAAGTGCTTATTTAAGGATGAATCATATAAGACAAAATTTATAGAGTATCTTAAACAGCAAAATTTTCAGTATCCACCACCAAATTTATTATTTGTGAATGCAAATGATACTAGCATTGGTAGATTTGATGTGTGGGCAAGAGATGGGGCTGTTCGTTTGTCTAATGGCACTATTATTGAACCAAAAAAACATTATTCAAAGGGAAACGCTGCTGCTTATGATAGTCTGATACCGGTTGAAGGAAGTGATATTGTTCAGTCAGAATTGGTTTTTCAGGGTGGGAATATGAGAGCAACAGATAATATGCTATTTTTAGGGTCTGATGATATTTTTGATACAATTCATGCAAATAAGCATTTAGTAGAAAGATATAATCGGGACCATGATAAATGTGTGAAATATGTAGTAAGGTTATTTGAAAAAGAGTTTGGCAAAAAAGTTATGGTAATTGGAAAGATGGCTATTGGTAAACGTAAAGTAAGAGAGAAGCAAGGTATATTTCATATAGATATGTGTATGACTCCATTGGGAAACCATGACATGCTATTTGCAGGACCAATTCAGGGGTCTTCACCAAAGCAAAATGAGTTTCTTAAGGAAGAAAGACAAAGATTAGTTGAAAATGGATACAATATAATTTCTTTACCCTATTTTAATAGCGGTGACTTTTATATAACTTATAATAATTCACTTATAGAGAAATACACTGACAGCGGTGGTAAAAAAGTAAAAAAGGTTTATCTACCGCAGTACTATGCTGGGAAAGAAGATGATCCAGTATATAGTTATTCAGTTGGGGATCAACAACTAGATTTGGAAAAAATGAACAAAGAAGCTATGGAAGTGTATAAGCAACAAGGTTTTGAGGTAGTCCCAATTGATATTTCTGTGAGCATAATTTCAAGATCTGGATCACTGAATTGTTTGACGTTTGAAGATAGATAAGTCAATTTCCACCCCTTTACTATAAAGTTAAATTTGCAAGAGTAGGAAAATTACATTTTTGTTATACAGAGTAGTAAAAATGCATTTTGCCTAACAGAAACCTATACGAAAATATTTGTATTAAATCAAGTAAGTTTTCGCTACAATCCAACCTCGGCTTTAAGTCGTAGGCTAAGATGATGCTATCGTTTTTCCACTCAAGGCCTATTAGCTACTCCGTAGAGATCCACACATTTCTTCAATTCCGGATTTATATGTGCTGAACTTGTCGGCTTCTACTGTTGCGGCACATTTAACGCCATAATCGTCTTTACCTTTAAGCTTTTTTATAAAAAACATATGGGTTTTTGAGTTGCTGCCGCCTTTTAGTATCGCTCCCGTCGCATCGTTTAACTCAAATTTTTCGATGTCCTGACCATCCCATCCTCGCATTGTCTTGTATGCTTCAATTTGCGCGTCCACAGTACCAAAGTCAGAGAAATACTCAGCAATACTCACAGTTCCTACAAGATAATCTACGGTTTTGATAGTTCCGCCATATTGGCTATTACAAGTCCAAAGACCGTCGGACGAACAATCAATTGAAACTGGAGTGCCATCAACAGTGGGCTGTATTGTAGCTTCACTTTTAGGTTCTTCGGAAATACTACTTTCTGGCGCGGGCGTGCTTTGTTTCCCACTAAAAGAATTGCAACCAGAAAGGGAAAGAATGGAGATGCCAATCAGACTGGCTATGATGAGTTTATTCATTATTTTGTGATTTATTAATATTTGTGCCAAGTCTAACATAATTCAAGAATTTGACTTGAAGATCGCTTATAGAGTAGTTTTGTTTCTTAATATTTAATTTTTTGAATTATGACTGAAAGTGAAAAAAACCGTGATATTGATGTATGTGATGGTGATACAGAAGCGTCCAAAGAAAGTTTTACACCAGAAGAGCTTCTTGTATTAGAGAAAACAATTATTAGAATTCCCCTCGCTGATCAGGCTGGATTCATGTTAAGAGTGCGAAAAGCTAAAAAAGTGGGCGTTTCTATTGAGGATTTAAAAATTAGGGAGACTTCTCGGGAGGCTCTGACTGAAGAAGAGTTAGAGAAGAGAGCTGCAAAAGCCGTGATTGAAAGAACTTTGAAGGAAGAGAAGCCTGTAGATGAAATATCTGTTAGGGTCGGGGACAATCGGTCAAAGTTGAATTATGCTATTCAGCAAATGATAGTTGATGCTGGCTTCTTTGTTAAAGGGCAGCGGGGTACGTCAGATAAGACGGTTCATACAAGCAGATTAACTAGAGAAGATATTGATGAAATTCTGGATGGTGATGAAAAATTGGAAAAGTAATCTCTGTGTCTTGGACGGGTAGAATGGGTTTTACTATTAGTTACCTTCATTTAGCCCTGTTTTTGTGTTATAATAAACGGATTAATATTCAAATGTTATACCATGAAAAATAAAGAAAATTTCGTTGGACTGATGGTACTGATGATTACTGCAATAATGTTGCCGTTAATTGTTGGGGCAGTTCCACCGGTTGGCCCTCCAAATGGTGTTACTGATGCGGGCTTTAATAGTGTTTCTGCAGCTGCGATTATCCAGAATACTAATTTTTTGGTACAGGCGGATGGGGATATTTTCAACCCCTCGCATAATTCTCTAAGATTTGCTGATAAAGATGGTGTTGAGTTTTTAAATACTGATGCTGCTTATGAAATACTTTCCGAGAGTGTTAGTATGCAGTCGGGCGCTCTTGTTGTGACTGGGTCATCAGGAAATGACCAAATGGAGGTTGCTAGTGATGGTGATCAATGGAAAGTTAATGTAGATTATAATGGGTCCCATGTAGATGAATTATGGTTTGAAAAGAGTATTGTGGATTTCATTGTTGTTTATTCCATGGCAGGAAATGATAATATTGACACGCGGGATGTGGACATACCAACAATAATTTCCGGTGGTTCTGGAAATGATAATATTGATACTGGAGATGGAAACGATACAATTTTTGGAGGCGCTGGAATTGATCAGATTAATGCTAATGCAGGAGAAAATATTATATATCCAGATGCAGAAGGTCCAGATAAAGAAGATTCAGTAGTATTACGCGTTTCACAGACTGGGGAGCTTTCCAATCCATCACCTGAGAACTCTGGCATGGTTCAAGTGAATGATGATTTTAATGTTTTGGGGGCTGTGACAGCAGAAGAATTTCCTGGCTTAACTATGTCAAGGTTACCTTCTTTATATGATCCTTCAGATGATACTAGGTCATGTGCACAGATAGGTGACACGTACTGGGACGGTCAGCAATTTGTGAATTATCATGTTTGTATTAGTCCAGTTTAATGCTGGAGGTTTCGTTATAAACTTTTTCACATTCTATAACTAAGTCCGGTTTAGCCAGGTTTTTACACAAAGAAATGTCTTTATTAGAAATAGCATCACTGAAAATTTTGTTGTTTTTGCATAGCTCGACCAAGCTTTGATCTTCTAAAGAATCACAATTTTCATATGCCCCGTTTTCAACTATGCTGGTATATGCCTTTTCATTGGTTGTTTGTAATACTTTTTCATTATCTATTCTTTGTCTGATTTGAATTTTCGTTTTACAGCTTTCTTTTTTGTCTTCACTGGACAAGCTTTTGCATAGAGATTCGTCTAAGTTATTAACTGCTTCTTTTTGAAAAATTGCGTCTTTTACATCTAAATTGCATTTTTCTTTAAATTCTTGCTCATCTATTTTTTCACAATAACCAATATCTAAGAATTTTAGCGCTCCGGTATATGCCATGGTTTCTGCCTCGCTGTGAGCTGCTGTATTATTAGATGTAGAATTGATTTCTTGGCAGCCTGTCAAAATCACTGCTGAAATTACTAGTAAAATGAGTGCTTTTTGGATTTTCATATTTGTGTCCTTATTGGTTTGTGTTTTCGGGGCATAGTTTAGCAGTAATTTACTTATAACAAAAGTAATATGAGAGTTTGGAACCTTTTGTGTGGGGATGTGTTTTGTGGTATAATTATATGATTAATTATTGAAAAAAACATGAAACATAAACATTATTTACTTGGGGCTGCATTGTTGCTATTTGGAGTAATTGTGTGTGTGCCTTTATTGGTTGGGGCAGTTCCTGCTTCTGCTCCGCCAGTTGGAGCAACACATGCAACGTTTAATTCTGTGACCTCTACTACATTTAAGGATAAGGAGGACGATAGTTATTATTTAGATCCTGCAAGTACCAGTAAAATCAATGCATTAGAGTTAACTGGAAATACTACAACTTCCGGAAACATAACTTCTAGTGATTATATTACGACAACTGATGGAATCAATACGGCTGCAATTTATCCAAACGGTGGTATTGGTACAACTGATGGTACTCATGGCATCCTTTTAGCTCCAACAGGAAATATTTGGGTTGAGGCGGAGGGAGCTGGTGGTATGACTTTGAACCAGGTTGGAAATGGTGGTCTAACTATTAACTCTACTACTGGGGGACTGAGAGTTAATTCTTCTACTACTGGTGGAATTGAATTAAATTCTCCTTCTGGTGGAATTGTGAATAATGCTACTGGCGCTCCTGTTCGAGTAAATGATGCTTTTGAAGTTAATGGTGATGTGCGAGTAAATGGTCATCTAAGAGCTAATCGAGTTGGGGGGTATGCTCAGAATTGGGTTCATGTGGTTCCTGTATCAAATGGGGGGTATATAAATCTTCAGGGCGTATGCTCTGATAATGACCAGGTGGCGGTGTCTTGTAGCTATGAAACTAGATATTTTACAGGTGGTATTTGTTCATCAACTGTTGCTAAAGCTGGTGCTGCATTAGACACAGTTGTATACGAACATTATCCTCAGTGGGATTATTCTTCTCCTGGGACATGTAAGATTACTCTTAAAAACAATACCGGAGCGACTCGTTGCGGATGGCTTGAAACAAGATGTTATGATCCTTCTTGGTAATTCATTGTAAATACAGCTAAAGGGAATAACTTTACTTTGTTCTTGCTTGAAGAGTATTTCGGAAAACACTTGCTACATTACTTTATTCTGCAGGTTCTTCAGAAGTTGGGGTATACATTTTTTTGCATGTCTCTATTGTTTCTTTAGTAGAAGCTTGTTCACATAATGCGGGGTTCTGATTGTTTGAGGCTGCATTTACTAAAATATTGAGTTCACAACCAGGTCTCACTTCTTCATCAACCTCTAGACATTTAGTTACGTCACCTTCGTGAATTATGTCATTTGTCTTTACCATTAACTCTTCCATTTTTTTATTTTTTTCAAGTCGAGCTAATTCTTCTTTTTGAACAACCTCAATTTTAATTTTACAGGCTTCTTGTTGATCAGTGTTTGAAAGGTTTTTACATGTCTCAATATCACCTTTAGATAGGGCGTTATTGAGTATTATTTGGTCACTTACGCTAGTTTTACATTCTTTTTTGACTGTTTCTTCGGAAATTTTATCGCAATATGATGTGTCTTCAAGTTGTAGAGCAGCTCCATATGCAGCTCTATCTGTCTCACTCATGATTTTTGTAGTAATAGATGTGGGACTTTCTACTTTTGCCTCTTCAGTTGGCTCTTCAGTTACTGTGACATTAATGCCAGAAGTGCTTTTTATTGGCTGTTGTGTTTCTTCTTGGCATCCAGCAAGAAAAACCGCTGATATTACGGCAAGAATTAATATAATGTTGGTTTTCATGTTTGTTTTACTAAGGAATTGCAATTTCGCTGACTATCTTAGCAGGAAAATGTTTATTTCAAAAGCAATTTGAAGGCTGCTATTGTTTTGAGTGAAACCCTGTTTTGTGTTATAATCAAGAGATTAATTAAAGGAATAAACATGAAACATAAACATTATTTGATTGGGGCAGGAATACTTATACTTGGAGTAGTTTTCTGTGTGCCATTGTTGGTAGGTGCCGCGCCTGGTACTCCTCCACCTGCTGGTGTAACGAGTGCGACTTTTAATACGGTTACTTCTTCTCAGTTTAAGGATAAGGACAATGAGTCTTATTTATTAGATCCTGCGAGTACTAGTTATGTAAATGACATGAGGGCTAGTATTTATTATGATAGAGATAATACTGGATATTATTTGAATCCTGCGAGTACTAGTTATGTAAATGACATGAGGGCTAGTATTTATTATGATAGAGATAATACTGGATATTATACGAATCCTGCGAGTACGAGTAATTTAAATTATCTTTATGCCAATTACGCATATAGTAATGTATACTATGATAAGAATAATACTGCCTATTATGTAGATCCAGGAGGTATTAGTAGCATGAATGTTGTTCGGGCAAGCCAATTTTATGATCGGGAAGATCTTTCATATAGGGTGGATCCGGCTTCTATAAGCATTTTAAATGATGTCAGGGCAAATATGTTCTATGACAAGGGAGATCCTAGCTATTATGTGAATCCAGCTGGTACTAGTCAAATGAGTAATATTACGGCAAGCTATTTAAAGGATAAGGACGATGTTATGTATTCAATAGATCCAAATGGTACTAGTTATTTAAATTCTGTTTGGGGAAATATTTTTTTTGATAAAGGAAATGCAGGATATTATGTTGATCCTGCGAGTACGAGTAATATCAATGCTCTTACTTTAACGGGAAATGTTACTGATACGAATGGTAGTGTTGTTATTGATGACAGTTTAGATGTCAATAGTTGGACGAGCCTATATGGTGGATTCAATATCTATAGTGGTGGGATTAAGAATGGAATTATGGATGTAAGTGGTAATTTTAGAACGAAGGGGGTTGTTACTGCTGGGGATTCTGATCTTAATCTTGTGACTCCAGCTACCGTTACTTTGAGTTCGAGTGGAATTGATTTACGAGGTAATCTTTGGGATTCATCTGGAAACTTAACTGTTGTTGATACGATAGATGTCACTGGTTCCGTCATTAGCAATGGTACAGTGCAGGGTCAAGGCTTGGTTGCAACTAATGGCCTATCGGCAACCAACTATATTATGACTTCCGGTTATATTTCTACAGGTGGAAATATACTTTCAAATGCGAATATTCAAGCTCCTTCTGGCAATATTAGTGCTGGGACAGGGTTTCCGAGTGCGCGTGTGCATGGGACGGGGAGTACTTATGGTGTTTGGGGGTCTGGATCAACTATGGGTGGACGATTTCATGATTCTAATGGTGTTTATTCTTATGTTGCGTATGGTGGATATGGGTTACAGACTAGTGGAAGGGTTAATTTAAATGTTGGGACAACTGGTCAGGCAATACTTGTAAATAGCGCTGAGGCACTTTGGGACAATGGGACGTATTTTAGTTGGGGATATGGCCGTTCTTATAATTATTTTGCTGGTAAGGTTGGAATAGGGGATAGTTATCCATCATATAAGTTAGAGTTACCAAATAATTCTCTATACTACTATGGTAGTGCTAGAGCCTATTCATGGATCACATATTCAGATACGAGAGTTAAGAAAAATCAGAAACCAATTTCATATGGATTGGCTGATGTTATGAAACTCCAACCAAAGAAATATGATCACTATGCAGGAGATTTTGAAAACGGGAAACTAGAGTTAACTGAAGATTTTGAATCTACTATTGGTCTTGTTGCTCAGGATGTATATGAGGTTGTTCCAGAACTTGTTGATAAGCCAGAAGATGACAGCAACGAATTGTGGAGTATGGACTATGAACGCTTAACTGCCGTCCTAGTTAGTGCTTTGCAGGAATTGAAAGTTGAAAAAGATAAAGAAGTTTCTGAATTAAGAGAGGAAATTAAGGAACTTCGTGGTATAGTATGCGAAATTAAACCTACATCAAAAGCTTGTAATTAAAAATAAAAATGAGAAACGGTAAATATTATAAAGGTATAACATTAACGGCTTTAACATTGTTGGTGTTCTCGGCTTGCTCAAATGCAACGCAATCATTACCAGAACCCTCTGAAGTAGTAGATAATTCAGAAATTATAATTGAGACTGAGGCTAGTCCCTCTGTTTCAAGATTTGGTAATAATATGAACTGTGTATCTTTGAAAACGACTGGGGCGAAAGAGGATTGTCTTTTCCAGCAAAATGAATTAATTGGGGTGTTATTGGAATCAGAAATCTTATCAACTTTTGATATAGCTAGATGTGATGAACTTATAGGAAATGTTAGTGACGAGTGTAAGTCAAAATTAACTGAGAGTGGTGTTAAAGGACCTGTTTTTTCTGAAGAAATTGAAATGTTTAATGAAATTACATGGGGGCAAATTCAGGAGGTGGAAGAAAATGATACTGATGGTTTCATAACTACAGTGTTTGATATCTCAAAGTGTGATGACTTGAAGACTGAGGGATATAAAGAATATTGTCGGGAACAGCTTGCTCAAAGGATTGAAAGACAAAAATTTGATGATATTATTATGGCAGGGGATAGTAAGAAATGTGATACTTTGCCACCTGAATTTGTTGAGGAATGTAAGATATTCTTTCATCTTGATAACCCAATAGGTGAGGATTTAGTTGAAGAATAGAGAGAAAAAGTTTATACAGAGTCTGTAAAACTAATATCAAAAATCATGAAAAAGAAATTTCCGATTGTAAAGGCTTTATTTATAGCTTGGGTAGTGTTTGCCTCACTATATTTTATATACGGAGAGTACATGCGATTAACTCAATATGTTGCTCAAAATGCATATGGAAAAGGATATCAAGACTCAATAATGCAATTGTTAAATGAAGTTTCAAAATGTCAGCCTGTTCCAATACCCTTTGGTGAGAATAAAGTCGATATTATTGCAACGAGTTGTTTGCAACAATTGCCTCAACCAACAGAAGGTGTTACAGAACAACCTTAACAGTAAAATAAGAAATATAATAAAAAAGACACTCTGTATAGGGTGTCTTTTTGTTTTAATTGGTGCTGAGAGAGGGAATCGAACCCTCACACTATTGCTAGTACGGGATTTTAAGTCCCGCGCGTCTACCAATTCCGCCATCCCAGCATGGGTGTTGTTGAAGCTTTGTCAGTATAGTCTTGCAAGAAATTTTTACTATAGCGAGAGCTAAAAGTAAAGGATTGTTTTGGATGGATTTGACTTCTTGAAAGGGGAGTGTTGTGTGTTGTTTTAGTTGATATTCAAGGTTTTTACGCTTGAATTAACTTGTTCTACTACGACTGTGTTTTCTTGAAGTGAATAGGCTCCCATTGCAATAAAACCGGCTTTGTCTTTTACTGCATATGTTTGAACGAATTTAATTACTGGGTCGGTTTGATTTAGACGTGCTTCAAACTCAGTGTAATATGTTTCGTGTTTTTGTCCTCCTACAATAACGTTAATAATTTCTCTTTTCGTCTCTTTGTAATCAAGCATTCCTGTTCTTTGACGATTCAGTACTTCTTTTGCATAATCTAAACTGGTTTTGTCTGTTTGTAGTGGATTTTTGACAATGTTTATGTTGGCTGTGTATGTGTCATTCTTAATATTATTGCGTAATGCAACTTCTGTTTCAGGTGGTATTGCGCTGCTGAAGTCTTTTGGATCTATTAAGTCCCAGCTTGCTGGAAACTGGAGACTGAGCTCATTACTGGTATAGGTTTTTGTGTCGTTTGAAATGTTCTCTGGGGTTGGGATTGTTCCGCCTCCTCCTTCTTCTGATCCGAAACAGCCGGATAGCAGAATTGTGGAGCTAATTAATATGGTAATAAGTAGTTTTTTGTTCATATGTTTGAATTTAAGCCTGTTATCTTGTGGATTGTACCAATTAAGTGATGATTTTATCCACTAGTCCATATTTTTTAGCAGTTTCGGCATCCATGAAATTATCTCTATCTGTGTCTTTTTCAATGGCTTTTAGGCTTTGACCGGTATGTTTTGCCAAAATTTTATTAAGAGTGTCACGTGTTTTTGTAATGTGATTTGCATGCAAAATGATATCTGATGCTTGGCCTTCTGCCCCTCCAAGTGGTTGATGAATCATTACTTCTCCATGTGGAAGAATACATCTTTTCCCTTTTGTTCCTCCGGCAAGCAAAATAGCTCCCATTGAGGCGCAGATTCCCATGCAGACTGTTGAAACGTCTGGCTTTATATGTTGCATTGTGTCGTAAATTGCAAGTCCTGCTGAAACGTGTCCTCCCGGGGATTGTATATATATAGTGATGTCTTTTTTTGCCTCTTCTGCCTGTAAGAAGAGTAGTTGTGCAATAATTGTGTTGGCCACTGAGTCGTTTATTCCTGTGCCAAGTATAATAACTCTGTCTTTTAATAATCTTGAATAAATATCGTATGCTCTCTCGCCTGAGTGAGTTTTCTCGATAACTGTTGGAATTAAAATTGAATCATTTCTAATTGGTTGGGCACTTTGAGTCCCGCCTTGAATTCTTTGTAACATGTTTGGTCATTATGTGTTTATTTTCGTGTCTACATTATAGCATTTCTACGTGATTTCCTTAAGTAAAAAAAAA
>SWBW01009232.1_pt1 | contig 115552 bp, 108 predicted proteins | sample 4693041 | NCBI WGS metagenome assembly SWBW01 (sample SAMN10267271, study PRJNA491770) | bioreactor metagenome | isolation source: DHS bioreactor inoculated with marine methane seep sediment | place: Japan: Omine Ridge, Nankai Trough | collected 2006-05-06 | reverse complement strand
GGGGGGGCCGAAATTCTGGCCCCGCGTGTCGCCGAAAAAGACCTGGTCGGGCACAATCGCCGGCTGGATCGGCGCCGGCCTGTTCGGCTATTTCGTGCTGGGCCAGCAGGGCGCGCCGCTGCTCGGCGCCGCCGCCGCGATCGGCCTCGCGCTGGCCGGGCAGATGGGCGACATCGCCGAAAGCGCGCTGAAACGCCGGGTCGGGATCAAGGACAGCTCGAACCTGATCCCCGGTCACGGCGGCTTTCTCGACCGGCTCGACGCGCTGGTGGCCGCCTCGGCGCTCGCCGGCCTCCTCACCTTCCTCTACCTGATCTGGACCTCATGACCCGCCGCATCTCCATCTTCGGTTCCACCGGCTCCATCGGCCTCTCGACCATCGACCTGATCGAACGCGACCCCGACAGCTTCGAGGTCGTCGCGCTCACCGGCGGGCACAACGTGGCCCGGCTGGCCGAGCAGGCGACGGCGCTGAGGGCCGAAATCGCGGTGACGGCGCACGAGGAAAACCTGGGCGCGCTGCGCGAGGCGCTGGCGGGCACCGGGATCGAGGCCGCCGCCGGCGCCGGGGCAATCGAAGAGGCGGCGCGCCGCCCGGCGGACTGGGTGATGAGCGCCATCGTCGGCGCCGCCGGCCTGCCGCCGGGGCTGGCCGCGCTCGAGGAGGGCGCGACGCTGGCGCTCGCCAACAAGGAAAGCCTCGTCACCGCCGGGCCGCTGGTGCTGGCGACGGCGGCCAAGCACGCCGACAAGGGCGCGCGGCTGCTGCCGGTCGACAGCGAACATTCGGCGGTGTTCCAGGGGCTGGTGGGCGAGGACATGGACGCGGTCGAGCGGATCATCATCACCGCCTCTGGCGGCGCGTTCCGCGACTGGCCGCTTGACAAGCTGGCCGGGGCCACACTGGCCGAAGCATCCAACCACCCGAACTGGGACATGGGCCAGCGGATCACCATCGATTCCGCGTCGATGTTCAACAAGGCGCTGGAACTGATCGAAACCAAGGAATATTTCGGCGTCCGCCCGGATCAGATCGAGGTGCTGGTGCACCCGCAATCGCTGATCCACGCCTTGGTGGGCTTCAATGACGGCGCGCTGATGGCCCACGTCGGCCCCGCCGATATGCGCCACGCGATCGGCTACGCGCTGAACTGGCCCGCGCGCAAGACTCTGCCAGTGGAGCGGCTCGACCTCGCCGCAATCGGCAAGCTCGAATTCCGTGCCCCCGACGAGCAGCGCTGGCCGGCGCTGCGCCTGGCGCGCGAGGTGATGGATGCGGGCGGCCTGTCCGGCGCGGTGTTCAACGCCGCCAAGGAAACCGCGCTCGACGGGTTCATTGACGGCAAGATCGGTTTCCTGCAGATGTCGGCGGTTGTGGAAGAGGTGCTCACGAAATTGTCGGGTGATGCCGGCCTTATTCGCGCCGAAATTACCCTTGATAACGTCCGGGCGGCCGACCAAATGGCCCGAGAGACTGCAAAAACAATCATCGAGACCGGGGCCTGAGCCCGGCACTGGAGGCAGAAGTGGACCTGGGCAGCCTGATCCCGTCGTTTGGAAACCTGGCGCTGACGCTCCTCGCCTTCCTGCTGGCGCTGATCCCGATCGTGTTCATTCACGAGCTTGGCCATTACCTCGTCGGCCGCTGGTCGGGGATCAAGGCCGACGTGTTTTCGATCGGCGCCGGGCCGGTTCTGGTGAGCCGGCACGACAAGCGCGGCACCCGCTGGCAGATTGCCGCCTTTCCGGTTGGCGGCTACGTAAAGTTTCACGGCGACGCCAACGCCGCCTCCGGCTCGGCCGACGAAAGCGCAATGGCCGGGATGAGCGCCGAGGAACGCCGCGCCACGCTGCATGGCGCACCGCTCTGGGCGCGCGCCGCCACCGTTGCCGCTGGTCCGCTGACCAATTTCATCTTTTCCGCCGTGATCTTTGCCGCCATCGCGCTTTATTCCGGGGTGGCGAGCGATCCGCTCACCGTGGCAAGCCTGAAGCCGGTGGCCGGTGTGGCCGGCACGCTTGAGCCGGGCGACGAGATCCTGGCGATCGACGGCCAGCCGATGCCGGCGCTTGACGGGTTTGGCGATTTCGTCGCCGGGCTGCCGAACCAAAGCCCGCTGGACTGGACCGTGCGCCGTGACGGCGCGGAGCTGAATGTGCAGGCGCTGCACCCGTCGCCGCCGGTCGTCGACAGCGTGATGCCGCAATCGGCCGCGTCCGACGCCGGGCTGGAACCGGGCGACCTGATCGAGACCGTGAACGGTGCGCCGATCGCCACCTTCTCCGATTTGCAGAAGATCGTCGAAGCGGGCGAGGGGGCGACGCTCTCGCTCGGCATCAATCGCGCCGGCGAGACGCTTGAGGTGACCCTCACGCCGCAGTCGAAAGACTTGCCGCTGGCCGAGGGCGGCTACGAGACACGCTGGCTGATCGGCATCGGCGGCGGGCTCGTGTTCGATCCGGCAACGGAAAACCCCGGCCTCTGGGCCTCGGCCAAGAGCGGCGTGGCCACGGTGCAGTATATCATCAAGGCCTCGCTCTCGGGCATCTGGCACATGGTGACCGGCGCGATCTCGAGCTGCAACCTGCGCGGCGTGATCACCATCGCCGAGACCTCGGGCGAAGCGGCGAGCCAGGGCTCGCAAAGCTTTCTGTGGTTCGTCGCGGTGCTGTCGACGGCAGTGGGGCTTCTCAACCTGTTCCCGATCCCGGTGCTCGACGGCGGGCACCTGATGTTTCACGCCTGGGAGGCGCTGACCGGGCGCGCGCCGTCCGACAAGGCGCTGAACCTGCTCACCCTGATCGGCCTGGTGATCGTGATCGGGATCATGGTACTGGGGCTGGCAAACGACCTGTTCTGCCCATAGCGGCAGGGCAGGCGCGTGGGCCCGGTGCCGCGAAAATGCCACATTTCGAAGACGATCCGGCCACAATCTCGGCCTAGGATTGGGATCGAACCCATCCTGAACAGCCGGGGCATTAGATCAGATGCAAACCATTCAACACGGATATCGCGGTCTTTCGTTGCTGATGGACCTGAACTGGGATCGCCTGCTCTACGTCGGCACGCTGGCCTTCGCGCTCGGCGCCGGCGCTTATATCGGCTCGGTCCTGAACTGATCCTGCCCGCGCCGCCGCGGGCCCGGCAACAGTCGCATTCCATTCGCATACCAATCGACTATGGGCGCAGGGCCACAACCCCGCGCCCATTTCGTTTGACGCTTTGACTCCGGCGCGCATTCCCGGTATCGACACAAGGGACTGGGATGTCTTGGCGGATGAACACAAAATGACGTATAATGAGCGGAACGTCGCAGCGAAAAACAGGCTGCTGTCCACCTCTTTTCTGAAACCCGCAGCTTTGGCGGTTTTCATCGGGGTTTCAACCACTTTAGCGATTGTGCCGAGCGCGGCGACGGCGCAGAGCTATGCGTTCAGCGCGGTGCAGATCGAGGGGCTCAACGCGATCCAGGCCGACACGGTGATGGCCTATCTGGGATTCGCCAAGGGCGAACCGGTGAGCGCGGCCGAGCTGAACGATGCCTACAAACGGCTGGTCGGCTCAGGGCTGTTCGACAAGGTCACGATCGACCCGCGCGGCGCGACCCTGGTGGTCAAGGTCACCGAGTTTCCGCTGATCAACCGGATCAACGTCGAGGGCAACAAACGGCTCAAGGACGACGATCTGCTGGCGCTGCTGCAATCCAAACCGCGCTATGTCTACAACCCGGCGATGGCCGAGCAGGACGCCGAGGCAATCGCCGACGCCTATGCCGCCAAGGGCCGGGTCGCCGCCCAGGTGCAGCCGGTGATCATTCGCCGGCCGCAGAACCGCGTCGACCTCGTGTTTGAAGTGGTCGAGGGCAAGAACACCGAGATCGAACGGATCACCTTCAGCGGCAACCGCGCCTTCTCGGACGCGCGCCTGCGCCGCGTGATCGGCTCGAAGCAGGCCGGCATCCTGCGCTTCCTGATCAGCGCCGACACCTTCGATCCGCAGCGCGTCGAGTTTGACAAGCAGCTGCTCAAGGATTTCTACGCCTCGCGCGGCTATGTCGATTTTGACGCGGTGGCGGTGACCTCGGAGCTGGCGACGCAGGAAGACGCCTATTTCGTCACCTACGAGATCCGCGAAGGCCAGCAGTTTTCGTTCGGCACCATCACCGCGGTCTCCGAGATCGAGGGGGTCGATGCCGCCGCACTCCAGGATCTGGCCCGCATCCGCGACGGCTCGACCTACAACCCGACCGTGGTCGACCGCGCGACCGCGCGCATGGAAAAGCGCCTCCAGCAAGAGGGCTACGGCTTCGTGCGGGTCGATCCGCGCGTCACCCGTAACCCGCGTGACGGCAAGCTCGACATCGAGTTCGCCGTGGTGCGCGGTCCGCGCGTGGTTGTCGAGCGGATTGACATCGAGGGCAACGAAACCACGCTCGACCGGGTGGTGCGCAACCGCTTCACCACGGTCGAGGGCGATCCGTTCAACCCGCGCGAGATCCGCGCGGCGGCCGAACGCATCCGCGCGCTGGGGTATTTCTCTACCGTCGACGTGCAGGCCCGCGAAGGCTCTGCCGACGACAGCGTGATCGTCGATGTGAACGTGGAAGAGCAGGGCACCGGCTCGTTCTCGCTCGGCGGCACCTATGCGCTCGGCCAGGGCGTGGGCGTGATGCTCGGCTTCACCGAGACCAACTTCCTCGGCCGGGGCCAGTACCTGAACATCGAATTCACCGGCGGCGCGGACTACCGCAATTATGCCCTCGGCTTTGCCGAACCCAACCTGTTCGGGCGCGATCTGCGCGCCGGGTTCAACGCGTTTTACAACGAGACCGACTGGCAGGACGGCAAGTTCGACAGCCGCCAATGGGCGGTTGAGCCGTCGCTGGCCTTCCCGCTGTCTGAAACCGGTCGGGTCGGCCTGAGCGCCTCGATTTCGGGCGCCGAAATCTACAATTACACCGGCGGCTCGCTCACGATGTTGGGCGAACAGGCGCGCGGGCTGCAATACGGCGTCGGGCTCGGGGTCGACTACAGCTACGATTCGCGCCGCACCGGGCTTGAATCGTCGACCTATTACTACGGCACGGTGGGCACCGAACTCGGCGGCCTCGGCGCCGACAGCCAGTATGTGAAGGCGACCGCGCTCGGCAACATCACCACGACTGTGCTGAACGACGAGATCACCCTGTCAGCCACCGTGGAAGGTGGCGCGATCCACACGGTCGCCGGCGCCGGCACGCGGATCACCGACCGGTTCATGATGTCGCCCGACCAGCTTCTCGGCTTTGAACTCTACGGCATGGGGCCGCGCGATCTGTCCAACGTGGCGCTCGGCGGTAACTTCTTCGGCTCCGGCCGGCTGGAGGCGAAGTTCCCGATCGGTCTGCCGGAAGAATACGGCATCACCGGCGGTGTGTTCCTGCATGCCGGTTCGGTCTGGGGGCTCGACAATTCGCCCGCCTGGGTTGACGATTCGATGCATATCCGGGCCTCCGGCGGCGCTGCCATCTACTGGGATACGCCGATTGGCCCGCTGCGCTTTTCCTATGCCTACCCGCTCATGAAAGAGGCCTACGATGTCGAGCAGCGCTTCGGCGTGAGCATCTCGACGGGTTTCTGAGCGAGGCGCCGGCATGGGCGCGTGGCGCGGCATTTTTCTTGGCCTGACGCTGGCCCTCGGCCTCGTGGCCGGGGGAATCTGGCCTGGCGCGGCACTGGCGCAATCGCTCGGCCGCGTGGTCTCGCCGATCCTCACCATCGACCGCGACCGGCTGTTCACCGGCTCGCGCTACGGCCAGCGCGTCAACCGCGAGCTTGAGGCCGCCTCGACGGCGATGGCGGCCGAAACCCGCAAGATCGAAGCCGGGCTCGAAGAAGAAGAGCGCACCCTGACCGCGCAACGCGCCACGCTTGCGCCCGACGCCTTCCGCGCGCTGGCCAATGCGTTCGACGAGAAAGTGCAGGCGCTGCGCGCCGACCGCGATGCCACCGAGACCAACCTGCGCAGTCAGATCGAAGCGGCGCAGCTTCAGTTCTTCGAGCAGGTCGGCCCGGTGTTGGGCGCGATGCTGCGCGAGCGCGGCGCGGTGATGATCCTCGACCGGCGCGTGATCCTGCTCACCGCTGCGGATGTGGATATCACCGACGCGGCGATCGCGCGGATTGACGCGGTGCTCGGCGACGGCGCGGCGCCGGACGCGGACCAGCCGGATGCCACCGCCCCGGCCGAGAGCGACACGCCCGCCACGCCGGTCGACACCATCCCGGCGCCCGCCCCCGCGCCGGAGGCTGCAGGCACCGGCGACGCGGCCGACGGCCAGCAATAAGAGACACTTCGCGCCGGGCCACTGCCGCCCCGCGCGACGCACCAGGAGACGCCCATGACCGACATCCCCACGACAGCCGACATCGCCCTGATCAAGCAATGCATCCCGCATCGCTACCCGTTCCTGTTCATCGACCGGGTCGAGGAGATCGTGGCGAACGAGCGCGCGGTGGGGATCAAGATGGTCACCGTGAACGAGCCGCATTTCCAAGGCCATTTTCCCTCGGCGCCGATCATGCCGGGGGTGACCATCGTCGAGGCGATGGCGCAGACCTCCGCCGTGATGGTGGCGCTGAGCCTCGATCTCGTGGGCAAGAACGCGCTGGTCTATTTCATGGGCATCGACAAGGTGAAGTTCCGCCGCAAGGTGGTGCCGGGCGATGTGCTGCGGATGGAGATTACGACCCTGCGCGGCGGCCCCGGCTCCAAGGTGTGGAAGTTTGCCGGCCGCGCGACAGTCGACGGGCAGGCGGCCTGCGAGGCCGAGTTCTCCGCGATGATCGACCTGTCGGGCGGGCAGTGATCCCCGCGACTCTCGCGCGCTCCCCCGGCCTGGCACCGGCAGACCTGGCCTGCGACGCGGCGCGGACGTTCCTTCAGGTGCCGGGTTCGTTTTTCGAGGCGCTCTCGTGTGTCGTGTTGGCGCGGTAGGACGGGATGCCCGCCTTCGGCGAAGGTATTTTTTCCAAGAAAAAGTGACCGGGTGTCAGCTTTGGTTGCCGGCCCAGATCCAGCCACCGCCGAATACACGGTTGCCGTCCGCCTCGTAGAACACGCAGGCCTGGCCGGGGCTCACGCCCTCTTCCGGGGTGAGCAGGTCCACTTCCGCTTCGGTCTCTGAAAGCGGGCGCAGGATCGCCGCGCGCGGCGGGCGGGTCGAGCGGACCTTGACCGACACGTGCCATTCGGCCTGCGACGTGAACGGCGCATCGCCCAGCCAGTTGATCTCGCGCACCGGCACAAGGCGGGTGGCGAGCAGCTCTTTCGCACCGACGATCACCCGGCGGTTTTCGACGTCGAGCTTGACCACGTAGAGCGGGTCGGCGAGCCCGCCGATGCCAAGCCCCCGGCGCTGGCCGATGGTGTAGTGAATCACGCCGTCATGGGTGCCGAGCACCCGGCCATCGGTGTCGACGATCTCGCCGGGCTCGGCCGCGCCGGGGCGCAGCTTCTCGATCACGCCGGCATAATTGCCGTCCGGCACGAAGCAGATATCCTGGCTGTCGGGTTTGTCGGCCACGTCGAGCCCATATTGGCGCGCCAGCGCACGGGTTTCGTCCTTGGTCTTGAGGTGGCCAAGGGGGAAGCGCAGGTAGGCGAGCTGTTCGGGCGTGGTCGAGAACAGGAAGTAGGACTGATCGCGATTCGGGTCCGCGGCGCGGTGCAGCTCGGGGCCGGTCGCGCCGCTGAGGCGCTGGATGTAGTGCCCCGTCGCCATGCAATCGGCATCGAGGTCGCGCGCGGTCGCGAGCAGGTCCTTGAACTTCACCCGCTCGTTGCAGCGGATGCAGGGCACGGGGGTGGCGCCGGCGAGGTAGCTGTCGGCGAAGTCTTCGATCACCGCTTCCTTGAAAAGGTTCTCGTAGTCGAGAACGTAATGCGCAAAGCCCATCTCTTCGGCCACGCGGCGGGCATCGTGGATGTCGATCCCGGCGCAGCAGGCATTGGCCTTGGCGAGCGCCGCGCCGTGGTCGTAGAGCTGGAGGGTCACGCCGATCACGTCGTAGCCCTGATCCTTCAGCATCGCCGCCACGACCGACGAATCGACCCCGCCCGACATCGCCACCACCACGCGCGTCTCGGCCGGGCTTTTGGCAAAGCCCAGCGAATTCAGCGGTGTATCGGTGGCAGTTGAGGTCATGTTCGGGCGCGCTTGGAGGAGAAAGAGGCAATATAGGAAAATTCGACGCAACAACAAGGGCAGGCTTCACCACTCTTTAAGCCGGCTTTGCCATGGTGCGAGGCGCAGACCACGAGGGAAGCCATGTACCTGAAGAAAGTCGATGGACCGCGCGCAGTGCGCCTGCCGGACGGCACAGTCATGACGCGGGCCGACCTGCCGCCGCCGAATACCCGCCGCTGGGTGGCGAGCCGCAAGGCCGCCGTGGTGCGCGGCGTGAACGCCGGGCTGGTCACGCTGTCGGAAGCGTTGAAGACCTACGGGCTGTCGGAGGAGGAATTCACCGAATGGCAGACGGCGGTGGCGCAGCATGGCGAGGCCGCGCTGAAGGCCACATCGCTTCAGAGATATAGACAACCATAGGGTGTATTCGCTAAAAGTTCCGCAACGGTAACGGGCCATTAACCTTTTAACCTCAAGGTGTTTACCAACGGAACGGAACGACCTGCGGAGACAGACTATGCGTATTTTGCTCGTGGAAGATGACCCCACCACCTCGCGTTCGATCGAGCTCATGCTCACCCATGCGAACCTGAACGTCTATTCCACCGATCTCGGGGAAGAGGGAATCGACCTTGCCAAGCTCTACGATTACGACCTGATCCTGCTCGATCTGGGGCTGCCGGACATGAACGGCCATGAAGTGCTGCGCCAGCTGCGGATGGCGCGGATCGACACGCCGATCCTGATCCTCACCGGCTCGGACGACACCGAGGACAAGCTCAAGGGCTTCGGCTTCGGCGCCGACGACTACATGACCAAGCCGTTCCACCGCGAAGAGCTGGTGGCGCGGATCCACGCGATCATCCGCCGCTCCAAGGGCCATTCGCAATCGGTGATCGAGACCGGCAAGGTCGCGGTGAACCTCGATGCCAAGTCGGTCGAGGTCGAGGGCAAGCAGGTGCACCTGACCGGCAAGGAATACCAGATGCTCGAGCTGCTCTCCCTGCGCAAGGGCACCACGCTCACCAAGGAGATGTTCCTCAACCACCTCTACGGCGGCATGGATGAACCTGAGCTGAAGATCATCGACGTGTTCATCTGCAAGCTGCGCAAAAAGCTCGCCACCGCCACCGGCGGCGACAATTACATCGAAACGGTCTGGGGCCGGGGCTACGTGCTGCGCGACCCGGAGCCGGAAATGTTGCTCGACAGCCCGCTCGCGCTCGGCGCCTGAGCCGGCCCGACACCCGAGGTCCTCCCGACCCGGCGTGCGCGAAAGCGGCGCCGGGTTCTCTTCGTGGGCACCGCGCCGCTGTCGGGCGCGGGTGGTGCATGCGGTGTCTGCCGATCTGGGCAGCTCGCGCCGGGCCTGAGCCAGGCGGTTGCAGACCCGCGCCGGCGGCGGCTCTGATCGGCTTCGCACTGGACGCAGCGGGGGGGGCGGCCTAAACCCGAAGGGGAGGCTTTGGGGGATTGCATGGCCGAGACGGGATTCGAAGATATCGCGGTCGAGGCGCTCGACGCGGCCCAGGCCGAGGCCGAGCTGGCGCGGCTGGCGGCGCTCCTGGCGCGGGCGAATGTCGCCTATCATACCGAGGATGCGCCGGAGATTTCCGACGCGACCTATGATGCTGCCAAGCTGCGCAACGCCGCGATCGAGGCGCGCTTTCCCGCGCTGAAACGGCCCGACAGCCCGACCGATCAGGTCGGCGCGGTCACCGCGGAGGGCTTCACCAAGGTCCGCCACGCGGTGCGCATGCTCTCGCTCGCCAACGTGTTTTCCGACGCGGAGCTCGCCGATTTCGACGCCGGCGTGCGCAGCTTCCTCGGTCTCGCGGCGGAGGCGCCGCTCGCCTATACGGCCGAGCCGAAGATCGACGGGCTGTCGCTGTCCTTGCGCTATGACTCCGGCCGGCTGGTACAGGCCGCCACCCGGGGCGACGGGGCCGAGGGCGAGAACGTCACCGCGAACGCCCGCACGATTGCCGAGATCCCGCAGGAGATCGCGGATGCGCCACAGGTGCTGGAAGTGCGCGGCGAGGTCTACATGGGCCACGCCGACTTCGCCGCGCTCAACGCCCGCCAGGACGCGGCCGGGCAGAAGGCCTTTGCCAATCCGCGCAACGCCGCTGCCGGCTCGCTGCGCCAGCTCGATCCCGCGATCACCGCCGCGCGCCCGCTCAAGTTCTTCGCTTACGCCTGGGGGGCAGTGTCCGCGCCGCTGGCCGAGACACAGGCCGGGGCGATTGCCCGCCTCGCCAGCTTCGGTTTCTCCACCAACCCGCTCACGAAGCTCTGCACCGGCCTCGACGAGATGCTCGCGCACTACGCGATGATCGAGGCGCAGCGCGCCACGCTGCCGTATGATATCGACGGCGTGGTCTACAAGGTCGACGACCTCGCGTTGCAGGCCCGGCTGGGGTTTCGCTCGACCACGCCCCGCTGGGCGATCGCCCACAAGTTCCCCGCCGAAAAGGCCTGGACCTGGCTCGAGGGGATCGACATCCAGGTCGGGCGCACCGGCGCGCTCTCGCCCGTCGCGCGGCTGCACCCGGTCACCGTCGGCGGCGTGGTGGTCTCCAACGCGACGCTGCACAACGAGGATTACATCGCCGGGCGCGATTCCAAGGGCAACGAGATCCGCGGCGGCAAGGACATCCGCATCGGCGACTGGGTGCAGGTCTATCGCGCCGGCGACGTGATCCCGAAGGTGGCGGACGTTGATCTCGCCAAGCGGCCCGAGGGTGCGCTGCCCTACGCCTTCCCTCATCTCTGCCCCGAATGCGGCTCCGAGGCGGTGCGCGAGGAGGGCGACGCGGTGCGACGCTGCACCGGCGGCATGGTCTGCCCGGCGCAGGCGGTGGAAAAGCTCAAGCATTTTGTCAGCCGCGGCGCCTTCGACATCGAGGGGCTGGGGGCGAAACAGGTCGAGATGTTTTATCATGACGAGACCCTGCCGATCCGTGAACCGGCCGACATTTTCACACTTGCGAAACGCGATGCGGCCAACCTTGCCAAGCTGAAAAACCGCGACGGTTGGGGCGAAACATCGGCGCGCAAGCTCTTTGCCGCGATCGAGGAGCGCCGCCGCATCCCGCTCGCCAAGCTTATCTTCGCGCTTGGCATCCGCCACGTCGGCGAGGTGGTGGCGGCTGATCTGGCCCGCCACTACGGCACCTGGGCCGCATTGGTGGCCGCACTCGATGCCGCGCCGGCCGCGGCGGCGCGCTACCAGGACGCGCTCGCAGCGGTCGCCGCCGAGCGCGAAGCGGCGGCGCGCGAGGGACGCCGGGCACGGATCGCCGAGACCGAAAACGCCGCCTGGGAGCAGGCGCCGGCGGTGCTGCCCGAGGCGAAGGCCGCCTGGGACGAGTTCGTGGGGCAAGACGGGATCGGCGCCAGTGTCGCCGTCTCGATCATCACCGCCTTCCACCAGCCCGCCGAGCGCGCCTCGATCGACCGCCTGGCGGCCGGGCTGGAGCCGATCCCGGCCGAGCGGCCCGATACCGACGCCAGCCCGGTCGCGGGCAAGACCCTCGTTTTCACTGGCACGCTCGAGAAGATGACGCGCGCCGAGGCCAAGGCGCGGGCCGAAGCGCTGGGGGCGAAGGTGGCGGGCTCGGTCAGCGCCAGGACCGATCTGCTGATTGCCGGGCCGGGGGCCGGGTCGAAGGCGAAGAAGGCGGCCGAGTTGGGGGTCGAGACGATCGACGAAGACGGCTGGCTCGCCCTCATCGGCGCGTCATGACGGGGCGGCCGGAAATCCTGTTTCCGCTGTTCGCGCGGCTGGAAACGCTGGGCGGCGTGGGCGCCAAGACCGCCGAGGCATTCAACGGACTCGATATCGAGCTGCCGCGCGATCTGTTGTTTTCGCTGCCCTATTCCGGAGTCGACCGGCGCTTTCGCGCCAGCGTGCAGGAGGTGGTGGCGCCGGCCACGGTGACGGTCGAGGTGGAGGTGGGCCGCCACATTCCGCCGCGCGCCCGCAACGGCCCCTACCGGGTCGAGGTGACGGACACGCTCACCAGCTTCCAGCTGGTGTTTTTCCACGCCAGCGGCGAGTGGCTGCAAAAACAGCTGCCCACCGGCCAGCGCCGGCTGGTGTCGGGCAAGGTCGAGTTGTTTGACGGCGTGGCGCAGATCGTCCACCCCGATTACATCCTGCGCCCCGGACAGGCCGACCACATCCCCGATTTCGAGCCGGTCTATCACCTGACCGCCGGGATCACCCAGCGGCTGATGCTGCGCGCGGTGGGCGAGGTGCTGACCCGCGTGAAACCGCTGGTCGAGTGGATCGACCCGACGCTCCTGGAGCGCGAGCACTGGCCGGCCTGGCATGTGGCGGTGACCGAGGCCCATGCGCCGGAAGGGCAGGACGACCTCAGCCCGCAGGCCCCGGCGCGCCGGCGTCTCGCCTATGACGAGTTTTTCGCCCACCAGCTCACACTGGCACTCGCGCGCGCACGGGTGCGGCGGGGCAAGGGGCGGGTGAGCCAGGGGGATGGCCACCTGAGGGCCAAGGTTCTGGCGGCATTGCCCTACCGCCCGACCGGGGCGCAGACCAAGGCGATGGAAGAGATCGCCGCCGATCTCGGCGCGGCGCAGCGGATGAACCGGCTGTTGCAGGGCGATGTGGGCGCGGGGAAAACGCTGGTGGCGTTCATGTCGCTGCTGGTCGCGGTCGAGGCCGGCGGGCAGGGGGTGATGATGGCCCCGACCGAGATCCTCGCGCGCCAACACCTCGCCAGCCTGCGTCCGCTGGCCGAGGCGGCGGAGGTGGTGGTGGAGCTGCTGACCGGGCGCGACAAGGGCAAGGACCGCCAGGCCAAGCTCGATGCGCTGGCACGCGGCGACATCCACATTCTCGTCGGCACCCACGCGGTGTTCCAGGACGACGTGCACTACCACGATCTGCGCCTCGCCATCGTCGACGAGCAGCACCGTTTCGGCGTGTCGGAGCGGATGCGGCTGGGCGAGAAGGGCCAAGTGACGGACGTGCTGGTGATGACCGCCACGCCGATCCCGCGCTCGCTGGCGCTGGCGCAATACGGCGACATGGACGTGAGCGTGCTCGGTGAAAAGCCGCCGGGGCGCAAGCCGATCGCCACCGCGCTGGTCTCGACCGCGCGGCTCGACGAGGTGGTGGAGCGGCTCAAGCGGGCGATTGCCGAGGGGCGTCAGGCCTACTGGGTTTGCCCGCTGGTGGAAGAGAGCGAGGTGAGCGAGCTTACCGCCGCCGAGGAACGGTTCAAGCTATTGCGCGCGGCGCTTGGCGAGGGCGTGGTGGGGCTGGTGCATGGCCAGATGCCCGCCGCCGACAAGGATGCCGCGATGGCCGCGTTCGAGCGTGGCGAGACGTCGGTGCTGGTGGCCACCACGGTGATCGAGGTCGGGGTGGACGTGCCCAACGCCTCGATCATGGTGATCGAGCGGGCCGAGCATTTCGGCCTGGCGCAGCTGCACCAGCTGCGGGGCCGGGTCGGGCGCGGCACCGCCGCCTCGACCTGCCTGCTGCTCTACCAGCCGCCGCTGACCGAGGGGGGCGAGCGCCGCCTCGGCATCCTGCGCGAGACCGAGGACGGTTTTCGCATTGCCGAGGAAGACCTGGCGATGCGCGGCGCGGGCGATCTGATCGGCACCGCGCAATCGGGCCTGCCGCGGTTCTGGGTCGGCGACCTGGAAACCCAGGCCGGGCTGATGGCGGTGGCCCAGACCGACGCACGCAACCTGCTGCGCGAAGACCCGCACCTGACCTCGAAGCGCGGCGAGGCGGCGCGTGTTCTGCTCTGGCTCATGCGGCAGGACGAAGCGATCCGTTTGATTTCAATCGGTTAGCGGATATATCGCAAAAAGTTCGCTTTTGTTCTCACAAAGTTCTTTACATGCCCCCGCCAAATATGAGAACAAATGGTTAACAAAGAACACAGCCGGAACACCGGCCCGCATGAGAGCAGGAGCCCCCAATGCTGAAAGAGATCAAAGACGTTCTCTCCCGGTCCTCGACCACGATCTGGCAAGATATCGCCGGCGGCGTCGGGCTGATGGTGGTGCTCTACGGCGGGCTGCACCTGCCCGGCATGATCTGAGTTTTTTGTCTGCCTGCGGTTTTCCCGGTTCCCGCATCACTGTCCCAAGGATGCCGGCGGCTCCCACCGCCTCCTGTCTCTCCGGCCACTGCCTCTGTCCCGGCCGGATCTGGAACCGATCCCGCGTCACTGCCGCCGCCTCCGTCCCGGAGCGCGGCGGTTTTTTTGTCCGGGTCAGGAAGGGGCCGTGCCGGTGGCGGCGTCGAAGGCGGCCAGCGTGGCATCCCAGGCGAGCAGGATCGAGGGGTGGCGGTTCTTGTAGGCCGCCGCCGGGCGCAGGACTTCAAGGCGCTCGAACGGTGCGGGCGGGGTCGGGCCGTCTTCGGTGAGCATCGCCAGCAAGGCCGCGCGCCCCGCGTCGATCACCGCGCGGTCAGCGCCGATCACGGCGTGCCCGAGCACCGAGGCCGAGGCCTGCCCGAGCGCGCAGGCGCGCACGGTCTGGGCGAATTCGGCGATCCGGCCATCGGCGACGACGAGATCGGCGGTGACGGTCGAGCCGCAGAGCGGCGAGCGCTTTTTCACGCTGGCCGCCGGGGCCGCGAGCTTGCCGGCATGGGGAATGTCGGCGGCAAGCGCGAGGATCTGGCGCGAATAGAGCTGTTCCAAGCTTTGGTCTGCCATGTCTTTCCCCTCTGCGCGGTTGTCTTTAGATAGGAGGCAGGGCGGTGCTTGGAAAGGAAAAGCGATGCGGTTCGACCCCGATCACCTGAAGTTCAACGCGGCGGGGCTGATCCCCGTGGTGGCGCAGGAGGCTTTAAGCGGCGAGCTGTTGATGCTGGCCTGGATGAACGCCGAGGCGGTGCGCCGCACGCTGGCAACCGGGCGCGTGACCTACTGGTCGCGCTCGCGCCAGGATTATTGGGTGAAGGGCGAGACCTCCGGCCATGTGCAGAGGCTCGTGGAGCTGCGGGTGGATTGCGACCGCGACGCGCTGTTGGTTCTGGTCGAGCAGGACGGCCCGGCCTGCCACACCAACCGGCGGTCGTGTTTCTACACCGCGGTGCGCGACGGCGAGGAAGTCGTGATCATGGAGCCGATGGGCTAGCGGCGCGGACCGGACCGGGGCGCCGCCCCGGACCCCGAGGTATTTGACCCAAGAAAAAGAGCGCGCTCAGAGCCCGACCAGAGCGCGGATATCGGCACGGCTGTGTCCGGCCTCGCGGTAGAGGCGGATCGCGCGGGCGTCGTCACGCTTGGCCAGCCGCTTGCCATTTTCGTCGCGGATCAGGCGGTGGTGGTGGTAGGCGGGTGTGGGCGCGCCAAGCAGGCGTTGCAGCAGCACGTGGATCGGCGTGGCGGTGAACAGGTCTTCTCCGCGCACCACATGGGTGATGACTTGCGCGGCATCGTCGACCACCACGGCGAGGTGGTAGGAGGTGGCGATATCCTTGCGCGCGAGCACCACGTCGCCGACGGTTTCGATCATCTGGCTGGGGGTTGTCTCGTGCGGGCCGGCGTGGGCCGGGCCGGTTTCGTTGAAGCGGAGCGGGCCGGCAAGCGCCGTGGCCTTGGCCATGTCGAGGCGGATCGCGTCGCCCGGTTCGCGGCTGGCGCTCGCGCGCGAGCGGCAGGTGCCGGGGTAGATCGGCCCGTCCGGGCCCTGCGCCGGCTCCACGCCCTCCTGCGGTGCGGACAGCGCGGCGCGGATGTCGGCGCGGGTGCAGGAACAGGGATAGGTGAGGCCCATCGCGGTGAGCCGGTCAAGCGCGGCGTCGTAGGCGGGCAGGCGGTCGGACTGGCGCATCACCGGCTCGGGCCAGGTGAGGCCGAGCCAGTGCAGATCGTCATAGATCGCGGCCTCGAATTCGGGCCGGCAGCGCGGCCGGTCGATATCCTCGATGCGCAGCAGAAACTGCCCGCCGGTGGCACGCGCCATGTCCCAGGCCGTGAGCGCCGAGAAGGCATGGCCGAGGTGCAAAAGGCCCGTGGGCGAGGGGGCGAAGCGGGTGATCATGGCGGCAGGCTAGGGGCGCGGCGCGCCGGGGTCCAGCCTCACGCGCTGTCGGCGAGCCAGTTGGTCCAATCCGCCTTGGCCCGGTCGGTATAGGCTTTGTAGCGGTCCTTGCGCCCGCGCCGCCCGGCCTTCAGCCCTTCAACCGGGGGGAACAGGCCGAAGTTCACGTTCATCGGCTGGAAGGTTTTCGCTTCGGCCCCGCCGGTGATGTGATGCACGAGTGCCCCCATCGCGGTGGTGTTCGGCACCGCAGGCAAGCTGCGCCCGGTCAGCTCGGCGACGGCGAGGCGCCCGGCCAGCAGGCCCATCGCGGCGGATTCCACGTAGCCCTCGACGCCGGTCACCTGCCCGGCAAAGCGGACGTTGGGCCGCGATTTCAGCCGCATCTCGGCATCCAGCAGGGTGGGCGAATTCATGAACGTGTTGCGGTGGATGCCGCCGAGCCGGGCGAAGGACGCGTGGTCCAGCCCCGGGATCATCTTGAACACCTGCGCTTGCGCGCCGTATTTCATCTTCGTCTGGAAGCCGACGATGTTGTAGAGCGTGCCGAGTGCGTTATCGCGGCGCAGCTGGACCACGGCGTAGGCCTTCACATCCGGGTTGTGGCTGTTGGTCAGGCCGACCGGCTTCATCGGCCCGTGGCGCAAGGTTTCGCGGCCACGCTCGGCCATCACCTCGATCGGCAGGCAGCCGTCGAAATAGCTCGCCGTCTCGCCATCGTGAAACTCGGTCTTGTCGGCGGCCAGCAGCGCGTCGATGAAGGCCTCGTATTGGGGCTTGTCCATCGGGCAATTGATGTAGGCCTTCTGCTCGGCCTCGGTCTCGCCCTTGTCGTAACGCGACTGCTCCCAGGCCACGCCCATGTCGATGCTCTCGGCGTAGACGATCGGCGCGATGGCGTCGAAGAAGGCGAGCCGCTCGGCCCCGGTCTCGGCCATGATCGCCGCGCCAAGGGCCTGCGAGGTGAGCGGGCCGGTAGCGAAGATCCAGTGGCCGACCTCGGGCAGCGCGGTGATCTCTTCCTCGACCACGGTGACGTTGGGCAGGGCGCGCAGCCGGTCGGTGACATATTGCGAGAACGGCTCGCGGTCGACCGCGAGCGCGCCGCCGGCGGGCAGGCGGTGGGCGTCGGCGGCTTGCATGGTGAGCGAGCCGGCTTGGCGCATCTCCCAGTGCAGCAGACCGACGGCATTCTGCTCGTGATCGTCGGAGCGGAACGAGTTGGAGCAGACCATCTCGGCGAGCTTGCCGGTCTGGTGGGCGAAGGTGGCGACGCGCGGGCGCATCTCGTGGATCACCACGTCAAGGCCGGATTGCGCGGCGGTCCAGGCGGCTTCTGAGCCGGCCATGCCACCGCCGACGATATGGAGGGTCTGGGTCATGCGCCGGGATGTAGGCGAGCGGGCGGGGAAAGGAAAGGGGGCTGGCGGCCCGCGCCTGGCCCAGGGCCAATGCACCTGCGACGGATTTGGAACGCAGACGCGACGGTCAGCGCCGGGCCGGCGCGGTCCTGGCCTTGTGGCGGGCGATCATCCCGTCGACCGACCAGGCGCCGGCGCCGTGGAGCGCGACGTAGAGATAGCCGCCGGTGAGGGCGATATTCTTGAGCAGCATCACCATGTCGGTGGGCTGCTGAAAATCGGTGTAGTCGAGCAGGCCCGAGGCGAGCGAGAACGCCGCCATCGCGAGGCCGAGCCAGCGCGCTTTGATGCCGAGGGCGAGACCGAGGCCGGTGAGGATCAGGAACCAGAACACCGGGCCGACGATCAGGAACGGCAGCCCGTCAGCGGCGAGGCGGGCGCCGAATTTCTGCATGTCCAGCCCCGCGTCCATCCCGGCCATGACGAAGAGCACCGAGAGCAGCAGGCGCGCGACAAGCGACAGCGGGGCGTCGAAGCGGGTGGCGAGGTGGTCCATCTCGTCTCCGGTGTTTCTGTCTGGATGGCGCTATCTGGCCACGCCCGGCAAACCGATCAAGGGGCGGATCGCCGCAGGGCGGGTGGACTCGCGCGGCAGTGACAGGCGCGCCGGCGCGGGTTTATCGCCAGGCCCCGCCCTAGCTCTCCTCGCTCTCGTCATCCTCGTCCTCGTCCTTCTCGGCAATCCAGGCCACCGAGACCACGTGTTCGCCTTTCGAGGTGTCAAACACCTTGACCCCGCCAGCGCCACGCGAGCGGAACGAGATGCCCTCGATCGGGCAGCGGATCGACTGGCCGGTGGAGGTGGCGAGCATCACCTGGTCGTCCATCCCGACCGGGAAGGCGGCGACGAGATTGCCGCCGCGCATCGCCTTGTCGGCGGCTTGCACGCCCTGGCCGCCGCGCCCGCGCACCGGGTAGTCGTGGCTTGACGACAGCTTGCCGGTGCCGTGCTCGGTGATCGTCAGGATCAGATCCTCGGCGGCGCGCATCTCCTCGAAGCGCTCGGGGCCGATATCGCCGGCGACGCCCTCTTCGTCATCGTCGGTGCCCTCGATCTCGTCGGCCCCCACCATCGCGCGGCGCATCTTGAGATAGGCCGCGCGCTCGGGCGCGTCGGCCTCGAAGTGGCGGATCACGGCCATCGACACCACGCGGTCGGTCTCCGACAGCAGCCGGATGCCGCGCACTCCGGTGGAATCGCGGCCCTTGAACACGCGCACCTCGGTGGTCGGGAAGCGGATCGCGCGGCCCGATGCGGTGACGAGCATCACGTCGTCGTCCTCGGTGCAGATGCGCGCATTGACCAGTTCGACCCCCTCGGGAAGCTTCATCGCGATCTTGCCGTTGCGCATCACGTTGGTGAAATCCGAAAGCGCATTGCGGCGCACGTCGCCGGTGGAGGTGGCGAAGAAGATCTGGAGCTTGTCCCAGTCCTCCTCGGGCGCATCCACGGGCATGATCGCGGCAATGCTCACGCCGGTCGGGATCGGCAGGATGTTGACGATCGCCTTGCCCTTGGCGGTCCGCCCGCCGAGCGGCAGGCGCCAGGTCTTGAGCTTATAGACCATGCCGTCGGTGGTGAAGAACAACAGCTGGGTGTGGGTGTTGGCGACGAACAGCGTGGTCACCACGTCTTCTTCCTTGGTCGCCATCGACGACAAGCCCTTGCCGCCGCGCCGCTGGCTGCGGAAATCGGCGAGCGGCGTGCGCTTGGCCCAGCCGCTGGCGGTAATCGTCACCACCATGTCTTCACGCTCGATCAGGTCTTCGTCGTCCATGTCGCCGGACCAGTCGACGATCTCGGTGCGGCGCGGCACCGCGTAGGCGTCCTTGATCTCGGCGAGCTCGCCCGAGATGATCGCCATGATCCGCTCGCGCGAGCGCAGGATGTCGAGGTAATCCTTGATCTTGGCGGCCAGTTCTTCGAGCTCGTCGGTCACTTCCTTCACACCGAGCTGGGTCAGGCGCTGCAGACGCAGCTCGAGGATGGCGCGGGCCTGGGTTTCCGACAGGTTGTAGGTGCCGTCGTCGTTCATCTTGTGGGTCGGGTCGTCGATCAGCGCGATGAAGGGCGCGATCTCGCGCGCCGGCCAGCGCCGCTCCATCAGCTTGGCGCGCGCCTCGGCGGCGTCGGCGGAGGCGCGGATCGTCGCCACCACTTCATCGACGTTCGAGACGGCGACGGCGAGACCGACCAGCACATGGCTGCGCTCGCGCGCCTTGCGCAACAGGTAGGCCGTGCGCCGCGCCACAACTTCCTCGCGGAAGCTGATGAAATGCGTGAGAAAATCGCGCAAGGTGAGCTGCTCGGGCCGGCCACCGTTGAGCGCCAGCATGTTGCAGCCGAAATGGGTTTGCAGCGGGGTGAAGCGGTAGAGCTGGTTCAGCACCACCTCGGGGGTGGCGTCGCGCTTCAACTCGATCACCACCCGCACACCGATCCGGTCGCTCTCGTCCTGGATCGCGGAGATGCCTTCGAGCTTCTTGTCGCGCACCAGGTCGGCGATCTTCTCGATCATCGTCGCCTTGTTCACCTGGTAGGGGATCTCGTCGACGATGATCGCGTAGCGGTCCTTGCGGATTTCCTCGACCCGGGTCTTGGCGCGGATGATCACGCTGCCACGGCCCTCGGTGTAGGCTTTGCGCGCGCCGGTGCGACCCAGCATCGTGGCGCCGGTGGGAAAATCGGGGCCGGGGACGTAATCCATCAACTGGATCGAATCAAGATCGGGGTCTTCGATCAGCGCCAGCGTCGCGTCGATCACCTCGCCGAGGTTGTGCGGCGGGATGTTGGTGGCCATGCCGACAGCGATGCCGCCGGCGCCGTTGACCAGCATGTTGGGAAAACGCGCGGGCAGGACAGTGGGTTCCTGGTCCTTGCCGTCGTAGTTGTCCTGGAAATCGACGGTGTCCTTGTCGATGTCTTCGAGCAGGGCATTGGCCACCTTGGCCATGCGCACCTCGGTGTAGCGGAACGCGGCGGGCGGGTCGCCGTCCATCGAGCCGAAGTTGCCCTGGCCGTCGAGCAGCGGCAGCGACATCGAGAAATCCTGCGCCATCCGCACGAGGGCGTCGTAGATCGCCGAGTCGCCGTGCGGGTGGTATTTGCCCATCGCGTCGGCGACCGGGCGCGACGACTTGCGATAGGGCTTGTCATGGGTGTTTCCGACCTCGTGCATCGCGTAGAGGATGCGCCGGTGCACCGGTTTGAGCCCGTCGCGCAGGTCCGGGATCGCGCGGCTCACGATCACGCTCATCGCGTAGTCGAGATACGAGGTGCGCATCTCGTGTTCGATCGAGACCGTGGGGCCGTCGTAGGCCGGGCGCTCGGGCGGCGTTTCGCCCATCATTTCAGGAGTTTCCGGGGTGTCGTTCACGTTGTCCGCCGTGGTTCGTGTGCGTGTTGGCTTGCGCGTTGTCAAAACACAAGATTTTGTCTTGCCGCTTATACCACCCGCAAGGGTTTGGGTGCAATGGAAGCGGGCGGTTTTTGTGGGCCGGGCGGGCGCTTGGGACGGGCTGGCGCGGCGAGAAACTGGAATCCCGCCTTGTTCCTCGCCGCCGCTTCCTTAAGTATCGCGCCAAAGCGAGACAGGGGAGCGCCATGGCAGGGCCAAGAAGCATTTTCGAAGAGGTGGGCGAGCAGACCCCCGGGGCGCGCAAAGCGGTCGCGACCGGGATGATCGACAAGGGGGGTGCGGGCGGCGCGCGGCGTGGCCTCAGGCTCTGGCTGGTCGCGCTGTTCGCGCTGGTGGTGGTGATGATCCTCATCGGCGGGCTGACCCGGCTCACCGATTCCGGCCTGTCGATCACCGAATGGGATCTGGTGATGGGCTCGCTGCCGCCGATGAATGCGGCCGACTGGGCCGCCGCCTTTGCCAAATACCAGGAAAGCCCCGAGTTCCGCCTCGTCAACAGCACGATGAGCCTTGACGCGTTCAAGGGGATCTTCTGGTGGGAATGGGGCCATCGCTTTCTCGGCCGGGTGATCGGCCTGGTGTGGATCGCGGGCTTTGTCGGCTTCTGGGCGGCGCGCAAGATTCCGACCGGCTGGATGCGGCGGCTGCTGGCGATCGGCGGGCTGATCGGCGTGCAGGGCGTCGTGGGCTGGTGGATGGTCGCCTCTGGGCTCACCGGCGAGATGACCGACGTGGCCTCCTATCGGCTGGCCACCCACCTTGGCCTTGCCTTCGTGATCCTCGCGCTGATCGCCTGGGCGGTGATGCAGCTGTCGCGCAGCGAGGCGGCGCTGATGCAGGCGCGCCGGCTGCGCGAGAAGAAGCTGTTCGGCATGGCCACCGGGCTCATGCACCTCGCCTTTCTGCAGATCCTGCTCGGCGCGCTGGTGGCGGGGATCGACGCCGGGCGCGGCTACACCGACTGGCCGCTGATGGCGGGGCAGATCATCCCGCCCGACCCACTCGACATCACGCCCTTGTGGCGCAACTTTTTCGAAAACCCCGGCCTCGTGCAGTTCATCCACCGCAGCGTGGGCTATGTGCTGGCGATCTACGCAATCGTGGTGCTGCTGCGCGCCCGAAAGGCGGGGGCGGCCAGCACGCGCTCGGCCTTCACCCTCGCCGTGGCAATGATCTACCTGCAGGTGGTGCTGGGCATCGTCACGGTGCTGAACGGCGCGTTTCTGCACGTGGCGATCACCCACCAGGCCGGGGCGATCCTGACCTGGGTGCTGATCCTGCGCGCCCGCTTCCATGCCGGCTATCCGGCCGCCCAATCCGTAAGGGGATAAACTTATGACTGCCTATGACGATTTGATCGCGTTCGAGCGCCAGACCCAGGCGCTGGGGCAGGTGGCCGGGCGGCTGGGCTGGGACCAGGAAACGATGATGCCGCGCGCCGCCGCGCCGCAACGCGCCGAGGAATCCGAAGCGATGGAGCAGGTGCTGCACGCGCGCCGCACCGACCCCCGGCTGGGCGACTGGCTCGCGGCGATCGACGCGGGCGCGCTGGACGACGTGGGCCGGGCCAACCTGCGCCACATCCGGCGCAGCTACAGCCGCAACACCCGGGTGCCGGCCAAGCTCGCCGGCGAGCTGGCGCGGGTGACAAGCGAGGCGCAGGGCCACTGGGCCGAGGCGCGCGGGCGCGACGATTTCGCCGGCTTCGCGCCGGTGCTGGCGCATATCGTCGATCTCAAGCGCGAGGAAGCGGCGGCGCTGGCGGATGGCGGCGATCTCTACGACGCGCTTCTCGACGATTACGAGCCGGGCGCAACCGGGGCCGAGCTGCAGGCGATGTTCGACGCGCTGCGCCCGCGCCTGGTGGATCTGCGCGCGCGCATCCTCGGCGCCACGCATCAGCCCGCCGCGCTCACCGGCCGCTTCGACGAAAAGGCGCAGATGAAGCTCACCCGCAAGCTCGCCAAGGCGTTCGGCTACGACATGGCGCATGGCCGGATCGACAAGGCGGTGCATCCGTTCTCGTCTGGCTCCGGCCTCGATGTGCGCATCACCACCCGCACCAACCCCGCCGACCCGTTCGGCGCGGTCTACTCGACGATCCATGAGACCGGGCATGCGGCCTACGAGCAGCACATCGACCGCGCCTACCTGCTGACGCCGCTCGGCGCCGGTGTGTCGATGGGGGTGCATGAGAGCCAGAGCCGGATTTATGAAAACCAGCTCGGCCGCTCGCGCGCCTTCACCGGCTGGCTGCTCGGCGAATTCCGCGAATCCTTCGGCGATCTGTCGGTGGCGGATGGCGAGGCCTTCTACGGCGCCGCGAACCGGGTGCATCCGGGCTACATCCGCACCGAATCCGACGAGGTGCAGTATAACCTGCACGTGCTGCTGCGCTTCGACCTCGAACGCCAGCTGATCGGCGGCGGGCTGGACGTGGTGGACCTGGAGCAGGCGTGGAACACGCGGTTCGAGGCCGATTTCGGCGTGGCAGTCGACAAGGCGTCAAACGGCGTGCTGCAGGATGTGCACTGGTCGGTCGGCCTGTTTGGCTATTTTCCCACCTACTCGCTCGGCAATGTCTACGCCGGGTGCCTCCACAAGGCGCTGCGGGCGGACCTGCCCGCGCTTGATGCGCAACTGGCCCGGGGCGACACCGGCGAGGCCACCGCCTGGCTCGCCGACAGGCTGCAGCGCCACGGCGGGCTCTACGAGCCGAAAGAGCTGGTGACGCTGGCCTGCGGCGAAGCGCCGAGCGAGGCGCCGCTGCTGGACTATCTCGAGGCGAAATTCGGCGAGATCTACAGATTGTAGCGGGAGGACCGGGGGCCAGCCCCCGGACCCCCGAGGTATTTCTGCCAAGAAAAAGGCAAACGCGGTCGCCCGGCGGGCGGCGGCGGCGCGGTGCGTGAAGGTTTGGGGACGGGCCTCAGTCGACGGTGCCGCGCAAGGCCGCGCGTTTCTGCGCCAGCAGACCCAGCGCGCGCGTCTCGGCGCGGCGCACCCGAACGGCTGTCATGTAGGCCTCTTCGAGCGTGGTCGAAGAGGTGCCGATCACCTTCTTGATCTCGTCGATGATGTCGTCGTCGCCGGCTTCCTCGGCCAGTTCCAGCGCCTTCTGCGCCAGTTCATCCGCGACCCGTGCCTGCAGATCCATGCCTTGCCCCTGTGTTCGTAGTGTTAGCGCGTGGTTTCCGTGAGCCGACGGCGCACGTAGGTGTCGACCGCGCCGATCATCGTGTCCATATGCGCGTTCTCGAAGAAGTGCCCAGCCCCTTCGACCTCGGTATGGGTGATGGTGATGCCCTTCTGCTCGTGCAGTTTGTCGACCAGCGCATGGGTGTCGGGCGGCGGCGCGACCCGGTCGGCGGTGCCGTTGATCACCAGCCCCGAGGCCGGGCAGGGGGCGAGGAAGGAAAAGTCATACATGTTGGCGGGCGGCGAGACCGAGATGAAACCGGTGATCTCGGGCCGGCGCATCAGCAGCTGCATGCCGATCCAGGCGCCGAACGAAAAGCCGGCGACCCAGCAATGCTTGGCGTTCTGGTTCATCGACTGCAGGTAGTCCAGCGCCGAAGCGGCATCCGACAGCTCACCCACGCCCTGGTCGTACTCGCCCTGGCTGCGGCCGACGCCGCGAAAGTTGAAGCGCAGAACGTTGAAGCCCATCTTGTGAAAAGCGTAGTGCAGGTTGTAGACAACCTTGTTGTTCATCGTGCCGCCGAACTGCGGATGCGGGTGCAGGACGATGGCAATGGGGGCATCCTTCTCTGGCTGGGCATGATAGCGGCCTTCCAGACGACCCTCCGGGCCGGGAAAAATCACCTCGGGCATATGGTCTCGCTCTCCTTCTGCCCGCAATTCTTGACGAAAATTGTCGGGCAACATAATACGGTGGCACTCCGGGCCTTGGCGGTCCGGCTGCGTCATCGTTCACATATTGTCGGCGAGGCGCTACGTCAACGTTACGAGAGGGTTTGGCGATGAAGCTTTCAACCAAGGGGCGGTATGCGATGGTCGCGCTGGCGGACCTGGCGTTGCAGCCGGCGGGCACGTTGCTGTCGCTCACCGACCTTTCGAAACGGCAGAATATCTCGCTGCCCTATCTCGAACAGCTGTTCGTGAAGCTGCGCCGCGCCGGGCTGGTGGAAAGCGTGCGCGGCCCCGGCGGCGGCTACAAGCTGGCCAAGCCCTGCGCCGAAATCCGGGTGGCCGACATCCTGTCGGCGGTCGACGAGACGGTGAACGCGATGCACACCGGGGCCGGGGCCTCGGGTGCGTCGTCGGGCAGCCAGGCGCAATCGCTCACCAACCGGCTGTGGCAGAGCTTCTCGGCCAACGTCTACGTTTACCTGCACCAGATCCGCCTGTCGGACGTGGTGCACAACGAGTTGGCGCCGTGCCCGGCGGTGCCGTCGCTGCTGCACCTGGTGGACGATGACCACCACGAGGCCATGCCCGCTGATACCGACAGCTGAGGCCCGGCGTGACGCGCAGCTATCTCGACTGGAACGCCACCACGCCGCTGCGCCCGCAAGCGCGCGCGGCGATGATCGCGGCGATGGAGCTGGTGGGCAATCCCTCCAGCGTGCACGGCGAGGGGCGCGCCGCCAAGGCGGTGGTCGAGAAGGCGCGCCGCCAGGTGGCGGCGGCGTTCGGCGCCGAGGGGGCGGACGTGATCTTCACCTCCGGCGCGACCGAGGCGGCGGCGCTGGCGCTGGCCGACCGGGGCCTGGTCTGCGCCGAGGTCGAGCACGAGGCCGTCGCCGCCTGGTGCGCGGCCACGCTGGAGGTGGACGCGCAAGGCCGGGTAACGGTGCCCGATCCGCGCCGCGCCGCGCTCCAGCTGGCCAATTCCGAAACCGGGGTGATCCAGGAGCTGCCCGAGGGGCTGGCGGTGACCGACGCCACCCAAGGCTTTGGCAAACTGCCGGTGGCGTTCAACTGGCTCGGCGCGGAGATGGCGCTGATCTCGGCGCACAAACTGGGCGGGCCGAAGGGTGTTGGCGCAATCGTGATCCGGCGCGGGACCGACCTGGCGGCGCGGATCAAGGGCGGCGGGCAAGAGATGGGCCGGCGGGCTGGCACGGAAAATGTGATTGGAATCGCGGGGTTCGGGGCGGCGGCCGAAGCTGCGGCGCGCGATCTGGAGGCCGGGGCCTGGGACAAGGTGGCTCGCCTTAGAAACATTCTAGAGAAATCCATTGCAGACTCCGCGAATATGACTATTTTTGTCGGGAAAGACGCGAACAGGCTCCCGAACACCTCGTGCTTCATCACGCCGGGGTGGAAAGGAGAGACACAAGTGATGGTGATGGACCTGGCAGGCTTCGCCGTTTCGGCGGGGTCGGCCTGCTCCTCCGGCAAGGTCAAAGCCAGCCGCACGCTCAAGGCGATGGGCTACGGCGAGGTCGAGTCGGCCAGCGCCATCCGGGTCTCGCTGGGGCCGGCGACAAGTGAGGAAGAGGTCTTGCGCTTCGTGAAAGCCTGGACCCGCGAACATGATAAACACCGTGCCCGCCAGACATCGGCGACGCGGGGCTGACCGGAGAGGCACCCATGGCCCAGAATGATGACGTAACAGTCAAGGAAGGCGTCGAGCAGGATACCGTGGATGCGGTCCGCACGCTCGGCGACAAGTACAAATACGGCTGGGAAACCGAGATCGAGATGGAATACGCCCCGAAGGGGCTGACCGAAGATATCGTTCGCCTGATCAGCGCCAAGAACGAAGAGCCGGAGTGGATGCTGGACTGGCGGCTGGAGGCCTACCGGCGCTGGCTGAAGATGGTAGAGCCCGACTGGGCGATGATCGACTACCCCGAGATCGACTTTCAGGACCAGTATTACTACGCCCGGCCCAAGAGCATGGTCGACAAGCCGAAATCGCTCGACGATGTCGATCCGAAGCTGTTGGCGACCTACGAAAAGCTCGGCATCCCGCTGAAAGAACAGATGATTCTCGCCGGCGTCGAGGGCGCCGAGGAGATCCCCGCCGACGGGCGCAATTCCGAGCGCAAGGTGGCGGTCGATGCGGTGTTCGACTCGGTCAGTGTCGGCACCACCTTCAAGAAAGAGCTGGAACAGGCCGGGGTGATCTTCTGCTCGATCTCCGAGGCGATCCGCGAACACCCCGAGCTGGTGAAGCAATACCTCGGCAGCGTCGTGCCGCAGACCGATAACTTCTACGCCACGCTCAACTCGGCGGTGTTTTCCGACGGCTCCTTCGTCTACATCCCCGAAGGGGTGCGCTGCCCGATGGAGCTGAGCACCTATTTCCGCATCAATGCCGAGAACACCGGCCAGTTCGAGCGCACGCTGATCATCGCCGACAAGGGTGCTTACGTGTCCTACCTCGAGGGCTGCACCGCGCCCAAGCGCGAGGTGGCGCAGCTGCACGCCGCGGTGGTCGAGATCGTGATCCTCGAAGACGCCGAGGTGAAATATTCCACCGTCCAGAACTGGTTTCCCGGCGACGAGAACGGCAAGGGCGGGATCTACAACTTCGTCACCAAGCGCGCCGATTGCCGGGGCGACCGGGCCAAGGTGATGTGGACCCAGGTGGAAACCGGCTCGGCCGTGACCTGGAAATACCCCTCCTGCATCCTGCGCGGCGACGACAGCCAGGGCGAGTTCTACTCGATCGCCATCACCAACAATTACCAGCAGGCCGATACCGGCACCAAGATGATCCACCTCGGCAAGAACACCAAGAGCCGGATCGTCTCGAAGGGGATCAGCGCGGGGCGCGCGCAGAATACCTATCGCGGCCTCGTTTCGATGCACCCGAAGGCGAAAAACAGCCGCAACTATACCCAGTGCGACAGCCTGTTGATCGGCAACAAGTGCGGGGCACACACCGTGCCCTACATCGAGGTGAAGAACAATTCGTCCCGCGTCGAGCACGAGGCGACCACCTCGAAGGTGGACGACGAGCAGCTGTTCTACTGCCGCCAGCGCGGCATGGACGAGGAAGAAGCGGTGGCGCTGATCGTCAACGGCTTCGCGCGCGAGGTGTTGCAGGCGCTGCCGATGGAGTTTGCCATGGAAGCCCAGCAGCTGGTGGCGATCTCGCTCGAGGGGAGCGTGGGCTGATGGTCGCCGCGATCTGGACCACCATCGTTCTGCTCGTCGCGGCATTGGCCACGGCGATGACGCTGGGCTGGCGGCGCTACACCGCCGTGCCGCTGCGCCGCGCGCAGGATATCCGTGGCACGAGCTGCTATCCGCAGGTGCACCGGGGCGGACCCGGGGCGTAGGAGGCGGCGATGGGCGCAATCCTTCAGGCAGCGGCAGGCAAAGGCGGTGGCGCGATCCAGCGCCCCACCTTCACCATGCCCGAGGCCGAGCAGGCACTGCTCACCGACGCCTATGCGCGGGCCTCGGTGATCCTCGAATACGGTTCGGGCGGCTCCACCGCGATGGCCGCCGAGCGCCCCGGCAAAACCATTACCTCGGTCGAGAGCGACCGCGACTGGGCGGCGATGATGCGCGCCTGGTTCGTACAAACGCCGCCGGCGGCGGGCAGCACCGTCGAGATCGTCTGGGCCGATATCGGGCCGACGCGGGACTGGGGCTTTCCCGCCAACAACGGCGCCTACCTCAATTACGTCGACTACCCGTTCGGCGTCTGGCAGGCCGGGGCGATGGCCCAGCCCGACGTGGTGCTGATCGACGGGCGGTTTCGCGCCGGCTGCGCGCTGGCCGTGGCGTTCCACACCGCCAAGCCGGTTGACGTCTACTTCGACGACTACATCGACCGGGCGCAATACCACGCTGTCGAGCACTGGCTCGGCAGCCCCGAAATCACCGGACGGATGGCGCATTTCAAGGTTGCGCCAACCTCGTTCGATCCGCGCGACCCGGTGCGGATGATGAAACTGATACTGCGGCAGGGCTGAACCGCCCCCGCATCGAGAAAGGGATGTAAACATGCTGAAAATCAATAACTTGCACGTCAAGCTGGAAGACGAGGACAAGCAGATCCTCAAGGGTGTCGACCTCGAGGTGCCGGCTGGCAAGGTGCATGCGATCATGGGGCCGAATGGCTCGGGCAAATCCACGCTGTCCTACGTGCTTTCGGGCAAGGGCGGATACGAGGTCACGCAAGGCTCCGCCACGCTCGACGGGGTGGACCTGCTTGCGATGGAGGCCGAGGAGCGCGCCGCCGCCGGGCTGTTCCTCGCGTTCCAATACCCGGTCGAGATCCCCGGGGTGGGCAACATGACCTTCCTGCGCACCGCGGTGAACGCACAGCGCAAGGCGCGCGGTGAAGAGGAGCTGAGCGCCGCCGACTTCCTCAAGCTGGTGCGCGAAAAGGCCAAGACCCTGAAGATCGACGCCGAGATGCTGAAACGCCCGGTCAACGTCGGCTTTTCCGGCGGCGAGAAAAAGCGCAACGAGATCCTGCAAATGGCGATGCTGGAGCCGAAGATGTGCATTCTCGACGAGACCGATTCCGGCCTCGACGTGGACGCGATGAAGCTGGTCTCGGAAGGCGTGAACGCACTGCGCGACGCGGGCCGCTCTTTCCTCGTGATCACCCATTACCAGCGCCTGCTCGACCATATCAAACCCGACGTGGTGCACATCATGGCAGCGGGGCGAATCATCAAGACCGGCGGTCCGGAGCTGGCGCTCGAAGTCGAGCACAACGGCTACGCCGATATCCTCGCGGAGCTGGCGTGATGGCGGCGGTGGCACAGGTGAAGCTCACCGCGCTGGCCGAGCGGCTGGCCCCGCTGAGCCGGCCCGAGGGCGGCAAATGGGCTTCCGAGGCGCGCGCACAGGCGCTGGCGCGGCTTGAGGCGATGGGCCTGCCGGCGGCGCGTGACGAATACTGGCGCTTCACCCGCCCGGCGAGCCTGAATGCGCCCGCGCCGATGCCGGCGGCGGCGTTCGACCATGGCAGCGAGACGCTGGTGTTTGGCGTGGTCGACCGGCTGAAGGTGGTGTTTGTCGATGGCGTGTTTGCCGCCGACGAGAGCGATCCGCTGGAGCTGGCCGGGATCGAGATCGAGCGGCTGGCCGAGGCCACCGCGAAAGACATCCACTGGGCGCGCGATCTCTACGGCGTGCTTGAGGCGCGCGGCCAGAATCCGGTGGAGCGGCCCTTCGCGGCGCTCAACACCGCCTACGCCAGCGATGGCGTGGTGATCCGCGTGACCGGCAAGGCCGCCAAACCCGTGAACCTGATCTATCGCCACGAAGGCGAAACCTCCGACGCGATCCTGCACCACGTGGTGAAGCTCGACGCCGGGGCGGACCTGACGCTGTTGGAAAACGGCCCGGCGGCGGCGCGGTTCAACAAGGTGCTCGAGGTCGAGGTGGGCGATGGCGCCGCCTTCCATCACGTGCGCACGCAAGGGCGTGATCACGAGCGCCAGGCGGTCACCCATCTGTTTGCCCGCCTCGGCAAGGAGAGCGTGTTCAAGAGCTTCACCCTCACCGTCAACGGCCGGCTCACCCGCAACGACTGCGTGGTGGAGATGACCGGCGACGACGCGGTGGCGCATATCGCCGGCGCGGCGATGGGCGATGGCGCGGAGGATCCGTTCCATCACGACGACACCGTGTTCGTCACCCATGACGCGGAGAATTGCGAAAGCCGCCAGGTGTTCAAGAAGGTGCTGCGCAACGGCGCGGTCGGGGTGTTCCAGGGCAAGATCCTGGTCCGGCCCGGCGCGCAGAAGACCGACGGCTACCAGAAGTCGCAGGCCCTGCTGCTCGATGACGACAGCACCTTCCTCGCCAAGCCCGAGCTCGAGATCTACGCCGACGACGTGGCCTGTTCGCACGGCTCCACCTCCGGCGCGATCGACGACGACGCGCTGTTCTACCTGCGCTCGCGCGGCGTGCCCGAGGTGCTCGCCACCGACCTGCTGGTGCTCGCCTTCCTCGCCGACGCGATCGCCGAGATCGAGGACCCGGCGATCGCCGACGACATCACCGGGCGGCTCGATGCCTGGCTCCAGCGCCGCCGGCGGGGCTGAGATGGGCGTCGCCAGCGACATCCTGCGCGCCTACGCCAGCCCCCGCGCGGTGTTTCGCGCCCGGATTGGCGGGGCACCGCGCGAAGACCGTGCGCTGGTGATCCTGATGGTGGCCTGCCTGCTCATTTTCGTCGGCCGCTGGCCGGCGCTGCAACGTGAGGCGGTCGAGACCGGGCAGGAATTCCAGATGCTGGTGGGGGCCACGCTGCTGGCCTGGCTGTTCATCATGCCGCTGGTGGCCTATGCGATCGGCTGGCTCAGCCACCTGATCGCCCGCCCGATCGGCGGCACCGGCAGCGGCTACGCCGCCCGGTTCGCGCTGTTCTGGGCGATGCTGGTGGCCAGTCCGCTCTGGCTGCTCTCGGGCCTCGTGGCCGGGTTCATCGGCCCCGGCGTGCAATTGCAGATCGTCGGCGCGGTTGCCCTTCTGGCGTTTCTGGTGCACTGGGGGATCAACCTGTGGACCGCGGAGACACTATGAAATTCGAGTGGGGTTATCTGTTTGGCATGGTGCTGCAAACGGTGCCGGAACCGCGCAAGATCGCGCGCGAGGTGCAGGCGCTCACCTTCCCGCGCAGGGTGCTGTGGCAGGCGCTGGGGCTGTTGCTGGTGGCGGCCACCTTCCTTGGGGTGATCTCGTCGATCCTGTTTCCGGTCGACGCCGAAACCTTCGGCACGCTGGTGGCCGACCCGATCATGACCGGCATCGCGCAGGGCTCGATCTCGGTGCTCACGGTGTTCGCGATCTACTGGATCGGACGGGCGCTGGGCGGCGCGGGCAGTTTCGACCAGGCGCTGCTGACGGTGATCTGGCTGCAATTCGTGCTGCTGATCATCGAGCTGGGGGTGCTGTTTCTCGGCGTTTTCGCGCCGGGGCTGGCGCTTCTGCTCTGGGTCATGGGGATGGTGATGACCTTCTGGATCCTCAGCCATTTTATTGCCGAGATGCACGGCTTCCGCTCGGCCGGGGCGGTATTCGGCGGCATCTTCATGGTGCTCATCGCCGTCGCGGTGGTGATGTCGATCGTGTTTTCGATGATCGGCCTCGGCGTGCCGGGGGAGCCGGGGATGGTGACGGCGCCGGGACCGGGAGAGAGCTGATGTACGATATCGACAAGGTGCGCGCGGATTTTCCGATCCTGGCGCGCGAGGTGCACGGCGTTCCGCTGGTCTACCTCGACAACGGCGCGAGCGCGCAGAAGCCGCAAGCGGTGATCGACGCGATCACGCGGGTCTACAGCCAGGAATATGCCAACGTGCATCGCGGCATGCACTACCTGTCGAACCTCACCACCGACCATTACGAGGCCGTGCGCGGCATCGTCGCGCGGTTTCTCAATGCCGCGAGCCAGGACGAGATCGTGCTGAACTCGGGCACCACCGAGGCGATCAACATGGTCGCCCAGGGCTGGGCCGCACCGCGCATGGGCGCGGGCGACGAGATCGTGCTGTCGGTGGCCGAGCACCATGCCAATATCGTGCCCTGGCATTTCCTGCGCGAGCGCCAGGGGGTGAAACTGGTCTGGGTCGACACCGAGCCGGACGGCGGCCTCGACCCGGAGAAGGTGATCGCCGCGATCACGCCGCGCACGAAGCTCGTCACGGTCACCCATGTGTCGAACGTGCTGGGCACGGTGGTGGACGTGGCGCGGATTACAGAGGGCGCCCATGCGCTCGGCGTGCCGGTGCTGGTGGATGGCAGCCAGGGCGCGGTGCATGGCCCGGTGGACGTGCAGGCGATCGGCTGCGATTTCTACCCGGTGACCGGGCACAAGCTCTATGGTCCCTCCGGCTCGGGTGCGATCTACATCAAGCGCGAGCGGATGGACGAGATGCGGCCCTTCATGGGCGGTGGCGACATGATCCGCGAAGTAACGAAAGACACCGTCACCTACGCCGACCCGCCGATGAAGTTCGAGGCCGGCACGCCGGGGATCGTGCAGACCATCGGCCTCGGCGTGGCGCTGGACTATCTCATGGAGCTCGGCATGGACAACGTGGCGGCGCATGAGGCGGCGCTGGTCGCCTATGCCCGCGAGCGGTTCAAATCGCTGAACTGGCTGAACGTGCAGGGCGACGCGCCGGGCAAGGCGGCGATCTTTTCGATGACCTTCGCGGGCGGCGGCCACGCCCATGACATCTCGACCATCCTCGATCAGAAAGGAATCGCCGTGCGGGCCGGCCACCATTGCGCCCATCCGCTGATGGAGCATCTCGGCGTCACCGCCACGGCGCGCGCGAGCTTCGGGCTCTACAACACCACCGGCGAAATCGACAAGCTGGTCGAGGGGCTGGAACTGGCGCACAGGCTGCTTGGATAGGACCGGGGGGGTCGCCCCCCCCCGGACCCCCGCGAGGTATTTTTCCAAGAAAAAGGGCGCGCCATGGCTTACCGCCTTGCGCGCAGCACCCACCACAGGCCCTTGAGATCGGGCTGGAAACGGTCGATCACCAGCGCCACGGCGACGATCTCGAGCGCGGCGAACGTGGCGAGGCTCATCGACGCGACATAGGCCCATTGGTAGAAATCCAGAACGAACACCGCGACGAAGAAGGCCGTAAGGCCGAGATCGGCCAGCTTGAACGAGTAGAGGTGGAACGCGGGCAGGCGGCGGAACCTGATGAGTGTGACCAGCGTGGCCAGCGTGAGCGCGCCGAGGAACAGCAAGAGCCAGACCGGCTGGGCGATGAAGGGCGTGCGCTCAAACACCCAGACGCCGGTGAGACCCGCACCGAGGGTGAGGCTGTCGGCCAGCGCGTCGAGCCTTGCGCCGAGCCGGGTTTCTTCGCGCCAGCGCCGGGCGAGAAAGCCGTCGATGGCGTCACTGGCGAGGCTCACCAGCATCAACACCAAGAACAACATCCGCTGTTCACTGAGCGCCGCCCAGATCACCACCGGCGCGGCGCAGAGCCGGTAGAACGAGCGCGCGTTGGAGGTGGTCCAGATGCGGGCGCGCCGGTCCATCGCTCAGCCGTCCGGGCCGATCAACCCGAGCCCGCGCAGGTAGACGCCGATGCCGCTTTCCAGCAGGTCTTCGGGCGGGAAGGGGGATTTGGTGCCGGGCGAGCCGCGCGCGAACAGCTCGACCACGCCGTGGCTTAGCGCCCAGATATGCGCGCTCACCATCCGCGCCGGCGGGCGTTTATCGGCGGGCAGCTCGGCCATCAGCTCGCCCGCCGCCTTCTCCAGCACGCCAAGCCCGCGCCCCGCGACCATCGCCAGGTCGGGATTGCGGTTGATCGAAATGCCGCTTTCGAACATCGCCACATAGTGGCCGGGGAACCTGCGGGCGAAGGCGAGGTAGGCGCGCCCGGTGGCCTCCAGCGCCGCCATCGCCGAGGGCTGGCCCTTGCCGTAGGCGTGTTCCATCAAATCGGCGAACACCTCGTAGCCCTGGCGCGCGGCCTCGGCGATCAGGTCTTCGCGGCCGGCGAAATGGCGGTAGACGGCGGCCGGGGTCACACCCGCGGCCTTGGCGGCCTCCGACAGGGTAAAGCCGGTGGGGCCTTTCTTTTCGATCAACACCAGCGCCGCATCGACCAGCGCCTGGCGCAGGTTGCCGTGGTGATAGCCGCGCTTCTTGGTCCTGTCAGTCATGCCAGATGTCCGGGCTGCCGGCGATCGCGGGGTCGGGCAGGGTGGCGACAGCCGGGATCTTGCCGGCATAGTCGATCCCGGCGAGCAGGGTCTGGATCGCGGCGAGCCGGGCGCGGTACTTGTCGTCGGAGCGGATCACGGCCCAGGGCGTGCGCGAGCGATGCGAGGCGTCGAAGGTTTCGCGGATCGCGGCGGAATAGGCGTCCCAGCGGTTCAGCCCCTCGACGTCGATCCAGCTCAGCTTCCACTGCTTGAGCGGGTCGCGTTCGCGGGCGAGGAACCGGCGCAGCTGTTCGGCCCGGCTCACGTTCAGCCAGATCTTGACGAGGTGGATGCCTTCGTCAGCCAGCATGTCTTCGAATTCGGGGAGTTGGCGGAAGAAGGTGGCGCGCTGGTCGTCGGTGCAGAAGTCGAACACCTTTTCCACCACGCCCCGGTTGTACCAGGAGCGATCGAACAGAACCATCTCGCCGGCGGTGGGCAGCTGGCGCACGTAGCGTTGAAAATACCACTCGCCCGCCTCACGGTCCGACGGCTTGGGCAGCGCCACCACCCGCGCGACGCGGGGATTAAGGTTCTGATGTATCCGCTTGATCGTGCCGCCTTTTCCGGCGGCGTCGCGGCCCTCGAACAGGGCCACCACGCGCTTGCCCGTCGCCTTCACGTCGGCCTGGAGCTTGACCAGCTCCAGTTGCAGGGCCGCCAGCGCATCTTCGTAGGCGGATTTTTTCATCCAGCGGTCATAGGGAAAATCGGGCGCGAGGATGTCTTTCTTGTCGCCCGACGCCACCGCCGCGCGCACCGCGTCGGGCGCGCCCTCGGCGTAGAACTTCGAAATCGCACCCTCGAACGGGAGTTCCATGGCCTGCCTCCATCTGCCGTTGCATGAATGTATCGCTATTTCACATTGGCACGCAATGCGGCGCGGTCGACGGCCGCGATCACCGCCGCGCGGGCGACGTGATGGGGCATGTGGCCGATGCCGGGCAGGATCGTGATCTGGGCGTTGGGGTTCTCCGCGCCGAGCCGTTCGGAATGGATCGCGTGGTGCACCACCCAATCGGCGTCGCCATGCACCACCTCCAGCGGCAGGTCGAGCCCGGCCCAACGCGGCGAGAGCCGAATGATCTCGTCGAGCAGGATCCGGCGCTGGCGCGCATTCACCCGCATCTGGCCGCGCCGCACGGTCAGCTCGGGGCCGAAATAGGCGGGAAACCCGGATGGCGCGGATTGCGGCGCAAACACCTTGTCGATCTCGCGCAGAACAACAGCGCGCGGCACGAAGGCGGTGATCAGCGGGATCAGCGCGGCCCGGCCCAGCGGGTGCGACAGAAGCGTGTAGTAGAGGCCGAGCCCGGTGGGCCAGGGGTAGGCCACGGCCGAAACCGGCACGAGGCCCGCAAGCGTGTCGGGCAGCAGCGCGGCCCAGGTCAGCGCCACGGCGCCGCCGTAGGACTGGCCAAGCACGATCGGCTTGTCGGCCCCGAGCTTGGCCACCGCGGCCTGGATCACGCGGGCCTGCGCCTCCAGCCCGTCGCCGTCGGGGTGCGGGTCGGACCAGCCCAGCCCGGGCCGGTCGACGACGAACACCCGGTAGCGCGCGGCCAGCTCGGGCGCGAGCGCATGGGTGAAATCGCGGGTATTGCCGGACGAGCCGTGAATCAGCACCAGATCGGGGCCGCGCCCGATCACCTCGACATGCAGGCGGATTCCGTCGACCTCGACATCCTCGCCGCGGGGCGGGGAAAACGCCGCCGCGCGCGCCTCGCGCCGGGCCGCGAGCACTTGAGTGGCGCCGGCAAAGCCGAGAAGGGCGAGAAGAGCGGTACCGGGTGTCATCCGGGTCCCATCCCCTTTTTCTTGGCCGAAATACCTCGGGGGTGCGGGGGCAGCGCCCCCGCGCGGTCGGATGCCTTGCGCAATGCGATCCCCCGGCCCGTCACCCGCGCCGGTCCTCGACCACCTCGCCGATCCGGTCGATCTCGAACGGCGTGGTCAGGTACATTTCGGCGATCCAGTTGCCGTAGAGCAGATGGGCGTGGCTTTTCCAGCGGTTGCGCGGCGGCTGGGCCGGATCGTCGTTCGGGTAGTAGTTCATCGGCACGTTGATCGGCGTGCCCTTGGCCACGTCGCGGTCATATTCGTGCTTCAGCGTGTCGCTGTCGTATTCGAAATGGTTGAAGATGTAGAGCGCGCGGTGCTTGGGATCATGCACCAGGCAGGAGCCCGTTTCGTCCGAGCCGAGCAGCGGCACGAGGTCCGGGTGGGCGCGAATATCGGCCTCGGCGATCTCGGTCCAGCGGCTCACGGGAATCACGAAATTGTCGGAAAACCCGCGCAGGAACGGCGAGGTGGGCGCAAGGTTGGTCTGCGGGTAGCAGCCGAACGCCTTGTGGCCGAGCATGTGCTTGGGGATGTCCCAGAAATGGTAGAGCATCGCCATGCCGCCCCAGCAGACGCCGAAGGTGGAATGCACGTTGGTCTGGGTCCAGTCGATGATCTCGCGCATCTCGTCCCAATAGGTGACATCTTCGTAAGGCAGGCGCTCGATCGGCGCGCCGGTGATGATCAACCCGTCGAACTTCTGGTGCTTGATCGCTTGGAACGGCTCGTAATGCGCGCCGATATGGGCCTGGCTCGTGGTCTTCGAGGTGTGCTCGGTCGGGCGCACGAGGGTCAGCTCCACCTGCAGCGGCGAGGCGGCGATGAGCCGGGCGAACTGGGTCTCGGTCTCGATCTTCTTCGGCATGAGGTTGAGCAGGGCGATCCGCATCGGGCGGATTTCCTGCTGCTCGGCCTGATCCGCCCGCAGCATCATGATCCCTTCCGCGCGCAGCGTGTTGAAGGCGGGCAGCGTGGCGGGGATCTTGATGGGCATCGGGTGGCTCTTTCTGGTTGTGTCCCGAGGAGATAGACCCTCGGTCAGCGCGCCTCAAGGGCGCGGGCGATGAGCGCGTCGAAACCGTCGGGGGTGGTCACGGCCGCGACATCGTCGGCCGTCACGCGGATGCCCCAGTTTTTCGCCATCGCCGCATAGCGCGGCTGGCGGTGGGCGAGAGCCTGGGCATAGGTCCAGCGCACGAAGCTGTCGGGGTCGACCTCGGCCTCGTCGAGTTCGTTCTCGGCCAGGTATGCGTGCCAGACCTGGTCGAGAAAGGCGGGCATGTAGGCCATCGGCTTGGGCGCGCGGTCGAAGCGGCGAATCAGTTCGGCGGTATGGGCCTCTGACCCCTCGATCCAGACCATCAGCGCCTCGCCCGAAAGCTCTTTCAGCAGCGCGTCGTCGGGGTCGTCGGGATCAACCCATTCGCAGATCGACCCGCCGGTGTCGCAGATAAAATGCGCATAGCCGTAAAGCTGCTGGGCGCGGTCGATGAAATGCCCGGTATCGCGCAGCGCCGCCTCTTCGGCGTGGCGAAACTGCTCCTGGCGGTGGGTATACTCGGCATATGACAGCCCGCCTTTGGCCGGGTCGCCGGGTTTGCCGAGATAGCTTGAGACCGGCGAGAGATCGTTGAACGAGATGTTCGAGCCGATGTAGATCGAATCCGACATCAACAGCCCGCGCAGAAACGGGTTCTTCATCGCCTCGGCCTTGAAATTGTCAACGATGTGCTCGCCCATGTAGCGGGTGCCGATGCGGTAATCGACCGAGTAATGAAACCAATCGCCCGAGGCGCGCAGGAGATTGGACAGGTGGGTTTTGCCCAGACCCGACATGCCGAACAACAGCACGCGCTTGTGCTCGGCCTCGCGCCAGTCTTTCGCGGTTTCGTAGATCATTGCCGGGCCTCCCGTTCTGAGCCGCTTGGTAGCGGGCGGCGGCGGAACGGTCAAATCCTTAGCGGCCGGGCAAACGAAAACCGCCCGGGCATAACCCGGGCGGCCAATTGTTCAGGTCTGGCCGGTTCAGAACCGGCTGGTGAGCTTCAGCCCGAGACCAAGCGCGTAGTTGCCGCTGAACGGCGAGCCGGCGGTGAGCGTGCCGCCGTTGGCGTCGCCGATCTTGACGTAGCGCACCCCGCCGCCAAGCTCGAAGGCGTCCGACAGCTTGTAGCGTCCGCCGGCGCCAACCGACCAGTAGCCGTCGGTCGGGCCGAGGTTGGAGAACACGCCGCCGGTGGCGGCTTCGTAGCCCAGGGTGATGCTGGCGGCGAATTTCTCGGTGAACTGGCGGCCGATGCCCAGCTCGGCCGAGTAGGTGTCGGCACCGAAGCTGGCCAGCGGGTTCAGCGGGTAGTTCGTCGGCGAGAAGGCGAACGACGACCAGTCGACCCAGCGCACCGAGCCGAACAGCAGGGTGCCGGCGGCGATGCCGGTCTGGAATTCGAGGTTGACCGATTGCGGCGTGTCGGTGGTGAACGCCGAGGGCACGCCGCCGAGGATGCCCTCGGTGCCGGTAAAGTCGTTGGAAATCGCCGAATTGTAGGTCAGCGCCACGCGGGCGGCGATCTCGGGCACTTCGTAGGCCGCGCCGACGACATAGCCGAGGGCGAAATCGCTTTTCAGGTCGGCCGCATAGCCGAGCACGAGCGGCAGGCTCACCGACGCCGCCGCCTGCTGCGCGCGCAGACCGGCGTGGACCGAGAAATTTTCGTTGATCTTGTAGCGTGCCATCAGGGTGAAGGCGGTGGTGTCGAGCGTCGCGTCGGCGGCACCGGTCAGCAGGCCCTTGTAGGACACATCAGCGCCAAACGGCTGATCCATGATCAGCGCCATGTCGATCTGGTCGGTGACGGCGTGTTTGAAGGCGAAACCGACGGTGGCGTAGGGCTCGGCGATGTTGCCGGTGAGCGCCGAGGCGGTGGCCGAAACCGTCGGCATCGCGTAGCCGAGCGTGGCGGTGAACAGCGTGCCTTCCTCGAACAATACGGCAATACTCTGGCCCGAGCGGTCAAGTCCGCCCGCGATCGCGCCCGACGTTCCCAAAACGGCAGCCGCCGCGCTTGCAATGATAAAGTTTTTCATGGTTACCCCCCTGATTTCGCGCAGATTGCGCAAGCCCGGTCCGGCGGGCAAGGCAACAGAGGCGTGTCGGCGATCATCGCCGCGAGGCTGTGGCAGGACGGCGACAGGTTGCGCCCAAGGCACGATCCGGGGGGCGGCCGGGTCTAGCGCCGGCGTGTGAGCCGACCGTCGATCACCACCAGCCCGGCGGCGATCAGCCCGAACCCGAGATAGGCCGACGCGGGCAGGGCTTCGGCGCGCAGGGCTGCGCCGAGTACCACCGCCGTCGGCACAATCAGCAGGGTGACCAGCATGGTGTTGCCGGCCCCGGCGGTGGCGATCAGACGGTAGTAGATCAGGTAGGCCGCGGCGGTGACCACGGCGGCGACATAACCGATCGCGAGCATCGTGCTTGGGGACAGCGCCAGTGGCAACGGTCCGGCCACGGCCCAGCTGAGCGGCAGCAGGATCAGCGTCGAGCCGGTCAGCATGCCCACCGCCGCCACGTCGGGGCGCAGGTGCCTGAGCCGCTTGCGCGCCCAGACCGACGACAGCGCGTAGGACAGGGTCGAGCCGAGCATGGCGAGCTGGGCCAGTGCGCGCAGGTCAAATTCGCGCAAAGTGCTTGGCCCCATCACCACCACCACGCCGGCCATGCCGAGCGCCACGCCAATCGCCTTGCCCGCCGTCAGCCGCTCGTCGGCGAGGAACATAGCTGCGACCAGGGGGCCAAAGATCGCCGTGGTGGCGTTGAGAATGCCGGCAAGCCCGCTCTCGATGGTCTGCTGCGCCCAGGCCTGCAGCGCGAAGGGCAGGGCGTTGTTGCCGGCACCCATGAGCAGCAGCGCCACCCAGGTGGCGCGGTCGCGTGGCAGCGGCAAGCGGTGCACCAGAACCCAGGCCCACAGCAGCAGCGCGGCCCAGAGCACCCGGTGGGTGACCACGTGCAGCGGTGCGAGCCGGTCGACCAGCACGCTGGTGGTCAGAAAGCTCGACCCCCAGATCAGCGACAGCGCCAGCAGCAGCGCCCAGGCGCGCGGGGTGAGAGAGGTCTGTGTCATGGTGCGACGCTAGCCGCGAGTAACCCCGGGCGCGACCCGAAACCTGCGCCTTCGGCCGCTGCCGGCAATCTTCGGGCGCGCGCACGGTTCATCCGGCGCGCGCGGGGCGGCTCTGGCCGGCAAGGGCGAGGTTGATCCAGTTGCCGGCAATGATCAGCCCACCGCCGAGCGCCACCCAGGGGTCGAGCCCTTCGCCGTAGACCGCCCAGCCGACCAGCGCGATCAGCGGCAGGCGGAGAAAGTCCACCGGCATCACCACCGAAGCCGGGGCGAGACGCAGCGCCGAGGTGAGGCACAGGTGGGCGGCGAGCCCGGCCAGCCCGATCAGCACGAGCCAGGGCGCGGAGGCGGCATTCGGCAGGGCGATCCGCCCGTCCAGCCCGGCGGCGATCAGCCCGAATACTGCCTGCATCGCCGTGAGCCAGAACAGGATCGAGGTGACGCTCTCGGTGCGCGTCAGCCGGCGGGTGAAGATCGCCGAGCCGGCAAAGCCGATCGCGGCGGCGGCGGCGGCCAGCACGCCCGGCGTGAGCGGCTGGGCGAAGGGCCGGGTGACCACCAGCACGCCGCCAAACCCGATCAGCGCGGCGAGGGCCTGGGGCCGGGTGATCCGCTCGCCCAGCACCAGCGGCGCCAGCGCCAGCACCCAGAGCGGCGAGGTGAACTCAAGCGCGAAGACCTGTGCCAGCGGCACGATCGTGATTGCGTAAAACCACAGGTTCTGCCCGGCGAAATGGCTGAGATTGCGCGCTAGATGCAGCCCGAGCCGGTTCGGGCGGATCGTGGCACGGGTGCCGCGCAGGCTGGCCACGACCAGCACCACCACCATGCCGACGAGCGAGCGGTACAGCATCAGCTCAAACGTGTCGTGGTCGAGGCTGACCGCCCGGCCGGCGACGGCCATCGCCGAGAACGAGGCGATCGCGCCGGTCATCCAGAGCGCGGCGCGCGCGGTGGCGCTCACGCCTCCAGATCCTCGATGGTGTAGCTGCGCGCGATCCCGGCGCTGACGCGGGCCCAGTCCCTCGCCCCGGTGCGCTGCTGGTGCACGTCGAAATCGGCGCGGCTGGCAAAGCTCTCGGCGACGCGGTAGCGGCCCGCCACATCGGGGTCGGCGGTCACGTCGAAGGACCGGCAGCCGGGTTCGGCGCGGGTCAGCCGGATGTGCTCGGGCAAGGCGGCGGCGACGGCAGCGCGCCGCGCCTCGGGCACGTCGATATGGCCGGTGAGGCGGATCTGGGGCATCGTGTGAACCTCGTGCAGGGTCCGGCGATCATGGCCGGCGGGCAGCGGCCATGCAAGCGGGCCGGTCTGGGCCATCAGCCGGATCGACAGGCCCGGGCGCGCCGTATGCCGGAGCATCCGGCCTTGCCGCCGGACAAAGATTGCGCATAAGGATCTGGCGCGGGGGCCGCGCCGCTTATGTCATCGGACCGCCGCAGGCAACATCGGCCCGCGTCATTCCCACTCGATCGTGCCCGGGGGCTTCGAGGTGATATCGTAGGTCACGCGATTGATCCCCGGCACCTCGTTGATGATCCGCGTCGCGGTCTCGCCGAGGAATTCGTGGCTGAACGGGTAGTAGTCGGCCGTCATCCCGTCGACCGAGGTGACGGCGCGCAACGCGCAGGCGTAATCGTAGGTGCGCCCGTCGCCCATCACGCCGACGGTGCGCACCGGCAGGATCGCCACGAACGCCTGCCAGATCTCGTCGTAAAGCCCGTGTTTGCGGATCTGGTCGATGTAGACCGCATCGGCCTGGCGCAGGATGGCGAGCTTCTGACGGGTGATCTCGCCGGGGCAGCGGATCGCGAGGCCCGGGCCGGGGAAGGGGTGGCGGCCGATGAAGCTGGCCGGCAGGCCCAGCTCGTGGCCAAGCGCGCGCACCTCGTCCTTGAACAGCTCGCGCAAGGGTTCCACCAGCTTCAGCCCCATCTTCTCGGGCAACCCGCCGACATTATGGTGGCTCTTGATCGTCACCGAGGGTCCGCCGGAGAAACTCACGCTCTCGATCACGTCCGGATACAGCGTGCCCTGGGCCAGGAACGCGGCGCCCTCGATCCCGTTGGCGTATTTCTGGAACACGTCGATGAACAACCGGCCAATGATTTTTCTCTTGGTTTCCGGGTCACTTACGCCATCAAGCTCACCCAGGAACAACTCGGCCTCATCGGCGTGAATCAGCTTCATGTTGTAGTGGTCGCGAAACATCGTCACCACGTCTTCGGCCTCGTTCTGGCGCAAGAGCCCGTGGTCGACGAAGACGCAGGTGAGCTGGTCGCCGATCGCCTCGTGCAGCAGCACCGCCGTGACCGAGCTGTCGACCCCGCCCGAGAGGCCGCAGATCACGTGGCCGTCGCCGACCTGCTCGCGGATCGCGCGGATCGCCTCGTCCTTGTAGGCGCCCATGGTCCAGTCGCCGGTGAAGCCGGCGAGGCGGACGAAATTCTCGTAGAAGGTCTTGCCGTTCGGGGTGTGATGCACCTCGGGGTGGAACTGCACCGCGAAAAAGCGCCGCTCAAGATCGGCGGTAATGGCGAACGGGGCGTTGGGCGAGGTGCCGTAGACCTCGAAGCCGGGGGCGATCGCCGAAACATGGTCGCCGTGGCTCATCCAGACCTGTTCGCGCCCGTCCAGGAACCAGCCAAACAGCAGGTCGGTGTCGCCGTTCTTCGGCTCGACATAGGCGCGGCCGAACTCGGCGGTGCCGTGGCCGCGCTCCACCTTGCCGCCCAGATCCTGCATCATCACCTGCTGGCCGTAGCAGATGCCGAGGATCGGCACGCCGAGGGCGTAGACCGATCTGGGCGGCCGGGGGCTGCCCTCGTCGATCACGCTGGCGGGGCCGCCCGAGAAGATGACGGCCTTCGGCGCGAAGTCCGCGAGGAAAGCGTCGGTGACCTTCTGGTAGGGGTGGATTTCGCAGTAGACGTTGAGCTCGCGCAGCCGGCGCGCGATCAGCTGCGTCACCTGGGAGCCAAAGTCGATGATGAGAAGGCGGTCATGCTGGGTCATGTTCGCTGATTAGGGCGCGGCGGCGGGGCTGGCAAGGGGGCAGGGGGCTGTCGGCCCCCTCCTGGCCTGTGGCCAATTCACCCCCGACGGTATTTTGCGAACAAAGACCGCAAGGGCGTGGCACGGGCATCGCCGCCCCGGCCTGTCGCGCCATGTCGTTTTCGCGCGGGAAGTGACGCAATCGCGGCAGGGCGCACCGGATGCGCAGGGTATCACCCGGGGGTAGGACTTCGCGGAGGGCGTGAGATGAGCGAGACGGGCAGACGCGGGCGTGGTGGCGGGGGCGCGGCGCGCCGGGCGGCGCGCACGGCCAAGCAGATCGAGGCGGCGCCGGCGATCACGCGCGCGATTCCCGATTTCGAGCTGCTCAGCGAAGAGGCGCTGCAGATCATCGAGCACAACGCCGAGACCGTGCTCGAAGAGATCGGCGTGACCTTCTCCGACAATCCCGCGGCGCTGGCGCGCTGGCGCGACGCCGGGGCCGAGGTGCGCGGCGAGCGGGTGCATATCCCGCGCGGTCTGGCGCGCAAACTCTGCGCCACCGCGCCCGCATCCTTCACGCAACACGCCCGCAATCCGGCCAATTCGGTCGAGATCGGCGGCCGCGGCCTGGTGCTCGCCCCGGTCTACGGCCCGCCGTTCGTGCGCGACGCGGCCGGTGGGCGGCGCTACGCGACGATGGCGGATTTCCGCAATTTCGTCCGCCTCGGGCAGATGTCGAAATGGCTGCATCACTCCGGCGGAACGGTCTGCGAGCCGACCGACGTGGCGGTGAACAAGCGCCATCTCGACATGCTGCTCGCGCACATGACGCTCTCGGACAAGCCCTACATGGGTTCGGTCACCGAGCCGAGCCGAGCCGCCGACAGCGTGGCGATGTCGAAGATCCTGTTCGGCGACGATTTCGTCGATCAGAACGCGGTAATGGTGAGCCTCGTCAACATCAACTCGCCACTCACCTTCGATGCGACGATGATGGGCGCGCTCGAAGTCTACGCGGCGGCAAACCAGGCCTGCATCGTCTCGCCCTTCATCGTCGGCGGCGCAATGGCGCCGGTCTCGGTGGCGGGCACGCTCACCCAGGTGCTGGCCGAGGTTCTGGCGGGCGTGGCCTACAGCCAGCTCGTGCGCCCCGGCGCGCCGATCATCATGGGGGCTTTCGTCACCTCGATCGACATGAACTCGGGCGGGCCCACCTTCGGCACCCCGGAAGCCAGCCAGATCACCTACGGTGCCGGCCAGCTCGCGCGGCGGCTCGGGCTGCCCTACCGCTCGGCCGGCGGCTTCACCGGCTCGAAGCTGCCAGACGCGCAGGCCGGCTACGAGAGCGCCAACAGCCTCAACATGGGGCTGATGTCGGGGGTCAACTTCATGCTCCATGCCTGCGGCTGGCTCGAAGGCGGGCTGGTGGCGAGCTTTGAGAAATTCGTGATGGACGCCGACCAGCTCGGCACGCTGCATAAGATGGCGGCGGGCGTGGCGATCGATGCCGAAGCGCAGGCGATGGACGCGATCCGCGAGGTGGGGCCGGGCGGGCATTACCTGGGCTGCGCCCATACCCAGGCGCATTTCAAAGAGGCGTTCTGGCGCTCCAACCTGCTCGACTACAAGCCGTTCGAGACCTGGGAGGAGGAGGGCGCGCGCGACACCCAGAGCCTGGCGACGGCGCGGGTGGGCAAGCTGCTCGCCGACTACGAGGCGCCGCCGCTCGACCCGGCCATTCGCGAAGCGCTCGAGGCCTTCGTGGCGGAGCGCAAAGCCGCGATGCCCGACGCATTCAGCTGAGCCCGCGGCCCGGCCATCGCCTCAGGCCTCGGAGCCGGGACGGGCGAGCAGCCGGGCTTCGGCGATCAGCGCGATCAGCACCTCGACATGGCGCGCCGCACTGTAGGCGGCGCCGCCCGCCTTGCGGGTCTCTTCCAGGTCCGCCTCCTGCTCGAACAACCGGGTGACGGCGACCTGCGGGCTCGGCGCGGCCGGCGTGCGCATGAGGCGCTTGAGGTCACGGGCGCGGTCGTAGTCGGCCAGCCCGAACCGCGCGGCGCGGATCAGGAGTTTGGGGCGGCGCAATGCGGCGAGCAGGGTGTTCGGGTCGGTCATGGGTCTCTCCATCTTGTGAGTCGACCCTGTATTGCACAACCTATGCGGGTGTTGCGCCGCGCCCCATCCCAGCGCGCGCTTTGTTAAAAACCCTGTAATCCAACAGCCTCATCCTAGGCCTATCGCCGATGCGTTAACGTCCCGGTAACCATTTTTCGCGTAGTTGCAATTGTGACAGGACTCTCCTTCCGGTTGTTTCGCTGCCAGATGGCATCCGGGAGAAACGACAAGCCCAAGGGGGATAAGATGGGCTCTGCATACACCGCCGCTGCCACGGCGCAGCCCCGCCTGCCGGGATGGGTCCCGACACCGGTGCGCGCCTATCTCGCCCATACCGAGGGCGGGATCGGTATCCGCGCCCTCGCCCGCGGCGCGGGGTGCCACCCATCGACCGTGCTCCGCCAGGTGCGCCGGACCGAAACCCTGCGCGACGACCCGCTGGCCGACGCCGGGCTCACCCGCCTTGGCCGCCTCTGGACACAGCACACCGGCGCCACCCCCGCAATCTTTTCAGCACAGGATCTGTTGCCGATGACCGACAAGACCTCCGCCGACACCACCTTTGCGCGCGATTGCCTGCGTGTGCTCAAGGCGCTGATGGAACCCAAATCCCTGCTGGTGATCGCCGATGGGGTCGAGGACGGCGTGGTGGTGCACGATGCCGGCGGCGACCGGCCGGTGCGCCGCGCCGTGGTCGGGCGCGATGTGGCCGAGGCGCTGGTGCTGCGCGATTTCATCGCCGGGCGCCAGACCGGGCGGCTCGCGCGCTACACCATCACCGCCGCTGGGCGCGCCGAGGTGGGCCGGCTTATGGCCGAGAGCGAATCGCGCCGCGCCAGCCTTGCCGGGCAGGCCGAGGATGCCGATGCCGACACCGGGCGCGATCTGTTTGCCCCGGGCGCGCGCCCGGCCGCCACCCGGCGTTCCGTCGGCACCGACGCACCCCTGCATGTGCTGGCGCGGCGCAGCCGCACCGATGGCGAGGCCTGGCTGCCGCGCGAGCTGGTGACGGCGGCGCTGCGGTTTCGAGAGACCTGGGAGATTGCCCGGATCGGCGGCGGGCTAACCCGCGACTGGGATGCGCTGGTGACCGGGCGGGTGGCCGCGGGCGGCGGCAAATCCCACCCCGCCGGGGCGCCGACGCGGCGGCTGGAGGCCGAACAGAGCCTGGAGGCCGCGATTCGCGCGCTCGGGCCCGACCTCGCCGAAACGGTCTTGCTGGGCGTGTGCCAGGAACAGGGCATGGAGGATATCGAGAAGCGCCTCGCCTATCCGGCGCGCTCGGGCAAGATCGTGCTGCGGATCGCATTGCGCACGCTCGCGCGCCACTATGAAGCCACCGGCTCCGCCGGCTACGATATGATCTATTGAGGCTGCGGACGGGAGGGGCGGGCCGCGGGCGCCGGCCTCAGTCCGCCGACACGCGCTCGGCGATCATCAGCAGGTCGAAATCGAGGCCGGGAAACTGCGCCGCGATCTCGCGCCGCACCACCGCGGGATCGGGCAGGGTATCGACGGCGGCGCGGTAGCGGCCCCGAAACCCGGCCCGGGCCAGCACCTCGGCAAGATCGAAGCAATCGAAGCCGTTGCCCACCAGCGGCGACAGCACCAGATCGGGCTGCCACCGGGCGAGGCTTTCCGGGCTGATCTCGTTGAACTGCACCAGCGTTAACGCGTTGGCACGCCCCTGCGACAGCGAGTCCGGGGCAAGGATATCGACCGCAAGCACACGCAATTCTTCATCGCCGGTCGCCGGGGCCGACGGGGTATCCCAATGTTTTTCTACACGTGCCATTTTTGCTCGAATCCAACGGTGAAACTCACCCGCAGTTGCAATTATAGGTAGACTCACTCAAACCACAATTCTCCGGTAACGGGAACGTGCCATTTGCGCGCAATTGGGTGGGGTTTACAACATCGCGCCGGCCAAGGAAGCTCCCTGCATCTGCAATGGAGTGCCGCATGACCCCCGAAGATGTCGTTCCGGCGATCCCCGTGCCCTGCGCCCATGTGCAATCCGACGGCCGGGTGGGCGCGATCAACCGGGGCATGGAGGCCCTGTTTGGCGCTGCGATCCAGGGCCGGCACTACATAACCGCCTTCCGCCAACCGGCGTTGATCGACCGGATCGAGGCGGCGCTGGCCTCCGGCACGCCCGAGACCGGGCGCTATATCGGCCGGGCAGGGGGGCAGGACACCACCCATCAGGTTACGATTTCGCCGCTGACGGCCGGCGGGCACCCGGCCGGCTGCCTGGTGTTTCTCGAAGACATGACGCATTTGGAGGAGGCGGGAGAGCGGCGGTCGGAATTCGTCGCCAATGTCAGCCACGAGCTGCGCACCCCGCTCACCGCGATTGCCGGCTTCATCGAAACCCTGCGCGGGCCGGCGCGCGACGACACGCAGGCGCGCGCGCGGTTCCTTGAGATCATGGAGCGCGAGACCCGGCGGATGAACCGGCTGGTGGACGACCTGCTGTCGCTGGCGCGGGTCGAAGATGTGGAGCGGATGCGCCCGCCGGAGGCGGTCGACGTGGCCGCGCTGCTCGCCGGGGCGGTGCGCGGGCTGGCGCCGCAGGCCGAGTCGCGCTCGGTCACGCTGGATCTTACCGGCTGCGACACCCCGGTGCGCGCGCCGGGCGATGGCGACCAGCTCACCCAGGTGTTCACCAACCTGGTCGAAAACGCGATCAAGTATGGCCGCGAAGGCGGGCGGGTGCGGGTCGGGCTGGAGCGGCTCGACAACGCCCAGCTGCTCAAGGGGCCGGGCCTGCGCATCTGCGTGCGCGACGAGGGCGAGGGCATCGACGCGCGCCACCTCGGTCGCCTGACCGAGCGATTCTACCGGGTCGATTCCCACCGCTCGCGCGGGATGGGCGGCACCGGCCTCGGGCTGGCGATCGTCAAACACATCGTCAATCGTCACCGCGGCCGCCTCCGGATCGAGAGCACGCCCGGAGAGGGCAGCACCTTCAGCGTGTATTTGCCTTTGGAATGAGTTGCTTAGGCGGCCCGCACGCGCTGCGTGACAGCTGTCACATCGCTGTTACACAGCCGTCATAAAACCGTAGCAGCCGGAGCCTAGACCCACCGCAGGACGCCGAATTGGCGCTCCCGATGAAACAAATTCCAGGAGACTGAGATGTCACCCATGAAACTGACCGCCTCGACACTGGCGATCGCCGCCATTTCCGCGACCGCCGCCGTGGCCCGCGACCAGGTCCAGGTGGCCGGCTCGTCCACCGTGCTGCCCTATGCCTCGATCGTCGCCGAAGCCTTCGGCGAAAACTTCGACTTTCCGACCCCGGTGGTGGAATCGGGCGGCTCGTCGGCCGGCCTGAAGAAATTCTGCGAAGGCGTGGGCGAAGCCACCATCGACGTGGCCAACGCCTCGCGCAAGATCAAGGACAAGGAAATCGCGGCCTGCGCCGAGAACGGCGTGACCGACATCATCGAAGTGCGCATCGGCTACGATGGCATCGTGTTCGCCAGCCAGCTCGACGGCCCGGCCTACACCACGTTCGAGCCGATCGACATCTTCAACGCCCTCGGCGCCAAGGTGCTGGTGGATGGCGCGCTGGTCGACAACCCCTACACCAAGTGGTCGGATTTCAACCCGGCGCTGCCGGATACCGAGATTGCCGCGTTCATCCCCGGCACCAAGCACGGCACCCGCGAAGTGTTTGAAACCAAGGTGCTCGCCGCCGGCTGCGACGCCGCCGGCGCGATGGCCGCCTATGAAGCCGCTGGCGCGGAAGATGCCGAAGAGGCCTGCTTCGCGGTGCGCACCGACGGCGTGGCGGTCGACATCGACGGCGACTACACCGAGACGCTGGCGCGCATCGCCGCCACCCCGAACGGCATCGGCGTGTTTGGCCTCGCGTTCTACGAGAACAACACCGACAAGCTGAAAGTGGCGACGATGTCGGGCATCGCGCCCACCACCGAAACCATCGCCTCGGGCAACTACCCGGTCTCGCGCCCGCTCTACTTCTACGTCAAGAAAGCCCACATCGGTGTGATCCCGGGCCTGAAGGACTACGCCGAGTTCTTCGTCTCCGACGACATGGCCGGCCCCGACGGCCCGCTTGCCGAATACGGTCTGGTGTCTGACCCGGAGCTGGCTGCGACGCAGGAAGCCGTGGCGAACGAAGACACGATGCAATAGGCTCACCGAAGCGGCGCGGGGGCTCTCGCGCCGCTTCACCCCGCATCGGCCCCGACGGGCCGGTGTTTCGCATCGAATTCTGCTCGCGCGGTGCCCCCATGTCGCCTCTGTGGCTCCTGATCCTCATCTTCGTCCTCGCGCTTGCCGGATTCGGTCTCGGGCGTGCCCGTGCCGTCGGCAGCGTCGACGATCATCGCATGCTGCATTCGCGGCCCAATTACTACGGCGCCAACGTGGCGATGCTGGCCTTCGTGCCGGCGCTGCTGCTGCTCGGGGTCTGGCTGATCGCGCAACCGATCGCCATCAATGCCTCGGTGTCGGGGATGATCCCTGCAGCGAGCTACGAAGGCACGGGCGGGCTGAATCTCGTCATGTCGGACGTGAAGCGGGTGGCGCACGGGCTCGACGTGGCGGTGGAGACCGGCGCGCTGAGCGAGGCCGAGGCCGGCCGTCTCGACGCCACCACCACCGATCTGCGCGGCCTGCTCGGCGGGCTTGGCGTGGCGCTCGGCGCGCAGGTGCCGCCGGAGGTGCTGGCCGCCGCGCAGAGTTACCGCGCGCGCGCCGCGACCGGGCGCTGGCTGATGACCGCCGTGGTGCTGCTGGCGGCCGGGGCCGGCTTTGGCTACGCCTGGCGCCAGACCAACGGCGCGTTTCGCGCCCGAAACCGGGTCGAAAGCGGCATTCTCGCGCTGCTGATCGCCGCCGCCTCGATCGCCATCCTCACCACCCTTGGAATCGTGCTGTCGCTTCTGTTCAACACCATCGAGTTTCTGCGGCTCTATCCGCCGGCCGAGTTCTTCTTCGGCACCACCTGGTCGCCCAGCTTTGGCGGCGGGTCCGCGCTCGGCATCCTGCCGCTGCTCTGGGGCACGCTCTACATCTCGCTGATCGCACTGGTCGTCGCCGTGCCGATTGGCCTGTTTGCCGCGATCCACCTGTCGGAATACGCCGGCCAGAGAATGCGCGGCGTCATCAAGCCGCTGCTCGAAGTGCTCGCCGGCATTCCCACCATCGTCTATGGCCTGTTCGCGCTGCTCACCGTGGGGCCGCTGCTGGTGTCGATCTTCGGCGCGGGCGGTGCGCTCGGGGTAAATTGGATGCAGGGCGGCACGGCGGTACTGACCGCCGGGCTGGTGATGGGGATCATGCTGATCCCGTTCGTGTCGTCGCTCAGCGACGATATCATCAACGCGGTGCCGCAAAGCCTGCGCGATGGCTCCTACGCGCTCGGCGCCACCCAGTCGGAGACGATCCGTCAGGTGGTGCTGCCGGCGGCGCTGCCGGGGATCGTCGGCGCGGTGCTGCTGGCCGCCTCGCGCGCGATCGGCGAGACGATGATCGTGGTGCTCGGGGCCGGGGCCGCGGCGCGGATGAGCCTCAGCCCGTTCGAGGCGATGACCACCGTGACGGCCAAGATCGTCAGCCAGCTCACCGGCGACGCCGACTTCGCCAGCCCGGAGGCGCTGGTGGCCTTCGCGCTGGGGATGATGCTGTTCGTCATCACCCTCGGCCTCAACGTTTTCGCGCTCTACATCGTGCGCAAATACCGGGAGCAGTACGAATGACCGCGACCGCGCAGAAAAAGCCTTCGCTCTACGACCACGATGCGCGCACCCGCCGCCGCAACGCCGCCGAAAAACGCTTTCGCGTCTACGGGCTGAGCGCGATCGCGGTGGGGATGTTCTTTCTTGTCGTGCTGCTCTCGACGATCGTCTGGAACGGCATTCCGGCCTTCACCCAGACCTTCATCACGCTTGAGGTGGCGCTGCCGGAAGAGAAGCTCGACAAGTCGGGCGAGCGCGACATCGAGGTGATGAAGAAGGTCTCGACCTTCGGCTACGCGCCGCTGCTCGACGCCGCCCTGGTGGCGCTGCTGGAGCAGCAGGGGATCGACAACCCCTTCGCCAAGGCCAAAGACCTGAACAAGCTGATCTCGGCCTCGGCCGCCGCGCAGGTGCGCGACGCGGTGCTGGCCGATCCGTCGCTGGTGGGCACCACCCAGAGTTTTCGGCTGCTGACCGCGAGCCGGGTCGATGGCTACTTCAAGGGAAGGGTCAGCCGCGAGAGCGTGGCGCGCGACAAGAACATCTCGCCCGCGCACCTCGATATCGTCGACGCGCTGCGTGCCTCGGGCGCGATCGCCAAGAGCTTCAACCTCAGCTTCATCACCGGCGCCGACGCCTCCGAGAGCCGGCCCGAGCAGGCCGGCATCGGCGTGGCGATGCTGGGCTCGTTCTACATGGTGCTGGTGACGCTGGCGCTCAGCCTGCCGATCGGCGTGGCCACCTCGATCTACCTCGAGGAATTCGCCTCGAAAAACCGGTTCACCGATATCATCGAGGTGAACATCGCCAACCTCGCCGCGGTGCCCTCGATCGTGTTCGGCATCCTCGGCCTCGCGATCTACATCCAGGTCATGCACCTGCCGCAATCGGCGCCGCTGGTGGGGGGCCTCGTGCTCACGTTGATGACCCTGCCGCGCATCATCATCCCGGCGCGCGCCGCGCTCACCGCCGTGCCGCCCTCGATCCGCGAGGCCGCGCTCGGGGTCGGGGCGTCGAAGATGCAGACGGTATTTCATCACGTGCTGCCGCTGGCGATGCCGGGCATTCTCACCGGCGTGATCATCGGCATGGCGCAGGCGCTCGGCGAGACCGCGCCGCTCCTGCTGATCGGCATGGTCGGCTACATCGCCTCGAACTACCCGGACGGCTTCATCGACGGCTTTCTCAGCCCGAACTCGGCGATGCCGGCGCAGATCTACGAATGGTCCAAGCGCGCCGATCCGGCCTATTACGAACGCGCCTGGGGCGGGATCATCATCCTGCTTGTGTTCCTGATGGTGATGAACATCCTCGCCATCATCCTGCGCCGCCGCTTCGAGCGGCGCTGGTAAGGGCAGGGGGGCGACATGAAAGACAACCTGGAAGGACGCAAGCTGGTGAACCAGATGGACGTGAAATTCGAGGCCCGCGACGTGCAGGTCTATTATGGTGACAACCATGCCATCAAGGATGTGAACGTCGATATCCTCGACAAGACGGTGACCGCCTTCATCGGCCCGTCGGGCTGCGGCAAATCCACCTTCCTGCGCTCGCTGAACCGGATGAACGACACGATCCCGATCTGCCGGATCGAGGGCAAGATCACCCTCGACGGCGAAGACATCTACGATCCGTCCGTCGACCCGGTGCAGCTGCGCGCCAAGGTCGGGATGGTGTTTCAGAAGCCAAACCCGTTTCCGAAGTCGATCTTCGACAATATCGCCTACGGGCCGCGCATCCACGGGCTGGCCCGCACCCGGGCCGATCTCGACGATATCGTCGAAGAGAGCCTGCGGCGCGCCGCGCTGTGGGACGAGGTGAAAGACCGCCTCACCGAGCCGGGCACCGGGCTGTCGGGCGGCCAGCAGCAGCGCCTTTGCATCGCCCGCGCGGTGGCAACGGAACCGGAAGTGCTGCTGATGGACGAGCCGTGCTCGGCGCTCGACCCGATCGCCACGGCGCAGGTCGAAGAGCTGATCGACGAGCTCAAGCAGAAATTCTCGGTGGTGATCGTCACCCACTCGATGCAGCAAGCCGCGCGGGTAAGCCAGAAAACGGCATTCTTCCACCTCGGCAACCTGGTCGAATACGGCGACACCGACCACATCTTCACCAACCCCGTCGATCCCCGGACGGAAAGCTACATCACCGGCCGGATCGGCTGACATCGACGGGGCAGGGAGAGACACAATGGCAGACAAACACCATATCGCCTCGGCCTTCGACCGCGACCTGGAGGCGGTGCAGGCCAAGCTGATGAAAATGGGCGGGCTGGTTGAGGAAAACATCCGCCAGTCCGCGCTGGCACTGAAGGCGCGCGACCTCGAGGCGGCCGACGCCGTGCGCCGCGCCGACTCCGAGATCGACACGCTCGAAGAGCAGATCAACATGGATTGCGCCCGGCTGATCGCTCTGCGCCAGCCGATCGCCTCGGACCTGCGCACCGTGCTGACCGTGATGAAAGTGGCCAACAACCTCGAACGGATCGGCGACTACGCCAAGAACATCGCCAAGCGCACCTCGGTTCTGACCCAGCTGCAGCCGATCGAGGGGGCCGCGGGGGCAGTGAAGCGGATGGCCAAGGAGGTGCGCCACATGCTGTCGGACGCGCTCGACGCCTATATCCGGCGCGATGCGGCGCTGGCCGACGAGGTGCGCCACCGCGACCTCGAGGTCGACCAGATGTACAATGCACTATTTCGCGAATTTCTCACCTTCATGATGGAAGACCCGCGCAACATTTCCGCCTGCATGCACCTGCATTTCATCGCCAAGAACATCGAGCGGGCCGGTGACCACGTCACCGCCGTGGCCGACCAGGTGGTCTATCTCGCCACCGGCGAAATGCCCGAGGAGGCGCGCCCGAAAGGCACCTCCGCGGCCTATGACCTCGACACGTTCCGCGAGAGCGACGAGTAGTCCGATGGCCGACAAACCCTGCGTTCTGCTGGTCGAGGATGAGCCCGCGCAGCGCGAGATCCTGCGCTACAACCTTGCTTCGGAGGGCTATGACGTAACCATGGCCGAGAACGGCGACGACGCGCTGCTGCTCGCCGACGAGATCGAACCTGACCTCGTGCTGCTCGACTGGATGCTGCCGGGGGTGAGCGGGATCGAGGTGTTGCGCCGGTTGAAGGCACGCCGCCAAACCAATGATATTCCAGTCATAATGATCTCAGCGCGGTCCGAGGAGCTGGACCGGGTGCGCGGGCTCGAAACCGGCGCGGACGATTACATGGTGAAGCCGTATTCGGTCAGCGAGCTGATGGCGCGGATCCGCACGCAGCTGCGCCGCACGCGGCCGGTGTCGGTTGGCGAACGTCTTGAATTCGAAGACATTATCCTCGATGGCGAAACCCACCGGGTGAGCCGGGCAGGGATCGAGCTGAAGCTTGGGCCGACCGAGTTTCGGCTGCTCAGCACCTTCATGGAAAAGCCCGGCCGGGTCTGGAGCCGCGAGCAATTGCTAGACCGGGTCTGGGGGCGCGACGTGTTTGTCGACACGCGCACTGTCGACGTGCATGTCGGCCGATTGCGCAAGGCGCTGCGCAAGGCCGGCAGCGAGGATCCGGTGCGCACCGTGCGCGGCACCGGTTACGCGCTGGGCTAGGGCCGGAGTCAGGCTCCGGGTGGCGCAGTGTATAACACGCATAATCGGTATTATGTAATATGTAGCGCCATCGCATCCGGCACGCTTTCCCCATGTTTGCAATGGCTTACAAGCCCCCCGCGATCCCCACCGTCAACGTCGGACTCGACAGGCCCCCAACTTGTCGGGCTTAATGTTCCATCTGGGAAGGTCTCATGGCAAACACGACGCTCACGCAAGGTCTGCATCTTCGGGTCCCCACGCAGCAAAGTGGAGCGCGCCGCTGATGCTCGACTACCTCGACAGGCTCGCCTTTGCGATGACGCTCGAAGATGTCTGGGAGCTGCACTGCGCGGCGATGGCCGACTTCGGCTTCGACCGGCTGATCTACGGCTACACTCGGTTCGGGACCGAGGATTCGCTCGGTGCGTTCGAGGATGCAATCTTTCTCTCCAACCACGATCCCGCGTATTTCGACCGGTTCATCGGCGAAAAGATGTTCGTCCATGCGCCGATGGTGCGCTGGGCGCGCGGCAACAAAAGCCCGGGCGCCTGCAGCTGGGGCCATCTCTGGGACAACATTGACGCCCTCAGCGAGGCAGAGCGCAGGGTCATCGCGTTCAACCGGACAATGAACGTGACGGCCGGCTATTCGATCCGCTTCGCTGATCCGAGCCCGCGCTCCTTCGGTCTGATCGCACTTACCGCGCGCCCCGGACTGACCCAGGCGGCGGTGGATGCGAACTGGGCGGCGGATGGGCGGCAGATCGAGGCAATGAACCACATGGCCCATCTGAAGATCATGTCGCTGCCCCACCGCACCGCCCGCGCCGGGCTGACGGACCGCCAGCGCGAGGTGCTGGAATGGGTCGCAAACGGCAAATCGAACCAGGATATCGCCACGATCCTCGGCGTCTCGGTGCCGACAGTTGAAAAACACTTGCGGCTCGCGCGCGACAAACTCGGCGTAGAGACGACGGCGCAGGCGATCCTCAAGGTCTCGTTCCAGAACCAGATCTACGTCGTCTGAGCCCGCATATCACGCGAACGTGACCCGCCAACTGTCCGCAAGGTAAGGATTACCTGACTGTTGCACTCAGCGATTCCCTGAAAAGATCAGCCTGTTCCGTGAGTGGTGGCATTTGGCCAGGGAACACGGGGGGTGAGGCCCCTGCGATTTCAGGGGACCCTCACCTCTCACACAGCCGCGTCGTCCCAATGCGGCGCAGACCTGGCCCGCCTCCGACACGTTTGGTGCGCATCCCATTGTGCCAAAGGAAACGGCGCCAGTTTCTTCCGCTGGCGCCGTTTTCATTTTTCGTCCGGGCACCCTGCCCGGGTCACGCGTGCCGCGTGATCAGCTCTTGGTCATCGAGGCGACTTCGGCGGCGAAATCTTCTTCTTTTTTCTCGATGCCTTCGCCCACTTCCATCCGCACGAAAGCGAGGATCTGGGCACCGGCCTCCTCTGCGGCTTTCGCCACGGTGAGGTCGGGGTTGATCACGAAATTCTGGCCCAGAAGCGTGACTTCCGAGAGGAACTTGCGCATCCGGCCCTCGATCATCTTCTCGATCACGGCGTCGGGCTTGCCCGATTCCTTGGCGATATCGATCTGGATCTGGCGTTCATGGGCGAGCACGGCCGGATCGAGATCGGCTTGCGACAGCGACGCCGGGTTGGCGGCGGCCACGTGCATGGCAACCTGCTTGCCGAACGCCTCGTCGCCGCCCTTGAGCGCGACCAGCACGCCGATCTTGCCCATGCCGTCGGCGGCGGCATTGTGGACATAGGTGGCCACGACATCGCCCTCGACCGAGGCCATCCGGCGCAGGGTCATGTTCTCGCCGATCTTGGCGATCTTGTCGGTGATCACGTCGGCGACCGGCTTGCCGCCAAGGTCGGCGGCGGCGAGTGCCTCGACGGTGTCGACCCCGAGCGCGGCCTGGGTGATGCCCGCGACCATCTCCTGGAACTCGGCGTTCTTGCCGACGAAATCGGTCTCGGCGTTGACTTCGACAGCCACGCCTTTGCCGCCCGCGACGGCCACGCCCACGAGGCCCTCGGCAGCGACGCGGCCGGATTTCTTGGCGGCGGTGGCAAGGCCCTTGGTGCGCAGCCAGTCGACCGCGGCGTCCATGTCGCCGTTCGCCTCGATCAGCGCCTTTTTCGAATCCATCATGCCCGCGCCGGTCATTTCGCGCAGCTCTTTCACTTGTGCGGCGGTGATTGCCATGTCGGCTCTCCTTCGAATGCAATTGCCGGGAGCGGTCGGCCCGCCCCCGGTTTCAGTCATGTGACGGGGCTCAGGCCTCGGCTTTGGGCTCTTCGACAGCCTCGGCTTTGGGCTCTTCGGCGGCGGGAGCTTCCTCGGCCACCAGGGCCTCTTCGACGGGCACCTCTTCAAACGCCCCCATGTCGATGCCGGCGGCTTCCATCTGGCCCGACATGCCGTCAAGCGCGGCGCGCGCGGCGAGGTCGCAGTAGAGCGCGATCGCACGGGCGGCGTCGTCGTTGCCGGGGATGATGTAGTCCACGCCATCGGGCGAGCAGTTGGTGTCGACCACGGCCACGACCGGAATGCCCAGCTTCTTGGCTTCGGCGATCGCCAGGTCTTCCTTGTTCACGTCGATCACGAACAGCAGGTCCGGCACGCCACCCATCTCGCGGATGCCGCCAAGCGAAGCCTGCAGCTTGGCCTGCTGACGCTCCATGCCCAGACGCTCTTTCTTGGTCAGGCCTTCGGCGCCCGAGGCGAGCTTCTCGTCATATTCCTTGAGCCGGTTGATCGACTGCGACACGGTCTGCCAGTTGGTCAGCGTGCCCCCGAGCCAGCGGTGGTTCATGTAGTACTGCGCCGAGCGCTCGGCGGCCTCGGCGATCGGCTTTGAGGCCTGGCGCTTGGTGCCGACGAACAGGATGCGGCCGTTCTTGGCCACGGTCTCGCGGATCACGTTCAGCGCCGCGTCGAGCATCGGCACGGTCTGGGTCAGGTCGAGGATGTGAATGCCATTGCGCGACCCGTAGATGAACTCGCCCATGCGCGGGTTCCAACGTTGGGTCTGGTGGCCGAAGTGAACGCCAGCTTCAAGCAGCTGACGCAGAGAAAATTCAGGGAGCGCCATGTCCATGGTTCCTTTCCGGTTTGCGCCTCGGCGGGGTATTGAGGGCTTGCGCCCAACCGGCGGACCATGCGGGATGTCTCCCCGCAAGGCCCAAGCCCCGCCTGTGAAGTAGGCCGGCGTTTACGTCCCTTTCCCCGCCCATGCAAGGGGAAAGGCGGCGCTTTGCCCTGTTTTTGGCCGATTTCGGCCTGCCCTGCCGCCGCTTGTGGTAGGATCGATGAATTGACAGGAGAGATTCATGCCATACCCAGCATTCATAGACGCCTTTCCCGCGCTCGATCTGCCCTTTCCCGATGACGTTGTGCGCAGCCGCGCGATCCGCTCGGAGGCGGGTCTCGTGGTGTTTTTCGAGTTCCTGACCGATGTCGAGCTGCCGGCGCACAGCCACAAGGCGCAATGGGGGGTGCTGCTCGAGGGCGAGATCGAGTTGACGATCGCGGGCACCACCCGCAGCTACGCCCCCGGCGAGGCCTGGGATATCCCCGAGGGCGTCGCGCATTCGGTGCGGGTGAAGGCCGGCGCGCGCGCCATCGACGTGTTCGAAGAGCCCGACCGCTACCCGCTGCGCGGCCCGTGACAAACGGCGCTTGAACGCCGGCGCGGGTCTTGCGAAAAGCGGGCATGGCTGACACGAAAAGCATTCTCTGCATCGGTTCCGTGTTGTGGGACGTGATCGGGCGCGCCGAGCGCGGCATGGTGCTCGGCAACGACGTGCCGGGGCGGATCACGCGGCTGCCGGGCGGCGTGGCGATGAACATCGCCATGGGGCTGGCCCGCTTCGGCCTGCGCCCCATTCTGCTCACCGCCATCGGCACGGACCCAGGCGGCGACGAACTGATCGGCGCATGCGCCCGGATGGGGCTCGCCACCACCCATGTCACCCGCGATCACGGGCTGCCCACCGATCAATACATGGCGGTGGAAAGCCCCGATGGGCTGATCGCCGCGATCGCCGACGCGCATTCGCTGGAGGCCGCCGGCGACACGATCCTCGCCCCGCTCGAAGACGGCAGGCTCGGCAGCGCCGCCGCGCCCTGGACCGGGCTGATCGCGCTCGACGGCAATCTCACGCAAGCGCTGCTGGCCGAGATCGCCACACGGCCCAGCTTCGCCGCCGCCGATCTGCGCGTCGCCCCCGCCAGCCCCGGCAAGGCCACCCGGCTGCGCGCCCTGCTTGGCCACCCCGGCGCGAGCTTCTACGTCAACCTCGAGGAAGCCGGGCTGATCCTCGGCAGCGTGTTCACCTCCGCCGCCCGCGCCGCCGAAGCACTGGTCGAGGCCGGGTTGGCCCAGGCGCTGGTGACCGATGGCGCCCACGCCGCCGCCGAGGGCACCGCCCGGGGCGTCGTCACCGCCACCCCGCCGAAAGTGGCCATTGCCCGCGTCACCGGCGCCGGCGACACCTTCATGGCCGCGCATATCGCGTCGCAGGCGCGCGGCCTCACCGGCCGCGACGCGCTGCAGACCGCGCTCAACGCCGCCGCCACCTATGTCAGCGGACAAGACCCGACATGAGTGCCCCTGCCCCCCTTTTTCTTGGCAAAAATACCTCGGGGGTCCGGGGGCAGCGCCCCCGGTCCGACCGGAGCGAAGGACCAAAAACATGATCGCCATCACTTATTCCCCCGAGGTCGCCGCCGCGCGCGAGGCCGGCACGCCGCTGGTGGCGCTTGAAAGCACCATCATCACCCACGGCATGCCCTGGCCGCAGAACGTCGAGACCGCCCGCGCGGTCGAGGCCGAGGTGCGCGCCGCCGGGGCGATCCCGGCCACGATTGCCGTGCTCGCCGGCCAGCTCCATGTCGGCCTGACCGATCCCCAGCTCGACGCGCTCGGCCAGGCCAAAGGCGTCGCCAAGCTCAGCCGCGCCGATTTCGCCGCCTGCCTCGCCACCGGCGGCACCGGCGCCACCACCGTCGCCGCCACGATGATCGCTGCGCATCTCGCCGGCATCCACACCTTCGCGACGGGGGGCATCGGCGGCGTGCATCGCGGCGCGGAGACCAGCTTCGACATCTCCGCCGACCTCGCCGAACTGGCGCAGACGCCGGTCACCGTGGTCGCCGCCGGCGCCAAGGCGATCCTCGACATCCCCAAGACCCTCGAAGTGCTGGAAACCTCCGGCGTGCCGGTGATCGCCTTTGGGCAGAGCGATTTTCCCGCCTTCTGGTCGCGCAGCTCCGGGCTGCCCGCGCCGCTGCGCATGGACAGCCCGGAGGCCATCGCCGCCGCCGCCCGGATGCGCACGGCGATGGGCCTGCCCGGCGGTCAGCTCATCGCCAACCCGATCCCCGAAGCCGACGAGATCGCCGCCGAAGAGCTCGCCCCTGTCATCGCGGCCGCGCTCGCGGCGGCCGAGGCGCAGGGCATCGCCGCCAAGGCCGTCACGCCCTTCCTGCTCGATCACATTTTCCATGCCACCGCCGGACGCTCGCTCGCCGCCAACATCGCGCTGGTGAAAAACAATGCCCGCCTCGCGGCGCGGATCGCCCGGGCGTTCGCCGCACCCCGCGCCTGAGGCCCCGGCCTGCGGCAACCCGCCCCTGTGATCCGTCCCGCGGCGGCCCCATATTGATCCCGTGCTCACTTGGGAGGCCGCCATGACATTTCCCCGCCGTTTCACCCCCCTCGTCCTCGCCTTGAGCGTCGCCATCCCCAGCGGGGCGCCGGCGCAGGATGTGCCGCTGGTGCCGCTGGTGCCGCCGTCGCTGGGAGAGCGCGAGGATGCGGCCACGCTCGATCTGAACGGTGTCTGGGAATATGCCACCTCGAACCACCAGGGGGGCTGCCCCGGCAGCCACGCAGGCTTTCCCATGGCCGGGATCATGCAGATCACGCAAGCCGGCGCGGCGATTGCGATGGAGCTGGTCTCCGGCGCAACCTGCGACCCCGCCAGCCTGTGCGGCTTTGCCGGCGAGATCGCCGAGGGCGACCTGATCCTGTGGAACACCGCCACCGTCGATGATGAGGGCGGCAAGGTGACCAACACCCTGCAGATCTCCTTTATTTCGCCCGAGATCGGCCAGGGCATCGGCGGCGCTCTCTATGCCCATCCGCGGATGCAATGCGGCTGGAGCTGGGACATTTTCCTGCACCGGCCCGAAATCGACGAGGGCGGCGATTGGCAGCCCGGCGCGGCACAGGGAGCCGATTGATCCGCCAGAACGCCGCGTCGCTGCCCGGTCCTTGAGCACGGCGGCACAATTCGCACGGTGCGACCGCGCCGGGCCATTGCCGCGCTGCCGCAAACCCCCTACATAGCCGGGGCAGATCGGCGGAAGGGCAAAATGGACCTCAAGGACCTGAAGGAAATGAGCGAAGACGCGGAAGGCGGCGCCCGTCCGCGCGCCACGCGCTGGTTCCTGCGGCCGGTCACGGCGTTTCGCAACAATTTCCTGGCCGGGCTCGTCGTGGTCGGGCCGATCGCCATCACCTGGTGGCTGATCTGGACCTTCGCGGGCTGGATCGACAACCGGGTCATGCCCTTCGTGCCGGGCTATTTCCACCCCGACGCGCTGATCCAGCGCTGGTTCGGCGCGAGCGAATGGTTCATCCGGATGTTCGGCGAGAATGTCCACGTGAACATCCGTGGCGTCGGCGTGGTGTTCTTCCTTGTCTTCACCTCGCTGGTGGGCTGGCTCGCCAAGGGCTTCATCGGCCGCAGCCTGATGGCCTGGGGCGAGCGGATCGTCGCCCGCGTGCCGATCGTGCGCTCGCTCTACAACGGCGTGAAGCAGATCGCCGAGACGATCTTTGCCCAGCAGGAATCGAAATTCGACACCGCCTGCCTGGTCGAATACCCGCGCAAGGGGATCTGGGCGATCGCCTTCATCTCGACCTCGGCGAAGGGCGAGATCGACAACGCGATCCCGGTCGACGAGCCGCTCATGTCGGTGTTCCTGCCGACCACGCCAAACCCGACCTCGGGGTTCCTGCTGTTCGTGCCGCGCCACTCCGTGATCGAGCTCGACATGAGCGTGGAAGACGCCGCCAAGCTGGTGATCTCGGCCGGCCTCGTCTACCCCAACGGCAAAGAGGCCAAGGCCGCTGCCGAGGCCGCATCCGGGCAGGCATGAGCGGCGCGGCGGCGACCGGGTTTTTCACCGGGTTTTCGCTGATCCTCGCCATCGGCGCGCAAAACGCTTTCGTGCTGCGCCAGGGCCTGCTCAAACAGCACGTTTTCGCGCTCGCGCTGTTCTGCGCCCTGTCCGACGCCCTGCTGATCGCCGCAGGCGTGGCCGGGTTCGGCGTGCTCACCGCCGCGCTGCCCGCGCTGCCGCTGGTGATGAGCCTCGCAGGCGCCGCCTTCCTCGTGGTCTACGGGCTGGCCCGTGCGCGCGCCGCCATCGCCGGCGGCCAGGCCCTCACGCCCGGCGAAGACGCGCCGGGCCTCGGGCGCACGCTGATGCTCGCCGCCGCCTTCACCTGGGCAAACCCGCATGTCTACCTCGATACGCTGGGGCTGATCGGCGCGGTCTCGACCGGGTTTGCGCCGGGCAGCGAGCGGCTCGCCTTCGGCCTCGGCGCTGTCGTCTCGAGCTTCGTGTTCTTCTTCGGGCTGGGCTATGGCGCGCGGCTGGTCGCGCCGGTGATGCGCTCGCCCATGGCTTGGCGGGCGCTCGACGCGCTGATCGCGCTCACGATGTGGGCGATCGCGGCGAAACTGGTTCTGGGGCTGCTCCCGGCCTAGGCAAACGACCCACTGGCAAACGGCCAAAAAAAAACGCCGGCACAAGGCCGGCGTTAAGTCATTGAGGCAGGTTTCATACAGGCAAGAAACCTATCGAGCAGTGACTACTTTATAGAACTTCTGCCTTCACCTTCCAAGCTAAAAGTTTGAAAACCTTGCCCGCCCTCTCTAGCATCGTTCTCAACGAAACAAGGATCGCGGAGGATTGTTGCCAAAATGAAATCAGAGTTTTTCCGCCGAATGGGCCAACAAACACGGGCGATTCTTGGCGCAACAGCACTTCTGGCCGTCGGCACGCTCAGCGCCGTTGGCGAGCCGGCGCACGGGATCGCGATGTATGGCACGCCCGCCCTGCCGGCCGATTTTTCGCACCTGCCGCAGGTCAACCCGCAGGCGCCCAAGGGCGGGAGAATCGTTTTTGCCGAATCGGGCGGCTACGATTCGCTCAACCCGGTGATCCGCAAGGGCAATGCGCCCTGGCAATTGCGCTACATGCTGTTCGAAACCCTGATGGGGCGCAGCTACGACGAGCCGTTCACGCTCTACGGGCTTCTGGCCGAAAGCGTCGAGACCGCGCCGGACCGCAGCTGGGTGGAATTCACCCTGCGTCCGGAGGCGACCTTCTCCGACGGCGCGCCGGTGACCGTCGACGATGTGATGTGGTCTTACGAAACCCTCGGCACCCAGGGCCACCCGCGCTACGCCGGGGCCTGGGAGAAGGTCGCCAAGATGGAGCAGACCGGCCCGCGCTCGGTGCGCTTCACCTTCAACGAGGACGACCGCGAACTGGCCCTGATCATGGGCATGCGGCCGATCCTGAAAAAGGCGCAGTGGGAGGGCGTGGATTTCGCCGAAAGCGGGGTGGACGTGATTCCGATCGGCTCGGCGCCTTACGTGATCGGCGCGCATGAAACCGGGCGCTACCTGACGCTGACGCGCAACCCCGACTACTGGGGCTGGCACGTGCCGTTCATGCAGGGCCAGGCGAATTTCGACGAGGTGCGCTTTGACTATTACGGCGACGGCGACGTGGTGTTCGAGGCCTTCAAGGCCGGCGAAGCCTCGACCTACCGCGAGACCAACGCCGCCAAATGGGCCACGCATTACGATTTTCCCGCCGTGCAAGCGGGCGAGGTGGTGCTGTCGGACATCCCGCACCAGCGCCCCACCGGCATCAACGGCTTCGTGATGAACATGCGCCGCGATGCCTTCACGGATTGGCGCGTGCGCGAGGCGATGATCCAGGCGTTCAACTTCCCCTTCATCAACGCCACGCTGAACGGCGGCACCCTGCCCCGGATCGAGAGCTATTTCGACAATTCGGTGCTGGGCGCCGATATCGCCGCGCCCGCGACCGGGCTGGAGGCGGAGCTGCTCGCGCCCTTCGCCGCCGATCTGCTGCCGGGCACGCTGGAGGGCTACGCCCTGCCCGTCTCGGATGGCTCCGAGCGCAACCGGGCCGGCATCGCCGCGGCGCTGGATCTGATGGAACAGGCCGGCTGGAGCGTGCAGGACGGGGTGATGGCGAACGCCGCCGGCGCGCCGTTCAGCTTTGAAATCCTGCTTAGCCAGAACGCCACCGAGAGCCGGCAGATCATCGACATCTATGCCGCCGCGCTCGGCCGGCTCGGCATCACGCCGACCATCACCGCCGTCGACAGCGCCGCCTACAAGGAGCGCACGCAGGCCTTCGACTTCGACATGGCGCCGTATATCCGCGGCCTCAGCCTCAGCCCCGGCAACGAACAGAAGCTCTACTGGGGCGCCGCGCTGGCCGACGAACCCGGCTCGCGCAACTGGATGGGGGTGAAGAGCCCCGCGATCGACGCGATGATCGACACGATGCTGGCCTCCGACAGCCAGGAGGATTTCCTCGCCGCCACCAAGGCGCTCGACCGGCTGCTGACCGCCGGGCGCTACGTGATCCCGATCTGGTATTCGAACGTGAGCCACGTCGCCCATGTGAAACAGCTGCGCTATCCCGAGCACGTGCCGATGTATGGCGACTGGCTCGGCTACCAGCCGGAGGTGTGGTGGTGGCAGGAGTGACCGCCATCTCCCCGGCGCGCTGCCGGGGATGAGCTTCTTTGAACGCACCCTGACCCTGTGGGTCGGCCTGAGCATCGTCGCCGGCGTGCTCCTGGGGTCGACCCTGCCCGGCCTGTTCACCGCCTTCGCCGCGCTCGAGCTGGCGCGGGTCAACCTCGTGGTGGCGGGGCTGATCTGGGTGATGATCTATCCGATGATGGTGCAGATCGACTTCTCGGCGATGCGCGACGTCGGCAAGCGGCCGCGTGGTCTCATGCTCACGCTGGCGATCAACTGGCTGATCAAGCCGTTCACCATGGCCGCGCTCGGCTGGCTGTTCTTCCGGGTGATCTTCGCCCCCTTCGTCGACCCGCAGACGGCGGGCGAATACATCGCCGGCATGATCCTGCTCGGCGTCGCGCCCTGCACCGCGATGGTGTTCGTCTGGAGCCAGCTCACCAGGGGAGATCCCAACTACACGCTGGTGCAGGTCTCGGTGAACGACGTGATCATGGTGTTCGCCTTCGCGCCGATCGCCGCCTTTCTGCTCGGTGTGAGCGAGGTGGCGGTGCCGTGGGAGACGCTGCTGCTGTCCGTGGTGCTGTTCGTCGCCCTGCCGCTCGTCGCGGGCGTACTCACCCGCCACCGGCTGGAGCGGCGCGGCGCGGCCGCCGTCGCGGCGTTCGTCCACCGGCTGAAACCGTGGTCGGTGGTGGGCCTCTTGGCCACCGTGGTGCTGCTGTTCGGCTTCCAGGCGGAAAAGATCCTCGCCCAACCGCTCGCCATCGTGCTCATCGCCGTGCCGCTGCTGATCCAGACCTACGGCATCTTCGCCATCGCCTATGGCGCGGCGCGGATGATGAAGCTGCCGCACAACATCGCCGCCCCCGCCTGCATGATCGGCACGTCGAACTTTTTCGAACTGGCCGTCGCGGTGGCGATCTCGCTGTTCGGGCTCAATTCGGGCGCGGCGCTCGCCACCGTGGTGGGGGTGCTGGTGGAAGTGCCGGTGATGCTGTCGCTGGTGGCCTTCGCCAACCGCACGCGGCACTGGTTTCCCGGCTGAGCCGGGGTGTTTTTGAGTAGTTGCGCCAAGAAAAAGGAAGGGCGGAATCAGTCGTCCTGCGGCAGCAGCAGCGAGGCGTCGCCGTAGCTGAAGAAGCGGTAGCTCTGGGCGATCGCGTGGGCATAGACCGCGCGCATCCGCTCCAGCCCCATCAGCGCCGAGACCAGCATCATCAGCGTCGATTTCGGCAGGTGAAAATTGGTCATCAGCGCGTCGGCGATCTTGAACCGGTAGCCGGGGCGGATGAAGATATCGGTGGACCCGGTCCAGGGCGCGATCTGGCCGGGCGCCACGGCGGCGCTTTCGATCAGCCTGAGCGCGGTGGTGCCGACCGGGATCACCCGGCCCCCTGCCCGCTTGGTGGCGTTGATCTCGGCCGCCGCCGCCGCGCTCACCGCGCCCCATTCGGCATGCATCTTGTGGGTGGACAGATCGTCGACCTTAACCGGCAGGAAGGTGCCCGCGCCGACATGCAGGGTTACATGGGTGATCTCCACCCCGCGCGCGGCAAGCGCTGCCATCAGCGCATCGTCGAAATGCAGGGACGCGGTGGGCGCGGCGACCGCGCCGGGAGTCTGCGCCCAGATCGTCTGGTAATCCTCGCGATCCTGCGCATCGGCCTTGCGCTTGGCCTCGATATAGGGTGGCAGCGGCATTTGCCCGGCCGCATCCAGCGCCGCGTCAAAATCGTCGCCTGCGAGGTTGAAGCGCAGCCGCGCCTGGCCGTCTTCCTTTGCCATCAGCCGCGCTGACAGTTGCTCCGAAAAGACGATCTCCTCGCCCTCTTTCACCTTGCGCAGCGGTTTGACCAGCGCGCGCCAATCGCCGCCGGGCGCGGGTTCGAGCAGCGTCACCTCCACCGCCGCCAGTGCCGCGCCGCGCGCCCGCGTGCCGCGCAGGCGGGCCGGGATCACCTTCGTGTCGTTCAGCACCAGCCGGTCGCCGGGGCGCAAGAACGCCGGCAGGTCGATCGCCGTCGCGTCGGTGAGCGTGGTCGGCGTGGCCACCAGCAGGCGCGACGACGAGCGCGGCCGCGCCGGCCGGGTGGCGATCAACGCGTCGGGCAGGTCGAAATCGTAGTCCGACAGCCGGTGGCCCGCGCGCGGGCCGTCGGTCTCTGGCAGGGTCATCGCGGCGTTACTCCTGTGGTGCGGTGGGCGGCGGACGGCGGAAGATTTCGCGGAATGCGCCCGGCGTGAGGATCGACAGCGGGTTGATCTCCACCTCCGGGTCGGCGAACGGCCCTTTGAGGGTGAAGTTGAACCCGACCAGCCCCTCGCCCTCGCGCGGGCTGAAGATCCGGCCGATGGAATTGACCAGGTAGAACGGCGAGAGCACGCCCTGCAGGTCGACCTGCCCCGCCGCCATGTCATAATAGCCGTCGAGCGAGATCCCCATCGACGGGCTCACCGCCGACGAGCGGTAGAGCGTCACCGCGCTTGGCGCGAGGCGGAACCGTCCCTCGACCTCACTGAACCCGATCCCGGCGCCCGAGAGCTGATCGAGCAGCCCCACCACCGAGATCGCCGAGAGCATCTCGGCCATCGCCGGCGCTTTCACCAACCGCGTATCGGTGATCTTGAACTCGCCCTCGTAGGTGCCGACCTCGCCCACCGGCGCCAGGACCAGCTCGAGGGCGCCGCCCCTGGCGGTCTGGAAGATATTGGCGCCGCGCAGCACGCCACCGGCATTCGGGCTGGTGATCCGGAAGGCGGCGCCGTTTTCCTGCTGGGCCACGGTGCCGCGGATCCGTCCACCGCCAGCCACCCGGCCAAGGAAGGTGCCGTGCAATCCGCCCGCCAGGTCGAGATCGGCGCGCATGTTCTGGATCTGGATCCCCTCCGAGATGATCAACCGGTCGAGCGCGAGGGTGAGCGGCTGGCGCGGTCCCGCCGCCGCCTTGCCCGCGCTGCCAGAGCCGGTGTCGAGATCGGCCCGGCGCATGTCGATCGTGCCGCCGGGCACGGTGATCGCCACCGGCACACCGGCGCCGCGCCCGGTAATCACCACCGGCGCGTCGAGCCAGCCGCCGATCCTGACCTTTTCGAATGTCGCCTCGCCAAGTCCGCCGCCCTCGACCGTGGTGACCTGCCCGGTGGCGCTGAGCCCAGACGCCTCCAGCACCAGCCGGTCCACCACCGGCCGGTCGCCGAGCCGCGCCTCGACCTCGAGCGTGCCGGTGCTCGCGGCCGGTTTCGACCAGCCGGTGCCGGGAACCGTCATGGCGAGCCCGGCGAGGTCGGAGCGCAGACTGAGCGCCGGATCGCCGTCACCGGCGAAATCGAGCGAGAACCGCGCCCGCGTCGCCCCCGAAACCATCTCTTCCAAGGCGCCGAGACCGAATTCGCGCAGCGACGACGCGGTGAGCGCGACGGTGCCGTCGATCCGCGTCGCGCCGGCCTTGCCGTCCACCAGCGGCAACCGCCAGCTGCCCGAGATCGCGGCCTGGCCCACCCGCACCGGGCCGTCGATCTCGACCCCGGTATCGCTGGCGCGCAGAGACAGCGTGTCAGCCACCAGCAACTTGCCCTTCACCACCTGGTCGGAGCTGACATCGCTGAGCGTGGCGCGTAGATCGAAGGCGAGCTGATCGGGCGGGATCGGCCCCTTGGCCAGCGGAAAGCGGATCAGCCCGCGCGCCGCCATCTGCCCGCGCGCCACATCGGGCCCGTAGCTGTTATGCGCGAAGATGCTGAACGGCGGTTCGGCGAGCAGCGCAAGCGCGCCCGGCACCGGACCGTTCATGGCCAGGTTAACGATGCCCTCTTTCTGCACCGCCCGCGTGTCGGGAATGCGATAACTCACCCCGGCCAGATCCATCACGCTGCCATCGGGCGCAGTGATCGTAGCGGCGTCGGCGGCAGCGATGAAACTGCCGGGGGCGAGGGTGACATAGCCAATCTCGAGGTCGACCGGCGGCAGCGCCTCAAGCACCGCCACGCGCGCGTCACGCAGGCCGAAGGTGCCGCTCATCGTGATCCTTTCGCCCGGCGCCTTGCGCCAGGCCAGCGTGCCGTCGAAGGCCTCGCCGGTCTCGACATGCGCGGCCACCCAATCGCGCGAGCCCGACTGAATGCGCACCGGCCAGAGCGCCAGAACCTCGTTACGGTCAGCGCTGGCGAAGCGGCCGTCGAGGGCCATCGACCAGCCGTCGCGCCCGGCCCCGAGATTGCCCGACACCTCGTAGCGCCGGTCACCGCGGTAGAGCACGGCCTGGCCGATATCGATGCTGAACGGATCGAGCCGGACGCGCAGATCGGCCATGCCTCGGTCCAGCGTGAGCGGCGCCTGAAACATGCCTTCGGGATCAATCCGGGCATTGTTCAGGGTGATCTGGCCGATCAGGCTGCCGGGCCAGCCGCCCTGAAATTCGGAGAGAAACACCTGCCCCTCGGCCTGGGCAGTGCCGAGATCGGAGATCACCGACAGGCCTTGGAAATCGAGCCGCTGCTGCGCCGGGTCGAAGTCGATATAGACCTTGGCGCCATCGAATCTGGCGGGGGTCGCGCCGGGCGTGGGCGACAGCGCGCCCTCGCCGATCTGCATCGTACCAGCCAGATCCGTGATCGCACCGCCGGCGTCGAGGGTCGAGCGCAGCGCGCCCGAGATCGGCGCGTCGATCACCGACAGGAAGGCCAGCGCCGGCGCTTGCGCGGCGATATCGACAGCCGCGGCGTTGTCAAACCGCGCCGCAAGGCTGGCCTCGGAACTGTCGCGCGCCGAGCGGAAACTGAACTCGGTGGTGGCCAGCTCCTCGGTGCCGTTGAACACGTCGAAGCTGATCGTTGTGTCGACCACCTTCTCGCCCGGCATGATCTCGAGCCGCCCGTCCGTCACCTGCCACAGCCGGCCCGAGCGGGCGTCTTCCAGGGTGATGGTCAGGTCGGTGGCTTCGAGCCGGTCGGTGGTGGCGAGCGGGCCGCCGGTGAACAGCCCGTCGATCGTGTCGAGCATGGTGGCAAGGTTGCCCGCCGTGCCCAGCTCTTGGCCCAATTGCAGCGCGAACGTGCCGTCCGACAGCCGCCGCAGCGTGACCTGCGCGCCGGTGAGGCGCAGGATCGTCGGCTCGATCCGGCCCAGCAGCGCGGCGCCGAGCTTGAAGCCGCCCTCGACGCCGTTAAGCCGCCCGAGCTCAAGCCCGGTCGCATCGCGGATTCCGACATCGACGAAACGCAGCATCGGCCGCCCGCGCGGGGTGACGCCGAACTCGACCTGCCGAACCGAGACGGTGCCTTCCGGCAAAGCCGCGTTGATCCGCTGCTCGACCTGCATCGCGACCCAAGGCGGCAGCGGCACCACGCGGCCGGTCAGCGACATCGAGGTGAACACCAGGAACAGCGCTCCGAGCCCGGCCGCGACCAGGGTCCAGATGCTCAGATGCCAGTGCAGCCGGCGCGGACGCCAGCGGCGGCGCAGCTCGGGCGTGGGCTGCGGGGCTTGAGGGGTATCGGGTGTGGTGACGTCGCTCATCCGGGTTCTTGCAGGGCGCTGTGGTCCGGCCTACCTTGGTGGCCGTATCCCCTTGGAAACCATGCCTTACGGGAACCGGAAAAGGAAGGGAAGCGATGTCATCGAGCCTTGTCGAGGTCGGCGCGAAAGCGCCTGAATTCACCCTGCCGCGCGATGGTGGCGGCAGCGTTAGCCTGGCGGACCATGCCGGCAAGCCGGTGGTGCTGTTTTTCTACCCCAAGGCCAGCACACCGGGCTGCACCACCGAGGCGCGCGATTTTACCGCGCTGCTGGGCGCGTTCGAGGCCGCCGGCGCGGTGGTGCTGGGGGTGTCGAAAGACAGCGTGAAGCGGCAGGAGAGCTTCGCCGCCAAGCAGGATCTGGCGACGGCGCTCCTGTCGGACGCCGAGGGCGACGTGTGCGAGCGCTACGGCGTCTGGGCCGAGAAGATGAACTACGGCAAGACCTACATGGGGATCGTGCGCAGCACCTTCCTGATCGCCCCCGATGGCAACGTGGCGCGGGTCTGGACCAAGGTGAAGGTGGCAGGCCACGCCGCCGAGGTGCTGGACGCGGTGCGCGCGCTGTGAGCCAAACCCTGGCAGAGATGGCCGAGGCGGTGTTGCGCACGCCGGACGGGCACGACAAGGCGGCACTCTCGCACGACTATGCCGCGCGCTGGGCCGCGTCGCGCACCGCCGGGGCACCGCTTGAGATCGGCACCGCCGATCCGCCCGACCGCCCGGCCCGCCCGGCCGCCCCTGAACTGCTCGACCCGCGCGACGTGCCGCGCCGCCGCCCCGGCTCGCTCAAGGGCCGCGTCGCCATGCTGCACGCGGTGGCGCATATCGAGCTGAACGCAATTGACCTGCACTGGGACATCGTCGCGCGCTTCACCGCCACGCCGATGCCGCTCGGGTTCTATGATGACTGGGTGAAGGCCGCCGCCGAAGAAGCGCGCCATTTCAATCTTGTAACAGGTGTTCTTGAAGCGCACGGCAGCCATTACGGCGCGCTGGCCGCGCATGCCGGCATGTGGCGCGCCGCCGAGGACACCGCCCAGGATCTGATGGCCCGGCTCGCCGTCGTGCCGATGGTGCTTGAGGCGCGCGGGCTCGACGTGACCCCCGGAATGATCGCCCTGTTTGAGCAGGCGGGCGACGCGGGCGCGGTCGAGGCGCTGCGGGTGATCTACGCCGAAGAGGTCGGCCACGTGGCCTATGGCTCGAAGTGGTTTCACTTCCTTTGCGGGCGACACGAGCTTGATCCAAAAGACAAATTTCATGAACTGGTGCGCCGCCACTTCCCCAGCCGGCTGAAGCCGCCGTTCAACGAGGAAAAGCGCGCCGAGGCCGGGCTGCCGCCCGATTTCTATTGGCCGCTCACAGAACACACCGATCCGGCCTGACCCCGGTTCAGAACGGGCAAATCTGGAAACACTGGTGCGCGATCGGCGCTTATCCGAATCGAACATTGGCCCGGCTCAAGATCGGCGGTTTTCCGCCCGGTGCGACATACCAACCCAATGAAATGCCGCGGATATTGTTGCCACAGGCGGATACGCGGGTTAATCACCCATTAGTCGCGCATCGAGGTGGGATCTCGAAGCGCCGAATGGGATGGGGCAATCGGAATGAGCCATTGTTGAAGAAACTGGCACACACACTGAATCACAAGCTTGACCGTCATTTTCCCGAGCAGCGCCTGTTTTTGCGCTCGGATGAAGGCACGCGGTTCATCACTCTGCCGCCGCTCACCCAGCTGATTGGCTGGGTCGGCAGTGCGGCCTTCGTGGCCTGGGCGATCATCGCCACCGCGGTGCTGCTGATGGACTCAATCGGTTCGGGCACCCTGCGCGACCAGGCGCAGCGCGAACAATCGCTCTACGAACAGCGGCTGCAGACCCTCGCCTCCGAGCGCGATGCCCGCGCCGCCGAGGCCGCCGCCGCGCAGAGCCGCTTTGCCCTGGCGATGGATCAGATCTCGCTGATGCAATCCGAGCTGCTGTCGTCCGAAGATCGCCGCAAGGAACTTGAGACCGGGATCAACGTGATCCAGTCCACCCTGCGGCGCACGATGAACGAACGCGACGAGGCGCGCGGCACGGTCGAGGTGATGCTGGCCGAGGCCGCCGGCACCGAGGGGGCCCCGGCCCGGCCCGGCCTGTCTCTGGACGGGGGCGCTACGGTCGGGTTTCTCACCGCTGCGCTGGAAGCCACCGCCGCCGAGCGCGACGCGGCGCGCAAGACCGCCACCGACGCCGAGGACTACGCCGAGAACCTGGTGTTCGAGCAGCGTCTGCGCGACGAGCGCAACGACCAGATTTTCCGCCAGCTCGAGGATGCCGTGACGGTGTCGCTGGAACCGCTCGACAAGATGTTCGAAGCCGCCGGCATGTCGACCGACTCGATCCTCGACACGGTGCGGCGCGGCTACTCCGGCCAGGGCGGCCCGCTGATGCCGCTGATCCTGTCGACCAAGGGCGTGGAGGCCGATGCCGACACGTTGCGCGCCAACGAAATTCTCGGCGAACTCGACCGGATGAACCTCTACCGGATCGCCGCCGAAAAACTGCCCTTCGCGATGCCGGTCAAATCGTCGTTCCGCTACACCTCGGGCTTTGGCATGCGCTGGGGGCGGCTGCACGCCGGGGTCGACATGGCCGGGCCCACCGGCACGCCGATCTACGCCCCCGCCGATGGCGTCGTCACCCATGCGGGCTGGCTTTCGGGCTACGGCCGGCTGATCAAGATCCGCCACGAGTTCGGTGTCGAGACCCGCTATGGGCACCTTTCGGCTCTCAAAGTGAAAGTTGGCGATAGGGTCTCGCGCGGCGAGCGGATCGGTGATATGGGAAATTCTGGCCGCTCGACCGGCCCACATCTCCATTACGAAGTGCGCGTCGGCGACAAGCCGATCGACCCGATGATCTACATCAAGGCAGGACGCAATGTTTTCTAAAAGCAAGATCAACGAACCCGGCCCCAAGGCCGCGAGCGACACCGATAGCAAACCGTCGATGCCGGAAGCTCCCAAGCCGTCCGCCTCGGCCCCGATGGGCGCGCCGATCACCACCCCGAAGCCCAAGCCGCCCGCGTCGACCCTGTCGGCCGACCTCGTGGTCAAGGGCAACATGAAATCCACCGGCGATATCGTGATCGAGGGCACCGTCGAAGGCGATATCCGGGCCCACATGCTCACGGTCGGCGAGACCGCCACGGTGAAGGGCGAAGTGGTTGCCGATGACGTCGTGGTCAACGGCCGGATCATCGGCCGGCTGCGTGGCCTCAAGGTGCGCCTGACCGCGACTGCCCGGGTCGAGGGCGATATCATCCACAAGACCATCGCGATCGAGAGCGGGGCGCATTTCGAAGGGTCGGTCCAGCGTCAGGACGACCCGCTGAACACCGCCGCGAAAAAGCCGATCCCGACCAAGCTCGAAGGCTGACCGCGCCGCACCTTGGTGCGCTGGAGATTTTGAAGGCCGCCCCCGGGGCGGCCTTTTTGTTTGCGTGGCCGCGCCGGGTTCACGCCGCGGGGGCGGGCTCGTCAAATTGCATCACGCGCCGGTAAAGATGCCAGGTCGCGTGCCCCAGCACCGGCAGCACGACGAACAGCCCGAGGAAGGCCGGGATCATCGCCAGCACCATCAGCGCCGAAATCACCAGCCCCCAGGCGAGCATCGGCACGAAGTTCGAGGTGACGGTCTGGAACGAGTAGATCATCGCGGTGATGAAATCGAGTTCGCGGTCGAGCAGCAACGGCAGCGCCATCACCGTGATCGAGAACAGCACGAAGGCCAGCGCACCGCCAACGGCCGAGCCGAAAACCAGCATCGACAATCCGTTCGAGGTGAGCAGCGTCGCGGCCCAATCGGTCGAGATGTTGGTCATCGGCATGAAGCCGAGAAACAGCGCGAAGATCATGTGGGCGATGAACACCCAGAACAGGAAGATCACGATGATCACCGCCGCCATCGACGGGCATTGCCGGTCTTTCTGGCGGTAGACCACACGCAGCACACGCGAGAGCGGCAGGTCTTCGCCCCGCTCCAGCCGGCGGCTCACGTCGTAGAGCCCCATCGCCAGGAACGGCGCGAGAAGCGGAAAGCCGAAGGCGAGCGGGATGATCGAGTAGCTGCGTTCGATCTGGTCGAGCTGGAAAAAGATCAGGACGCCGCCGATCACGAAGAAGCTGGCGAAGAACAGCCCGTGCAGCGGCGCGCGGGTGAAATCGCGCCAGCCGGCGCGCAGCACGGCGGGGATGTCGGATAGGGCCATGCGGCCGATCTTGGGCGGCGCCGAGGGCGCCAGGATGCTTGCGTCTGTCATGTCTCTCCCGTCCGTGGTCTTTTTGTGAAGGCCTGCCACGCGCGGAAAGGTTGCGTCAGAATGTCGCACAGGTCAAGCGGGGCGAGCGCGCCGGGACGGGCAAGCGCCCTGCCCCGCCCGGCGCGGGCGCACCGGACATCACAGCGCCAGGGCGCGCCATATGGCGGCGCGCCGTCGGCTTTGTGTGTGTTGAACTCGTCGCGCGCCCCGGGGCTGCGCTGTGCGGCAAGGCGCGGCCTCAGCCCTCGCCGTTCGCCGCGTCGCGGCCCTTGCCCGACATGCCCATCGCCAGCGTCGCGCCCATCAGCCCGTCGAGGTCGCCGTCGAGCACGCCGCCGGTGTCGGAGGTCTCAAACCCCGTGCGCAGATCCTTCACCATCTGGTAGGGCTGCAGCACATAGGAGCGGATCTGGTTGCCCCAGCCGGCCTCGCCCTTGGCTTCGTGGGCGGCATTGATCGCCTCGTTGCGCTTGTCGAGCTCGAGCTGGTAGAGCCGCGATTTCAGCGCTTTCATGGCGATATCGCGGTTCTGGTGCTGGGATTTTTCGGACGATGTCACGACGATTCCGGTCGGCAGGTGGGTGATGCGCACCGCCGAGTCGGTGGTGTTCACGTGCTGGCCGCCGGCGCCCGAGGAGCGGTAGGTATCGAGGCGGATATCGTTGGGCTGCACGTCGATCTCGATATTGTCGTCGACCACCGGGTAGACCCACACGCTCGAGAACGAGGTGTGGCGCCGCGCCGCCGAGTCATAGGGCGAGATCCGCACCAGGCGATGCACGCCGCTCTCGGATTTCAGCCAGCCATAGGCGTTGTGGCCGGAAATCTTGTAGGTGACCGACTTGATCCCGGCTTCTTCGCCCGGGGTCTCGGCCTGCATCTCGACCTTGTAGCCATGCGCCTCGGCCCAGCGGACATACATCCGCGCCAGCATCGAGGCCCAGTCGCAGCTCTCCGTGCCCCCGGCCCCGGAATGCACTTCGAGGAAGGTGTCGTTGGCGTCCGCCTCGCCGTCGAGCAGGGCTTCGAGCTCGGCCGCCGCCGCCTTTTCGCGCAGCGTCTTCAGCGCGGCCTCGGCCTCGGACACCACCTCGGCGTCGTCCTCGATCTCGCCCATCTCGATCAGCTCGATATTGTCGCTGAGATCCTGCGCCATGCCCTTGTAGCCGTCGACCGCGTCGACCAGCGTCTGGCGGTCGCGCATCAGCTTCTGGGCCCGATCGGGGTCATCCCAGAGCGCGGGATCTTCGGTCATGGCGTTGAGCTCCTCGACCCGGTGCTCGGCCGTGTCCATGCCGATCCGCTTTTCGAGCAGCTCCAGCGACGCCTTGATGGCCTCGACCGCTTTTTCCGTTTCCGCGCGCATCTGTTCGCCCTTTGGTTCCGATCCTCGGCCCGATGTATAGTGGCGCGACGTTCGGTTCAAGCCGCGGGCACCGGCGGCGCATGCGCGCGCCCGGACGTCCTCAACTAAGTGGATGTGTGTTCCGGTTGATCCAGATGCTGCGCGGCGCGGCGCATCAACCGGCGCGTGCCACACCCGCCCTGCGCAAACGGGCCCCGACGGCCCCGCTCAGCGCGTGCGCAGGCTCTCGCCGTCGTGAAACAGCTGCACCTTGTCGGGGTTGGCGGCGAGCTTCACCGTCGACCCACGCAGATCGGCGTGGATGCCGGGAAGCTTGGCGATCACCGGCTCGGATACCCCCTCGGGGTGGCAATAGAGCAACGTCACCTCGCCGAGCGCCTCGACATAATCCACCTTGCCCTCGAACAGGACGTTGTCGCCCTCGGCGGCAATGCGAAAATCCTCGGGCCGCACGCCGACGTTCACGTGCCAGCCCTTCTCGCCCGCCTCGGTCACCACGTCGGCCACCGCCTCGTGGCCATGGTGCAGATCGACCAACGTCTGCGCGCCCGCCTTGGTGATCTCGCCGGCAAGAAGGTTCATCGCCGGCGAGCCGATGAACTGCGCCACGAACTCGTTTTTCGGCCGCTCGTAAAGGTCCAGCGGACTGCCCATCTGGGCGATCCCCTTGTCGGCCAGCACCACGATCTTGTCGGCCAGCGTCATTGCCTCCACCTGGTCGTGGGTGACGTAGATCATCGTGCTGTCGGGCATCGATTCCTTGAGCTCGGCGATCTGGATCCGCGTCGCCACGCGCAGCGCCGCGTCGAGGTTCGAGAGCGGCTCGTCGAACAGGTAGACCTTCGGGTCGCGCACGATCGACCGGCCGATCGCCACGCGCTGGCGCTGGCCGCCCGAGAGCGCCTTGGGCAGGCGGTCGAGATAGTCGGTGAGCTGGAGCAGGCCCGCCGCCTTGCGCACCGCCTGATCGATCTCATCTTTCGATTTCTTGGCGATCTTCAGGGCGAAGGCCATGTTGTCGTAGACGGTCATGTGCGGATAGAGCGCGTAGGACTGGAACACCATGGCGATGCCGCGCTGGGAGGGAGGCACGTCATTCATCACCACGGCGTCGATCTCGAGCGTGCCGTCGGTGATCTTTTCCAGACCCGCGATCATCCGCAGCAGCGTGGACTTGCCGCAGCCGGAGGGGCCGACGAAGACGATCAGTTCGCCGGTCTTGATGTCCATGTTGATGCCTTTCAGCACCTCGACCTTGCCGCCGTAAGTCTTGCCGACATTGGTGAGTTTCAGGTCCGCCATAGCTCCCTCCCCTTATGCACTCTCATGGGTGCGCAACATGATGCACGGCTGCCAATGCGCCAGGTGCAGTTTTCCGTCCGCGCCCGGATGAGCGCTGTTCAGCTCGCCGCCCGCCGGGCTCCAGCCCCCCTCGGGTGGCGTGATCGTCGCCGGCTCTTCGCCCATGTTGAGCGCAAAGAACACCTCGTCGTCGCCCTGCTTGCGGATGAACGACAGCACGTCGCCCCGCACCGCGAGACCGTCGATCGAGCCTTTCATCAGCGCCGGGTGGGCGTGGCGGAAGGCGATCGCGCGCCGGTAATGGTGCAGCGGCGAGGCCGGATCGTCCTCGGCCACCGAGACCGCGAGGCCGATATGCTGGCTCGACACCGGCAACCAGGCGCGCGGCGCGGTCGAGAACCCGGCGCAGGCATTGTCGCGCTCCCAGACCATCGGCGTGCGACAGCCGTCACGGCCCTTGAACTCAGGCCAGAACTCGATGCCATAGGGATCCTGCAGGTCTTCGAACGCCACCTCGGCCTCGGGCAGGCCCAGCTCTTCGCCCTGGTAGATGCAGGCCGAGCCGTGCAGGAACATCATCAGCGTGGTGAAGCCCTTCTGCGCCGACGGCGACAGATCCCAGCGGGTGACGTGGCGCACCACGTCATGGTTGGAAAAGGCCCAGGTGATCCAGCCGTCGGGCGCGGCGTCCTCGTAGATCTTCAGCACCTCGGCCACCCGCGCCGCACTGGGGCGCTCGCCCGACAGCAGCTCGAAGCCGTAGCACATGTGCATCAGGTCGTCGCCGGCGGTGTATTCGCCGATCAGCTGCGGCCCGCGCTGTCCATCGCCCAGTTCGCCCACGGCGGCGGCCCCGTAGGGCTCCATCACCGCGCGAAATTTTCGCAGGAAATCAAGGTTTTCCGGCCGGTTCTTGTCGTAAATGTGGTTTTGCCAATTATAGGGGTTCACCGCCGGGGCGATGGTGGCGTTGCGCTCTTCGGGCGGCAGCGCCGGGTTGTCGCGCAGCTCGGCGTCGCAGACGTAGAAATTGATCGTGTCGAGGCGGAACCCGTCGACGCCGCGCGCGAGCCAAAACCGCGCCACGTCGAGCAGCGCCTCCTGCACCTCGGGCTCGTGGAAGTTGAGATCCGGCTGCGAAGTCAGGAAATTGTGCTGGTAGTATTGCATCCGCCCACCGTCCCACTGCCAGCCCGACCCGCCGAAGATGCTGAGCCAGTTGTTCGGCGGGGTGCCGTCGGGCTTGGCGTCGGCCCAGACATACCAGTTGGCGCGCGGGTTATCGTGCGAGGCGCGGCTTTCCTTGAACCAGGGGTGCTGGTCCGAGGTGTGGCTGAGCACGAGGTCGATCATCACCTTCACACCCATCTGGTGGGCGGTTTCGATCACCGCATCGAAATCGGCGAGGCTGCCGAACATCGGGTCGACATCGCAGTAATCCGCCACGTCGTAGCCGAAATCCTTCATCGGCGAGGTGAAGAACGGGCTGATCCAGATCGCATCGACCCCGAGCGAGGCGATGTAGGGCAGACGGCGCACGATGCCGAGCAGATCGCCCACCCCGTCGCCATTGCTGTCCTGGTAGGAGCGCGGGTAGATCTGATAGATCACCGCGCCCCGCCACCAGTCGGGATCTTTCGCCAGATGCGTCATCTTCAGCGCCTCGCCTTGAGCCGTCATGGATGCCTCACTTCACCGAGCCGGCCAGCAGGCCGCGCACCAGGTAGCGCTGCATCGAGAAGAACACCAGAAGCGGCACCGAGATCGAGACGAACGCCGCCGTCGCAAGGATTTCCCAGTTGCCGCCGCGGGTGCCGAGCAGCTCGACGATCTGCTGCGTCATCACCGTGGTCTCGCCCGTCGCGTCGATCAGGAACACCTTGGCCACCAGCAGATCGTTCCAGACCCAGAGGAACTGGAAGATCGAGAAGCTGGCGAGCGCCGGGAATGACAGCGGCAGGATGATCTTGGTGAAGATCTGGAAATCGGTCGCGCCGTCGACCTTGGCGTTTTCGATGATGTCGCGCGGCAGGCCGACCATGTAGTTTCTGAGCAGGTAGATCGCGAGTGGTAAGCCGAAGCCGGTATGCGCGAGCCAGGTGCCGAGGTAGCCCTTGCCGATGCCGATATCGAGATGCAACTTCAAGAGCGGGATCAGCGCGAGCTGGAGCGGCACCACCAGCAGGCCGACGATGAAGGCGATCAGGATGCCGCGGCCGGGAAAGTCCATCCAGGCCAGCGCATAGGCCGCGAAGGCGGCAAAGGCGATCGGGATGATCGTGGCCGGGAGCGTCACCGTCATGGTGTTGAAGAAAGCCTTGGCCATCGAGTCGGTGGTCGAGCCGGAATAGAGCACCGTGTTGTAGTTGTCGGTGGTGAACTCGGGCGGCGTGGTGGCGGTGACGAAGATCCGCTGGCCCCGGCCCGAGAGCTGCTCGGCATTGCCGGTCCAGACAAAGGCGCCGTCGGCCTCGACGATCATCGTCTCGCCGTCGCCCATGTCGGCGGTCTCACCGGTGGCGTAGGCGCCGACATCGCGCGAGGTGATGCCCCAGGCGCTGATTGTCGCCGACGAGCCCTCGGCGAACAGCCGGCCTTCGACCACGTAGACGCCGTTTTTCAGCACCCGGTTGCGTTCCGGGTTCTCGGCGCGCAGCACCAGGTTCTGCTCGGACGGAAACAGCGCCTTCCACCAGCCCGATGTGGCGATCTGGTCGGCGGTGCGAAACGAGCTGACGAGCAGGCCCACGGTGGGAAAGAGCCACAGCAGCACCAGCGCGAGCACCGAGATGTTCACCGCCCAGGAGAGCGAGGATTTCGAGCCTGCGATATTGTCCATGTCTTCCCCCTCAGCGCATTTCTTTGCGCACGTTGCGCACGTTCCAGACCAGGATCGGCGTGACCAGCAACATGATGACGATGGCCGACGCCGAGCCCACGCCCCAATCGGAGGCTGTGAACAGCTTGGCATACATGTAATTGGCGAGCACCTGCGTCTCCCATTGCCCGTTGGTCATCGCGAAGACGATGTCGAACACCTTGAGCACGGTCAGCGTGATCGTCGTCCAGACCACCAGGATCGTGCCCGCGATCTGCGGCACCTTGATCTTGAAGAAGATCTGGAACGGGTTGGCGCCGTCGACGATCGCCGCCTCGATGGTTTCCTCGGGAATGCCGCGCAGGGCGGCGGAGAGGATCACCATGGCAAAGCCGGTCTGAATCCAGATCAGCACCACCATCAGCAGGAAGGAGTTCCAGAACGGGATCGTCAGCCAGGTCTGCGGCTCGCCGCCGAAGGTGACGTAAATGGCGTTGAGGATACCGATCTGCTCGCTGCCCGCGGGGCGGAAATCATAGACCAGTTTCCAGATCACCGAGGCGCCGACGAAGCTGATCGCCATCGGCATGAAGATCATCGACTTGACGATGTTGCCCCAGCTGAGGCGGTCGGTGAGCTGGGCCACCAGCAGGCCGAACGCGGTCGACAGCGCCGGCACCACGAGCAGCCAGAAGAAGTTGTTGCGCAGGGCCTCCCAGAATTTCGACTCGCCCATCATCTGGGCGTAGTTGTCGAAGCCTGCCCATTGATAGATGTACGGCACGTCTCCCTCGGCCAGGAAGATGCGCTCGGTCAGGCTGAGGCGCAGCGTCTCGTAGACCGGGTAGGCGAGGTAGAGCCCGAGCGCGAACAGCGCCGGAAACATGAAGAACCAGGGGCGCAGCGCGGAGGCGTTATTCACGTTGTCGCCCACCGTCGAGGCCGGCACCAGCTGGCCCTGCGCGCGCAGCGAGCGGACGATGGCCCAGAGCGCGGCGGCGAGGCCGATCAGAGTGAGAAAGGTCAGAATGCCCCAGTGCGCGCCGAAACTGCCGATCATCGTCGCAAGTAGCGCTACGCCCAAGCCGCCGAAGAAGCCCCAGGAGGTCAGATCGCCCTCGTTCATCACCGCCGCGAGCAGGATGCGGATGAAGGCGACGATGAGGATGAAGGCGAGCACGAACAGAGCGTAGCCGGCCACGGCCAGCGCCACCGAAATCACCATCAGCAACAGGCCGGTGAAGAAGCTCGCCACGCCGCTCCAGAACGCCCCGATCGAGGCCCCGGCCGCCATCGCCGAGAGGTCCTTGACCCCGGCGTCGAAGAAGGCCGCGCCGGTGCCCATCCAGGGCACGACGACCGAGAGCAGGAAATAGCCGACGACGGGCGCGACGATCACCGTCGCCAGCCCGTAGCGCGTGCGTTTGCGCGCGTCTTCAGCGTCGAAGGCGCGGCGTGGGAAGATGAACCTGTCGAGGAACGCGTTCGAGAAATAGTAATACCCGATCGCGGCGCTGACGACGACGGTGACGACAATCAATCCTTGCAATGCCGGATGCACGGTCTTCTCCCCCTTCCCGTGAACTCTCTCCCGAGCCTAGACGCATCTTGTGCGTGCTGGCAAACTTTTCGCGGAGATTTGGGAAAAAGCCCGGGGGTTAGCCCGGGCTTTTTCAGGTTTCACAGCGTCAGCCGATCACTTGATCGCGTCCCAGCTGGCCTGGATGTCGTCGGCCACGGCCTGGGCGTCTTTGCCACCGGTGTAGTCGACCATGCCGGTCCAGAACGAGCCCGCGCCCACCGCGCCCGGCATCAGGTCGGAGCCGTCAAACCGGAAGGTGGTCGCGCCAAGCAGGATGTCGTTCATCTTGCGCAGCGTCGGATCGGAGAACTTGGACGTATCCACACCCTTGTACGGGGTCAGGAAGCCCTTGAGCGCCATCCAGGTTTCATGCGCTTCCGGGGTCTGCAGGAAGGCGATGAGATCATGCGCGGCCGGGCTGTCGTTGGTGATCGTCCAGGTCGTGCCCGCACCCAGCACCGGGGTGCCGAGGTCTTTTTCGGCATAGGCCGGGAAGTAGAAGAAGTCAGCGTCTTCGCCCACGACGGTCCCTTCCGGGAAGAACGCCGGGATGAACGAGGCCATGCGATGCAGGTAGCACTGCGGCGGCGACGAGAACAGCTGCTTCGGGCTGTCGCGGAAGTCGGTGGTGGCGACTGCGCCGGCGCCGCCGACCACGAAGGCGTCGTTGCGGGCGAACCAGCCGAACTCGTCGATCGCGGCAACCACGCGCGGATCGTTGAACGGCATCGCGTTGGTGACCCACTCGTCATAGACTTCAGGCGGCTGCGTGCGCAGCATCAGGTCTTCCACCCAGTCCGTGGCCGGCCAGCCGGTGGCCGCCCCCGAGCCGAGGCCGATGCACCAGGGGGTGCCACCGTCGGCGACGATCTGTTCGGTCAGCGCTTTCAGCTCTTCCATCGTCGCCGGGATTTCGTAGCCGGCGTCGTCAAAGTTCTCCGGCACGTACCAGACCAGCGATTTCACGTCGGTCTTGTACGGGAAGCCGTAGAACGCTTCTTTGCCATCGGGGCCCTTGTAAGTCCCGAGCGCCACCCACGACGGGCCGGCCGCGTAGTTGTCGACGAGCCAGGCGGCGGTCTCGTCGCCGATCGGGGTTAGGAAGCCGCGCGACGCCATGTCGGAGGCGAGGCCGGGCTGCGGGAAGGCGGCGACGTTGGCCGCGGAGCCCGCTTCAAGATCGACGACGATCTGCTGTTCGAAGCTGTCGGAACCGACGTAGCGCACGTCATGGCCCGACTTGTCGGCGAACACCTTGAGTACGGCTTCGACGTTTTCCTGGTCCGGGCCGAGCCACGGGCCGAAAACGGTCAGCTGTTCCGCCGCCGCCATGCCAGTCGACAGCGCGAGAACAGCGACACCGGTAAAGAGAGTGTGTTTCATGTTATCCGTATCCTCCCAGATCTGCGCCGTGATTGGCGCCTGAAACAATCCACGCCATGAGAGCGGGCCTTTCGACTCACTCCAAAGCGGTTTGGACAGCCTTACCGTCGCGCAAGCGGCCGCCCGCTGTCAATGACACATGCCGGGAGCGCCTAAAATTTCACAACTTTTCGTTGGGTGGCGCACATTTATTGGGGTTTGTTTTGACACTGCCCGGCGATCCGCCCTACCCTCGCGGCATGAGCCAAATCGGTTTGAAACATCCCGGGTGAAATGAAACTGAAAGAACTCTCCGAGCTGTTGGAGCTGTCGCAGACCACGGTCAGCCGGGCGCTGAACGGCTACCCCGAGGTTTCCGAAGCAACCCGCCTGCGCGTGCGCGCGGCGGCCGAGGCGCACGGCTACCGGCCAAACACCCGCGCGCGCAGTCTCGCCACCGGCCGGGCGATGGCGATCGGCCACGTGATCCCGCTCACCGTGAAGCACGAGATGGTAAACCCGGTGTTCACCGATTTCATCGCCGGTGCGGGCGAGGTCTACGCCGCGCGCGGCTACGACATGTTGCTCTCGCTGGTCGCCGACGAGGACCAGCCCCGCGTCTACCGCGAGCTCAAGACCCGTGGCGCCGTCGACGGGTTGATCGTCCACGCGCCCCGCGCCGGCGACAAGCGGGTGCATCTGCTGAACGAGATCGGCCTGCCCTACGTCGTCCACGGCCGCGCCACCGAGGCCGACGAAGCCTATTGCTGGGTCGACATGGACAACACCCACGCGTTCCGGCGCGCCACCGACCTGCTGCTCGATCTCGGCCACCGCCGGATCGCGCTGGTCAACGGCCTTGAGAGCATGGACTTCGCGCTGCGCCGGAGAACCGGTTTCGAAGAGGCTCATGTCGCGCGCGGGCTGGCGCCCGATCCTGCGCTGATGTTCTCCGACGAGATGACGGAAGGCTTCGGCTACGACACCGCCCGCATTCTGCTTGACCGGAGCGACCGGCCCTCGGCCATTCTCACCGCCTCGATCATCACCGCGATCGGCGTGCGCCGGGCGATCGAGGAAGCCGGGCTCGCCTTGGGCCGCGATGTCTCGGTGATCACCCATGACGACGATCTTGGGTATCTCAAGAACCGGGGCGACATGCCGATGTTCACCGCCACGCGGTCTTCGGTGCGCAAGGCCGGGCGGCGCGCCGCGTCGATGCTGCTCGACCGGATCGAGGCCCCCGACACCGGACCTTGCGAAGAATTGCTCGAAGCCGAGCTGATCCTCGGCCGCTCCACCGGCCCCTTTCTTGAAAGTAACTGACATGCCCATGAGTTTCACCCGCAAAGACCTGCCGCAGGGCTTCCTGTTCGGCACCGCCACCGCCGCCTACCAGATCGAGGGCAGCGGGTTCGGCGGCGCGGGGCCCTCGCACTGGGACACCTTCGCCGCCACCCCCGGCAACGTGGTCGGCGCCGACGACGGCGCGCGCGCCTGCGACAGTTTTCATCGTTACGGCGAGGATCTCGACCTCGTGCGCGACGGAAATTTCGACGCATACCGCTTTTCCACCTCCTGGGCGCGGGTGCTGCCCGAGGGGCGCGGCGCCGTAAACCGGGACGGGCTCGACTATTACGAGCGCCTCGTCGACGGCGCGCTGGAGCGCGGGCTGAAGCCGCTCGCGACGCTCTACCACTGGGAGCTGCCCGCCGCGCTCTCCGACCTCGGCGGCTGGCGCAACCGCGACGTCGCCGACTGGTTCGCCGATTTCACCGACGTGGTGCTGGACCGGATCGGCGACCGGCTCTGGGGCGTCGCCACGATCAACGAGCCCTGGTGCGTCTCGTATCTGAGCCATTTCCTCGGCATCCATGCACCGGGCACGCGCGACATCCGCGCCGCCGCCCGGTCGATGCACCACGTCCTGCTGGCGCATGGCGCGTCGATGGACCGGATGCGCGCGCGCGGGCAGAAAAACCTCGCCATCGTGCTCAACCTCGAAGACACCCAACCCGCCGACGCCAGCCCCGAAGCCGCCGCCGCCGCCGCGCGCCAGGACGCGACCCACAACCGCTGGTTCCTCGAAGGTGTGCTGAAAGGCACCTACCCCGCCGAGGCGCTGGAGGGGTTCGGCCCGCACCTGCCCGAGGGCTGGCAGGACGACATGGCGCGGATTTCCCAACCGCTCGACTGGCTCGGCATCAATTACTACACCCGCAACCTCGTCGCCCCCGCCGACGGCCCCTGGCCCTCGACGAAGGTGGTGGCGGGCCCGCTGCCCAAGACCGCGATGGGCTGGGAGATCTACCCCGAGGGGCTTACCCGCCTGCTCACCCGCGTGGCGCGCGACTATTCCGGCCCCCTGCCCCTGTATGTCACCGAAAACGGCATGGCCGCCGCGGATGCGCTTCAGGACGACGACCGCGTCGCCTTCGTCGATGCCCATGTGCAGGCGGTGCGCGCGGCGATCGACGCCGGCGCGCCGGTGCAGGGCTACTTCGTCTGGTCGCTGCTCGACAATTACGAATGGGCCGAGGGCTACGCCAAGCGGTTCGGCGTGGTGCGGGTGGATTTCGACAGCCTTGAACGCCAGCCCAAGGCCTCGTATCAGGCCCTCAAAGCCGCGCTGGAGCATCGGGCGTGATCGCGCGGTCCCGTCTGACACACCAGCATCCCGATATGCTGCGCACTGAAATCCGAAACCCCAATTCGCCTTTTCGGATCGTCTAGCCCGGAGTTGAACATGGTCACTGGCCGCCCCGACACTTTCACGCTGCTCGCCGATATCGGCGGCACGAACACCCGTGTGGCGCTGGCGCGGGGCACCGAGCTGCTGCCCGAGACCGTGCGCAAGTATCGCAATGCCGACTATCCCGGGCTTGAAACCGTGCTCAAGGCCTTTCTCGCCGAGGAGGGCAATCCCGATTGTGCCGGCGCCTGCGTCGCCGCCGCCGGGCCGGTGCGCGACGGCGTGGCGACGCTGACCAACCTCGACTGGACGATCGACGCCGAAACGATCGCGCGCGCCGCCCATGCCGAGACCGTCGCGGTGCTGAACGATCTGCAGGCCCAGGGCCATGCGCTCGGCCATCTCGACGCCGCCAGCGTGACCCGCGTGGTCGATGGCCCCGAGGCGGGGCCGCAGGCCACCAAGCTGGTGATCGGGCTCGGCACCGGGTTCAACTGCGCCCCGGTGTATGAAACGCCGGGCGGGCGCTACGTGCCGCCGGCCGAGGCGGGCCACGCCAACCTGCCGATCCGCACCGAGGCGGAGCTCGAGTTCTGCCGCGAGCTGGAAAACGTCCACGGCTTTCCCTCGGTCGAAGAGGTGCTGTCCGGGCGCGGCCTGGTGCATACCTACGGCTGGCTCGCGCGCCGCGCCGGCACCCCGCGCGAGGTCTCCAGCGCCGACATCTTCGCCGCCGCCGAGGCCGGAAGCGACGAGATCGCCACCGAGGCGCTCAGGCTGTTCGTCAAGATGTTTGGCACCGTGACTGGCAATCTGTCGCTGATCCACCTGCCGTTCGGCGGGGTCTATCTGATCGGCGGCATGGCGCGCGCGGTCACCCCCTGGCTCGGGCCACTCGGCTACACCGAGGCGATGCGCGACAAGGGCCGGTTCGCCGGGTTCATGAAAAACTTCCCGGTGTTCGTGATCGAGGACGACTACGCCGCCCTCACCGGCTGCGCCCATCACCTCGCCGCGCGGCTGCAGGGATAAATTTCCCGACGCCGTAAGGGCAAAATTAACGCCCCCTGCCGTATTCCGAACTTACCGGACGGAAGAAAGGGGCAATTCGTGCTACAGAATCTCGGGATGCACGCGGGGGGCCAGCCATGAGCGGGCCCGTGTTTCAGCTTGACGACAAGCTAGATCTGCGCGCTGCCGGCCCTCTGGCCAGCGCGCTGCTCGACCATCGCGGCGCGGACCTCGCGCTCGACGCCAGCGGCGTGCGCCAGATCGGCGCGCTCTCGCTCCAGGTGATCCGCGCCGCCGCGCGCAGCTGGGCGCAGGACGGCTACAGCCTCACCTTCAAGGGTCCCTCAACGGACCTCGCCGACCAGCTCGTCCTGCTCGGCTTCACCCCCGAAACCCTGACCCAATGGGAGGTGGCGCCATGACCCTTCAGGTTCTCGCCGTTGACGACAGCCGCACGATGCGCGACATGGTCCGCCTCGCGCTCACCGGGGCGGGGTTCCAGGCGCACCTTGCCGAAGATGGCGTGCATGGGCTCGAGGTGCTGGACGAAATCGCCCCGCCCGACGCGATCATCACCGATATCAACATGCCGCGGATGGATGGCTTCGGTTTCATCGACGCGGTGCGCGCCCGCGAGGACTTCCGCGCGATTCCGATCCTGGTGCTCACCACCGAGAGCGCGGCCGAGATGAAAAGCCGCGCCCGGGCCGCAGGCGCCACCGGCTGGATCGTGAAGCCGTTCGATCCGGCCAAGCTGGTCAAGGCTCTCAAAATGGTTGCGGGGTAGTCACATGTCCGACCCGATGGCGGAGATCCGCGCCTCGTTCTTCATCGAATGCGAAGAGCTTCTCGAAGCGCTGCAGGATGGCCTGCAGGCCATGTATGATGGCAATCCCGACGCCGAGACCGTGAACGTGGTGTTCCGCGCGGTCCATTCGATCAAGGGCGGCGCCGGGGCGTTCGGCCTCGACGGGCTGGTGGCGTTCGCGCACAAGTTCGAAACCGCGCTCGACGAGCTGCGCGCCGGTCACCTGGCGCTCAGCGACGACGTGCTCAAGGTGTTCTTCCAGGGTGCCGACTCGCTTTCCGACCTGGTGCGCGAAAGCCGCGACGGGCTCGACCACGACGCGGCTCGCGACGCGCCGGTGCTGGAGGCCCTGCACGGGCTGGTCGAGGGCGGCGACGACCCGGATCAACCCGAGGACCCGATCGACTTCGCACCGGCGACGATTTCGCTCGATCTCGACTTCGCAGGCGAGGATGGCCCGGGTCTGCCCGATCTTCCTGGCCTCGCCGCCCTCGCCGGGGCACCGCAAGGCGACCCGAGGTACCGGATCGTGTTCCGCCCGGAGCCGGTTCTCTATGCCAACGGCAACGAGCCGCTCTACCTGTTTCGCGCCCTGCGCGACCTGGGCGCGCTCACCGTCACCTGCCACGACGACGACCTGCCCTCGCTCGACGATCTCGATCCCGAGCACGGTCACCTGAGCTGGGAGCTGGTCCTGATCACCTCCGAAGGCGAAGCGGCGATCCGCGAGGCGTTCGATTTCGTCGAAGGGCTGTGCCTGCTGGAGATTACGGCCGAACCGGTGCCGGCCCCAACCGTACCGGAGCCGCTGGCCTTGGGGAATCTCGCCAGCCTGGGCGACCTTTCCGACACAACCGATGCGACGGTGGAGCTCGCCGCGCCGGCAAACGCCCGCCCCGCGGACAATCCCGGCCCGGCCCCCACGCCCCCCGTCTCCGCCGCAACGCCGGCGCCCGCGAAAAAGACCGCGCCCGTCGCCGCCCCGCGCGCCACCGTGCGCGTGGATCTCGATCGGATCGACCGCCTGGTGAACCTCGTCGGCGAGATCGTCATCAACCAGGCGATGCTGACCCAGAGCGTCGAGGCCGCCGGTCTGCCGCCGAATTCGTCCGTGCGCACGGGCCTCGAGGAGTTCCTCCAGCTCACCCGCGACATCCAGGAAAGCGTGATGATGATCCGCGCCCAGCCGGTCAAGTCGCTGTTCCAGCGGATGAGCCGGATCGTGCGCGAATCCTCCGCGGCAATCGGCAAAGACGTCCGTCTGCGCACCGAGGGCGAGAACACCGAGGTCGACAAGACCGTGATCGAACGCCTCGCCGACCCGCTCACCCACATGATCCGCAACGCGGTCGACCACGGACTTGAAAGCAACGACGACCGCGTCGCCAAGGGCAAGACGCGCGAGGGCAGCGTTCACCTGTCTGCCATGCACCGGTCCGGCCGGGTGGTGATCGAGGTGGGCGATGATGGCGCCGGGATCGACCGCGCCAAGGTGCTGCGAAAGGCCATCGAGCGGGAACTGGTCCCCGCCGATGCCCAGCTCAGCGACAGTGAAATCGACAACCTCCTGTTCCTGCCGGGCTTTTCCACCGCCGACCAGGTCTCGAACCTCTCGGGGCGCGGCGTCGGCATGGACGTGGTGCGCAGCGCGATCCAGTCCCTCGGCGGGCGCGTGGCGATCAGCTCCGAGCGGGGCAAAGGCACGACCTTCTCGATCTCGCTGCCACTCACGCTGGCCGTGCTCGATGGCATGGTGGTCAAGGTGGCGGGCGAAACACTCGTTGTGCCGCTCAATTCCATCCTCGAAACCCTCGCTCTCACCCGTGACGATATCCGCGCCTTCGGCCCGTCGACCCACGTGGTCAATATTCGCGATGTGTTCGTGCCGCTGCTCGATCTCGGTGCCGAACTCGGCTACCGCCACCCGCTCGACGACTATTCCGGTGGCGTGGTGCTGTTGATCGGCCAGGAAGACGGCACATCCGCGGCCGTCGTCGTGGATTCGATCGAGGACCAGCGCCAGGTCGTGATCAAGGGGTTGCAGGACAGCTACGGGCGCGTGCCCGGCATCGCGGCCGCGACCATCCTCGGTGACGGTCAGATCGCTCTTATCCTCGACCCGGTGGACCTCGTCAGCCAGGCCAGCGGCCTGACCCGACCGGTGTCGGCCGCACCCGGCGCCTTCCCCCAACCTAGCGATGCGACAGGAATGCCTGTATGACCGAAACAGCGAAAAACCCCGAAAAAGCCAAGGATGGAGACGCCATTGAGCTGCTGTCCTTCCTCGTCGGCGGTCAGGACTATTGCGTCGATATCATGTCGGTGCGCGAAATCCGGGGCGGGGCCAAGGCCACCCCTCTGCCCCATTCCCCCGGCTATATGCTTGGCGTGATCAACCTGCGCGGCACCGTGCTGCCGATCATGGACCTGTCCAACCGTCTCGGCCTGAACGACGGCACCGACAGCGTGCGCAACGTCATCATTGTCGTCGCCATCGGCGACCGGACCGTCGGGCTGATGGTCGATGCCGTTTCCGATATCCTGGCGATCCGGGAGGACGAGCTGCAAACGCCGCCCGACATGCCGGCAGATAACGAACGCAGCTTCGTTTCGGCCCTGACGATCGTCGAAAACCGGATGATCCGGGTGCTGGACCTGTCGTCGGTCCTGCCGCCGCCGGGCGAGGCGGCCGCGTGACCGCGCCGTCCCCGCCGCCGACGGCGGCCTCGACCATGATGCCCGCCCGGGTCCACGGGCCAGAGCTCGATCAGGCGGCTTTCGCCTGCATTGCCGCCATTGCCCACCGTGAAGCGGGGCTTCATATTTCGCCCGGCAAATCCGCCATGGTCCGGACCCGGCTCGCGCGGCGTCTCCGCGCGCTGAAACTGCCGGATTTCGAAACCTACTGCGCGCTGGTTCAGAGTCCTGCCGGCGGTGAGGAACTCGGTGCCATGATCTCGGCGTTGACCACCAACGTCTCGCATTTTTTCCGTGAGGATCACCATTTTTCCATCCTGCGCGAGAAAGTTCTTCCAGGACTCGTCGACAAGGCGAAATCCCGGCAGCGGGTCCGGATCTGGTCGGCAGGCTGTTCGAACGGTCAAGAGCCCTATTCCATTGCCATGACCCTGCGCGAAGCCGGGATGCCGAGCGACGCGGACCTGCGCATTCTCGCCAGCGACATTGATCCAATGGTTGTCGCCCATGCTCAGGTGGGGAGATATCCCGAAACCATGATGTCCGGCCTGCCGGATCCGCTGCGAGCCAAATACTTTACGGCAGACGGCGATACGCCCGAGCCGTCATGGCAGGTCCGACCCGAGATCCGCCGAATGATTGCTTTTCGCATCCTGAATCTGCTGCGCGACTGGCCGATGCAGGGCCAGTTCGACGCCATATTCTGTCGCAACGTAGTGATCTATTTCGATGCCGACACGCAATCGCGCCTCTGGCAACGTTTTGCCGATGCGCTGGAACCGGGCGGATGGCTGTTCATCGGTCATTCCGAGCGGATCTCCGACGCCGGCCTTTCCGTTTTCGAGAGTCGCGGCATGACCAGTTACCAACGCACCGGCAAAAGCGCGCGCGGCACGGCGCCTACGCCCACGACCTTGAGAGATTGAAAGGACGAAAGAATGGCTTTGCGCGACCAGATCCGGATCATGGTTGTCGATGACATGTCGACGAGCCGGGGCCTGATTACCCAGGCACTTGACGGTTTCGGCATTCGCCAAGTCGAAAGCGCGGCCGACGGTCCGTCCGCGCTACAAAAGATTGGAGCCTGGCCCGTACATCTGGTCATTTCGGACATGAACATGCCGGGTATGAACGGCCTCCAGCTCTTGCACACCCTGCGTAGTGCGGCGCCGACCCGCAAGGTGGGGTTCCTTCTGATCACCGGCAAAGCTGACCGTCAGATCATTGAGACCGGCAAGCAGCTTGGAATGAACAACTTCCTGCCAAAGCCATTTCAACCTGTCGACCTGCGAAACGCGATCGAAGCCATCGTCGGTCGATTGTAAGGCAGGGGGGCAGGATGCAGCACTCTGAAAAGACCATTCTCCGCGCAGACGAAGTCGACCTTTCGGAAACGCTTGCTCGGGTGGCGACCGAACTCGACAACACGGCGGCCGCTTGCACAGCGCTGCAATGGTCGATCTCCACCTTGCTCGACAAGGTCCACCACCCGGATCTGGCCGAAGAAATTCACATGCTCCAGGACATCGACCGGATGCAGCAGACCCTTGTGGATATTGCCGCAGTCGTCCGCGTCGCGGCGAACGTTCCGGACCGGATCGCACTTTCGCGGACTGCGGTCCACAGCGCGATCCGCCTGGAAAGCCTCCGCGGCCGAATTGGTCTGGCTGTCATCTCCGACAACCTGAACATGGATGCTCCCGAGCCGCTCTGCGGTGAAACTGATGTGACCTGGCTCTGAATCGGGGCCCACGTCAGCCGCCGGCCCGAGCAAAAAAAATGAACACCACGCAACCGTAAATGTGCAATGTGGTCGCGATCATCACCCTTGATTTTGGTAAATTCTTTGTGCCAACACCGTGTCTGGAAGAGGTGCGCGCGCACCTGGTGGCGGCGATGGTTGCGGCAGCGTAGATGGCGTTCATCATCATGCAAGGCGAGGACGGCACGCCGGTTCTTAATGTCTCCAACAAGGCTGGCGTTGGCTCGGCCACGCACCTAAATTGGAAGTGGAGGTCGCTTTGAACCGCTCCGGGTGTGTCGGAGGGTGGTTGAAATATGCTACGCGGCCATGGTTTCAGTTTCCAGAGCTGCGTAGAAGTCTGCTTCGGCCTCTGCTGGTGGGATGCTTCCGATGGGTTCCAGCAGGCGGCGGGTGTTGATCCTGTCGACCCATTCGAGGGTGGCGTATTCCACAGCGTCGAAGCTGCGCCATGGGCGGCGGCGGTGGATGACCTCGGCTTTGAACAGGCCGTTGATCGTCTCGGCGAGGGCATTGTCATAGCTGTCGCCGACGCTGCCGACCGAAGGTTCGATACCGACCTCGGTCAGGCGTTCGGTGTATTTGATCGACAGGTATTGCGACCTGCGGTCGGAATGGTGCACCAGGCCCGCTCCAGACTTCCGTCTGATGAACGGCCTGCACCAAGACGTCGAGCACGAACCCGGCATGGGCCGTGCGGCTGACCCGCCAACCAACAATGCGGAGGGCAAAGGCGTCAATCGCGAAAGCCACGTAGACGAAGCCCTTCCAGGTGGCGACATAGGTGAAGTCGCTGACCCAGAGCCGCTCAGCGTCAGCCCGTTGGGCCAGATGATCGTAAAAAGTCGAAGGGGCGATCGGCAGCTCTCTGCAGATCGGCTCGACCCCAAGCTCAGCGCGGTGCTCATCCCCTCTCGGGATATCGCTGCGCGATACCCTGCCGGGCAACGAACGAAGGCGATCATGACTTCGGTCGGCGGTCGAGTCCCGCCTGAGAAAAATACGCCGAAGCCTTGCGAAGGATCTCGTTCGCCTGGCGCAGCTCACGGTTCTCACGCGCGCGTGCCTTCAGCAGCTCCGACATCTCGGTGGTGACACCAGCCCGCTTGCCGACGTCAACCTCGGCCCGCTCGATCCATTCGTTCAGCGTCTGCGCCGCACAGCCGATCTTCGAGGATACCGACACGATCGCCGCCCAGCGGCTCTCATGCTGCCCTCGATTGTCCAGAACCATGCAAACGCCACGCTCGCGCACTTCGGGGGAATACTTCATCGTCGTCTTGCTCATGATGCTCCATCCTATTCAGAAGTTGGAGCCTCCGATAAACCCGGCGCGGTTCACACCGCCACCTTCCCCGACACTGTGGTCCAGACCTGTACCGCGCATCTGAGGAGCCACTTCCTGAACGTTTTCCGTTCAAAGGGCCGCAAGGCTGCGGTCGCCGATCTGCGTCGGATATATAGGCTCAAAACCGCCGGGTTGGCGGCGACTGAGCGTGATAATTTAGAGGGAAGATGGGCCCGACCAGACACACAAGGCCCATGACACTCCAAAAACGGCTGCCCCAAGACGATCACAGTCGACACCGGGAGCGAGTTGGACTCCCTGGACATGGATTTCTGGGCCTACTAGAGCGGCGCGACTCTGGAATTCTCGCGCTCTGGAAAGCCCACGCACAATACTGGCATCGTAGCCTCCAAGGGCAAATTCCGCGCCATGTGCCTGGACGCCCATTGGTACATCGGCCCTGAAGACACGGCCGGAAGGTTGGTGGCTTGAGATGGAGCTTGCGGCGAAGCAAGATCGCACAGTGCTATCGGGAACAACGTCCCGGCAGCACTGATGAAATTGCCAGACGCATCCAGCCCGTCTGCGTGATCAAAGCGCGGAAAATCTGGCCCCGACCGGGGACACTTTGGGTAGCACATCAAGACCTGAACCGAGCTGTCTCATAGATGAGGCCCCCCTGGGGAGCAGGTCAGCAGCTGGCCGGGCCGCGTACGCCGCGTGAAATCAGAAGAGTTCAACCTCACTATCGGACTTGGAATTCCGGACAGGTTTCACAGGCACCTCTTGTTGCACGAATTTCAGACGTGCCCGGCCAGATCCGGGCCAGAATTCGAGACGGCGCGCACGCGTTCCCCCGAGATCTCCGCCTACGTGCGCGATCCCTTCGCGGGCGATGAAATCGACCACGAATTCCCCGTTGCGGGCCCCTTCATCCGACAGGCCATGAACCATCTTGGCCCCGCCGAAAACCTTCGCTTTCAGGTGGCGGCGATCCGCACCGAGTCGCAACAAGCCGTTGATCAGGAGCTCCATGCCGTTTACGCCGTGGCCGAATACCTGTGCCGCATTCTCGTTTTCGTCGATGAACAAGACGTGGTTCATTCCCCCGATCCCACGGACGGGATCCCAGATACAGGCACTCACGCAGGACCCCAAGAGCGTGGCAATGACGGCATTTCCACCGCCATCGATCGCGAATTCACCCTGTCCGATGTAGGTGCGTTGTGAAGAAAAGACCGGTTTTACCTGCACGGTGTTTCCCTACAATCCGGTTTCTTCGAGGTGCGGTGTAGAATTGCCGCAGCAATGTCTTGAATTGGCAGTTCCGTCTCGACTGCACCAAGGTCCTTGGCGACGCGAGGCATTCCGTACACCACGCAGGTGCCACGATCCTGGCCAATGCAATCTGCCCCCCGGTCTCGCAACAGTTTCATCTGCTCGGCCCCATCGCGCCCCATGCCGGTGAGTATGGCGGCCACCATTCGCTCCGCAAATGGCAGGGCGGACGCGAATAACATGTCCACAGACGGCCGGTGGCCGGACATCTTCGGCGCTGCGAGGAGACGCAGGCGCTCGCCATCCTGGTCGATAACCAAGTGGGCCTCCCCACCCGGAGCGATGAACACCCGGCCGGGCTCCGGTCGGTCGCCATCCGAAGCCAGGCGCACCGAGGGTGCGATCGCCGCATTGAGACGCGAGGCGAAACTCACCAGAAATGGCGCGGGCATGTGTTGGGTTATCAATGTCGGGGGACAATCCGCGGGGAAACCGCGCAGGATCGTCTCGAGCGCCTCCACCCCGCCCGTCGACGACCCGATCAGAACCCATTTTCTATTCCACCGCCAATCGGGCACGACAGCTGGGAGGGGCGCCCTGCTGCGGCTTCGGGCCTGAAAGACCTGCGCGGAGGCTGCGACCAGCAACCGCTCGACGAGCTGCACGAAGGTTTTTTCGGCGCTCCCGAACCGGGGCTTTTGAATGCAGTCGACCGCCCCGAGTGACAGGGCGCGCAAGGCGGCCTCACTGCCCTGTTTCGTTTCGGACGAGAACATGATCACGGGCATAGGGCGCGCCCGCATGAGGCGTTCAAGGAACTCCAGGCCGTTCATCCCTGGCATCTCGACATCAAGGGTCATCACGTCCGGCTCAAACGTTTTGACCGCGTCGCGCGCCTCGCGCGCATCGGCCGCTTCGGCGACCACCTGGATTCGGGGGTCCGTTTCAATTCCCGACCGAATCAGGCGACGCATGGTTGCGGAATCATCTACGATCAGAACGCGTGCGGCTTGGGTCATGCCCCCTCACTTTCTCCTGGCGATCCACTCCTGGGCGCGCGTCAGAACTCGTCCCAACCGTCGTCGTCTGCGCCGGACAGGGCGGGCGCCTGGGCGGCTCCGCTTACCGCCAGTGTTCTGGCGGCCGACGCAGGCTCGGGCGCGCGTTGGCTCACGAAGGTCGCTGTCACGACGTTGCCGCTGTCGCGTGCCGGCCCGCCGGTCTGGAACCGGCTCATCGTGCGGGTCAGCGTTTCGGCCTCGCGGGTGAGCGCGTGGCTGGCCGCGGTGGTTTCTTCGAACATCGCCGCGTTCTGCTGCGTCACCTGGTCGAGCTGGTTCACGGCCGCGTTGATCTCGGCCAGACCGGCACTCTGCTCGCGGGAACTCACCGCGATCTCGTTCACGTTGCGGCTGATCTCTGTCACGCTGTCGACGATGCCCTTCAACGCTGCGCCGGCCTGGTCGACGAGGTCGACCCCGCGTTTGACCTGGGTGCCGGACGCAGAGATCAGGGCATTGATCTCGCGCGCCGCGTCGGAAGACCGCTGGGCAAGCGCCCGCACTTCAGACGCCACGACGGCAAACCCGCGCCCTGCTTCCCCCGCCCGCGCAGCTTCGACACCGGCGTTAAGGGCGAGCAGGTTGGTCTGGAACGCGATGTCGTCAATCACCCCGGTAATCTTCGAAATCTGCTGTGACGAGCTTTCGATCTCGCCCATGGCCTCGACCGCTTCGCGCACCACCTCGCCCGAGGCCTCGGCATTTTCGCGCGCCGTTTCCACCAGCTCGTTGGCGTGGTTCGCGCCATCCGCGGCAGACTTGACCGAAGAGGTCAGCTGATCGAGGGCCGAGGCGGTCTGTTCCAAGGTGGCGGCCTGGCGTTCGGTCCGCGCCGACAGGTCGTCGGCGGCCGAAGAGATCTCGGAGGCCTCGCCCTGGATCAGGTCGGCGTTTTCGACCACGCCGCGCATCGCCTCCTGGAGCCGATCGACGGCCAGGTTGAAATCGGCGCGCAGCTGGTCGTAATTTTCCGGAAACACGTCGGCGATCCGGTCCGTGAGATCGCCCTCGGCGAGTCGTTCCAGGCCTTTGCGCAGCGCGTCCACCACGTTCGCCTGCGTATCCAGCATCTGCAGGCGTTCCGCCTCGGCGAGTTCCAGCGCATGTTTGGCCTCGCTCATGTCGTTGCCGATCAGAATGATGCGCAAAAGCCGCCCGCGCGGGTCGAGTACCGGGGTGAACCCGCCATCGATCACCCCGTGGGATCCATCCTTGCGATTGATTCGGAAAGAGCCGTAGACAGAGTCGCCCTCGTTCAGGCGTTCGAACACACCACCGCGTTCTTGCGACAGGGTCTCGTCGAAGGAAAAGATCGTATCGGTATTGTGGCCGACGAGCAGGTCTGGCGTCGTCCGGAGGGCGCGGGCGAAATGCGCGTTGGTGTGAAGAAGCGCCCCGTCGAGACCGAATTCAGCCTTGACCTGGTTGGACTCGATCGCGTTCAGGATCGCGCTGTTCATGTACTCGTTGGTGACATCGATCCATTCCACCACGAACCCTTCAAGCGCGCCGGTGACATCTTCGACCCGGTTGATCATCAGGTTGAACCGCGCGTCGCCGACCACGATATCGGCCCGGTACGGCAACTTGGCCGGGTCCATCAGCAACGCGCGCACGCGGTCGCGCAGACCCGGGGCATGGAAGAAATCCATCTCCCGCCCGATCACCTGTTCCGGATCGAACTCCGCTGTGATCTGGCGGAAATCCTCGACATAGTGCGTCAGGATGTCGGACACCGTCTGGTTCATCGTGGTGATCCGCATATCTGCGCCGACCGTCATGATCGCCGCTGAGGACGATGCGAAGGCGGTGCCGCGGAAGCGGTTCTCACGCGCGTCCTCGCGCCCGGCCAAGAGGCGTTTGCGCAGCATTTCCAGAGATTTTCCGATATCGCCCAGTTCGTCTCTGCGCCCACGGCTCGCGAAGGCAACGTCGAGGTCATCGGCGGCCATGGCATCAACCGACCTAGCCGTCAGGGTCATCGGCGTGGTGATCCAGCGCCGGATCAGGACCATCATCAGCACCACACCGAGCAAAACGGTCACCGCCGCGACGGCGACAACGAGCACTTGCGCGCGCAGCGCCTCGGCCAGTGCGAATTCGCTGGTCCAGCTCGAGGCGAGCGCCCCGCTGGCCTGACCCGACATCGCATTGATCACCGGATTGGCCACCATCATTCCGTCATCGCTGATCGCCGTCTCGCCCGCCGCCATTGCCTGGCGCGCCAGCTCGATGAGAGCGGTCGCATCCTCGGGAACCGGGCCCTTTCCGGCGATTATCTGCCCGTTCGCGTCGATGGCGATTCCGTACCGGGTCTCGGACTCCTCGTGTTTGGTCAGCTTGCTGAGTTCGCGCTCGATCGGACCGGGCGCGCGCGACATCACGGCGCCGGCCAGGAGATCGGACAGGATTCCGTTCACCTCGGCCCCGGTTTGGGCGATCTTCGCGTCGAGCTGGTGCAGGCTCGCGCGCGTATAGGTATAAGACGTGACCGCCGTGAGAACCGTGGCGCAGGCAAAAATCAGCACCGAGAGCTTCACGAAAAGCGAATTCCAGCGAATGCGCGGTACGGCGGGCGTGGTTGTATCCATGGTGCGGACCCTTGTGGTTGCGGGACGACAGGCCCGAGACAGGCCATGGCGCGGCTGGCGCAGGCCAGACCCGATGCCGGGGCCGATCCGGGAGATCGTCGGAACTTTCGCGTTGACGATAGGCCGGGATCGGTTGCCGCGCGGTTAACGGGCATGGGCAATTTGCCTCCCGCACCCAATAACGCCGCAACAGGGGCGCCTTTTCTGCGGCGGGCGCCGGGTCAGGCCGGTCGGACGTGGCGACAAGGTGGCATTATCCCGCGCGAGCGCAGGACACTGCGCTGGACGGGGGGCAAACGGAAACGCCGGCCGAGGATTCCCCGGCCGGCGTCGTTTCGAGCTGTCGCGGGGGGCACCCGCCCCCGCCGGATCACGTATTCAGATGCAGGCCTCGAACAGGGCACGGGTGTTGGCTTCAGTGAGTTTCACCGGGTTGCCGCCGGCGCTCGGATCTTCCAGCGCCATCTGCACCAGCGTGTCGATCCGGTCAGACCCCACGCCCATCTCGCCGAGCCCGGCCGGCACGTTCATCTCGGCGCGCAGGCTCATGACCTGATCGAAAAAGGCATCGAAGCTGCGCTCCCAGCCGAGATAGGCGGCCGCCGCGGCGATCCGGTCTTCGATCACCGGCCGGTTCAGCTTCAGCACCTCCGGCATCACGACAGCGTTGGTCATGCCGTGGTGCGTGTTGTAGAGCGCGCCGATCGGGTGGGCCATCGCGTGCATCGCGCCAAGTCCCTTCTGGAACGCGACAGCCCCCATCGCCGCCGCCACCATCATGTTGCCGCGTGCGTCGATGTCGCCGCCGTCGGCGTAGGCGCGCGGCAGGTTTTCAAACACCAGCCGCATGCCTTCCAGCGCAATACCCTGGCTCATCGGGTGGTAGAACGGCGAGGAATAGGCCTCGAGGCAATGCGAGAGCGCGTCGAGCCCGGTGCCGGCGGTGAAGAACGGCGGCATGCCGACGGTCAACTCGGGGTCGGAGATCACCACCGAGGGCAGCACCTTCGGGTGGAAGATGATCTTTTTCACGTGGCTGACGGAATTGGTGATGACGCTGGCGCGCCCCACCTCCGAGCCGGTGCCGGCGGTCGTGGGCACGGCGATGATCGGGGCGATCCCGGCCGGGTCGGCCCGGGTCCACCAATCGCCGACATCCTCGAAATCCCACACCGGCCGGGTCTGACCCGACATGAAGGCGACCATCTTGGCCAGATCCAGCCCCGAGCCGCCGCCGAAGGCAATCACGCCGTCATGGCCGCCGGCGCGGTAGACCGCGAGCCCGGCGTCGAGGTTCTTCTCGGTCGGGTTCGCATCGACCTCGGAGAACATCGCGCGCCCGAGCCCGGCCTTGTCCATCGCGTCGAGCGCGACCTGCACCACCGGCAACGCGGCCAGGCCCTTGTCGGTGACCAGCAGCGGCTTTGTCATGCCCACCTGGGCACAGGCCTCGCCCAGTTCCTGGATACGGCCCGCGCCGAAGCGGATTGCCGTGGGGTAGGACCAGTTTGCGGAAAGGGTCATTTCGTCACCTTCTTGAGATGGTAGGATTTCGGACGGGTCAGGTTGTGGAAGCCGAGCACCGACAGCGAGCCGCCGCGCCCGGTGTTTTTGCAGCCGGTCCAGCACAGGCCGGGATCGAGGTAGTCGGCGCGGTTCATGAACACGGTGCCGGTTTCGAGCGCGCGCCCGAGCCGTTCGGCGCGGTCGGGGTCTTGCGTCCAGAGCGAGACGGTGAGGCCGTACTGGCTGTCGTTCATCAGCGCCAGCGCCTCGTCATCGTCTTTCACCTTCATGATTCCCACCACCGGGCCGAAGCTTTCTTCGACCATCACTTCCATGTCGTGGGTGACCTCGGTGAGCACCTGCGGCGTGAGATAGGTGCCGCCATCGTCCTCGGCGAAAGTGGGCACATGGGCCGTCGCCCCGGCCGCCACCGCATCGGCGATCTGGCGGCGCACCAGATCGGCGAAGCGCTTGGAGGCCATCGGGCCAAGGGTGGTTTCCCACTCCAGCGGGTTGCCGAGCTTGTAGGCCTTGGCGAAGGCCACGGCGCCCTCGACGAACCTGTCGTAGAGGCTTTCATGCACGTAGATCCGCTCGATGCCGCAGCAGCACTGGCCGGCGTTATACATCGCCGCGTCCATCAGCGTGGCCACCGCCGCGTCAAGGTCGGCGTCTTCCATCACGTAGCCCGGATCCTTGCCGCCCAGCTCCAGCCCGAGCCCGGTGAAGGTGCCGGCGGCGGCGCGTTCGATGCGCGCGCCCGCGCCCACCGAGCCGGTGAAGTTGATGAAGCCGAACAGCCCCTCGGAGATCAACGCCTCGGAGGTGTCGTGATCGAGGAACACGTTCTGGAACACGTCCTGCGGCACGCCCGCCTCGTGGAAGCTCTGCGCCATGCGCTCGCCCACCAGCATCGTCTGCGTCGCGTGTTTCAGCACCACGGCGTTGCCGGCGATGAGCGCGGGCACGACGGTGTTGATCGCGGTCATGTAGGGGTAGTTCCACGGCGCGATCACCAGCACCACACCATGCGGCTCGCGCCGGATGAAGCGGCGAAATTCGTCGCTGTCTTCCAGCGGCAGATCGGCCAGCCCCTCGCGGGCGATATCGGCCATGTAGGTGGCGCGCTCGTTCACACCGCGAAATTCGCCGCCGTAGCGCACCGGGCGGCCCATCTGCCAGGCCAGCTCCCTGGTCACGTCGTCGTTGATCTCGCCGAGCCGCTCGACGCCCTTGCGCACCAGCGCGATGCGCTCTTCGAGCGGGCGCCCGGCCCAGGCCTTCTGCGCTGTCGCTGCGCGCGCCACGGCACCGCGGGCCTCGTCGGGCGTGAGCACCGGGCGTTCGGCATAGACCGATCCATCGATCGGCGAGATACACTGCAGCATCTTGGTCATGTCAGTCTTTCCTCAGGCGCGCTCAAACCCGCGCGCGATTTCCCAATCCGTAACCACCGCGTCGAACGCTTCCTGTTCCCAGGCGGCTGCCCGCACGTAGTGATCCACCACCGCGTCGCCAAAGGCGGCGCGAAGCATGCTCGACCGATCCAGAGCCCCGACCGCATCGCGCAGCGTGGTCGGGATATACTCTGCATCGCCGCCGTAGCCATCCCCCGCCATCGGCGCGGGCGGTTCGATCTTTTCCTCGATTCCGGCGATCCCGGCGGCCAGCATCGCGGCGATCGCGAGGTAGGGGTTCACGTCCGCCCCCGGCACCCGGCACTCGACCCGCACGGCGGGCGATGAATCGCCGCAGAGGCGGAACGCGGCGGTGCGGTTGTCGACCGACCAGACCTTGCGCGTGGGGGCAAAGCTGCCGGCCTGGAACCGCTTGTAGGAGTTCACGTAGGGCGCCATGAACCAGGTGATGTCGCTGGCGTATTTGAGCAGGCCCCCAAGGTAATGGCGGCCCAGCTCGGACAGGCCGAGATCGGCCTCGGGGTCATAGAACGCGGGCTTGCCGTCACTGGTCCAGAGCGATTGGTGCACGTGGCTGGCCGAGCCGACGCGCTGGTGGTGCCACTTCGGCATGAAGCTGACGGCGTGGCCGGTGAGATAGCCCACTTCCTTGGCCGCGTGCTTCGAAATCGTGTGAAACTCGGCGCAGGCCTGGGCCGGGCCGTAGCGGATGTTGAGCTCTTCCTGGCCCGCCTCGGCCTCGCCCTTCGAGCCCTCGACCGGGATGCCGGACGCGTAGAGCCCCTGCCGGAGCGCATGCATCACCGGCTCGTCCTTGGTGCCGAGCATCACCGAGTAGTCGGAATTGTAGTCGGTGAGCGGCGCGAGATCGCGGTAGCCTTCGGCGTGCATCGCCTCGTAGCTTTTCTTGAAGATGAAGAATTCAAGCTCGGTGGCGGCAATCGGCGCGAACCCCATCGCCGCCAGCTTGTCGATCTGCGCCTGCAGCATGGCGCGCGGCGAATGGGCGATCGGCGTATGGCCGTGGTGATCGAGCACGTCGCACAACACCATCGCGGTGCGCTCGAGCCAGGCGGCGCGGCGCAGGGTGGAGAGGTCGGGCTTCATCATGTAATCGCCGTAGCCGGCGCTCCACGAGGTGCTCTCGTAGCCTTCGACGGTGAACATCTCGAGGTCGGTCGCCAGCAGGTAGTTGCAGCAATGGGTCTCTTCCCAGGCCGTGTCGACAAAGTACTTGGCGACGAAGCGCTTGCCCTGCAGGCGGCCCTGCATATCGACCAGGCAGGCGATCACCGTATCGATCTCGCCGGAGGCGGTCAGGTCTTTCAACTGGTCAAGAGTCAGGTTTCCGGTCATCTCTGGCCTCCGTCATGATCGTGGAGGCCCGGGCGTGATGCCCGGGCCTGTGGTCTGTTTGGTCCGGACGCCGGCGGGAGGACCGGCGCCCGGAGAGCGGCTCAGCCGTAGCGATACGGGCGGCCGGCTTTCGCCATGTCGGCATTGTATTGCTTGAAGATGTTGACCACCTTCGCCTTGATCTCGCTCTCGGCCGCGATCTCGTCCCAGAACCCTTCGGCGGCCGCTTCGACCTGCGCCCATTGATCGTCGGGGATCGAGGTGAGCTTCATCTTCGGTCCGTTCACACGCAGGCTCGCCTCGCCGCCCCAATACCACCACTGCCGGTAGTAATGCGACTGCTCCATCGCCAGCGTCAGCAGCGCCTTGAGGTCGTCCGGCAGCTCGTTCCAGCGGTCCATGTTGGCGAAGAAGTGGCCAATCCAGGCACCCGAGATGTTGTTGGTGAGGAAGTAGTTGGTCACGTCGGCCCAGCCCACGGTGTAGTCTTCGGTGATCCCCGACCAGGCGATGCCGTCAAGCTCGCCGGTCTGCACCGCCACCTCGATATCTTCCCACGGCAGGGTGACCGGCACCACGCCGAACTTGGTCAGGAAGCGCCCGGCTGTCGGGAAGGTGAACACCCGCTTGCCCTTGAGGTCTTCGAGCGAATTGATCGGGTCCTTGGTGGCGAAGTGGCACGGATCCCACGAGCCGGCGGAGATGTGCTTCACGCCGACCTTGGCGTATTCTTCCTTCCAGATCTCATCGAGCCCGTACTGGTTGAACAGCACTGGCACATCGAGCGAATAGCGCAGGCCGAGCGGGAAGTAGCCGCCAAACACCGTGACTTCGGTGGGCGAAGCCATCGAGTCGTCGTCCGACTGCACCGCGTCGATCGTGCCGCGCTGGAGCGCCTGGAACAGCTCGCCGGTAGGCACCAGCTGGTCGGCGAAATAGAGCTCGATCTGCATCCGGTCGCCGGCAATCGCGTTGAAGGTGTTGATCGCGGGCACGATCACGTGTTCGGCCAGCGCCGGGCCGGCATAGGTCTGCATCCGCCACTTGATGGGGGCGCCCTGCGACAGCATCGGGGTGGCAAGGGTCGCGGCCGGAATCGCGGCTGCACCAGTCAGGAAAGAACGTCTTGAGGTCATCTGTACTTACTCCTTGTTGGTTTTGAATTCTGCTCCGTCGAGGAGTTCTCCGTTATTATTTTCCGTACACGTAATTGGGCAGCCAGAGCGCGATCTCGGGGAACATCATCACGATCGCCAGCGCCACCACCATCACCGCGACGAACGGCAGGATCGAGATGTAGATGTCCTTGAGGGTGATCTCCGGTGGCGCCATCGCGCGCATCAGGAACAGGTTGTAGCCGAACGGCGGCGTCATGTAGGCGATCTGGGTGGTGATGGTGTAGAGCACGCCGTACCAGATCAGGTCGAACCCGAGGTGGCTCACCAGCGGCACGTAGAGCGGGGCGACGATCACCAGCATCGCGGTATCGTCGAGGAAGGTGCCCATGACGATGAAGCTGAGCTGCATCAGGATCAGGATCATCCAGGGGTCGAGCCCGAGCTGCTCGGTAAACAGGTTTTCGATCGCGCGCACCGCGCCGAGCCCGTCAAACACCGCGCCGAAACCGAGCGCGGCGAGGATGATCCACATGAACATCGCGGTAATGCCGAGCGTGTTGCGCACCGAGTTCTCGAACACTTCGCGCGTCATCCGGCGCTTGAACACGGCGGCGAGAAAGGCGGTGATCGCGCCGATCGCCGAGCTTTCCACCAGCGAGGTCCAGCCGTTCACGAACGGCACCATCATCGTGGCGAAGATCACCAGCGGCAGCAGCCCGGCGCGCAGCAGGCGGAACTTTTCGGCGCGCGAGACGTTGCGTTCTTCCGCCGACAGCGCCGGGGCGAGCGAGGGCGTGATCCAGGCGCGCACCACGATGTAGATGATGAACATGCCCGCCATCATCAGCCCGGGGAACACACCGGCGAGCCAGAGCTGGCCGACCGGCTGGCGCGCGATCATCGCATAAAGCACCAGCACCACCGAGGGCGGCACCAGGATTCCGAGCGATGAGCCGGCCTGGATCACCCCCGTCACCATCCGCTTGTCGTAGCCGCGTTTGAGCAGTTCCGGCAGCGCAATCGTGGCGCCGATCGCCATGCCGGCGACCGAAAGGCCGTTCATCGCCGAGATCAGCACCATCAACAGGATCGTGCCCACCGCGAGCCCGCCCTTGAGCGGCCCCATCCAGACGTGGAACATCTTGTAGAGGTCATCGGCGATCTTCGACTCCGACAGCACGTAGCCCATGAAGATGAACATCGGCAGGGTCAACAGCGGGTACCATTTCATCACCTTCATCGCCGCCGAGAAGCCGATCGAGTTGCCGCCCTGCCCCCACAGCAGCATCGCCGCCGCGACGCCGACAAAGCCGATCGCCCCGAACACCCGCTGGCCGGTGAACAGCATCAGCATCATCGTCGAGAACATCAGCGTGGCGATCATTTCATAGGACATCAGGCGGACCCCTTCCCGACCGGCTCATCCTCTTCCGGGCAGGGCTCGACGCCACGCACCTTCATCAGATCCTTGAACAGCTCCGAGATCGCTTGCAGGAGCATCAGGAAAAAGCCCAGCGTCATGATCGACTTGATCGGCCAGAGATAGGGCCGCCAGGCGGTGGGGCTGCGCTCGTTGTATTGGAAGGCGTAAGCCGTGCTGTCGAGCGCACCGTAGAGCAGCACGCCGAGATAGAAGATCAGGAAGAACACCGTGAAAGCATCGACCAGAGCTTTGCGGCAGGGCTTCCAGCCGCCGTAGAACAGGTCCATCCGCACGTTCGAGCCCATCTGGAGCGAATACGGGCCGCCGAGGATGTAGTAGGCGACCATGGCGAATTGCGCCATTTCCAGGGTCCAGAGCGAGGGCAGGAAGAAGGTCTTGGAGATCGACGACCACAGCAGGATCGCCATCATCACGAAGATCCCGTACATCACGATCCGGCCAAGGCCATAGTTGATGGCGTCGACAATGCGGATATAGGCGCGCGCGAACCGGAGCATCAGGCCGTCTCTTTCAGCGCGACGCCGATATCGGCGAGCGCTTTTGCCAGGTTGGTCTTGAGCACCGCGAACACCGCCTCGGCGCCGTCGGGCGTGGCGAGCAGGTCGTTGCGCACCTCGATCATCACATTGGGCAGACCGCGCGACACCGCGTGGAGCTTGAGCGAATGGGTCACCCCGTCGTCGGGGCCGTAGGGCTCGTTGCCGCGCACGTCATACCCGCCCCAATCCTGCGCCAGCAGCGCCTCGGCGAGCCGGGTGTCGGCATCGAACAGCACGCCGATCTCGACCGCGCGCGGCGTGCCGAAATAGACCGGCGTGAAACTGTGGATGGTGACGATGGCGCCGGGGCGCGCCTCGGCTACAGCCGCGTCGACGGCAGCGAGGAACGGAAAATAGATCGCCTGTGCGCGTGCCGCGCGCTGCTGCGCCGACAGCTCCCGGTTGCCGGGAATGTCGAACACCTCGCTGCGTTCGGGGATCGAATCGAGCGCCTCCGGCGGGCGGTTGCAATCGTAGCACAGCCGCGACACGGCGCCGTGCACCAGCGGCACGGCGAAATCGGCCGAGAGGCGTTTTGCCAGCGCCAGCGCGCCGGGATCCCAGGCGACGTGGCTCTGGCGCACCTGCGCATCGAGCCCGAGCGTGCCGAAAACGTCCGGAAAGTCGTTCGACGCATGTTCACAGAGCAGAAGAAAGGCCGCCCGCCCCGGGGGCCCCAGGGTCTTCACGGCTTCGAATGGCGATCCAGCTTCGGTCATCATCCCCTCGATCCCTTCCCGCCTGAGGGTCACTCCCGAAAGTGAGTCCTGTCAACAGATTTCTGAAAACTTTTCTTCGCTCGCTTTTCCGATGAAGATATGTTTACATAATCACATCGTCCGCCGAAGGATTGGGCAGTTGGCCGAAAGCGTGCAGGACAAGTTGAGCACCCTGTTTCCCTCGCTCACGCGAGCCGAGCGGCAGCTTGCCAACGTGATCGTCGAAAATTATCCGGTCTCGGGCATGGGCTCGATCACCCGGCTGGCCGAGGCCGCCAAGGTCTCGACCCCGACCGTGGCGCGAATGGTGCAGAAACTCGGCTATTCCGGCTTTCCCGATTTCCAGGCGGCGTTGCGCTGCGAGCTTGAAGCGCGGATGTCGAACCCGATCGACAAGCACGAGGCCTGGTCGCGCGACGCGCCGCAAAGCCACATGCTCAACCGCTTCGCCGACGCCACGCTCAGCAATATCCGCCTGACTCTGGCGCAGGTCGATCCGGCCGAATTCGACGCCGCCACCGCCCTGCTCACCGATCTTTCGCGCCAGGTCTTCATCACCGGCGGGCGGATCACCCATGCCGTCTCGGGCTATCTCGAGCTGCACCTGCAGGTGATCCGGCCCGGCATCGGCCACGTGCCGGGCAATTCGTCGGGCTGGAGCCACGCGCTGCTCGACATGCGCCCGGGCGACGTGCTGGTGATCTACGATATCCGCCGCTACGAAAACGCCGCGTTGGCGCTGGCGCGGATGGCGCAGGCGCGCGGGGTGAAGATCGTCCTGTTCACCGACCAGTGGCAATCGCCGGTGCAGGTGCATGCCGATCACACCTTCGCGGCGAAGATCGAAGCGCCCTCGGCGTGGGATTCGTCGGCCGCGCTGCTTTTGCTCACCGAAACCCTGATCGCCGCCGTGCAGGAGGCGCTCTGGGACACCACCAAGGAACGCATGGCCGAGCTGGAAGACATTTTCGACACCACCACGGTGTTTCGAAAATTCCAGTAGCACCGGGGGGTCGCCCAGGCCGCCAGGACCGATGACACGAGACGGAAAGAGGGAGGAAACTGAGGCACGCAAGGAGACGTCAAAGACATTGACTCTCGGTCACCATGGGCTCCATGTTTTTGATCGAGAGGAAAAATTCGGGGGCGCGTGCGGTCTGTCCGTCCGCGCCACCCCATGAGACCGAAGATAACGGGCACCTGTCATGGCCGTGTTACGTCGCTGGCCTAGGCGGCGGATACGACTGGACCATTTGATCAAAACTGGGAGTAGAATCATGAAACATCTCAACCGCCGCGCAGCCCTGTTCCTGTCGGTCGCCGGTATCGCGGCGATCGGTATCGCCGGGTGCGCCCATGCCGACACGCTGCGCCTGCTCACCTGGGGCGGCTATGCGCCCGAAGACGTCGTGGCGATGTTCGAAGCCGAGACCGGCCACAAGGTCGAGGTGACGCTGTCGAACAACGAGGAAATGATCGCCAAGCTGCGCGCCACCGGCGGCGGCGGGTTTGACCTTGCCCAACCCAGCCAGGACCGGATCGCCGGCCCGCAGGAAGAGTTCGGCATCTACAAGCCGATCGACCTGACCAAGATCGACGAAGGCCAATTCATCGCCTCGATGCTCGCCGCCACCAAGGGCAACACCACCGTCGGTGGCGAAGTCTACGGCGTGCCGCATGTCTGGGGCACTTCCGGCCTCGTGGTGGACACCGTGAAAGCGCCCGGCGTGAAGGACTACCTCGATCTCTGCTCGGCCGACGTGGCCGGCAAGGTCTCCTATCGTCTCAAGCGCCCGACGCTGATCGGCTTCGCCTATTCGATGGGGCTCGACCCGTTCGCCGCCTATGGCGACGAGGCTGCCTACAAGGCGATCATCGACCAGGTCGAGGCCAAACTGGTCGAATGCAAGCCGGGCGTGAAAACCTACTGGGGCGGTGGCGACGAGCTGATGGGCCTGTTGCGCTCGGGCGAAGTCGTGGCCTCGATGGCCTGGGATACCGGCGGGTGGAAACTCAACGCCGACATGCCCGACATCACCTTCGTTGCCCCGACCGCCGGCGCGCTGGGCTGGATCGACACCTTCGTGCTGCCCGCCAAGGGCAAGTCCGACGATGCCGCCTATGCCTGGATCAACTTCGTGATGCAGCCCGAAGTGGCGGCCAAGATCACCGAAGCGGCCGGCAACTTCACCGCCTCCAAGGGCGCCGACGAATACGTTTCGGCCGACCTGAAAGCGCGCTACCAGGCGAGCTTCCCGCCGGAAGCGGTGGACAACATCAAGTGGTATCCGCCGGTCCCGGCCGGTCTGGAAGTGATCGAAGGCGCCGCGCTTGACCGCGTGAAAGCCGCCAACTGATCGCCACCTGACGCAACCGGCGGTCCCCGCGTGTACACGCGCGGGGGCCGCCCCCCTGCCCCCGGACCCTGCGCCCATGACCTCCCCCATTCTCGAAAGCGTCTCGCTCTCCAAGCGGTTCGGCAATTTCGTCGCTGTCGATGACGTGTCTTTCACCGTGCCGGAAGGCTCGTTCTTCTCGATCCTCGGCCCCTCGGGCTGCGGCAAGACGACGATCATGCGCATGATCGCAGGCTTTCTCGACCCCACCTCGGGCGATATCCAGATCCGTGGCCGCTCGATCCTCGACACACCCCCCAACAAGCGCCCGGTGAACATGGTGTTTCAGCACCTCGCGCTGTTCCCGATGATGAACATCGAGGGCAACATCGGCTATGGGCTGCGCCGCAAGGGCATGGACAAGCCGGAGATCGCGCGCCGCGTCGGCGAGGTGCTCGAACGCATTGGCCTGCCCGACATCGCCAAGCGCAAGGTCGACGAGCTCTCCGGCGGCCAGAAGCAGCGCGTGGCGATTGCCCGCTGCATGGTGATGGAGCCCGACGTGCTGCTGCTCGACGAGCCGCTCGGCGCGCTCGACCTCAAGCTGCGCGAACATATGAAAATCGAGCTGAAGGCGTTGCAGGCCGAGTTCGGCACCACCTTCGTCTACATCACCCACGACCAGTCCGAGGCGCTGGTAATGTCGGACCAGATCGCGGTGATGAACCAGGGCCGGTTCGAGCAGGTGGCCTCGGGGCGCGATCTTTACTACCGCCCCGCCACCGCCTTCGTCGCCGGCTTCGTCGGCGAGAGCAACCGCTGGCGCGGCAAGGTCACGCAAGTGCAGGGCGGCGCGCTGCAACTGACCACCGACGCCGGGCTGGTGATGACGGGCGCCGACCACGGCCGCGATCTGGCGCTCGGCGTCGAGGCCGAGATTTTCGTGCGCCCCGAAGCGATCCGCATCGGCCACGCGGCGGCGGACGTTGAAAATTTCGAAAACCGGATGTCGGGCAAGGTCAGCTCACTGCTGTTCAACGGCGCCGCGAGCCGCGCGATGCTGCGCCCGGCCGGTGGCGGCGACGAGATCGAGGTGGCGCTGCCGCAATCGGGCGAGTTTTCGCACCTGCGGCGCGGCGACGAGGTGCATATCGGCTGGTCCGGCGAGCAGGCCAATGCCTTCGCCTATGACGCGAAGGCCGCGGCGGCCACCGCCAAGGCCTCGGGCACAGGAGGCAACTGATGCGGGCGGGCGCAAAACTCGGGTTCATCCTGCTTTTCTCGCCGCTCGTGCTCTGGCTCGGGCTGCTGATCGTCATCCCGCATATCGACATGTTCCTGGTGTCGATCCGCGAGCGCGTGGGGGTCGGGCAATACCAGACCAGCCTGGCCAATTATCTCACCTTCTTCGCCGAGCCGCTCTACCTCGTCACCTTCATGCGCACCGCGATGATGTCGATCCTCGCCACCGTGCTGACGCTGCTGATCGGCTTCCCCGTCGCCTTCTACATCGCCAAGATCGCCAAGGGCCGGCTGCAATCGGCGCTGTTTCTGCTCTGCCTCGTGCCGTTCTGGGTGTCGGAGCTGGTGCGCACCTTCGGCTGGATGATCCTGCTGCGCGAGACCGGGCTGTTTTCGACCCTGCTGCAATGGCTGGGGATCGTCGATCAGCCGGTCGAGATGCTCTACAACGACGTGGCGATGATGGTGGGCCTGGTCTACACCTCGATGCTGTTCATGGTGGTGCCGTTGATCACCACCATGGAAAGCCTCGACGACAGCGTGATCGAAGCGGGCTATGACCTTGGCGGAAATGGCTTTTCGGTGCTGCGCGAGATCGTGATTCCGCACGCCATGCCGGGCATCGTCTCGGGCTCGATCGTGGTGTTCATGCTGTCCTTGGGCAACTACCTCACCCCCACCATGCTGGGCGGCAAGGAGAGCTTGTGGTTCACCGAGCTGATCTATTCGCAGTTCATCGTGCGCTTCAACTGGGAGCTCGGCGCGGCCTTCGGCTTCATGCTGCTGTTCCTGTCGTCGGTGATCGTCTGGGGCACGCTGAAGCTGACCGGACAAACACTTGAAAAGACAATGGGTTGAGGGAGGACGTTCAATGATTCCATCCATTCGCCAACCCCGCGCGCTGCGCGTCGCCTACCGCGCCTACGTGATGCTGTTCTTCATCTACCTCGCCTTGCCGCTCACCGTGGTGGCGGTGTTCGCCTTCAACAACAGCCAGTTCCCCTCGCTGCCCTGGGAGGGGTTCACGCTGGAGTGGTTCTTTGGCGACGCGCGGCCGATGATCGGCGTGTTCCACGAACGCCCGATCCTGCGCGCGCTTGGCAACTCGGGCTTTGTCGCCGTCTTCGTCTCGGCGCTCTCGGTCGCGGTCGGCACCTCCAACGCGTTCCTGTTCAACCGCTACGAATTCCGCCTGAAAGGCCTGTTCTACGTGCTCATGCTGCTGCCGCTGGTGATCCCCGGCATCGTGCTCGGCATTTCGATCCTGGTGTTTTCCTCGACCGTGGCCAACGGAGTCGAAGACAGCATCGGCTGGGAGATCGAGGCGCTGCGCCCCGGCCTGGCGCTGGTGATCCTCGGCCAGTTTTCCTTCATCACCACCATCGTCACGCTGGTGATTGCGGCGCGGCTGCACAAGTTCGACCGCACGCTCGAAGAGGCGGCGCTGAACCTCGGCGCGAACCGGTTGACGGCGGTGCGCACGGTAACGATCCCCTACCTCATGCCGGCGCTGATCGGCGGCTTCGTCGTCGCCTTCCTGATGAGCTTCGAGAATTTCAACACCACGCTGATGCTGGTGGGGTCCGACGCGCCGCTGACGATCGCCATGTTCGACCGGCTGAAGGAAGGCTCGACGCCGCTGCTCAACGCCGTTTCGCTGGTGTTGATGCTGGGCTCGACCGGGCTGGCGCTGGTGATGGTGATGTTCCAGCGCAAGAGCTGAGTGGGCGCGCCCTGCGGTCTGCACGCAGCTCCGGGCCAAGGTCCGCGACACACGGCCTCGCCTTGCGCCTTGCGCGCGGGCCAACGCCGTTTTGGTCCATTGGCCGTCCCGCTGTCGAAGCGGATCGTATCCGGATTTTCCGCCAAACAGACAGGATTCCAGGGTTCTCGCTGGCGGAGCGGTATGATAATGCTCAAGTTGTGAAATATGCGATAACCACAACCCCGGCTTGCATTCCGCACCTCAAGGCACCTTCGAGGCTGTCTTTGCGCGGCCGCCTGCGAGACTAAGGTCAGATCGTGGCCGGCCAGAGAAACAAGCTTCAGGAAGATCCGCGGCACATGCCCGAATTCACCATCGATCTGCGGCCCGGCCCACGGTCCGGTTTTCTCGCCTTGCGGGCGGTTGCGCGCCATTGTCCCCTCCCTTTTCTCAACGCCGGGCTTTGTGGTGTTACATCAATACGCTGACCCGCAACGGTATCTGTTCCGGCCAAGATCATCTGAATACCTGATGGTGTTTTCAGCACTGGTCGTGTCGGTGTCCTGGGTCGCGGACATCGGCAGCAACCTCGTGCAATATGCATTCTACGTTTTCTTCCTGATCGGCGTAATTCTGGCCGGCGGGTTCGTATTCCGCCCACGCCTCTTATTTTTCGTGCTCGGGATGCTGCTGCTGACCCTGCTTGTGCTGGTCCTGCAGAATGGTCTCGGCGAGTGGCGCAACCGGCTGTTCGTCGCCAACATGATGCTGGCCGTCCTGGCAACCAGTGCATTCCGGGGCCGTTCCATCGCTTTCATGAAAAGCTTCAACGACATCCTCTACATCCTCACTCTCCTCTCGCTGATCGTCTTGCCCCTTGTCTTCGTGCAGAAGGGCCTGCTTCTGGACGTCCCCGATTTCGCCATGACCAGCGCCGAATTCAAACAACACCGCAGCCTGACCACGCTGTTCGGCGTGTCCTATTTCGTATCGAACAACGCCAGCGAGGTCTGGAGAAACCAATCGATCTTCTGGGAGCCGGGCATGATGGCCTGCCTGCTCGTTCTGGCATTGATGTTCGCCGATGCCCTGGGCGAGTCGCGCACGCGCAAGGGCGTCTATCTGCTCGGGATACTCACCACGGTCACGCCCGGCGGCTACGCCGTTCTCGCGGTCTACCTGCTGTTCAGATCGGCGTCGGTTCTCAGCCGAAAGCAGATGTTCCACCTCCTGCTGGGCATCGCGGCGATCGCGGTGGCCTATCTCGCGTTGCCGGTGATCCGCGACGTGGTGCTCTACCTGTTCAAACGCGACATCCAGAACGATCCAAGCGTCCTGATCCGGTCGACGGATTTCTGGCTGCCGTTCCGGGCGGCGTTTGACTCCCCCTGGTTCGGTCATCCCAATTTCGACGAATACCGGTCGATGATGTACATGGTCATCGCGCGCGAACGCGGCGGCATGTCCAACTCGCTCGGTGAATATTTCTACCGGTTCGGCATCGTGTGGGCCCTCGCCTTCCTGGCGACCCTGTCGGTCGGACTGAAACGATACCCCAACCTCGCCGGCTACAGCTTTCCGGTCCTGGTGCTGACGCTGATCTATGAACCAATCGGCTTTTCGCTGTTGTTTCTCATGCTCATTTTCGGCGGGCTGAACGTGGCGGCCCCCGCCCGGCGCGACGCCGTACGCGTTGCGCGCGACCGACGCGGCGTGACGGTCGGCGGACTGGCATCATGACGTTCGCGCCCAAGCTCGAAGAAAAACTGGCGCGCGCCACGGCGTTCGAAGCACTTCTGGCCGCGTTCCGGTCCGGCGCGACGCGCCGCGCTGTGGCAATCGGCTTCGTGAATCCCGCCTCCTATCCGCCGGTTGCCGCAGATGCCGAGATCCGCGATGGCTTCGACGCATGGTTTGTCGACGGCGGGCTGCTGTGCCGGCTCAGCAACCTTTTCCGGTCCGCGCGGCTCGACCGGGTCAGCTTCGATTTCTCCTCCATTGCGCCTGACGTCTTTGCCCTGTGCGACGCGCAGCGGCTCCGGGTCGGGCTGCTTGGCGGCAGCGCCGAAGAGAGCGCCGGCGCCGCCCGCTATCTCGCCGCCCGCTATCCGCGGGCCGCGTTCGTTTTCGCCGAACACGGGTTCTTCCCGGCGGGCGATTGCGAGGCGAAGGCCGGTGAGATGGCAGCGTTGGGCGTACAGGTCGCGGTCGTGGGCCTCGGCACGCCGAAACAGGAACGGTTCGTCCTGCGCCTGAAAGAAAAGACCGAGGGGGCGGCCTTGCTGTTCACCTGTGGCGGCTTCCTGTCGCAAACCGGTCTGTCCGGCGACTACTACCCGGACTGGGTCAAGCGGACAGGCCTGCGCTGGCTATACCGGGCGCTGCGCCACAGGCATGTTCGCAGGCGCCTCTTGACGGCGTATCCAAGGTTCGTGGTGACCTATCTGGCTTCGGCGCTTCGGGTTTACTTTGTCCGAAAGCAGAGACAATGAGGCGTGCCGCGCGATGAAAACTGAGCCGCGAACTGGAAGTCATCACAACGAGGCCCGCCGCACCCTTGCCAAGGATTCCGCCCTGCCCCGATGCCGCGCCGGGTGTGCGCGCGGTCGCCTCGGCAACAGGCACAGGGGCATTGAACCGCAGCCGATCGTCGCGCGACTGAAGCCCGTCATCAGGAGTTGAGTGAATTGAAAATCCTATTTCCGGCAAGTGACTGGGCCTCCAACATCGGCAATCCCTTTTTCACCCTCGGAGTCAAACATGCGGTAGAGACCGCCTTGCCCGAAGCCGAGGTCATTTTCACCGGCTCCAACCCGATCATGGCGAAGGGGTTGAAGGGGCGCGAAGCGCGCATGGCGTTCAACTATCCGGCCTACCCGGGCGACGTCGACGCGATCATGTTTGCCGGCCCGATGCTCGACAAGAATTTCGGCCGGATATTCGGCCCCGCGCTGCGGGCGGCGAAGCTGAAAAAGTTGAAAATATTCCTCGTTTCGGCCGGCGGCATCGACTACGACGACGCCGAAATCAACCACTGCCGGGACGTGCTGAGCCAGTACAAACCTGATATTCTCTACACCCGCGACCGGGAAACATTCGAGGTCTACGGTGACCTGGCCGATCGGTCACACAGCGGAATCTGCGGTGCATGGTTCACGCCGGATTACTACCCCGGATATGACACGCCCGACCTCACCCCCTACATCACCAGCGTGTATGACACCCGCGCGGAGGCCCCCCTGGATGCGCTGACCGCGGCGATTGCAAACGCGGAGTCGCTGGACGTGCCGGTCTATGCCGGACGATACCGAGGGTGGTTGTCTCGAATCCTCGACCGCAGGGAAATCGCAATGGCCGGGGCGCATAGGATCATCCGGCCGTGCCACCGGCCGACCAACCCGAATTTCGCGGTCTTCAGCAAGCCGAACACCTTTGCGTCCTATACGCCCTACGGATATCTGAACCTGTATCGCAACACGACGGTCACCGTCACCGACCGGCTCCATGCGGCCGTTGCGACCCTCGCATACGGAAATCCGGCCTACCTGACGCTGCGCTCGAACCGGGTCAAATTGTTGGCTGCCGCCGGGGTCGAGTATGCCTACGGAAAACGGCTCGTTGTCGACCAGGCGTATCTGACGGATTCAAAAACCGGGGTGATCTCGTTTCTGCGGGACGCGCTCGACACATGAACACCCGACGTCTTCCCCAAGTACCAAACCGCGCCCACCGTCAGGATCGCCTGCCGTGAGTGATCGGGAAACAAAGCTCGCCCATGGGATGGCGGCGGCGGGGGGG